>Ga0137307_100780_pt1 | contig 35813 bp, 35 predicted proteins | sample NAcewD2O_March_2_FD_97180 | JGI IMG/M metagenome (GOLD analysis project Ga0137307, IMG submission 97180) | Mouse cecal microbial communities from Vienna, Austria - N-Acetylglucosamine amended D2O_March | ecosystem: Host-associated > Mammals > Digestive system > Large intestine > Cecum | place... | reverse complement strand
GTAATCTCATGCATGTTCCTGTCATATGCTTTAGCAATTACATGGTTTGGCCTTGTGACCTGGCCCGCCATGCCGGGCAGGCTTAAGCACCCCTCTCCCCCGGTCTGCACCCCATCGGAAGAAATAATTTCCGGGTTTATTAAAACCAGGGGTTCCTCCCCCACGTCAATTACCACCAGACGCTTTAAAATGCCTACCTGGGGTGCTGCAAGGCCCACTCCCTGGGCTTCATACATAGTTTCCAACATATCGTCAATTAACATCTGGATTTTGGGAGTCATCTCGGTAATCTCCCTGCATTTCTTTGTTAACACTGCGTCTCCCTGCATCCGAATTGTCCTGAGTGCCATAACTTTCTTTGTTTCTCCTTTCTAAATTCCCCCTGCCGGGTCAAAATCAAAGGTGATTCCCACCTGTTCCATGTCCTGTTTTTCCTTTATGAATAACTCCATCCTGTCCTTTAAAGCAACCAGGCTTTCATATTCCGGATGCTTTAAATAAATAACCTGACGGTAAATATCTTTTACTTTTGCCACTGGGGCCCCTGCCGGGCCTATCATCTGCAGATTTTCAATGGCCGCTTTTTTTATCACATTGGAAAAGCGTATAGACGCCTGAATGGCTGCCCTTTCCTCCTCACTGGTAAAAATCACCAGTAACATGTGATATACCGGGGGATAATGCATCATTTTGCGGTATGTAATCTCCTCCTGGTAAAACGCCTCATAATCCTGCTTTTGTGCCGTCTTTATGGCATAATGCCCTGGATTGTAGGTCTGGATGACCACTTCCCCGGGAAGACTGCCCCGTCCCGCCCTTCCCGCCGCCTGGGTTAAAAGCTGAAAGGTACGCTCCCCTGCGGTGTAATCGCTGACATACATAGACATATCCGCCGCTAATATCCCCACCAGGGTTACATTTGGAAAATCATGTCCTTTTACAATCATCTGGGTGCCGATTAAAATATCCGCTTCCCCGGCGGAAAATGCGGAGAGGATTGCCTCGTAGCTCCCCTTTTTCCTTGTGGTGTCAAAATCCATGCGAAGAATCCTTGCCTTGGGAAAACACCCTCCCACCAGCTCTTCAATTTTCTGTGTTCCCGCCTTAAAACCGCTGATGTACTTAGAAGAGCATAGGGGGCAGATTTTCGGTGCCTTTGTCTCATACCCACAATAATGGCACACTAATTTGTTATTTCTGTGAAGACTTAAAGAAACATCGCAATGGGGACATTTTATCACTTCACCGCAGCTTCGGCAGGACACAAATCCTGAAATTCCCCTTCTGTTTAAAAACAGCATAATCTGCTGCTTCTTCCTAAGCCTCTCCTCTATAAGCTCTTTTAACTTCCTGCTTAAAATGGAGCGGTTTCCCGCCTTAAGTTCCTCCCGCAAATCCACAATATGGCAAATGGGCAGGGGCTTTTCCTTTACCCTCTGCTTTAAAGTGAGGAGTTTAAACTCCCCCTGTTTTGCCCTGTAATAACTTTCCAAAGAGGGGGTGGCGGAGCCTAAAACAACTGACGCCCCTGCCATCTCCCCCCGTTTTATCGCCGTCTCCCTGGCATGGTACCTGGGGACGGTTTCGCTTTTGTAACTGTTCTCATGCTCTTCGTCTATTATAATCAAACCTAAATTGGCAAAGGGGGTAAAAAGCGCCGACCTTGGGCCTATCATAATGTCGATCTCCCCCTGCTTTGCCCGGAGGAACTGGTCATACCGCTCCCCGGGGGACATTTTAGAATTTAAAATGGAAACCCGCTCTCCGAAACGGTCATAAAACCGCATCACCGTCTGGTAGGTCAGGGCAATTTCCGGTATCAGCATAATGGCTGCCTTTCCCCGGGAAATCACATGGGCAATTAATTCCATGTACACTTCCGTCTTGCCGCTGCCTGTAACCCCGTGGAGAAGGTAGGTGAAACCCTGCCCCTCTTCCATATGGGAAAGCACCTCATTCACCGCTTCCCTCTGAAAACCATTTAACACAATGTCATATCCCCTGCTTTTTAAATGGGCCACAGGATTTCTGTATACCTGCCGTATCTCCACCGATAAAACTTTCTGCCCTTCCAATGCCTTTATCACGGCACTTGTGATATTTAACTTGTGAATTACAATGTCATAGTCAATTTCAGGGTGCTCCATCAGTTCCCGCAAAAGCCTGGCCCTTGCCCTGCTGTGCTTTTTTTCATAGGAAGAAAGCACTTCCGCCGCCTCCTCCTGGGATAACAGGAGTTTTAAACTGCGTCTTACCTTTAACTTTTCCTTTTGCTTTACGGGAATCACCGTCTTTAACGCCTGGTTCATGGTGCCCCCGTAATTTTTCCGCATCCAGGCCGCCAGGGCAATTAGCTGCCCGGAAATCTCCACCCCTTCTTCTTCCACAGATAAAATTTCCTTTATTTTTTCTGTGTCAAATTCCGGTTTATCCGTCACTTCCAGCACATACCCATGAATGGTGCGGTTTCCGCTGCCAAAGGGCACAGACACCTTAACCCCGGGATGAATCCCTGATAAAAGTTCCTCCGGTATCCGATACTGAAAGGTTTTATCCAGTTTTGCCTGGGATATATCTATGATAATATTTGCAAAAAATATCATATTCCTTCCTTTAGTATATCTGCAATCAAATCTCTTTCGTCCATGGGATATTTTTTCCCCTTGATTTCCTGGTAATCCTCATGGCCTTTTCCCGCCAGGACAATGACATCCCCCGGCCTGCCATTTTTTATGGCATAGCGGATGGCTTCTTTTCTGTCAATTATCTCCACATATTTGCCCTCTGTCTTTTCGATTCCGGTTTTAATGTCATCGATAATAGCCTGGGGCTCTTCAAACCTGGGATTATCGGAGGTAATTATGGTTAAATCCGCAAGCTCTCCAGAAACCTCCCCCATCTCATAGCGCCTGGACTTGGCCCGGTTCCCCCCGCAGCCGAACAGGCATACAAGCCTTCCAGGCTCATACTCTTTTAAAGTAGTCAAAAGGCTCTTTAAACTCATGGCATTGTGGGCGTAGTCAATCATTAAGGTAAATTCATCGGAAACTTTTACCATCTCAATCCTTCCCTTGGTCTTTGCCCCCTTTAGGGCCTGCTTCATCACTTCCACAGAAACGCCGAAATGACGGCAGATGGCAATGGCGGTAAGGGAATTATAGACGCTGAATTTTCCCGGCACATCAATTTCCACATGAAAATCCAAAAGCCCTGCTGTATGGTATGTTACCCCCAGGTATCCCGGCCTGTGGATACAGCGCATATCCTCCGCCCGAAGGTCTGCCTCCCGGGAAAACCCAAAGGTCTCCACCTTGCAGGTATGGCCTGTTAATACATCCTGCCAGTGCACATCATCCATATTTACAATACCGATTCTGCACTGACGAAACAGAAGGCTCTTACATGCCATATATTCTTCAAAACTTTTGTGTTCGTTAGGGCCGATATGGTCCGGCTCCAAATTGGTAAAAATTCCAATTTCAAATGTAAAGCCCGCCGTCCTGTGCATCATAAGGCCCTGGGAGGAAACTTCCATCACACAGCAGTCGCATCCCTTTTCCACCATTTTGCGGAAATACTTTTGTATCAGGTAAGATTCCGGCGTGGTATTGGCGGAGGGTATCACTTCCTCCCCGATTACCGTCTCTATAGTTCCCATAAGCCCTACTTTGTGCCCGGCTCCCTCCAAAATGGATTTTACCATATAGGTGGTGGTGGTTTTCCCCTTTGTCCCTGTCACTCCAATGACTTTTAATTCATTGGCGGGATAATCAAAGTAGGCCGCTGACAAAAACGCCAATGCATATCTTGTATCCTCTACCAAAATCACTGTCACATTTTCCGGCGCAGATACCTCCTCCATCACCACAAGGACAGATGCGCCCATTTCCGCCGCCTCCCCTGCAAAAACGTGGCCGTCCGCCTGGGCCCCTTTCACACAGACAAACATGCAGTCTTTTGTCACTTTCCTGGAATCGTACACCAAATCCGTAATGGTTTTATGAAGGCTTCCCTGGAGGATTTTATATTCCAGCCCTTCCAATAATTGATTCAGTTCTCTCATGCTTCTTTCACCCTTTCCCGTTTCGTTTTCGGGTCTTTTACAGCTTTTTCACATTATTATATGATAAAAGCGGGAATTTTACAAGTGCGAAGCATTTACAAATAGAGCCAGGAATGTAGGATTACAATACATGGGTTAAACCAGATAAAGAAAAAACTCAAAATTTTGTGTAAGGCAGCAGACACAACAATGTGGAGTGAATGTCGAATGGGGATAACCTTGCGCCGCAGCTAATTAAAATCGACTTCGCCGTTTGGCAAGTGAGGTTTTGTAAAGGACTTTTTAATCAGATTCACACAAAATTTATATTTCAGGACAAAAAAATAAGGCCTGGAACCTAATTTAAATGATATGCTCCCCCGGCTGATACTTTTCCATGATTTCAGCCCTTGCAACATCCACCCATGCGTTCAGATTTTGGACTGCCCAGCGCAGACTTGGAGAAGTGCGTCTGCTCCCTGTCTACCCGATAAATGGGATTCTATCAAATCAACTCAAACACCATTCTGCAATACTTTCAATCGCTTTCTCCCATACATAAAAACTGATGTGGTTTTTACAAGCAGAAAATGAGATAGCGTTTCCCTGTTTTAATAAACGAAATCAGCTTTTCCGCATCGTCAAAATCATAATAATCGCCAGTAAATCCTGTACGGTGATATAATTCTTTCTCCTCCTTCAAATCCCGATTTGCCGTTGCTTTATTATATATCCATTTTTCAAAAAATGAAAGCGATTTCTTATACTTTCTGTTCATCAAAACGGAACTTGAACAATGCGGCAACAAGCCGGGATTTTATGCTGTCCTCCGTATCCCTGTCGATATGCCCGTTTTCAATGGCGGCAAGTTCCCCATTGGTGAGGATAACTATCTTACCGCATACTGTAATGGGATATTCTTCATAGAGCGGTGCTGGCGGTCTATCTCTTGTTTTTGCTTGCTTCTTTACCGTACGTAAGCATTCATACACGGAATCTTGTAAATGTTCTATTTGATATGTATATTCAACATTTTACTGTCTCCTTGTGATTTATTGTTGCGTTTTCCCAAAATTCTTCCATCACTTCACAAAACCTCTGGGGCACATCCATATTTACACAATGCCCTGCCTTTTCAAAAATCACGACTTCCGCCTGGGGCTCTGCGCTTTTCCACATTTCCACTGCCCTGCGTTCCATTGGTATATCAAACTCTCCGCACCCAATCAACAAAGGATACATTCTTGGTTTCGTCTGATGTACGTTTACCATACAGCCCAAAGATGCCAGATACCTAAATGATTTTTTGGGGAATTGAATATTCATATCATAAAACTCATTTTGCGCCTCCTGGGTATAGGCTGATATTTTCTTATTTGCTTTTGCAAACCACTTAATGGAAAAGAGCGCTTTAAACATCATTAGCATCTGTGAGGCGCTGTTTTCCTTCTGCATAGTTACATCAAAATGATTAATGTCATATCCCCCGAAACAGGCAAGGGATTTTACCGATTTCGGATACTTATTTGCAAAATCCTGTGCCAATACGGCGCCTAAGGAAACACCTGCTATATGTACTTGATCAACTTTTTCTGCTTTCAAAATATCAGAAATCCATGCCGACATTTTTTCTATACTGTCGCCTTTTTTCGTCTCTGTTGATTTTCCATGGCCGATAATATCAACCGCCAATATGTTATACCGGCTTTCAAAATATGCAAACTGGGATTGAAACATTTTATGGCTCACAAATGCGGCATGGAGAAATAGGATCCACTCCTTGTGATTATTCCCGCCGACGTAATATACAATGGGAGAAGAATCTAACCGGAACTGTTTCATTGGTTTTCGCCCTCCATTTCCTTGATTAGTTTTTTATACCATTCTATATTGAATTTCATAAAATCCCTTCCGTAACGAGCCGCCGCAAGCTGATAAAAAATGATATCCCTGTTTTCTTCCGTGACACTCATACTTTCCCCCTCATGGCAAATAGACTGTAATATATGATATTTTTCCGTCAACTGGGAAAGATAGTTTTCAATATTCATTCTGCGGCTTGTCTTATCTGAAAAACCCATAAAATATACCTTTACCAATTCCGGGTTTCTTGTGCTCAGCGATTCAAAGGGACTGTTTATCCATTGAAAAAAGCATGCCTTCCCCCTGTCCGTGATAGAATAGATTTTTTTATGTCTCCCTTTTTCCACAATTTCCGTAAAACAGATATCTCCAGTATTCAGCAGTTTTTTAACCGCTGCCTGTATGCTGCCCATACTGCTGCTGTACATTAAATCCATCCCTTTGCCAACCCGTTCCCTTAACTGATAAATTGTTCTGCTTTGCAAAAGCAAAAGCCCAAGTATTATATGATCCATGTTTCCTCTTTTTTGTCCTTCTTTCTGGACATACAATTATGTCTAAAAGACTTCCCTTCATATATTACTATTAGTAATATATTTATCTTACATCTTTGTGAATTAAATGTCAATAGAATATTCGTTTCGTGCCTTTCCCTCCAATTTTCCACATTTTTTCTCCCACTCCGATACGGGAAGGGGATTTATAAGATACTCCAGTCCCGGCTGCTCCCTTTGATGCTGAGGAGGAAACCCATTCAAATCTTTCCTGTTATAACCACATATGCAATCTTTATTCATTTTTTATTTTCCGCTGCTGGTTTTCACTCTATCATATGCCTGAAATTTCATATGGTTCCCCCATTGATTTCTGTTGCAGTGCGGCACAAAATCATGTATACTCATATTCATAAAAATACCCACGGAAACGGAGAACCATATGTCAGAAGAAATGAATCAGAAAGAAAATGAAGAAGTTGTTTACAATTTAAGAAAACGCCTGCTATTTTTCGGGCTTCCCTGGACTTTCACCAAATATATCATTACACCCTCCATGCTTACCATGGATGAAGGTCTCTTTAAGACAGTGGAAAATGACTGCTACATGTACAAAATCCAGGATGTGCGCCTGACCCAGACACTGATGGAGAAAATTTTTGGCCTTGGCACAGTGGAATGTTTTTCCGGGGATATCACCAATCCTGATTTAACCCTGGTACATATCAAACAGGCAAAAGAAGTAAAAAATTTTATTTTGGAGGCCTCAGAAAAGGCACGCATAAAACGGAGAACCGTCACAACCTATGACATCGGCATAAATTCGGATGATATTTCATAATACGGCACACAGAAAAAAGCTGTAAAGCAAGAGTTCTGACAAAGAGAACCCTTACTCACAGCCTTTTTTCCATGGCACATCCAAAGGATATATGTGACTATCCTTCCCTGCACAAAATTTTTTCAAAAATCAGCCCTGCCCCCATCCAAAGGGGCAGATAATCCAGCCGGATTAATCCGTCAATATTCAGTTTTGCCTTGCTGTAATCCCAAGGGCATAAATTGTGGCGCTTCAGGAAACTTCCGCTCATATATTCCACAGACAGAATTCCCACCCCGTAAATGCCGCTTCTAAGCAGTGTGGGACATTTTTTTAAAAGAGGGTACGCCTCACCAATCACCGCCGCCAGGCCATAGATGGGAAACATCCACACAGATGTATTTCCCATTAATTTCAGGTCTTTTTTTCGGAAAGAGCCCAGGGATGTATAGATAATTTCCATGCACCATCCGGTTAAACCGCAGATGGCAAAGTTTTTTTCTAATTGATGTTTTTTCATGGAAATAGGATATACAGCTTAAAAAATATTATACATTACAAATATTTTTTCACCAGTTTAATCAAATTCTTCTTTGGCTGAAATCCCACCTGGGTCTCCATCTGCTCCCCATTTTTCATTACCACTAAAGTGGGAACGCTTTGCACCGTAAACTCCCTGGACAGAGAAGGGCTTTCATCCACATCTACTTTGTAAAATGAGGCCGAGCCGGCAAGCTCCACGGAAACTTCCTCAAATACCGGTGCAAGCATCTGACAGGGGCCGCACCAGGTGGCGGAAAAATCAATCACTGACACCCCTTCTTTTTTTACCTTGTCAAATTCTTTATCTGTAATCTTCAAAACCATACTAAATCCTTCCTCCTATTTCGTTTTATTTTTTCCATCCAGATAAGAAACAGCAGACAATGCCGCCACATTTCCCTCTCCGGCAGATTTCACGTACTGAAAAGGCAGTCCTGTCATATCACCGCAGGCAAAACACCCCTCTATGCTTGTTTCCATGCTTCTGTCCACCTGGACATAGGAACCCTCCATGGAAAGCCCCGGCACCAGTTGGGAAGGTGCCACGCTCTCCCGTAAGAAAAATACCCCGTCCACCTCATAGGTATTTTTGTCCGTGACAAACCGCTTTACTTTTTCTTTTCCTTCCACAGCCACCGGTTTCTCCCGAATCACTTTGATATCACCGGATAATGCAACGTCCTCTTTATACATAGGGAAATATAATACTTCCTCTGCCGTCTCCGCCATAAATTCCGCTTCCTTTTCTTCCTTGGGGGAAAATCCCACGATAGCGGCTCTCTTCCCTTTGTACAAAGGGGCATCGCAGGTGGCACAGTAGCTCACCCCTCTGCCTAAAAACTCCTGTTCCCCGGGATAAGTTTTTCCATGGTGGACGCCTGTGGCAAGAATCACGGAATCCGCCTCATAATTATTCCCTGTTCCCTGGATTGCGAAGCTCTCCCCCATGGCGTATACCGCATTTACCTTATCCTCCGTCACTTCAATTTCCATTGCCTTTAAATGGGATGCATAGGCCTCCCCCAGTTCCGGACCCGATACCTCTGGAAATCCGGGATAGTTGTAAATTTTCTGGGCTTTCTCTATCTTATCGCTGAACCTGCCGTTTCCCAAGAGCAAAATATTTTTATTCCGTAATTTGGCAGTAATTGCGGCGGAAATTCCTGCCGGCCCGGTTCCTATAATCGCAATGTCATATTTTTCCATATGAACTCCTTTTATTTTCTTACTGTTTATAGTATTTTCCATTATTTTGTATTTCATAATCTATTTTACCATGTTTTTTAGAAAAGTGGATAAAAAATTCTTGTATTTTCCTCTTTAAAAGTATATGATATCAAGAGATTATATTCAAACAAAAATACCCTGGGGCAAAATGTCTTCTGGGTACACAATACCGCCCTTTGCGGGCAAGAATAAGGAGGCTAGATTTCTATGCGCCATATGATGAGCCCTTTGGACCTGACTGTAGAAGAATTGGACGATCTTTTGCATCTGGCCAGTGATATTGAAAAAAATCCTGACAAATATGCACATGCCTGTGACAGGAAAAAACTTGCCACCTGTTTTTATGAACCCAGCACCAGAACAAGGCTTAGTTTTGAAGCTGCCATGCAAAATTTAGGCGGCTCTGTGTTAGGTTTTTCCAGCGCTGATTCCAGTTCAGCCGCCAAAGGGGAAAGCGTTTCTGACACCATCCGGGTCATTTCCTGTTATGCAGATATCTGTGCCATCCGCCATCCCAAAGAAGGCGCTGCCCTTGTGGCATCCTCAAAATCAGGGATTCCGGTTATCAATGCCGGGGACGGCGGCCACCAGCACCCCACCCAGACCCTCACAGATTTAATGACGATCCACTCTTTAAAGGGAAGGCTTTCAGATCTCACCATCGGCCTGTGCGGTGATTTGAAATTCGGCCGTACCGTACATTCCCTGATTCACGCCCTGATTCGCTACCCCAATATTAAATTTGTGCTGATTTCCCCCGAGGAATTAAGGATTCCCAGCTATATCAGGCAGGATGTCTTAGAAAAGCACAAAATTCCCTTTGTGGAGATGGAACGCTTAGAGGACGCCATGCCGGATTTGGACATCCTTTACATGACAAGGGTACAGAAAGAACGTTTCTTCAACGAGGAAGACTATGTGCGGATGAAAGATTTCTACATTCTCACCAAAGAAAAACTTGCCCTGGCAAAAGAGGATATGCTGGTGCTCCACCCCCTGCCCCGTGTCAATGAAATTTCCGTGGAAGTGGATGATGACCCAAGAGCCGTATACTTTAAACAGGTTCAGTACGGTGTCTATATCAGAATGGCACTCATTCTCACCCTGTTAAAATGGAAGGAGGAACCCTGATGTTAAATATAAGCGGAATCCATGAAGGCTTTGTCTTAGACCACATCCAGGCAGGCACAAGCCTTTCCATCTACAAAGATTTAAAACTGGAGCAGTTAGACTGTTCCGTGGCCATTATAAAAAACGCCAGAAGCAGCAAAATGGGAAAAAAGGACATGATTAAGGTGGAATGCCCCATCGATGCCCTTGACCTTGATATTTTAGGATTTATTGACCACAATATCACGGTTAATATCATAAAAAATGACAACATCGTGGAAAAGAAAAAACTCCATCTGCCAAAACAGATTGTCAATGTCATAAAATGCAAAAATCCCAGATGCATCACTTCCATAGAACAGGAATTGGACCAGATATTTATTCTCACCGACCCGGAAAAAGAAGTTTACCGGTGCAAGTACTGTGAAGAACAGCAGAAAAAAAAGAAATACAGAAAATAAGTCTTTTTTCACAGCCCCTTTATTTTTACTGTGACATAAAAAAGGATAGAAAACGCACTGAATAAAATCCTGCATTTTCTATCCTTTTATCCGGCCTTTTTTAACACGGCCTGCAGCAGCAATTACAAAACATGTTCAATAGCAGCATATTTAAGCACCAGCTGCTACCGGAATAAGGCCTTTCATATCCCTGTCCCATACTGGAATACCACGTTCCTCCGTATTCCAAATGCTGCAAAAACTGCCGGTACTCCAGATTGCTTGGTTCCAGTTCCACTGCCCTTGCCCCATGCTGCTTTGCCGTCATATTATTCCCGGTGCCTGCATTGGCAACCGCACTGAAGTAATACCATCTTGCCCCTCTCTGTGAAAAAGGAATGTCATTTAACACATGAAGCGCCTGGTCATAACAGCGGTTAGCAATATAGTTTGCCGCAGCCTGAAGCTGTATGGATTCCTGGCTGCCACCCCCTCTGCCGGCATAGCCGTTACCAGAAGAGTATCCACCGGCATAGCCGTAACTGCTGCCATATTGTTTCTCTTTCATAATCTGGTCATACGCCTGCTGAATCTGCTTAAACTTTTCTTCCGCCTGCTCCCTGTTTGGATTATTGATATTGGCATCCGGATGGTATTTCCGGCTTAAGTTCCGATATGCTTTTTTAATTTCCTCATCGCTGGCACTGGGGGAGATACCCAGCACCTCATAGGGATTTGACATACTATTTTCCTCGTTTAACTTTCTTTTCCTGCTGCTTTTTCTTCTTTAACTGCAAATACTCATATTTAGACCATACCCCGGAATAGAGCACGTTGCGCAAAATATCCGCATGGGTCAATATGGGAAGGCGCTCAAAAGACCTGGCGCACTCTGACATCATACTGGTGAGCATCAATTTACAAAATGTCTCAAAATCCCCCTGGCACTGGTCTGCCATTAAACGCAAGGGATTATACTGCTTTTTCTTCTTATCTTTCTCCATGTCCTCATAGGCGTCCATCAGATAGATAAATTTTCCCATATAAAAGCTGAGACAGTGAAGTTCCTCCGACCACTCGTCTCTTTTCCAGTCGAAAATCTCTCCCATCATCTCCCCCGTAAGCCCTGCGGTTACATCCAGATTCTGCTCTTTATCTTCCTCTGCCGCCTTTAACTTTTCCATATAAGTTTCCACGGCTTCTGCCTGCCTTTTGTACTTTTCCCTCACATTCACATAATCCTTCTCAAGAATTTTTGCCAGGGCCTTTTTCGTGTAAGACTTGTCATCTTTCCAGTCATCTTCCAGATTATGATATCCCAAAAGAAGATTCATATCCGCCGCATATCCTGTGGCCTCATTCAGCCAGGCCGTCTGCTTCCTGGTGGGATGCATGGGGCAGGTAAATTCCTGTTTCTGGGATTCTAACTCATAGAGGCCTGTCAAAAGAACAATAAGAAACGTCATGTCATAATTTAAAAGCATCTGTCCCTTGGCGCCAAAATTATTCCTAAGTTTCTGGCACAAACCGCAGTAATAAGCCTGATAGGCCTCTTTGCTCTCCTCTGTCAATTGATTCCGGTTAATATTAATATATCCAAACATGAGCATTTCCTAACTTTTCTTTATGAATTCCATTTGGCATTTTGGACAGGTGATGCATATCTTGCCTTTTCCCTTGGGAACCCTTACCGTCTGTTTGCAGGAGGGACATTTATAAAAGCGGTATATCTTTTTCTGTTCTCTGTGGACTTTCCGCTTATTCTGTTTTACCTTGGCCTGATAGCGAAGATTTAAAAATTTCTGATTTTCCATCTGTCTCTTGGCCGTCTGCCTGGAAAAAGCCCGGTAATAGGTATAAATCAAAAGTACGATTCCCACTACATAGAAAAAGGAATTTTTTGCAAACAAAGACACTACAATACAAAAAATCGTCAGTGCAAGATATATTTTGGACAATTCATCAAAACCATATCTGCCGTACATAAACTGCTGTAATTTTTGTTTCATAATAATACCTCCCAAGCACAAAATAACTGAAACTAAAATTATGTTACTCCCATCTTCTTTTCTGTGTCAACAGAGGTATTATCTTTTAAGAAAGTTTTTATAATTTCATTAGAATAAGCAGAACGATAAGCCGGGTTATGTCGTGAATGATCATCTATCTAGTATGACTGTTGCCAGCCACATCAAGCAACCTACCTAAAGCTGGCGGGCCACGTCAACGCTTTGTTTCGGTCTTGCTTCGGATGGGGTTTACATGTGCCCCCTCTGTTACCAGAAGGGCGGTAGTCTCTTACACTGCCTTTCCACCTTTTCTCCGTTTCCGGAGTAGTTTATTTCTGTTGCACTTTCCTTGGAGTCACCTCCACCGGACGTTATCCGGCATCCTGCCCTGTGAAGCCCGGACTTTCCTCACCTGCAGCCTTTCGTCTCTGCAGCCGCGATCATTTATTCTACTTATCCTGTATATCCTATTATTTCACAACTCTTATACGTTAAACATGCTTCCCCCGATAAATTCCCGGATAATGGAATTCTTTGCAATATCCTCGCTGGGCACCGGAAGAAGATAATCCAAAAACTTTAACAGCCTTTTGGCCTCAATATACTCTTTGGAATCTTTATCTATGTGGAACAAAAGAGGTTCCGCATAGGCTTTTAATACTGCCAGTTCGTAAATCAAACCGGAGTTAAACATAACATCGGCGCTTTCCTGGAAAGGAAAAATATACTTTTCCTCCCCCCGCCGCACAGACCTCCACATGGCAATCGTCTCCTCCGCCGTGGTATTTCTGGTCCTTGCATCCCTTACAATTCTGCGGATTAACCTTCCGTCTGTAGTAGGGAGATAATTATGTTCGTCAATATTAATCTGTGTCAGGGCACTGATAAATATTTTAAATTTGCTCTCTGACGGAAGGGTGTGGCTTAATTTGTCATTTAAGCCGTGGATTCCCTCAATCACCAGAATATCATTATCCCCCAGGGTCATCAACCTGTCTTTATACTCCCGCTTTCCGGTTTTAAAATTAAACGTGGGCATATCCACAGTTTTCCCTGCAAGAAGGTCACACATATCCAGATTAAACTTCTGTACATCCAGAGCTTCGAGACGCTCAAAATCAAAGTTCCCCTCTGCATCCCTGGGACATAAAGTGCGGTCAATGTAATAATTGTCCAAAGACAGGGGATGGGGTTTTAATCCCAGGGCGGATAACTGGATGGATAGCCTGTGGGAAAAAGTAGTCTTCCCCGAGGAGGAAGGACCTGCAATCATCACAAACTTTTTGCTTCCGGCGTTTTTAATCTGGTTTGCAAGCTGGCCGATTCTCTGCTCCATCAATGCCTCCTGCACCATAATAATCTCCTGCATTCTGCCGGAGGCAATGGCATCGTTTAATGCACCCACCGTTCCGATTCCCATGGTCTGGCCCCATTTGCTGGATTCCTTCAAGGTCTCAAAATGCTTTGCGGAAGGCGTAAAATCCGCCACCTCTTTTGTATTTTCATTTGGAAACATCAACACAAATCCATTTCCGTAGATCTGAACATCAAAATATTTCAGATAACTGGTGTTTGGAACCATAAATCCATAAAAGTAATCTATGTAATTGTCCAGGGAATAAATATTTACCCTGGAGCTTCTGCGATAGCGAAACAGACGCTCTTTATCTGTCATTCCCAGGTCATGGAAAAGTTTTACCGCGTCGTCTGTGGTAAGGGTATCTTTCATAATAGGGATTTCTTTTTCCACCATACGGCACATTTCCTCTTTTAAAGCTTCCACAAACTTTTCTCCTGGTTTTCCGTAATTCACCAGTTCACAGTAATAAGCCTGGCTGATACAATGACATACCCGCACCCTGGAATTGTCATTTCCCAAAATGTGATGCACTGCTTTCTGCATCATAAGAGTCACGCTTCTCCTGTAAGCCTTTCTCCCGGCAGTATCCCCGGTCGTGACAAAAGACAGATTCCCCCCCTTTTCCGCAGGCTTAAAAAGCTCGCTTAAACGGTTGTCTAAAGAGACAAGGACAATATCATCTTTGTACTCTTTTTGATATTCCTTTGCAATATCTGCAAATTTCGTGCCCTTTTTATATTCTTTTTTCTCCCCAAGAATAGTAAAACAAACAATCTCATCCATGCAAAAACCTCCTTGGCCAAATCACTAAAGCACCCAGAAGGGAAACGCCAAATCCTGCGTGAGGATTTCCACCCCTTCACACCTTTTCGTAAGATAATTTTTCATATAGGAAACAAAAATATGTTCCAGCCCGTAATGGCCTGCATCTATTATACAAAGCCCCTGTTCCACTGCGTCAAGTCCGTCATGGTGGTCAATATCCCCGGTGATATAAACCCCTGCCCCTGCCTCAATGGCATTTTGAATAAAGCTCTTCCCGGAACCCGGGCAGATTGCCGCCCGCATAACCAGGCGCTTTGTATCCCCAAATACTTTTACCTGCTTTAAAGAAAAAGCTTCCCTGACAAATTCGGCACAGTGCTCTAAATCCATAGGAGCCAGAAGATTTCCCACACGGCCCATACCCACGGGAGCGCCGTTATATTCCCCGGAGACAGATAGGACTGAGTCATCCTTCAATCCCATAATTGCCCCGGCAAGCTCCCCCATTCCCCGGACGTCAAAATTTGTGTGCATGGCAAAATACACCGTATCACTCTGTATTAATTTTATGATTCGCTTTCCCAGAAAATCACCGGATGTAATCTGCTTTACCCCTTTAAAAATCATGGGATGGTGGGTTAAAAGCAAATCTGCCCCGGAATTAACCGCTTCCTCCACCACTTCCTCCGTGGCGTCCACAGCAACATAAATTTTATTCACTTCTTTTTCCGGGCTTCCAATCAAAAGTCCTACATTGTCCCAGTCACATGCCAGCGCAGCCGGAGACTGCTCTTCCAAAATTTGCATAATCTCTTCACATACCATTTCACATCATCTCCAATACGTCAGTGCCTCATTGATATAGGCAAGCTCTAATCTAATTTGCTCTTTTCTTTCACGAATCCCAGCATTCTCCCGCTGGCTCATCAACTTGTCCAAAATTGTCTCATACTGGCTTTTCCGGTATAAAAGATATTCCCTTAACACCGGATGTCTCTCTAAAAGAAGCCTCTCCCCGTAACGGCAGAACAGCGGGCTTTGGCCTTTTTTTGCCCTCTCTCCCGGACATAAGGCTATCATCTGGTAAAATTTTCCATCCTCACACAGCATTTCTTCCCTGGTTATTTCGTATCCCATTTGAAAAAGATATTCCCGTACCCTTTCCATTTCCGACTGGGGCTGGAGAATTAATTCCTTGGCACTTTCAATCACATTTCTTCCTTTTTCCAAAATGTGAAGGATAATCCCTCCCCCCATGCCTGCGATTAATATGGTGTCCGCCTCCCCCTCATGGAGGGACGACACTCCGTCAGAAAGCCTGGTTTCTATGTATCCACCCAAGTCATATTCCTCAATGTGTTCTCTTGCCCGAAGCAGAGGACCCTGTCGGATATCCATGGCGATGGCCCTTGGTATTTTCCCCTGCTTTAAGAGATAAATGGGAATATATCCGTGATCTGTCCCCACATCTGCCAGCACATGCCCCTCCGTCACCATCTGTGAAAGAAGGGTCAGCCTTTTTGACAATCGAATCATTATTCTAAATAATCTTTCAGTTTGCGGCTTCTGCTTGGGTGGCGCAGCTTGCGCAAAGCTTTTGCTTCTATCTGGCGGATTCGCTCTCTTGTGACATTAAACTCTTTTCCCACTTCCTCCAATGTCCTGGCTCTCCCGTCCTCCAGACCAAAACGGAGGGTAAGAACTTTCTGCTCCCGCTCTGTCAAAGTCCCAAGAACCTCCTGGAGCTGCTCTTTTAACAGGGTAAACGCCGCTGCATCTGCGGGGACCGGCACGTTGTCATCCTGGATAAAATCACCCAGATGGCTGTCCTCCTCCTCACCGATGGGGGTTTCCAGAGAGACAGGTTCCTGGGAAATCTTTAATATCTCCCGTACACGCTCCACGGGCATATTCATCTCCTCGGCAATTTCCTCCGGGGTAGGTTCCCTTCCCAGCTCCTGTAATAATTGCCTGCTCACACGGATCAGCTTATTAATCGTCTCCACCATATGAACCGGAATACGGATTGTTCTTGCCTGGTCTGCAATGGCCCTTGTGATTGCCTGGCGTATCCACCAGGTAGCATAGGTGGAAAATTTGTATCCCTTGCGGTAATCAAATTTCTCCACCGCTTTAATCAATCCAAGGTTGCCCTCCTGAATCAGGTCAAGGAACAGCATTCCCCGTCCCACATACCTTTTTGCAATGGAAACCACCAGACGTAGATTTGCCTCCGCCAAACGCTTCTTAGACTCCTGGTCCCCCAATTCCATACGCTTTGCCAGCTCAATTTCCTCCTCTGCACTTAAAAGGGGAACCTTTCCGATTTCCTTTAAATACATACGGACCGGATCCTCAATGGAAACGCCGTCCGGCACGGACAAATCAATTTTCTCTACCTCGATATCTTCCTCATCATCCAAAAGAATATCATCGTCATCGTCGTCATCACTGATACGGAGTACATCAATGTTATTGGATTCCAGACAATCCAAGATTTTTTCAAACTCCTCTGCATTCAGCTCCATATTCTGAAAAAAATCATTAATTTCCTGATATTCCAGAATATTTTTTTTCTTTTTTGCCATTTCCACCAATTCTTTTAATTTGGCGTTTAACTTCTCCACTCTGGCAATCTTTTCTGCTGAAATGACCTCCGCTTTTGGCTTTTTGCCGCTCTTTGCAGATCTGCTATTCTTTTCTTCCATGCTTTTTTCCTCTCGTTTCTTGTAAACTATTCTGTCCCTATTCAATAGAAATATGCAGTTTTTCCAGTTCTTGAAGTCTCTGCTTATCTTTTAAGAGCTGCTGCAGCCCTTCTAAATCCGTTGGATCAAGACTCAAAGAACGCTTCTCCATGCTATTTCTCTTTACCCGTATAATCGTCTCTTTCAGCGCTTTTTCCATATCTGCCTTAGATTCCAAGTCCTTTATTCTGGCGTGAAACAAAGATGCAATTTCCCTCTGTTCCTCCTGTCCGTCAAAAAGACTGATAATCTGTGCAGGATTTACTTCCCCGGTACTCTCATACTGTTCAAAGAGCATCTGGGCCACCTTTCTGTAGCGCTCTTCTGTAAAATCCATGGGGGTAATATACGGCCCTAACCTGTGAAACCAGGCCGTATCCGATGCAAGCCAGGTTAAAAGCAGTTTTTGGGACTGTTTCATGCCGTCCTCTTTTTTCCTGGTTTTTTCCTGGTTAAAAGACTTTAACGGCTTATCCCTCTTTGCCATCCCCTCCATAGTTCCCATGCGGTACACCAGTTTCCTTAAATTTTCAAATCCAATCTGGTATTTTTCCGCCACGGCTTCGATATAATTATTCCGCTCAAGTTCCTCAGTAAAACCGAGAAGCCTCCTGGCTGCCTCGTTATAGAATGCGGTTTTTCCCTCCGGGTCATCCAGGTGAAACTGCCTCTCCAGCATACGGAGTTCAAAGAGAAAACTGTTCTCGCTGCCCTCAATCCGCTTCTGGTACTCTTCTGGGCCCAAAGCCTTGATAAACTCATCCGGGTCTTTGTAAGGCTCCATATTAATAATTTTTACAGAGAGCCCCGCCTCCTTTAAAATGGGAATCGCCCTTAAGGCGGCTTTCACCCCCGCCCCATCGCTGTCGAAGGTTAAATACACTTCTTTTGTATAGCGCTTTAAAAGACTGGCATGTCCGCTGGTAAGGGAAGTACCTAAAGATGCCACCGCATTGTCAAATCCCGCCTGGTGCAGCGCTATTACATCCATATATCCCTCGCACAAAAGAAGCTGGGGTTTTTTGGTGATTCTTGCAAAATTTAACCCGTACAAATTGCGGCTCTTATCAAAAATCTTTGTCTCCGGAGAATTCAAATACTTAGGTTCCCCGTCCCCCATTACCCTGCCCCCGAACCCTATAATCTTATTATGTACATTCATTATGGGAAACATGGCCCGGTTAAAAAACTTATCCCGCCCCCCATGCCTTTCATCGTAAGTAATCAGGCCGCTGTCCCTTAACAGGGAATCCTCATATCCCTTCTGCTTAAGATAACGGTAGAGCATATCACTGTATTGGCCACAGCATCCCAGCCCGAATTTCTGCATGGTTTCTTTTAATAGTCCCCTTTTTACAAAATACTCCATAGCACGGCTGCCCTGCTGGCTGCGAAGCATCATATAGTAAAATTTCCCCGCCTCTTTGTTCACTTCCAAAAGCTTCTGGCGCAAATCCGCTTCCTGTCTCATGCCGGGAGTTTCCTGCCTGGGCAAATCCACCCCCGCCCGCTGTGCCAATGCTTCCACCGCCTCCCCAAAAGAGAAATTTTCATATTCCATGAGAAAGGTAAATACATTCCCTCCCGCCCCGCATCCGAAACAGTAATACATCTGTTTGCCCTGGGAAACAGAAAAGGAAGGGGATTTCTCGTTGTGGAAAGGACACAGCCCAAAGTAATTACTTCCTTTTTTCTTAAGTCTCACATAGCCGGAAATCACATCCACAATGTCGTTTCTGGAACGGATTTCCTCTATTAAATTTTCATCAAAAAATGGCATCTATTCCCTGTTTGCCTCCTGTAGAAAACATTAATATCCGTCCACCTGCCAAGCCTGGGGAAGAAAATACTCGCTGAATTTGGCAATGGCATACTGGTCTGTCATTCCAGAAATATAATCGCATACCACCCGGTCCTGCTTTTCCCCCTGCTCCATCATAGCCAGATATTTCTCCGGTATTAATTCCACATGGTCCATGTAGTACACAAAAAGCTGCTGAAGCAATGCCCTGGCCTTTATCTCCTCCCCCTTAGCAACAGGATTTTTATACACGTGCCGAAACATATACAAACGCAGTTCACCCATGGCCTCCCCCACTTCCTTGGAAAGCATAATGTCGTTTTTGCCCATGCTGTTGGTAATGATATTATGTATCAAGGTATTCAGGCGCTCTTTCGTAGTTTTTCCCAGGGTATTTCTCAACTCCTTTGGGATGTCCTCCTCCACCATAATATGCGCCCGGATGGCGTCGTCAATATCATGGTTGATGTAGGCAATTTTATCGGAAAGCCGGACAATTTTCCCCTCCAGGGTGTGAGGTGTGGAACAAGTCTGATGGTTTAAAATGCCGTCCCTCACCTCCCAGGTTAAATTCAGCCCCCTCCCATTTTTTTCCAGTTTTTCCACAATACGGACACTCTGCCTGCTGTGGCAGAACCCCTCCTCACACAGGGAATTCAGCAAAAACTCCCCCGCATGGCCAAAAGGCGTGTGCCCCAGGTCATGGCCCAATGCAATGGCCTCCACTAAATCTTCATTTAACCTTAACGCCTTTGCAATGGTTCTGGCATTCTGGGAAACTTCCAGGGTATGGGATAACCTGGTGCGGTAGTGGTCCCCTTTGGGCGTCAAAAATACCTGTGTTTTATTCTTTAAGCGGCGGAATGATTTGCAGTGCAAAATTCTGTCCCTGTCCCTTTGGAAAACAGGCCGGATATCACAGGGCTCCTCCTTCCTCTCCCTCCCCTTGGAATGGATGCTTAAGGTAGCGTAGGGACTTAACATTTCCTGTTCCATTTTCTCTATATTCTCACGGATTGTCATCATCTGACTCCTGTTTTATCTGACAACTTTGTAAAAAACCTCTATAAATATATATTCCGCACAAAATTACTTTTTCCTTTATTTTTTTCAATCTTTTTTAATAATTTTAAAAGATTATGTGATTTTCCCCTTATCCCTTTAGAATCTCCAACATCTCTCTTAACTCTTTCACTGGAATCTGCCCCGGGGCCGAGGCTTTTCCCACTGTCCCAAAGGTAAGGGCCGAGCCAAAGGTTCCACCGGAAATTCTGCTCACCATTCCGTCTTTTCCCATAGACATGGTTATAATGGGGCAATCCATCCCGCTCTCTGCCACTTTAAGCGTTGCGCTAAGAAGCGTGAGCACATCCCCCGGAAAATTGGGCATAACCGCAATTTTGGGTATATCCGCCCCTAACTCCCTTATCTCTTTCAACCTTTTTATCATTTCGTCCTGATTCGGGGTCTTATTAAAATCGTGATTAGAGCCAATCACCTTCACCCCTGCCCGGTGCAATTCCTCTATCAGCTCTCTTGCCGGGATTTTATGAAAAAAGGCCTCCACATCCACCAAATCTACAAAACCGCTGGATGCCGCTGCCAAATTTAATTCTCTGTAATATTCCCACGAAATCTCTTTTTCTCCGCCTTCCCCCCTGCTGCGGAATGTAAAAAGCAGGGGAATATCCCCTAAAACCTTCCGGAGCAGCCCTGCCGTTTCCACTGCTCTCTCTTTGGAATCACTGTGCTGATAAAAATCCACCCGCCATTCTGCCAAATCCGCCTGGACAGATAATAAATTTTCCCCTTCCTGCAAAATTTCTTCCCTGTTCCTCCCCACAATGGGAACGCATATTTTAGGAATCCCTTCCCCGATTCTTATATTTCTAACAATTACTGGTTTCATCCCCGGCCTCCTTTAAGGAAATTCTTCTTCCGATATATCTTTGACAAATTTCCTGGACCTTCCGCAGCATAAAAATATCTTTCAAAGCATCTCCCAGTTCCAGATTGTGGTCCGCCTCCTTGGATACGTGAAGCTCAAAGGCTATCTCCCCATGTCGCTTCATCACCTCATCTATATGTATGGTATCATCTTTGCTGCTGGTAAACACCAGGCAATCCTCGCTAAAGGATGATACCGCATCATTTATGGGAGCAAACAGTATATGGTACACTTTCTGAATCATATTCTGCAAAATACTGCCTGCCACAGCCGTCCCATTTCCCTTAGAGATAAAAAATATATTGTCATAAGCCTCAAAAGAAATCTTGTTTACCGCAACATTTGCCGCCAGCAAAGCATAGTCCAAAACCTTCTGTCTGTCCCCCTCAGGAAGCTTTCCATAAGAAACTTCCACAACTTCAAATCCAAAATTCCGAACACTCTTTCCCACATAATACAACAAAGGCTTTTCCAGGCTGTAATCCAGCCCAGGAAAAATAACTGCCAAATTTTTCATATTTCTCTCCTCTTTTGCCAAATTCTCAACGTATCAGCACATTTCTGTACAGACGATACAAAGAAGAGGAAATCCCTCTCTCGAAAGATTTCCTCTTAAAATCATGCAGGAAAAGGGACTTGAACCCTCACGACATTGCTGCCACAGGCACCTGAAGCCTGCGCGTCTGCCAATTCCGCCATTCCTGCAGAAAACTGACAAAAATTATATTACCCTTTTTTTAACATAAAGTCAAGAGGAAAATAATAATTTTTTCTACAAATTTTTTGTAATTTTCTATTGACATATGAATTTAGATTTGATAAGATATTTAAGTCGTCGGTGATTCAACATCACAGACATGCGGAAGTGTCGGAACTGGCAGACGAGCAAGACTAAGGATCTTGTGAGCAATGCGCTCGTGTGGGTTCAAGTCCCATCTTCCGCAGTAAAAAAGGAAACCTTGAAAATGATGGGGTTTCCTTTTATATTGCTTTTAAACTTGTGCTTTCTATAGCTTTCTCTTTTCCATCTCCGCCAAAAAAGCTCTTCCACCTTCATTATGAAAATTGATTTTTTCCTGCGTTGTCATATCTTTTGTCAGTTCATAATGGTATTCCCTGATTTTATGAATATCTTCAATTGTAAAACCAGGACTGATATTCGGTTTCGTAATCATAATTATCCCTCGCTTTCCAATAATACAGAAGGATTCCATATCTCTAAATGGCTCTATCATCAACAAATCAATCATATCTGCACATTTTTCATACATATTTACATTTCCTTAACTTTCGATTTATCTTGATTATACCATTTTCCCATAAATCAGACAATTGTGCAACAAGTGCGCAAGGATGCTTTCATATAGCCTTTTTCCAAAAACTCCTCCTTGGCACTGGCAAGCAGTTTTTCCCTGGTGGCTTTGTCCTCGCCCAAGCCCTTCACCTCTTTCTTCCATAACGCTGTTATCTTTTTTTCAGTATAGTGAAACATTCCAAGGCGTCAACAGATTTTTATTCATCCATTTAATACCAACCCCTGCCCCTTTTGATTCCGTAGACTTTGGGCTTTAAATGTGCTATAGTAGGGACAGCTACTACAAAATACAGACACTGCATTTGCCCGCCGCAAATTTAAAAGGATACCTATGAAAAAAAAGAAAAAATTGTCCATTGCTTTATCTTCCCTTGCAGCATTATTTATTCTGTATTTTATTCTTATCAACTTTCTTGTCAGCGCCGCACTGGTTCCTTCCTTTATGGAAAAATTGGAATCCTTTCAGCGTATCTCAGATGAAAGTTTTGCTGCACTGGTACAGACAACAGACATTAAAACCAACCGCCAGCTTGCAAAAAAGGAGACGGAAGAATGGCTGAAAACTGCAAAGTCAAAAAAAATATCGGTGGAATCCCAGGATGGCTACACACTGGCAGCGGAAGAATTTTATGCCCAAAACCCCAGCCATAAGTGGGTTCTTCTTCTCCACGGATATACCGGATGGAAAGAAGAAATGTTTCCCTTTGCCCGCTGGTATCAAAAACAGGGATACCATGTCCTTGCCCCGGACTTAAGGTGCCAGGGAGAAAGTGAAGGGGATTTTATCGGAATGGGATGGACAGACCACTTTGACTGCGCCCTTTGGATCCACCACATTTTAGCAGAGGACGCCCATGCTAAAATCATAGTCCACGGCCAGTCTATGGGGGCCGCCACCGCTCTGATGATAACAGGAGACGAAGAACTGGCAGAGCATATTGACGCAGTAATTTCCGACTGCGCCTACACAGACGCCTACTCCATGTTCCAGGATAAAATCAAAGAATGGTTCCATCTCCCTGCCTTCCCGTTCGTGGACAGCGCCTGTCTGGTTTTAAAGCTCCGGGGAGGTTACGATTTAAAAGATGCCTCCGCCATAAATGCGGTAAAGAGAAGCACAACGCCTACCCTGTTTATCCATGGCAACGCAGACGACCTGATATCCGTCCAAATGTCCAAAGACCTGTATGAAGCCGCCTCCTGCCCAAAAGAATTATTGATTGTGGAAGGGGCGGGCCATGCCCAGTCCCAGGACAAAGACCCGGAAACGTATTATGATACTATTGCGTCTTTTCTGGAAGAATAAATCCTCCATGCGAAAAAAACGGCAGACAATACATTGAAAAGAAAGACCACAATACTGCCTTCCATTTTACACATCCCCCCGGACAAAATTTCACTGCCCGAAAAGTTCACGGAAAACACATGGGGATAATCCTCCGCCAAAGAAACGCCGCCAAGAATCACCGCTCCTCCGCAGTTCCAGAAAAAGTGCATAAGAATCGGAGCCGTCAGGGACTGGGTATATTCCAAAACCAGAGACATAAAAACACTCATGGAAAAAACATTTAACACGGGAAGTAACCCGGCCTCAAAAGCCCCGCCGTGGAGCAGTGTAAACAGGCAGGAAGTAAACAATACAGCGGCGCTTAAATGATAATTTTTCTTAATCATCTGGTACAGATATCCCCTGACAAGGAGTTCCTGCATCACCGTGTTAAGAAAAACCGATAAAAACCAAAGCCACAGCATGGGAACAGGCTCATACCCTTCAATTTTAAGCACGCCAAGGACTGCCATAACAAGAAATGCCGCCAAAAGCCATAAGATGCCTCCCGCCGTCCCGATAGCGCACCCTTTCCTGAAATTCCCCGGAAAACACATAGGAAGGTTTTTCTTTTCCAAAAACCAAAATAAATAAGAAATTCCTGACATAGCCAAAAATGGAATCAGCTCCGCAAAAAACCTCCACACTGCAGGATTCTTACACTCCGGCACAGGAATCAGGCTTACCAAAACCAGCCATCCAACAAAAAACAATAAAAACCTCCACAAAACCCCCGCAAATTTTTTCATACGCTTCCTCCCTTTTTTTCTGCATTTTTACGCTGTACAATTCCACCAGTCTAAGAACCGCTCCCCGAAACAACAATTCCTCTGCCAGTGCCGCCCCCAAACCGATACAGCCAAAGGCTTTCACAAAAGTAATACACATCCGTAAGGGACTTAGGGAAAACACTTCCCATTCCCCGGAAAGAAAAATCACATATAAAAAAACAGGAAGAACTACCCCTAAAACCATTTTCTTATTTGATATATTTATTTCCATCACACACCTGTCCTTTTCTCAAAATCAAAGCCGATTTCCACCAAAAACCTCCCCTTTTCCATCTTTGCCTCCATCTTTCCATCCATACGCCGGGCAAGCTCCCTGGCAATGGAAAGCCCCAGCCCGCTGGATGTTTCCCTTCTTGCACTATCCCCTTTATAAAACCGTTCAAACACCCGCTCCACTTCCACCTCTTCCCCCTCCATGCATCCGTTATAACATTGGAATAAAATCCCCCGGGGCAGGACCCTATACACAATTTCAATGGTTCCGTCTCCGTGTACCATGGCGTTTCTAAGCACATTGGCAAGGATGCGCTTCACTGCAATATCATTGCACAAAATCATTGCCGGACTTTCCTCCACCCGAAGCTTTGGGGAAACGCCCTCTTCCTTCCACTGTTCATAAAAGGAAAACAGGCTGTCCAAAACCAGTTTTGTAAAATCCTGCTGTTCTAAAAGCAATTCATAGGTTTCATTCTGGAGTTTTGTGTAAGTAAACAATTCTTCCAGCATCAGGGTCAGTTCTTCCGTTCTCTCCCAGATCACCCTGCGGTAATACTCTTTTTTCCCCTCATCTCTTTCTTGGGTATAGAGTTCAAAAAATCCTTTCAGGGAAGTTAAGGGGGTGCGGATATCATGGGAAATATTGGTCAGAGCCTCCTTCAACTGCCGCTCCTTTTTTCTTATGGAAATACGCTCTTTTTCATGCCTGTCCGCCATGGCGTTTACCTTATCTGCCAGCTTTAATATCTCCTTACTGCGCAAATCTGTCTGAATTCTCTTATTGGTATTTTCCTTCAAAAGAAACTCCATCTGACGGCAGATATCTTTTATCTGCCGCCGGTACAAAACATATTTTACACTGACAATTACAAGGGCAAAAACTGCCAATACACAAAGCCACTCCATCTCATACAACATCCTTTTTCGTAAAATAAACCGCTCCCAGTAAATAGTAAATAACAGAAAACAATGCCCCTACGCCCATGGCAAAAAATATATCTTTTCTTACTGCTCCCACAAACATCCCGTGGACATTGGTAATCACCATATATTTGGACAAATTAACATGTAAAAGCTTATCTGCGTAAGCCCCAAAAGAGCTAAGGACCCCAAAAGCGGACAACATTCCCAGGGTTATCCCTGCCGCCGTACTCTTTAAGACAGTGGTAACCAGTGAAATTCCTCCCAGAAACGCCAGATACAAAAGAAAAAACGCCATAAGCAAAACCCCTGTCTCTTTTATAAATTCCCCTCCAAAGCGGAAAGTATATTTGTCTTTTAACATAAACCACAGGGAGAAAAACTGAACAACGCCGTATAGGAGCAGCGCCACTAAAATATAAACCATATTTGCAATAATTTTCGATAAAAATATATTGGATTTATGCCTTGTCTGCCCTGCAATATTTTTTAAAAAACCGCTTTTTATCTCCCCGTTAAAATAAATTACACAGCCAATGCAGAGAAACACCAAGACAATCCCCGACGCCAGATCAGAATTGTAAAATTCTAAAAATGTAGGGATCTCCCCATCTTCCTTTTCCGGCACCTGCACCGATATCCCAAATCCTCCCGCCGTCTCCTCCTCTTCCTCTTTATAAACTGCCGCAAAGTTTCCCGATAAATTGTTTTCCTTATTTTTCTGCATTTCTTCCAAATCAATGGTCACCATGGAGCAGGCAAAGGTACAAAAGGCTGCCATGCAAAGCAATACAATCCACAGGCTCTTTGTTTTTGCCATCCGATATAAATTCATTCTGATTAAATTAAGCATTTCATCCCCCTAATCCCTGGTGAGTTCCAGAAAGTACTCTTCCAGTTTATCCTGCACCACCTGCAGGGATTCCACCATACAGCCCTGTTTCGCCAGCTCCATATTCAGTTTTCCAATTTCTGCCACCCGATCATACAGGTGGATACAGTCTGCCGTTATTACCTTGTAATTGTGATATCCTAACTCTTCTATCACCGGACATGCTTTTTCTGTGTCCCCTGTTTTTATCTCCGTATAGTCCCTGCACTTTTGGTCTAACTCCTCTTTTGACAATTCCTGAATCAGCACGCCCTTATGGATAACGCCAAAGGTGTCCGCCACTTTATATAGCTCTTCCAAAATATGGCTGGAGATAAGTATGGTCATATTTTTCTCAAACTTTAGTTTTAAAAGCAAATCCCGTATCTCCGCAATCCCTTGTGGGTCTAATCCATTTACCGGCTCATCTAAAATCAAAAGATCCGGCCTGCCCGCAAGGGCCATGGCAATCCCAAGCCTCTGCTTCATTCCCAGGGAAAACTGCTTTACTTTCTTTTTCTTTGCATCTCTTAACCCCACATCCCCCAACAATTTCTCCTCGTACCCCTTTTCGTGGATGCCCAGGGCCAGGCATTTTAAATGCAGGTTTTCTTTTGCACTCATTCCCTCATAAAGCCCGGGCTGTTCAATGAGATTTCCAATGCGGCTGTGGTACTTTTCCGCCTCTCTCCCGGACACTCCAAAAAGGGCGATTTCTCCGGAAGTGGGAGCAGAAAGGCCGCTGACCATTTTCATAAAAGTAGTCTTTCCTGCGCCGTTTTTCCCGATAAAACCGTAAATTTCCCCCCGCTTAATATGCAGGCTTACACAATCTACCGCCCTGTGCTTCCCAAAGATTTTGGTAAGCCCATGGGTATCCACAACATATTTCATAATATCCTCCTTTTCTGCAATTTTATCAAACATATGCCAACTCTTTTTTTGTTTTTACAATAACAGAGTAGCAGGAAAACTTTCAGATTTCGCAAAAAAAAGGTAAAGAAAAGTTAAAGAATGTACCGTCAGACACTTACTGTTTATTTTTGCATAAAATGGCAGGAACCGCAACAAAAATGCTGCAATCCCTGCCTTGATTTATTCCTTATTCCGTTTTTCCGCCTGATATTACTCCTTCACGCCCCCTATGGTAAGCCCTGTCACAAAGTATCGCTGTAAAAAGGGATACAGACATATGATAGGAAGCATGGTAACTATGGTGGCCGCCGCCCTTACAGATGCCGGCGTCACTGCTGCCGCAGCATTTTTCGCCGCCTCTGCACTTCCGCTCTGCTGCATGACAGAGGACAATAGTTTCATCAGCTCATACTGCAATGTGGTGAGCTTTGTGCTCATACGGTTGTAGAGCATGGAGTCGAACCAGGAGTTCCACTGGTAAACTGCCACAAACAGTGCGATGGTGGCGTACACTGGCTTGCACAGGGGGGATATGATTTTCAGGAAAATCACCGTGTAGCCTGCCCCGTCAAGCTGGGCGGATTCCTCCAGGGAATCCGGTATGCCCTGCATATAGGTGCGGAGCACTAACATATTGAATGCGCTGATCATCCCCGGGATGACATACACCCAGAAACTGTTGGTAAGCCCAAGCCCATTGTACACAATGAACGTGGGAATCAGGCCCCCGTTTACATACATGGTGATGACCCAGAACAGGGAGAGCTGGGATTTAAACAGGAACTTTTTCCGGCTTATAATAAATGCCAGTATGGCGTTTAACGCCAGGGAGAGAAAAGTTCCCACTATCGTCCTCAAAACGCTGATATATGCTCCTGTCAAAAGGTTCTGTTTCTGAAATACCGTATGGTAATTCTTTAATGTAAATTTCCTGGGCCAAAGATGCACGCCCCCCCGGATGGTGTCAATTCCGTCATTTAACGAAATGGCCAGGGTGTTTAACACCGGGTAGAGCGTAATCACCACAAAAAACACCATAAAAATTGTATTGCAGACAACAAATATCTTATCCGCTGCCGATTTCTTCTTTTTCATCCTTCCTGACCTCCTATTCTTCTATCAGAACAGCCTTTCCTCGCCGGCCCGTTTGGCAAGCTGGTTTGCAATTACGATCAAAATAATACTTACAAGGCTCTTAAAGATACCTGCGGCTGTACCTAAGGAGAAGTCATTCTGGCTGATACCCCATTTCAGCACATAGATATCTATGGTTTCGGAGACACTCTTCACCAGACCATTTCCTAAAAGGTACTGGATCTCAAATCCTGCATTCAGTACATTTCCCACATTCATAAGAAGAAGGATCATAATCGTCGGCCGGATGCCGGGCAGCGTAATGTGCTTGATTTTTGCCCATCTTCCAGCCCCGTCCATGGACGCTGCTTCGTAGAGAGACGGGTCTATGGCGGTTATGGCGGAGAGATAGATAATGGCATTCCATCCGGTTTCTTTCCACACATTGGCAAATGCCACAATGGGCCAGAAATACGTGGTATGGGCAAAAAAGTTTATGGGCTGGTCAACAATGGATAACTTCACCAGCATCTCATTGATAATACCCGTACCTGACAGCACATCATGGAGGATACCTGTAACAATGATCCAGGACAGGAAATGGGGCAGGTAGGAAATCGTCTGTACCGTTTTCTTGCCGAAGGTGTTTTTCACCTCATTTAACAGTATGGCAAAGACGATTGCCATCACAAAGGTCACAACCAGGTTAATAACCCCCATGGCCACCGTATTCCTCACTACTTTAAGGAAAGTACTGTCCGAAAAAAGAAATTTAAATTTATCAAGCCCTACAAATTTTGAATGAAGCAGCCCGTCCTTGGGCTTATAATTTTGAAATGCTGTAATCCAGCCCCCAAGGGGCAGGTAATAGAAAATAAAACCGTATACCACAATGGCCGCTGACCAGATTAACAGCACTTTCTGGTGCTTTACCTCTTTCCACGTGATTTTCTTTTCTTTCTCTTTCACTCCTATACGTGCCATTCCCTCACCTCTCCGTCTTTCTTTAAAACTGTCCATACATCTCTGCATTCCGACCCTTGCCAGACTGTAAAGTAATGTATGGACAGCTCCCTACTTCCTGTTTTCCGTAACTTTTTCGGCGTTATTCTTTGTTATTTCCCAACTCTCCGGTCAAGCTCCGCCTGCATCTCACTGAGGAAATCCTGTGGGTTCGCACCGTTGTACACTTCCATATACTGATTCCATCCGTCTTCAAAATCATCCGCCATAACAACTTTTGGCAGCCATTCATGCTTCACTTCTCCCATCTTTGTCCAGGCCACGCCTCCGGGAGTCTCTGTGGTCATGGTACCGGAAAAACTGTACATCGGGAACCATTCCCCTGTCTTATCTACGGATCCAATCATTTCAGGATATGTATTCACGCCGTAGGCCTCAAAACACTTCACTACCGGCTCTGCAAGACTGTCTAAAAATTCTTTTGTCTGTTCCTCCGGCCACATAGCGTTGATGCCGTCCCTGCTGGTACCTTTCCAGTTGGGGAAATAGCTGTAATCACACAGATGGGATGCCTTATAAGCAGTATCGGAAGCATTCATTCTCTGGTCTTCCGTCCTGTAAAACATACCCTCCTCGTCCACTTCATAATCTACGCCTTTTACGCCCCAATATCTCAAATCATGGACTTCCTGCCCAAGCAAATCATTGACAAACTGGAATGCCGCATCCACATCCTGACAGCTTGTGGTGATGCCAAGGCCGCTGGCTACATTCAAAGTGCCTCCTGTAGTATGCCACTGGTTCTCCATGCCCTCGTCAATGGTCAGCCCAAGGGGTACATAGTTGCATCCGATGGTATCAAGTCCCTGCTGCTTAAATACATCATGCACATCGAAAGCGAAATCCCACCACTGGTCACACATACCAAGGACGGCGCCTGTGGAAAGCTTTGCAATATACTCATCATAGGTCTGGGTAAAGGATTCCGGGTCAACATTCCCCTTGTGGAACTCTTCGTTCAATTTCTTAAAATAGCGCTTTGCGGTTTCCGTGGTATTGTAGTCCACTACGGTTGGGCCGTTGGGGTCTACGATAACGGAGCCGTCATTGGGATATCCGTCCAAAAACTGGGGTGCATTCTCAAGACAGAAATATCTCCAGTCCTCACAGAGAATGGTGTAGGGAATGTTCTTTGTCCCGTCCTCCATAGTGGGATTTGCCTCCGCATATGACGTAAGCAGATCAAAATACTGGTCAAGGGTCTTAATCTCCGGATAATCTGCCCACTCCAGCACACGTGCCTGCACCCAAAACGCCTCGTCATTGTGGGTTGTGGTTTTATCCTCCCCGTAAATATTCTGGAACTGATTCATCCAGTAAATATGTCCGTCATCCTGCCGGAATTTATCCCATTCTTCGTCGGAATAATACTCTTTGATATTGGGGTATTTGTCTATATAGTCATCCCAGGCAACCAATGCCCCTGCATCGTAGAGAGTTTTCATAGCGTCGCCGCCGTCAATGAAATCCGGGTACTCTCCCCCTGCCACAATGGTACCAATAGCCTCACTGGCAGTCTGTCCGGTAAGCCATGTTTCTTTCACTTTTGCCCCGGTCTTTTCTGCAATCAGCTCTTTAATCTCATTATCATCATTTTTCTCCGCTCCCGGCACGGCAAAAAATCCTGTAAATTCAATAACGTCTCCGTCCCCTTTGGAGGAAGCTGCGCTGCCCCCCGTCTCCGTGGAGTCATTTGCCACGCTTCCTTTGCCCTCGTCGGGAGAGCCGCCGCATCCCCCAAGCACAGACACCGCCAGTGCCATGGTCATAAAGAGTGCCGTAATTTTTCTTCTTTTCATAGAAACCTCCTGTAGATAAATTTGTTTTGGTCAAAGTGCTTATGTCGCTTTCACTTTATAACACAATTTTATCTAAAATGACCATTTTCTCAACCCGACAAACCGTAGGAAAACCCCTACAAATTATAGATTCTGCAAAACAAGGCTTATTTTTCCAAGTTTTTTATACAATCTGCACATACACCACAGGACATGCTGCCTGACACGGCAGGGCAGCACATCAGGGGACATACCCAAATCCAAGAATGGTAAACTGCTTCTCCTCCTGCCCCTCCTCCATTTTCACTTCCACCTTATGGATGCGGCTTTCCCTGTCATTGAAAATAAGTTTGGCATGACAGTGTATCCAGCCCACCTCCCGGGGGTCTAAAGTACATATCCGTTCCCCGTCCACATACACCCGGGCTTTTCCCGCATCACAGGAGGGAGAATCTTTAAAAATTAAAAACAGGGCTTTACATATAATATCCATGGCAAAGGGCCTCTCCCCTGCGGTGTGGAACCAGTTGCAGGGAAACTGAGGGGTCTGCTTTTCATCCTCATTGCGCTCCACTGACTGCAGTTTAACATCCATGTCACAAAAATCCCCGCATTCTATCCTTGCCCCTATTCTGTTATCTTCTCTGTCCAGAAGATGTACCTCCTGGAAATCTCCGCCGATAGCAAATGTCCCTGGAAGTTTCCCGGAAGCGTCCTCAAAATCCTCATCCGTTTTATCAATTTCCTCAAAAAGATGCATGATGCACTGGGCGGTAATTTTGTGGCCGATATTGCTTGGGTGAAAGGCATCGTAAAAAAACTGGTTTTTAGACAAAACCCTTCCCTCCTCTTTCCCCAGGGCAAACTGCTCTGTCACAGCGTCTTTTAGGCTTACCATGGGAAGATGATAGTGATATCCCACAGGGCTTAACCGCTCCTGAAGATTCCAGTCATAGGAAAACACCTGGAATAAAAGCACCACTGCCGGATGGCTGCTAAGACTTAAAATTTTCCGCACAAGGCTCTCATAGCACACCCCATTGGTTTCGTCCCCCTCGTCGTTTACGGCAAATTCCACAAAAACCAAATCCGGGGTATTCTTTCCGTATTCCAACACATCCCTCTCAAAACGTATCACCCCAAGTTCCGAGGGAGTCCCCCCGATTCCCGCCTTAATCAGCCGCACATTGTCTCCGGTCCCGTATTTTTCCGCAAAGGCTTTGTAAGACTGATATGCGTAACAGTTGGTGTGAATGGGAGTTGCACCCGCCCCCTGGGTGATAGAGCCGCCGATGTAGGCAAGGGTCACCTCCCTCCCGCTTTTTGCCTTTTCTATAACTTTTTTTATCCGGGACACATCGCCCTTCCACAACAGGGAACGGGCAATCATTTCCTTATATGCAGCAGAATCATAGTCGATATTAAAATCCTCTATTGCCTCCGGCGCCTCAAATCCATCGTTTAAGTACAGTTTTACGTTCACCGTGGCAGTAATCCCGGGGACGTCAAATTCAAAGCGTATCTGTCCCGGCTCTTTATCATCCCCCGACCAGTTTTCCCGGCTTAGGGGATAAATCTGCTCTATGCCGTCGCATTTTAAGGTGTGGGAGATATTTGTTCCTGAACCGTAAGGATCCCTGTTTCCATACATCTGAAAAATAAAATCCGCCTTCCTGTCTTTTTCTTTTGCCATGACAGAGACGCCGATGCTGTGCACCAGCTCACGGAACCCTCCGGTGGTCTCCAAAAGCCCAAGCATCTTTTCCTCCCGTACATTTCCGGTTATTTTTGCGCTGTCAATAAGTCTGCCGCTGTCCAGATAAAAAAACTGTATCCCCCTGTTATCCGTTTGGGGGCCTGCAAATATTTCTTTCTCCTGCAGCAAATAAAAAAAAGGTCTTTTTGCCGCAGGGTCTTTCGGTGCAATCTGTTTTATCTCCATTCTTTTCTCCTCTCCCGGTCAATGCCTTTGGGAAATCACAATGGTTACAATAGTGCCTACATTCTCTTCGCTTTCTACCGTAAACCTCACCCGTTCCTTCTCCGCCATTTTAAGCCTGAGGACCGCATTTAATATGCCGATATGGGTGCTCTCCTTTATCATGTCAAGGGTTACGCTATTCATCTTCTCCTGGATTTCCCGGCAGGTTTCCTCGTCCATTCCATTCCCCGTATCCTCTATTTCAAAAACAATCCCCCGTTTCTCCTTCTCATGCCTTCCCCGCAGGAAAATCCAGCCCACGCCGGGCCTGTTTTCGATGCCGTGGACGCAGGCATTCTCCACAAAAGTCACAAGGGTAAGCTTGGGAACCATGTAATCCATACATTCTTCTTCGATATCAATCACATAGGAAAGCTTTTCCCCGAACCTGTATTTCTGCAGTTCCAGATAGGCCAGAATAAAATTTGTTTCTTCTTTTACGGTGACAAAATCTCCCCATTCCACATTCTGCCGCTGCATCAGCGCAAGTTTTTCCACCATATCCGCCGTCTCATTCTCCTGCTTTAACACACTGTGCATCCGTATGCTCTCTAGGGCATTAAACAAAAAATGAGGATTTATCTGGCTGCGGAGCGCCAAAAGTTCCGCTTTTTGCCTTGCGATGTCCATTTCCTGCTGGTAAAGCTTATTCTTAAACACGGTCTGAATCAAAAGGTTCATGCGCTGCGCCATGACATTGTAACTCTCCATCAGTTCACTGATTTCATCTTTTCCGGAGATTTCCGGGATCAGGGAAAGCTCATCTTCTTTCACAGCCCCAAAGGCATTTCTAAGTTCAAAAATCCGCCTTATGATAGACTGATTCATTAATTTCATAAAAGCATAGGGGAGGAAAATATTAAGCCCTGCCAAAAGCAGTATCCAGGGAAGCTTATCCCTCATTTTGTCTAATACTGTGGCCTCCGGCGGCAGCACGTAAATCACATACTCAGAGCCATACAGGTTCAGCAGGGAAGTTACTGTATCTTCTTTCCCGGCCTTTGCCTCAAAGGAGGTAAAGGGCATTAAAAGCCCTCCCTTCCCGTCATTGGAAAAAAGCACTGCGTCTCCGTCACACACATATACTTTTGATTTATAATTCCCATTTACTATGTGACGCTGGATTGCACTGTAATCCATCTCCACATAGAGCACATCTCTTCCCTTTCCCTTATTGTAGTAATCCATCTTCTGGGCCAGGAAAAACTTTCTGGTATAGGCATCCCCCTTCTGGGCATATTCCACACCCACGATTACGTCGCTGTTTCCCTCCATCAGCCCTTTGTACCAGTCTTTTCCCTCCGCCATGGAAAGCCGCTTGAAATAGCCCCCGTTTACGATTCCCTTATTGTCTGCGTAGATTACGGCGCCGTTAAACTCCACATGCATACTGATGGGATACAAAGAATCCCGTATAAATTCCAACTGACTGTTATAGTAATCTAGTTCAGAGACAAAATTTTTGGAAATAAACTCGTTCACATACCGATTACTGTAAATATTCCGGGCAAAAAGGGCGGCAGAGTTTACATGGTCGGAAATCAGATATTTCACAACCCCCGCCGTATTTTCCATATCCTGACGCACAAGCTGTCTCTCCCCGGTTACAGCAATCCCTATAATCACGGCGTCTGTGATAAAAATCGGCAGGATAACGCAGAAAATCTGCATCACCAGAAGTTTTCCGGAAAGGTTTATCTTTTCCAGTCTATTCAGGACATAGGAACAGATCGCTTTTCTTATTTTTTTCATCCGTATATCCTGTAATTTCCGCTTAACGCCAGAAAGGCAAAAAAGTAGAGACAGTTATCATAATACCTTCTGTCCCCCTGGCGCAGGGGGGTTTTGAAAAATTCCGCCGCCAGGCCAAAGGCCCGTTTATCCCAGAGGGCAAGTCCTGCCTGGGCATTGGCTGCAAACATCCCCAGGGGATGGAGCGCCTTTCCTGGGAGCACCGTGCCGTCTATGGCATAGATTCCCTCCCGCTGCCCTACAGGCAGAGTCTCACAGAAAAATTTCTGTACTTTTGCCGCTGTCTCCTGCTCCCAGGCATCGGCGGCAAACCAGGAGAAATCCAGGGCTATATTGGCTATGGTCCGGTAAGCGTCACTGTAGTACCAGTCATGCCTGCCCCCCCAGCGCTCCTCCACCGGAAGGTAGGGCTTTCCGTCAAATTCCGCATATTCTGCACTAAGCCCCGTAACAGGATGGCAGGCTTTTTTTAAGTATTCCCTGCTGGCATTCGCCGCCTCTCGGAAAAATTCCCGGTCTTTTGGGTACGCCCACCTGGCAAAAAGCTCATAAAAATGGGGCAGGTGGTAGGAGGGGTCTGAAAAGTCCACCTCACAGATGAAACGGATGAGCTTATTGGTTTTATCCCACATGGACCTTCCCCCCTCTCCTGCCTCCCCCTTGTGGATACAGGTATGAAG
>Ga0137307_100775_pt1 | contig 35871 bp, 38 predicted proteins | sample NAcewD2O_March_2_FD_97180 | JGI IMG/M metagenome (GOLD analysis project Ga0137307, IMG submission 97180) | Mouse cecal microbial communities from Vienna, Austria - N-Acetylglucosamine amended D2O_March | ecosystem: Host-associated > Mammals > Digestive system > Large intestine > Cecum | place... | reverse complement strand
TCAGAAAACGCAAGCATAAAGAAAACCCCTGAAAATACCGGACTTTCAAGGGTTTTATAATATCTCTTTTTTGTTTGGAATTATCGCTTGCTGAACTGCGGAGCACGGCGTGCTGCTTTGAGACCGTATTTCTTTCTCTCCTTCATTCTCGGATCACGTGTGAGAAATCCTGCTGATTTCAGAACCGGTCTGTAGTCTGCGTCTGCCTGCAGAAGCGCTCTGGAAATACCGTGACGAATGGCACCTGCCTGGCCGGTATATCCGCCGCCCTTTACATTTACCTTAACGTCAAATTTATCAACGGTATCTGTTGCCACCAGCGGCTGGCGCACGATAACCTTCAGAGTCTCCAGACCCAGATAATCGTCAATATCTCTTTTATTAATCGTAACCTTGCCAGTTCCCGGTACCAGGTATACTCTGGCAATTGATTTTTTTCTTCTTCCTGTTCCGTAATACTTTGTATCAGCCATCTTTTTCTACCTCCTGATTAAAATGTTAATGCTTCTGGTTTCTGAGCCTGATGTTTGTGTTCCGGTCCTGCATAGACGAATAATTTCTTATACATCTGTCTTCCCAAAGGTCCTTTCGGAAGCATTCCCTTCACAGCAAGTTCGATGACTCTTTCCGGTTTGTCTGCTAACATCTCTTTTAATGTGGTCTCTTTCATTCCGCCCACATATTCGGAGTGATGGTAATAAATCTTCTGGGCTAATTTCCTGCCGGTTACTTTCACCTTGTCCGCATTGACAACGATTACATAGTCCCCGGTGTCCATATGAGGAGTAAAGATGGGTTTGTGTTTACCCCTTAATACTCTTGCTACTTCTGATGCCAAACGTCCCAGTGTCTTTCCTTCAGCATCAACTACGTACCATTTTCTTTCAATTGTTGCCGGGCTGGCCATAAAAGTTTTCATCGAATGTTACCTCCTGGAATTTTACAATGTTACTCTGATATCCGGATGCCGTCCAGAAAATAGTAAGAAATTCATCCGAACTATCCTTTTCACACCATTTACATTTTTCTTTGTACATCAAAGCCAAAACGCTTCGCCGGAGAAAGGCTTGCATTTCTCACTTGCCATACTGCTCTATTATATTACAGAGATTTTCCGGTGTCAATTCCTTTTTTGGAATTTCTATTCTGAAACTGTAACAGTTCATTACTGTTTACACCCTACGGGTGTTCCGGTAACGGCATCCGGCCATTTAAAGTCACCTTCGGTGAGGGGCCGGATGCCCGGCAGCCACTACTTCTTTGGCCGGACACCGTGCAGCGTAGTGCACGGTGCCGTGTGAACAGTAACGAGTCTGTTACTGACGGAAAGAAAGGGCCGATTTTTTTCTTTTAAAATTACAGAAAATGTGGTAGAATAAAAAGGAATTCTTTTTGCAGAATGTACCGCAGAAAACGAAAATGCCAATCCGGAATCTGTCCGGATTGGCGTTTCATCATACAGGAAAGACGGGAGGTTTTTATGAGAAAGAAAAAAATCGTAATTGCGCTTGGCCATGACGCCCTTGGAACTACATTGCCGGAGCAGAAAAGCGCCACGAAGAAAACGGCCGGAGCAGTGGTGGATTTTATAAAGGACGATTACCAGGTGGTCATTTCCCATAGCAACGGACCTCAGGTGGGAATGATTCACACTGCAATGGCAGAATTCTGCAGAATCTATCCGGAGTATACCGCTACACCCATGTCAGTCTGTTCTGCCATGAGCCAGGGGTATATTGGATATGACCTGCAGAATGCCATCCGGACCGAACTTCTGAACCGGGGAATTTACAAACCGGTTTCCACGATTCTGACCCAGGTATGTGTGGACCCCTATGACGAAGCGTTTTACCGTCCTTCCAAGGAAATCGGACGTTTTATGACGGAGGAGGAAGCAGAGGCAGAGGAGAAAAAGGGTAATCACGTGGTGAAAACAGACCGGGGATACCGCAGAATTGTGGCAGCGCCCCGGCCTGTGGATATTGTGGAGATTGACGCCATCCGTGCCCTTCTGGACGCAGACCAGATCGTAATTGCCTGCGGAGGCGGCGGAATCCCTGTACTTGCTCAGGGACACAGGCTGAAAGGAGCCAGCGCTGTGATTGAAAAAGATTCCGCAGCGGGAAAACTGGCGGATCTGGTTGACGCGGAACGTCTTGTAATTTTAACAGGTGTGGAGCAGGTCTGTCTGAATTTCGGCACGGATCAGGAGACGCCCATAGATGAAATGACCACAGAACAGGCCAGAAGTTATATGGAAGAGGGGCAGTTTGAAGCGGGTACCATGCTGCCAAAAATTGAAGCCGCCATTGAATTTATCGGCAATTCCGCAGTGCGCAGCGCGCTGATTACCAGACTGGAAGTTTCACGGGATGGGGTGAAAAAAGCCCCCGGAACACTGATACACAAATAAGGAGAGTGAAGAGTAAAATGAAAAATTTAAGAAAAACCAAGATTATCTGTACCTTAGGACCGGCAACGGATAAAGAGGACGTATTAAAGCAGCTTATGATAGAGGGAATGAATGTTGCCCGGTTTAATTTTTCCCATGGCACCCACGAGGAACAGGGAGAGCGGCTGAAAAAAGTGAAACGTCTGCGTGAGGAACTGGATTTGCCGGTGGCCTCTCTGTTGGATACCAAAGGGCCGGAAATCCGTCTCCGGGAGCTGAAAGACGGAAAAGCCATGCTGGAAGCGGGGCAGAAATTCACTCTCACAACGGAAGAAATCCTGGGGGATGCCAGCCGGGTTTCCATAACCTACAAAGATCTGGTAAAAGACGTGGAACCGGGCTGTCGGATTCTCATTGACGACGGACTGATTGAACTTGGCGCAGATGAGGTGACAGATACGGAGATTGTATGCCATGTGGTAAACGGCGGGCTGATTTCCAATAAGAAGGGGGTCAACGTGCCCAATGTGGAACTGACCATGCCTTATATCAGTGAAAAAGATTACGAAGATATCGTGTTCGGTATTGAAAATGATTTTGATTTTGTGGCCGCGTCTTTTGTACGGACAGCCGACGACGTGCTGCAGATAAGGAAAATTTTTGAGGAAAAGAACTGCAATAACATCAATATAATTTCCAAAATTGAAAATATGCAGGGCGTGGAAAATATTGATGAGATTATCCGGGTATCTGACGGAATTATGGTGGCCAGAGGAGATATGGGTGTGGAAATTCCTCTGGAGGATGTGCCGGTTATCCAGAAAATGATGATTAAGAAAGTAATCGAGGCCGGAAAACAGGTCATTACCGCCACCCAGATGCTGGACTCCATGATGAAGAACCCAAGGCCCACCCGTGCAGAGGCTACTGACGTGGCCAATGCCATTTATGACGGAACCAGCGCGATTATGCTTTCCGGAGAAACAGCAGCAGGCCTCTATCCGGTGGAAGCCTTAAAAACCATGGTAAAAATCGCCATCCGCACCGAGCAGGATATCAACTATACCGCCCGGTTTAAGGCAAGGCAGAACCTGGATAATCCCGACATTACCAACGCCATTTCCCATGCTACCTGTACCACTGCAAATGATTTGAATGCGGCGGCAATTATTACCGTTACCCAGTCCGGAAGAACTGCCCGCATGATTTCCAAGTACAGGCCTGACTGTACCATTATCGGAGGAAGCATGTACCCCAAAGTATGCCGCCAGTTAAATCTTTCCTGGGGTGTGACCCCTCTGATTATGGAGCCGAAAGAGGATGCGGACGAACTGTTTGAACATGCGGTGGATGTAGTGGAGAGGGCCGGCCTGATTTCCATGGGAGATATTACGGTGATTACCGGAGGCGTGCCCCTTGGGGTATCCGGCACCACCAATATTCTGAAAGTCCATGTGGCAGGCCATATTCTGCTTACCGGAGATGGAATCAATGAGAAATCTGTGTCCGCCAGCCTTTGCGTCTGCAAAAATGTGGCTGACCTGCGGCGGAATTTCAAAGCAGGGGACATTATTGTGGCAAAGGAAACCAGCAATGAGATGATGGAGCAGATCCGGGAGGCTTCCGGTTTGATTGTGGAAGCAGGCGGGGCTGGTTCCCATGCGGTGATTGCAGGTCTGAGCCTTGATATTCCGGTGCTGATTCGAGCAGAATATGCCACCGATATTTTAAAAACAGGGGCATACGTCACTCTGGACGCAAAAGAAGGAATTGTAAGCTGCAATCGTTAGCCAGGAAGAAAAGAGGATTCAGATGAAAAAATACAGGAAACGTACGGTGTGGATGGCATTTTTGATGGCAGCAGCCATACTGTGCGGCGGATGCGGAAACGTCGGGAAATCTGCCGGACAGAATTCACAGGCTTTGGAGCAGCAGACAGAGAAACAGGAATCTTCCGGAACGGAGACAGCGGATAATCCGGAACAGTCCGATACAGAGGAAACAGCAGAATCTGCTCCGAAAGAAAATCCGGATGAGGGAAAAAATCCGAATACGGAAGAAAACCTGGATGCAGAGCCTGACGGTCCTGCATTAAATAAAGAAACTACGGTATATGCCAGGGAAGAAGTGGTGACAACTTCCTCCGTCAATGTGCGGACAGCGCCTTCTACGGACAGCGAAGTGTATCAGACGGCGGCCCGCAGAAGTGAATTTGTACGGACAGCGGACGACGGAACCTGGAGTGCGGTGGAGCTGGAAGGAAAGGAATACTACATTGCTTCCGAATATCTGAAACTGAAATCAGAAATGACAGATAACGGATATCTGGTGGTGATTGACGCAGGGCATCAGGGCAAAGGGAACAGCGAGCAGGAGCCCATTGGCCCCGGAGCTTCCGAAACCAAGGCAAAAGTAGCCAGCGGTACTTCCGGCTGTGCCAGCGGCCTGAATGAATACGAGCTGACCCTTGCGGTATCACTGAAGCTGCAGGCGGAACTGGAAGCCAGAGGATATCAGGTTCTTATGGTCCGTACCAGCCATGATGTGAATATCAGCAACAGCGAACGGGCGGCGGTGGCCAACAATGCAGGAGCGGACGCATTTATCCGGGTACATGCCAACGGTTCAGACGACAGCAGCGAACACGGAATTCTGACTATCTGTCCCACCTCCGGCAATCCCTATATGGGCAGTCTTTACAGCCAGTGCCGGAGCCTGTCCGAATGTGTGCTGGACGGAGCGGTGAATGCCACCGGAGCCAATAAGAAATATATCTGGGAGACGGATACCATGAGCGGCATTAACTGGTGTACCGTTCCCGTCACCATTGTGGAGATGGGATTTATGACCAATCCCACAGAGGATTTGAATATGGCGGATGAGGGATATCAGAGCCAGCTTGCCGCAGGCATTGCGGACGGGGTGGACGCATATTTTGGGAATTAGAGAAAGGATACGGGGATATGGGACTGGCAGGAGAGGAACGAAAAAAAGATGAGAAAATAAACGGTGTAATTTATGATATGTCACCTTCTCCGGATTTTCGGCATGGAATTGTAAATAACAATATTAACAGAAAAATAGGAAATGGTTTACAGAACAGCCTGTGTCTTGTATTTATGGAGAATTTGGATTTCAAATATCATCCGGATGAAAATGATGATTATGTATGTCCGGATATTATGGTAATCTGCGACCGCAGTCATTTAAAAGGCGGGAGTTACAGCGGAGTTCCCAGATTTATTGCAGAAACACTGAGTCCTTCCACAGCAAAAAGAGATAAAACAGAAAAAAAAGAAATTTATGAAAAAGCAGGTGTGGAAGAATACTGGATTGTTTCACCGCAGGGATTCCTGGAAATATACTGTCTGGAAAATGGAACATATATTCTGGAACAAAGTCATATGCTGCAGAGCGACAGGGAAATGCCATATTATAATGCAGATACGGAGATAACATTAAAAACATTTCCCCATATCAAAATGACGCTGGGGGAGATTTTTGAAGGTGTGGAAGCCTAGTGTAACACTCCGGTGTTTTTTCAGAAGATATCCGGAAAAGCACCGGAAATTCAGAAAAACCGGTTCAGCAGTCCATCCAGAACCTGAAGTAAAACAGATAAAAATCCCCATCCCATGCTGAACATGGCCCACAGATAGAAAGCCAGTTCCATAAAAAGCCAGTTTCCTGTGAGAAACAGATACGGGACCAGCAGCAGAAGCAGAAGGCCGGCTGCTGTGGCCAGTAAAACGCCTGTGTATCCCAGATAAGTCAGTTTTCCCATATCTGCTCCATGAATATCCTTTTCACATTGCAGCAGGGTAAAAAAATGCTGATACAGGGTTTTTGCCCGAAAAGCCCGGATATATCTGTGGCCGCCCCGGAAACTTCGGTATTCACAGCCTGCGGCCAGAGCAACATAAACCCCTGCTATACACAATACCAGTCTTAATATTCTGAAAATCATATCTTAATCTCCTGGTTTTGAAAATATAAAATCAGTCTGTTCTTTCAACAAACAGATGTGAATTTTTGTATTCATGTTCCAGCAGCCATTCTTTGATATCCAGTCCGCCGGCATAACCCACAAGGGAACCGTTGCTTCCTATGACCCGGTGACAGGGAATGATAATCATGATGGGATTGCGGTTATTTGCCATACCCACTGCCCGGCAGCCCCTGGGATTTTCGATCTGTACAGCAATTTCTTTATAGCTGCGTGTTTCCCCATAGGGAATGGTACATAAAGCCTTCCAGGCTTTTTGCTGAAATAAGGTTCCACAGGGGTTCAGAGGAAGGTCGAAAGCCTTCCGACTGCCTTGAAAGTATTCGGTAAGCTGGGTTCTGACAGAGCGGATAAGAACAGTATCTTTCTGCCTGGCAGGAAAATCAGCCGGAAGTTTTTCCCGGTCAGACAGACACAGGCGTGTCAGGTACCCGTGTTCCTCCAGAATCAGCATGGTGCCCAGAGGAGAGGAATAGTAATCCAGATATTTCATGGTTGCAGCCTTTCTTTTTTCAGATGTAATGTGTAATCAGTATACAATAAAATTAAGAAAAATAAAAGGAGAACATACAAATGACAGTCCTGTTTTCCGGAAATCCGGAAGAATGCAATATCCAAATCAGAAAACAGCTGGAGCAGCTTGCGGAGCCGGAATTTCAGCAGTTTACTTCGAAACTGCTGCCGGGAGTGGAGCATATTCTGGGGGTGCGTTTGCCCCTGCTGCGCAGTCTGGCCAGGCAGCTTGCAAAAGAAGAATGGAAAACGTATCTCTGTCATGCTGTTGATGACAGTTATGAAGAAGTAATGCTGCAGGGGATGGTTTTGGGATATGCCAGAGGAGATTTACAGGAAAAGAGGAAGTTTCTGGAAACATTTATTCCCAAAATAAATAACTGGTCGGTCTGTGACAGCGCATGTTCCACCATCAAACTGGCCAAAAGCCAGCCGGAGGAATTCTGGGAATTTCTGCAGCAGTACTTAAACAGCAGGGAGGAATTTCAGATTCGTTTTGGGCTGGTACAGCTTCTGGACTATTATGTAAATGAAACGTATCTTGAAAGAGTGCTGGAAGCGGTGCAGCAGGTGCAGCAGGAGGCTTATTATGTCAACATGGCACAGGCCTGGGTAATATCCATCTGCTACCGGGAGTTTCCGGAAGCAACACTGCCGGTTCTTAAGAAAAATACTCTGAATGATTTTACCCATAACAAGGCCATTCAGAAGATTACAGAGTCTCTGAAAGTGTCCGGGGAGAAGAAAGAGCTGGTGAAAACCCTGAGACGGCAGTAAATCTGATTTTACGGTTCTCTGCTCTGATAAGATATTTGTTTTTCATATTCGCCCGATTCCATTGACGATAAGGCCGTAAAACTTTATAATAAGCCCTGAGGCAGTTATACAGTCAGTTATATTATGAAAGAAAGAAGGTGACACAATGGTAGAATTAGACCAGTTCAAAACAACTTTGAACACCTACAAAGGACCATTAGTGGAAGTGAGGGATTCACTTTAACCTGGCAAATAAAGAAAAGAAAATCCAGGAACTGGAACGGGAAATGGAAGCCCCGGATTTTTGGGATAATACGGAGCTTTCCCAGATAAAAATGAAAGAGCTGAAAAGTCTGAAAGATGATGTGGAGACCTATGCACAGCTTTCCGGCCAGTACGAAGATATTGAGACCCTGCTGGAAATGGGCTATGAAGAGAATGATGCTTCTCTGATACCGGAAATTGAGGAGTCCCTGCAGGAGTTTGAAAGTACATTTGAAACTATCAGGATTAAGACATTGCTTTCCGGGGAATACGACGGGGAAAACGCCATTGTCTCTCTCCATGCGGGAGCGGGAGGAACGGAATCCTGTGACTGGAATTCCATGCTGTACCGGATGTATAAACGGTGGGCGGAAGACCGGGGATATGAGGTGGAAGTGCTGGATTCCCTGGACGGAGAGGAAGCGGGGATCAAATCCATTACCTTTGAGGTGCGGGGAGAAAATGCCTATGGGTACCTGAAATCCGAAAAAGGCGTGCACCGTCTGGTGCGGATTTCGCCGTTTAATGCAGCAGGCAAGAGGCAGACCTCTTTTGCTTCCTGTGATGTAATGCCGGATATTGAAAAGGATCTGGACATTGAAGTAAAAGACGACGAACTTCGGATTGACACCTACCGCTCCAGCGGGGCCGGCGGACAGCATATCAACAAGACCTCCTCTGCCATTCGGATTACTCATCTGCCCACAGGCATTGTGGTACAGTGTCAGAACGAGCGTTCTCAGCATATGAATAAAGATAAGGCCATGCAGATGCTGAAAGCGAAACTCTATCTGTTAAAACAGGAAGAAAACGAGAAAAAAGCAGCGGATATCCGGGGAGAAGTAACGGAAATTGGCTGGGGAAACCAGATTCGTTCTTATGTCATGCAGCCCTATACCATGGTAAAAGATCACCGTACCAATGCGGAAACAGGAAATGTGGACAGTGTGATGGACGGGAAGATTGATGTGTTTATCAATGCTTACCTGAAGTGGAAAAGTCTGGGAAAAACACAGTAACGGTTGTATCAGGCCCGCCGCCTTGCGGGCCTGCAGCTGTTTATGCACAGGGGCGCATAAGGAAACTGGCTGTTTACGCAGTATGTGCCCCGGGTACAGCAGGCAGGAGAAGAAACCTTTCCTGCCAGTCTGTGACAGAGTACAGGAGGAAGAAAAATGGGAATTATCAGAGCGGCAGTGCAGTCAGTGTCCGGAGGACTGGCAGACCAGTGGCTGGAAGTATATGAACCGGGAGACATGGGAGACAGAACGGTATTTACCAGAGGCGTCAGGACCAGGAAGGGCGAAAATGTAAAAGGAACCGATGATACGGTAAGTAACGGATCTGTAATCCATGTATATGACAATCAGTTTATGATGCTGGTAGACGGAGGAAAAATTGTAGACTATACAGCGGAACCAGGTTACTATAAGGTAGACGATTCGTCGCTGCCTTCCCTGTTTAACGGTCAGTTAAAGGATACGGTGAAGGAATCTTTTCAACGGGTAAAATTCGGCGGACAGACGTCCACCGTACAGAAGGTATTTTATATTAATCTGCAGGAAATCAAAGGGATAAAATTCGGCACCAGAAATCCTATTAATTATTTTGATAATTTTTACAATGCGGAGCTGTTTCTGCGGGCCCATGGGACTTATTCCATTAAAATCACAGACCCCATACGATTTTACGGGGAAGCAATTCCCAAAAATGAGGAGCAGGTGGAAATTGAAGATATCAACGAGCAGTACCTTTCAGAATTTCTGGAAGCCATGCAGTCTGCCATCAATCAGATGTCAGCCGACGGAATCCGTATTTCCCATGTAGCCTCCAAAGGACGGGAACTGGGAAAATATATGGCAGATACCCTGGATGAAGACTGGAACCGGATGCGCGGAATGGAAGTTCAGGCAGTGGGAATTGCCAGTGTTTCCTATGATGAAAAATCCACAGAACTGATTAATATGCGAAACGAAGGAGCCATGCTGGGCGATCCCACGGTACGGGAAGGATATCTGCAGGGGCATATGGCCCGTGGACTGGAAGCGGCAGGTTCGAATGCCAATGGAGCCATGGCCGGATTTATGGGAATGGGCGTTGGTATGCAGGCCGGAGGAAACGCCATGGGGGCGGCTTCCGCAGCCAATATGCAGCAAATGCAGATGCAGAATGCTCAGAACATGCAAAAGAGCCGGAACGGACAGCAGTTTCAGTCACAGCCTGCCCAAAATAAAGCTGGCTGGAGCTGTGAGTGCGGAGCGGTAAACAGCGGAAAGTTCTGCTCCGAGTGCGGAAAGCCTCAGCCGAAAAAGCCGGAAGAATGGACCTGCAAATGCGGCCATGTGAACCAGGGAAAATTCTGCTCCGAGTGCGGAGCGCCCAAGGCAGAACAGCCTGGCACATGGAGCTGCCAGTGCGGAGCGGTAAACAGCGGAAAGTTCTGTTCTGAGTGCGGAAAACCGGTACGGTAGAGAAACAGAAGATACAGGGAGAATACAAATGTCAGTAATCAGTTATAAATGTCCGAACTGCGACGGCGAACTGGTATTCCATCCGGGAACGCAGAAGTACAGGTGTGAATACTGTACTTCTGCGTTTTCGCAGGAAGAATTAAATCAGATGCAGCCTGAAACAGGGAAAGAAAAGCAGAAAAATGATTCATCCGGTGGGACCGGGAGCCAGGAAGGCAGCGTTTACAGCTGTCCCAGCTGCGGGGCTCAGGTTGTGACGGATGAAACCACCGCGGCGTCATTCTGTTACTATTGTCATAATCCGGTGGTGTTGTCCGGAAGGGTATCCGGGGAATTTATGCCCCATAAAATTATCCCTTTTGCCATTGATAAGGAACAGGCTACGGAAAAATTTCTGGAATATGTGCACAGTAAAAAATTTGTTCCGAGAGCATTTTTTAAAAAATGCCAGATGGACAAAATAACCGGTGTCTATTTTCCCTACTGGCTGGTGGATCTGGATTTGGAAGGAACATTGCAGGCGGAAGGAAAAAAGGTTCGGGAGTGGCGCGAAGATGATACAGAGTACACCGAGACAAAACTGTATTGGGTGGAACGGAGAGGGGACATCCATCTGGAGGATATCACAAGAAATGCACTGACAAAAGCAAACAATAAACTTTCTCTGGGGGTTCTGCCCTACGACGTGAGAAAAGCGCAGGACTTTCATATGGGGTATCTGTCGGGATTTCTGGCAGAAAAGCGTGATATAGAGCAGAGAGATCTGGAAATAAGCGTGAGGAAGGAGGCCGAAGAATATGGAGGGAAAATGCTTCGTGATACGGTTCACGGATACGATTCTCTGTCTGTAAAAAAAATAAATCTGGACTGTCGGCGGCAGAACTGGGAATATGTGTTCCTTCCCGTCTGGACAGTCACCTATGAAGGCAGAGACGGAAAGGTTTACTATTATTCCATGAACGGACAGAATGGAAAAGTATGCGGAGAACTCCCTGTTGACTATAAAAAAGTGTTTCTGTTCAGCGGCATGATTGCCCTGATTGTATTTCTGCTTGGACTGGCAGGAGGGTATTTCTTATGAATCAATACAGCTTATGTCCCGGTCAGAAGACGGGAAGAACAGGATATTTTAAGAGGAGGCACGGAAAAATACAGATACTGTCATGGATGTGTCTGGTACTCTGTCTGATGCTGCCTGTAAAAGTGCAGGCAACGGAGCCGGCAGTCACGGACCAGGCGGGAATTCTGACGGAAGAAGAGGTAGAGGCATATGAATCAGGACCTCAGGAAGATACCAAAGAAGCGGCAGATGGACAGGGGGATCAACGGAGCATTACAGACACAGAGCTGAAGATTGCAGCAGTGGCGGCGCTGATAGCCGGAGGCATTACCGCATGTAATATTATAATAAAATACCGGCTGCGATTTGGGGGTTACCGGTATCCCGTGGAAAAGAACGGCAGTTTAAAACTCCGTATCCGGGAGGATAGGCTGGTGAACCAGTTTGTCAGGAAACGGGATATATCCAAATGAAATTCCGGCAGCAGGAAATTTAAAAAACCGGTTGCATTCCCAAAACAAATGTGCTAATATCTTTCCTGTAAAAACAAATGTATTTCACAGAAATACAGACAACGGTGCGGCAGAGAGATTTTCTGAACTGCTGCATGTGGAGAAGGCCGGAGGGCACCATGGAGGAAAAGACGAAATATTTTGTGTTAAAGAAAAAGGCGGTTCCGGAAGTGCTTCTGAAAGTGGTGGAGGCAAAGCGTCTGCTGGAATCGGACCGGGCGGAATCCGTGCAGGAGGCCACAGAACTTGTGGGAATCAGCCGCAGTTCTTTTTACAAATACAAAGATGATATTTTTCCCTTTCATGACAACGCAAAAGGGAAAACCATCACAATGGTCATTCAGATGGATGATGAGCCGGGACTGCTCTCCCTGGTTCTTGGGATTGTGGCAGATTTCCATGCCAATATCCTGACCATTCATCAGAGTATTCCGGTAAATGGAGTGGCGTCTCTGACTTTAAGTGTGGACGTGCTCCCGGATACGAAAAATGTGTCCCAGATGATAGAAAATATTGAGCAGCAAAACGGGGTTCACTATGTAAAAATACTGGCAAGAGAGTGAAGGATGGGACAGTGAGAGTCTCAGAACTGTTGCGGATTATGAATATGCAGAATGGAGGAAACTATGATAAAGATTGCAATTTTAGGATACGGAACCATAGGCTCCGGGGTGGTGGAGGTGCTTAACACCAACCGGGAAAGCATTGCAAAACGTGCAGGAGATGAAATTGAGGTAAAATATATTCTGGATTTGCGGGATTTTCCGGGAGATCCCATGGAGAGAAAAGTAGTACATGACTATGATATCATTGCAAAAGACCCGGAAATCCAGGTAGTAGTGGAAGCCATGGGCGGCGTGGAACCGGCTTACACCTTTGTAAAGCAGGCTCTTCTGGCAGGAAAAAGCGTTACCACTTCCAATAAGGCGCTGGTGGCAAAACACGGAGCGGAACTGATTTCCATTGCCAGAGAACAGAGTATCAATTTTCTGTTTGAGGCAAGCGTGGGCGGCGGAATACCCATTATACGTCCTCTGAATTCTTCTCTGACTGCAGATGAAATTGAGGAAATCACCGGAATTTTAAACGGAACCACCAATTACATGCTGAGCAAGATGACCTTTGAAGGACTGGAATTTGACGATGTGTTAAAAGACGCCCAGTCCAGAGGCTATGCGGAAGCAGACCCCACTGCCGATATCGAAGGCTATGACGCCTGCCGGAAAATTGCAATTCTGACTTCTCTGGTATGCGGGCAGCAGGTGGATTTTGAGGAAATATATACGGAAGGAATTACAAAAATTACAGCAGCAGATATCCGTTATGCAAAAGCCATGGGCCGGGTAATCAAACTTCTGGCCACCAGCAGGAAAACAGAAGAAGGATACTGCGCCATGGTTGCGCCTTTTCTGTTGTCCCAGGAACACCCCCTCTACAATGTAAATGATGTGTTCAATGCAATTTTTGTCCATGGTAACGTGCTGGGAGACGCCATGTTCTATGGAAGCGGCGCAGGAAAACTTCCTACCGCCAGCGCGGTGGTTGCCGATATTGTGGATATTGCAAAGCATCTCCACAAGAATATCCTGATTTCCTGGAGTTCCCGGAAAATGGAGCTGGTGGACAGCAGGAAAGCCAAAAGCTGCTTTTTTGTGAGAAGCAGCGACAGTGAAGCAGAGATTCGAAATCTGTTCGGTGATGTGGAATTTGTGAAGGCAGAAGGCATATCCGGTGAGACAGGATTTCTGACAGAACAGATGACAGAAGAAGAATATGAGCAGAAAGCTGCGGGATTGAAGCACATTTTGCAGAGAATCCGCGTAGTGTAAAGCAGAGACAGAAAGGATTCATTATGAAATATGTGATTGTGCTGGGGGATGGAATGGCAGACCTCCCAATCGAAGAACTTCAGGGCATGACGCCCCTTCAATATGCCAAAACACCCTGTATGGACTGCCTTGCGGCAGCAGGAGAAATCGGAACTGTCCATACCATACCGGACGGAATGGCTCCCGGCAGCGATACGGCCAACCTGTCTGTGCTGGGATACGACCCGAAAATCTATTATTCGGGACGTTCTCCTCTGGAGGCTTTGAGTATCGGCGTGGACATGAAGCCCACGGACGTGTCCCTGCGCTGCAATCTGGTGACCCTGACCGAGGAAGAAGAACATTTTGAAGACAAAAAGATTCTGGACCACAGCTCCGGGGAGATTTCCACGGAGGACGCAGCTATTTTGCTGGAAGCGGTCAGAAAAGAACTGGAAACAGAGACATATCGGTTTTATGCGGGAACCAGTTACCGCCATCTGCTCATCTGGCAGCAGGGCCAGGTGATGGAACTGACCCAGCCCCATGATGTACTGGGCCAGACCATTGGACAGTACCTGCCTCAGGATGAAATGCTGCGGAACATGATGAAGAAAAGCTATGATATTCTGGTGAACCATCCCATCAACCTGGAGCGGAAGAAACAGGGGCTGAATCCGGCGAATTCCTGCTGGTTCTGGGGCGCCGGCACAAGGCCTTCCCTCTCGTCTTTCGAAGAGAAAACAGGGCTTAAGGGCGCTATGGTGTCAGCAGTGGATTTGCTGAAGGGAATTGCAGTGGGAGCCTCCATGAAGATAATTCAGGTGGAAGGGGCTAACGGCGGCCTTCACACCAATTACCGGGGAAAAGCCCAGGCTGCTGTGGATGTGCTGACAAAAGACAATTATGATTTTGTATATGTGCACGTGGAAGCACCGGATGAAATGGGCCATCAGGGCAGTGTGGAAAAAAAGATACAGGCCATTCAGTATCTGGATGAACAGGTGATTGCTCCCATAAAAGAAGGGCTGGAGCAGGCAGGGAAAGAATTCCGGCTGCTGATTCTTCCGGACCATCCCACTCCCATCCGCATCCGTACCCATACCGGCGACGACGTGCCCTATCTGTTGTATGACAGCACCGCGCCTCAGAAAAATACCTGGAAATATAACGAAAAAGAGGCGGCAGAAAGCGGCCATCGTGTTTCCAGAGGATGCGAAATGACAGATTATCTGATTTCCGGAAAATGATGAAAAAAGTTTCAGGAGAACCCTATGTTAATAGTAAAAAAATTCGGAGGAAGCTCCGTAGCAGATAAAGAACGGATTTATCATGTGGCCCGGCGCTGCATGGAAGATTATCAGAAGGGAAATGACGTGGTGGTGGTACTGTCTGCCATGGGAAAGACTACGGACCGCCTGCTGGAGATGGCCAGGGATATCAATCCCAATCCATCCCGGCGGGAACTTGATATGCTTCTGACAACAGGAGAGCAGACGTCCGCTGCCCTGATGGCCATGGCCATGGGAGCCCTTGGCGCGCCCTCTGTTTCTCTGAACGCCTTTCAGGTGGGAATGCATACATCTTCCAGATATGGAAATGCCCGTTTTAAGAAAATAGATACCCGGCGTATCCGCCACGAACTGGAAAACCGGAAAATTGTGATTGTCACAGGCTTCCAGGGAGTGAATAAATACGAGGATGTTACCACGCTGGGCCGGGGTGGTTCCGATACTACCGCAGTGGCCCTGGCGGCGGTGCTTCACGCGGACGCCTGTGAAATCTATACGGATGTGGAAGGGGTATATACTGCTGACCCGCGGATTGTGCCCAGTGCCAGAAAAATTCCGGAAATTACCTATGATGAAATGCTGGAGCTGGCAACGCTGGGGGCCAAAGTGCTCCACAACCGTTCCGTGGAAATGGCAAAAAAATATGGTGTACAGCTGGTGGTTCGTTCCAGTCTGAATAATGCCGAGGGAACCATTGTAAAGGAGGAGACAGACATGGAAAGTATGCTTGTCAGCGGAGTTGCGGTAGATAAAAATACAGCCAGAATCGCAGTTTTCGGAGTAAAGGACGTGCCGGGAATTGCCTTTAAAATATTTGATTTGCTGGCCAGACATAATATCAATGTAGATATTATTCTGCAGTCCATCGGACGGGAAGGCACGAAAGATATTTCTTTTACGGTGGCCAGGGACGACGCTGCCGAAACCGTTGCCATACTGGAAGAACATAAGAACCGGATAACCGCCAGGGAAATCAGAGTAAATGACACCGTAGCAAAGGTATCCATTGTGGGAGCCGGTATGCAGTCCAATCCCGGCGTGGCCTCCCGGATGTTTGAGGCCCTCTACAATGCCGGCATTAATATCCGCATGATTGCCACATCAGAAATCCGCATAACGGTGCTGATTAATGAAGAAGATGTGGATAAGGCCATGCGGGCGGTGCATGACCAGTTTATTGAGGAGTAATCTGCTGTTACAGATGAAAATCTTTTAATAAGTCCACGTGAAACAGCAGTAACAGCAGATTTTTGACGATAAAGTTTGCAATTACAATGACGAGGGCAGCCCACACGTATCCGTCCCGATATTTCATACCGATATTCAGCCGGCGTCCCGAAACCCGTGCAATGGTCTGACTGATTAAAAACCAGCCGCCCACAACAGCAGTGTAAAGAACCAGAGGATGACAGATAAAAGAGGTGAGAAATTCACCTCGCAGAAGGCTGATGACAGCTCTGGTTCCGCCGCAGCCGGGACAGTAGATTCCCAGCGTGCTTTTCACCAGACATGGTACCAGCAGGCTGGTAAAAAGGCCGGGGAACAGCCGGTAAAACATCCACAGCAAACACGATATGGCAAGTAATGCCCAGCCCGTATAAAACAGGGCAGTTTCTTCTTTTTCCCGTTGTCTCATAAATATTATCCTTATAAATCATGTATTGTATGTTTCTTATAAAGCCTGCGACAGTTCAGACAGCGCCTTTGTTATGAAACCTTAGTATAATCTCTTTTTTCCCGTTTGTCAAAAAGTAAAGAGTATGGTATAATATGCCTTGAGGAGGGACCCAACGTTTGCCTTGAGGAGGGACCCAACGAAGTTGGGAGGAGACCTGAAGGCAGCCAGGAGGGCTCCTGAGTACGAAAAAGTTATGTACCGCGCAGCGGTTTACAAAAACGGAGTGAAAGAGAGGTGTTTATATGGCAGGAGCAATCGGAGGAATCGGCGGTTACGGTTATAATAATTATGGAAATTATGACAGTAACCGGGATGGAAGGAACGGAATTCAGAAAAGCAGTGAAAATATGGGGAACACCGGAATGTCCGGAGCGGGCAGAACCGGAAGAAATTATGAAGCGGACGGTGTATACTGGGATCGGGAAAGCGAAGACGATTCCGTGAAAAAAAACGGAGAGAAATGCCAGACCTGTGCAAAGCGCAGGTATCAGGACGGCTCCAATGAAAATGTTTCCTTTAAGGCGGCAGCTCATATTTCTCCTGAGGCGGCAGGCAGTGCAGTGCGGGCTCACGAGGGAGAGCATGTTTCCAATGCATATACAAAGGCGGCCCAGAATGACGGGAAAGTGGTCAGGGCTTCTGTGAGTATTCATACATCGGTCTGTCCGGAATGCGGGAAGACCTATGTGTCCGGGGGAACAACCTCCACCAGTATCAAATATCCGGCAGATCCCTATGAAAAGAGCCGGAAAATACTGGGAGGAGAGGACGCAAAAGGGAAAAATATTGATTATGCAGCATAAACCAGTGTGAAGATGACAAAGGAGGTTTTCATTATGGCGAAGAAACGTAAAATGGCAGCTATGCTTCTTCTGATGTTCTGTTTTGTTTCCGTGGGGGTTCTGGCAACTCCGCATAGTGTATATGCGAAGAAAATCAACAGTATGAAAGAGGCGGAGAAGCTGGCCAGGAAAAAAGTGAAAAATGCAACCATAGTAGAATCAGACAAAGATTATGAAAAGGGAGTGCTGATTTATGAAATTGAAATGGTAAAAGGCACCAAGGAATATAATCTTACTTACCGGGCTTCCGACGGAAAGCTGATTGAGTATGGATGGGAACAGCATAAGCTCGACCGTTCCAGCATGAAGAAAAAAATGAGCGAGAGCACATGCAGGATCCTTGCACAGAAGAAAGTTCCCGGCGCATCCATCACCAGTATCCGTCTGAAATATGACGATGGGATTGACCAGTATAAGGTTAAGATGAAAAAAGGGAATAAGAAGTATGAACTGGAATATCATGCAAGAACCCGTGAACTGATTGGGTATGAATGGAAAGAGGAAATCAAGCCCAAACAGAGTAACAATAACTATATTGGGGCTGAAAAGGCAAAACAGATCGCCCTGTCGAAGGTACCCGGCGCAACGGTAATCAAGGTGGAATTTGACAAAGACGACGGAGTACCCCTTTATGACGTGGAACTGATCAAAGATGAATTTGAATATGACATTGAAATTCATGCAGTAACAGGGGAAATACTGGATTTTGATCAGGATTACAGAGATTAAATATTACCATGAAAGACGTGTTTCGCACTGGTGCGGAAGTAAGTTGTAATGCAGAGCATGTACGACTGCTTCCGTGCAGGTGCGAAATTGTATAAATAAGGAAATATCAGGGGGTGGGGAAATATGAAAAAAAGAATTACGGTATGGTTCCTGTGTCTCTGCCTGCTTCTGGCAGGAATGCCCCTTCAGGTACTGGCCGATGAAGGGGAACAGAAAATTCAGGAAGAACTGCAGCAGGATGTGAACCGTAAGCAGGCAGATAAAACAGAGGCGGAAATGCCCCTTCAGGAACAGGATAAATTGCAGCAGAAAGAAAAATATACTGAAAAAAGTCTCCTGGAAAACCCTGCTTTTTCCTGTACGCAGGAATTTCCTCAGCAGGGAGTCAGAGTCACCCTGTCTGCAGAGGCAGGTGTTGTTCCAAAAGACGCCCAGATTCAGATTACGCCTGTGCCGGAAGAAGACGTCAGACAGATGGAAGATGTTATGTTCCGGAAACTGGAGGAGCGGGAGCGTCAGAAAAAGGAGCGTTCCGTTTTTGACATGTATGCAAAGCTGCAGCCTTCCCTGGAACAGCAATATTTCTTTGATGTGACTATTACATATACGGATTCAGAGGGAAATCCGCAAATTTTTGAACCGGGAGAAAACCAGACCGTTCAGATGGCCATCGAAAATATAGATTTACAGCCTGCGCTGGAAGATGAAATGAAGGCTGTGGGCCTGTTTCATCTCTCCGGCGAATCAGAAGCCCCGGAACGGACTTCCCCAAACATAAGAGGGAGGAATTCTGAGTCAGAAACACAGGGCACAGAACTTATATCAGACCATGTTGTGACAGAAGAAAACAGGATTGTTTTTCAGGCGGAACATTTTTCCTCTTATGGCGTTGCAGTTGTAAGTTACCGGGCGGTGGCGGACGAGGCCATGATTACTGCTGAGAAAAAGGCCTGGGATATCATCAATACCTATGCAGACCCGGCGTATTTTCTGGAAGACCCGGAGAGAAAGGATATGACAGAAGCTCAGTACCTGGAGCTGCAGCAGGCGGCTGCAGGGGCTGTCGCAGGCTGTGTCAGCGATTATGAGAAAATCAGAGCAATCACTGCTTTTGTATCGGACAGGACTTACTATGACTATCCCTGGTATGAAAAAGTCAGTGACATACTCTACATCAGGCCTTATGATGTATATATACAGAGACGGACGGTTTGCAGCGGTTACGCCCTTCTGACCCGGACGCTTATGAATGCGGCGGGGATTCCATGTATGTATATAGGAGGGGAAGATCACGCCTATAATGCCGCTTACGACAGCAATCAGAAAAAGTGGATTTTTCTGGATACTACCTGGTGCAGCTGGAACCGCTATACGGTAGACGGAATCTGGGAATATGGCGGCTACGGTTTCAGCCGCTTTGATTTAACACCGGAGGAAATCGCAGAATTATCTAACCACGAAGTATATGGAGTAGACGGACTGCTGGACGGAGTGGAGAATTCAGCTTATTATACCCTGGAGACAGAACAGGATGAGGTGCTGTGGAAAAACTGTAACTGGTATTATTCTTTTTCAGGAGCCAGGGTGCCAAAGGTAAAATGTGTGAGCAGCTTTGCCGGCTTTGAAGTGACGAAAGTTTCCCATTATAAATTATGGGAAAATTCTGTGTTGGAGGAGCTGGATTTGTCTGCCCTTTCCCTGGAAAAACTGGAAATGCATACTTTTTATGAGTGTGAAAAGCTGCAGACAGTAAAGTTTCCGGGAACGCTGAAAGAAATAGAGGACAGCGTATTTGCAGGCTGCAGTTCCCTGAAAAAGCTGGATTTATCCGCTACCCGGATAACGGAACTGAAAGAGGGGACCCTGAATGGCTGCAGCGGCCTGCGGTCTGTGAAAACGCCGGCTACGCTGACAAAGCTGCATAAAAATGTGTTTTCCGGATGTAAAAAATTGTCGGAGGTGGATTTGTCCGAATCCGTACTGACAAAGGTGGATGACAGAACTTTTGGATGGCTTCCCAGGTTAAAAACAGTAAAGTTACCCTCTACGGTGGAAACCCTGGGAGAATGCGCATTTTACAGTTGCCCTTCGTTAAAAAATATCACCATGCCGGAACATCTCAAAAAGATAGAGGAGTTTGCGTTTGGAGAATGTACCGCGTTGCAAAAGGTATCCCTGTCGAAGACAAAGCTGTCAAAGATTGGGAAAAACGCCTTTTACGGATGTACGTCCCTGCAAACCGTGTATATGCCCAAAACCCTGAAACGGATAGAAACCTCAGCTTTCGGCGATTGTAAAGCCCTGCGGGAAGTGGATTTGTCCAAAACAAAAGTATCTGCTCTGGGAAGCCATGCATTCAGTGACTGTACGTCCCTGCAAACCGTTGCACTGCCGTCTGCGCTGAAAAAGGTGGGAGAGCGGGCCTTTATCATATACAATCCGAAAAAACTGAAAAAGACCGTTGTAATTACGCCCCTTTCCGCCGGAAAAATCGGCCTGAAAGAAGACGGGAAGTTCAGGTGGTACGGGCGTCAGGTAGATATTTGTAAAAAGTCGTACCGGATTAAATTTAAAGGCAATGGGGCCACATCCGGAAGTATGGAGCCAATGCTTTGCGGTATGGGAGTGAAATACACTCTGAGAAAGAATAAATATGTAAGAAAGGGATACGTTTTTCAGGGATGGAATACCAGAAAGAACGGAAAGGGAACTTCTTATAAAAACAAAGGCTCTGTGAAGAATCTGACCAGTAAAAACGGAAAAACAGTTACTTTATATGCTCAGTGGAAAAAGGGCAGAAAATAGCAGAAATTAACGACGTACCCGGCAGAAACGGGTAAATAATGAAATCACAGTGATAAGAAAACAGAAATGGAGCGTAGGAAGATATGGAACGAACATCAGCGGAATTAAAAAGACTGGCAAGGGAGAAACTGACAGGCCACTGGGGGCTGGCCATTGGGGCGACACTGTTGATGAGCCTGATTGCAACGGCGGTTCTGATACCCTTTTATGTGCTGTTTCTGTTCAGCGGAGGGGGAACGGTGCAGTTTATCGCATATATGCTGGCAGTGCTGTTTGTGCATGTTATTGTCATGATTATGCAGTGCGGAATTACCAGAATGCTTCTGGGATTTGCGCGGAATCAGGATTCGGAGCTTGGTATGCTGTTTGGAGAATTTACCAGAAGGCCGGACCGCTATATTCTGGCCACCCTGATGATATTCGGAATTGATTTGCTCTGCGTTCTGCCGGGAAGTATCTGCTGGTCCGTAGGAATTCTGCAGGGGAGTGTACTGGCAAATATCATTGGATTTGTTCTGTATCTGGCGGGGACCGTGATTCTGATACCGATAGTCCTGCGCTTTAATCTGACGTTCTTTCTGCTGGTGGACAACACCCGGATGGGAGCATTGGAGGCTCTCCGGGAGAGCAGCCGTCTGATGGATGGAAATAAAGGCCGGATGTTTTATCTGTATCTGACCTTTATCGGATGGAGCCTGCTGGGCATGTGTTCCTGCGGGCTGGGAATGCTCTGGATTACACCTTATATGAATCAGACCATGATCAATTTTTATCTGGATGTAACGGGAGAACTGGACCGGATGGAAAAATCAGAATCAGGTGCCGAATTTTTCGAATAGAATCAGGTGCTGTCGCAAAATGCAGCTTATATACAATATTGCGACAGCACCTGTACTTTTTCAAATGCAGTTTTTTGCCGCGCTGAGGAACATGTCATATTCTTCCATGGAATGACTGTTCCCGTTGCGGTCGTCGAATCTGGCGGAAATTTCCCTGGCCTCTTTTCCGAAATATTCTGCCAGCATTTCCGTCTCATAACAGTCGTCTTCCCGCTGCCAGGGCTGACTGCCCGGAAGGGAAATACGCACTGTTTTCCTGCCGCTTTTCATCAGACTGCGCATCATAATCTCCGCGCCGGTGGAAAATTCCATTTTATCCAGCGGTACCGTGGACTGCATCTGAACAGGCGCTTCCTTTTGAAAAAAGCTCCAGGCCTTATTCTGGTCCGTCATAGCCAGATAAACCATGGTATCTGCGAAGTAGGGGTTATTCATGTGGTATTTTTTGCAGAGACGCTGCAAACCCTCATAATAAGGCGCGGCTGCTTCCAGATCCTGTCTGCGTACTGCATAACAGTACAGAAGCCGGCCGTACTCATAGATAAGCTGGCTGGATTCCGGAAATTTTCTCTCCAGCATCCGGGTCACCCGAAGCAGCGTGTCCAAATCATCGTACCAGCAGGCCAGCTCTGCAATAAAATCCAGGCAGCTGGCATTTTTGTGATTTTCAGTCCGGCAGAGAGTCTTAAAATCTTTCAGGTTCTGCATGGTGCGCTCTTTGTCGTCAATCTGCCGGTACAGCCTGGCGGAAGCCATGTAATAAGAGAACAGAGCATAACCGTATTTCAGACAGAATTCTTTGTATTTTTCCAGATATCTTTCCATATCGGCCACCGGAATCTGATAGAAGAAGTCAGCGCAGGCCACCATTTCTGAAAAAAGGTCCTGCACCGTATCCGTTGCGTCCATAAAACTGCAGTCCGGCATCCGAATGTTCGGCTGTTCTTCGAAAATTTTCAGTATTTCCGGAAAAATCAGGTAAAGCTGAAGTAAATATGTATCCGCTTCCCTGCTGGCATTGGCGTATTCACAGCGGAAATACAGCATATAGGGATAGTCTTTTGCCAGATCCGCCTGCCATATAGCCTGCCGGATGGCGGACAGCCGGGCCTCTCCCGGATTCTGTTTCTGATATTCCTGAATTAATTCTGTGGGCTGAAACATTTGCCTGCCTCCTTTTACAGCATATCATAAAAATCATAGGGACTGGATGAATCGGGATATCCCAGTTCCTGCATCATATCTTCGATATAATTGAAATAACCTTCCAGACCGCCGAACTGTACCATTAAAGTAAAGAAAGAATACATTAAAATGAGAAAACCACAGATTATGCCGATAATGCCCAGGACCAGCCCGGCTTTGGCGTAACTGTTGGTATGCATTTCTCCCCCTCTGGAAAGCAGGGCAAATATAATGGCAAGGGAACCGAAAATAATGGCGGGATACACGCAGCAGCTCATAACCAGCCCCAGAATACCCATGACCAGAGAGGCTACGGACATGCCTGCGGAGCGCATCTCCAGGTAAGATTTATTTGATTCGTAATCCATAACAGACCTCCTTGCATATTTTTCGGATGCTTCTGTTATTGTAGCATGGACAGGTGAAAAACACAAATATATTTTCTTGAAAGGCTGCTGCAAATTCGATATAATGGAGAGCAAAAAGAATAAAACATAAAGAATGAAACATTAAGGAGAGTTACCCATGGATATTATTGCAAAATTAGCGGAGGAGCTGAACATCCGCAGGCAGCAGGCAGAAGCTGCGGTAAAACTGATTGACGAAGGAAATACCATTCCTTTTATTTCCAGATACCGGAAGGAAGCTACCGGAGCCTTAAATGACGAAGTGCTCCGCAATCTGTTTGAACGCCTGACATATCTTCGCAATCTGGAGGATAAAAAAGAACAGGTACTGTCCGGCATTGAGGAACAGGGAAAACTGACGGAAGAGTTAAAGCAGCAGATTCTCTCTGCGGAAACCCTGGTGGCAGTGGAAGATTTATACCGTCCGTACCGGCCGAAACGGAGAACCAGGGCGACTATTGCAAAGGAAAAGGGACTGGAGCCGCTGGCCAATATCATTCTGCTGCAGATGACAAAAGAAAGTCCGGAAACGGAAGCAGAGCCTTTTGTGAGCAGTGAAAAAGGGGTGGAAACTCCTGCTGATGCCATTGCCGGAGCCATGGATATTCTGGCGGAAAATATTTCCGACGAGGCAGATTACCGGAAATACATCCGGGATATTACCATGAAGACCGGAAAAATTATCTCAACAGCCAAAGACCCGGAGAAAGAGTCGGTCTATGAGATGTATTATGAATTTGAGGAGGGTCTGGCAAAGCTGGCGGGCCATCGCATTCTGGCTCTGAACCGGGGAGAATCGGAAAAAATACTCACTGTAAAAATTGAGGCTCCCACAGAACGGATTTTACAGTATCTGGAGAAAAAGATAATTACCAGAGACAACCCAAATACCACGCCTGCATTGAAAGCAGCGGCGGAAGACAGTTACAAACGGCTGATTGCTCCGGCCATTGAGCGGGAAATCCGCAATGAGCTGACGGAACGGGCGGAGGACGGAGCTATCCGGGTATTTGGAAAGAATCTGGAACAGCTTCTGATGCAGCCGCCCATTGCGGGAAAAATAGTGCTGGGCTGGGACCCGGCCTTCCGTACCGGGTGTAAGCTGGCGGTGGTGGATTCCACAGGAAAGGTGCTGGACACAACGGTTATTTATCCCACAGCCCCCCAGAACAAAGTGGAAGAATCCAAAGCAGTTCTGAAAAAACTCATTCAGAAATATGGAATTTCCCTGATTTCTGTGGGCAATGGAACTGCTTCCAGAGAATCGGAAATGATTATTGTGGATTTGTTAAAAGAACTTCCGGTTCCCGTACAGTATGTGATTGTAAATGAAGCCGGAGCTTCCGTATATTCCGCCAGCAAGCTGGCTACAGAAGAATTCCCCAATTTTGACGTGGGGCAGCGAAGTGCGGCCTCCATTGCAAGGCGTCTCCAGGACCCGCTGGCAGAGCTTGTGAAAATTGACCCGAAATCCATTGGAGTAGGACAGTACCAGCATGATATGAATCAGAAAAAATTAAGCGACGCCCTGGGGGGCGTGGTGGAGGACTGCGTCAATAAGGTAGGCGTGGATTTGAATACCGCCTCAGCCTCCCTGCTGGAGTACATTTCCGGCATTTCAAAAGTAATTGCCAGAAATATTGTGGCCTACCGGGAAGAAAACGGCAGATTCCTGACCCGTGCACAGCTTTTAAAGGTGGCCAAACTGGGGCCGAAAGCATACGAACAGTGCGCAGGTTTTATGCGTATCAGCAATGGGAAAAACCCTCTGGACGGCACCAGCGTCCATCCGGAAAGCTATGACGCCACATTAAAACTGCTGGACAGGCTGGGCTATAAGCCGGAAGAAATCCAGGAGGGGAAACTGGCCGGAATTTCCAAAAAAATTACAGATTACAAAAAGCTGGCGGCAGAACTGGAGCTGGGTGAGATGACATTGCAGGATATTGTAAAAGAACTGGAAAAGCCGGCGCGGGACCCCAGAGACGATATGCCCAAACCCATTCTGCGCAATGATGTGCTGGAGATGAAAGACCTGGCTCCAGGTATGATTCTCAAAGGAACTGTGCGGAATGTGATTGACTTCGGAGCCTTTGTGGATATCGGCGTTCATCAGGATGGACTGGTACATATTTCCCAGATGACGGAGCGTTATATCAGACACCCGCTGGAAATAGTCAGCGTGGGAGATATCGTGGAAGTGAAAGTTATGAGCGTGGATTTGCAGAAAAAGAGAATCCAGCTCACCATGAAAATCTGATGACAGGGAAACCTCAGGCTTCCCTGTCACAAAATCTGACACATACTAAAATATGTCAGTTGACAGAATGTTCAGCCAGGAGTAGAATAAGACCGTAAATTAAATAAAGTTCTTCAGGGCAGGGTGACTTTCAGAAGGTTTACAGATAATTCCGGAAAGAATTCCCGACCGACGGTGATACCCCTCAGAGGGCAAGTCCGTGAGCCGCAGGGCATGATTTGGTGAGAATCCAAAACCGACAGTACAGTCTGGATGGGAGAAGAAGATTGTGTTTTATTATGCATGTGGTTTTTATGTGCCCTGAATCTTTGGATTCAGGGCTTTTTTCTCTTACAGGAAATACCGTGTTACTGTGAAGTGCTAAAGTATATAGATTTCCTATAAGAGAAAGCCCTCCGGGCGGGATGCGCAGCTCGCGGAGAGGAAATTTATTGCCAGGCAATCCGCTCGCGCGCGGCAAAGCGCCCAGCTCCTTCAAGAATGAGGGATTCAGGGAGCCCCTGCGGACCTGTCGCAGAAAGGAGAAATTAATGATGAATACCATGAATACCGCAACTTTAGGAAAGCAGACAAAGCAGAGGGATATCTGGAAACTGACCATGACAGCCATGCTGTCGGCCATTGCTTTTATACTGATGTTTCTGGAATTTTCCGTACCGGTTATGCCTTCTTTCATAAAAATGGATTTATCGGAGCTTCCGGCTCTGGTGGGGGCTTTTGCCATGGGGCCCGTGAGCGGAATGCTCATTTGCCTGATTAAGAACCTGCTTCATCTGTTTATGACCACCACCGGAGGCGTAGGGGAACTTTCCAATTTTATTCTGGGCGCCAGCTTTGTGGTTCCTGCAGGACTGGTTTACCGGAAATGGAAAGGCAGAAAAAGCGCTGTTGCCGGAGCTGTTGCAGGTGCGGTGCTGATGGCGGTAATCAGTATTTTTTCCAATTATTTCATCGTATATCCGGTGTACTATAATTTTATGCCCAAAGAAGCCATTCTGGCGGCATATCAGGTGATTTTTCCGGGAGTAAAAGATATTTTTCAGTGCCTGATTGTATTTAACGCACCCTTTACCTTTGTCAAGGGAATATTCAGCGTGGCAATTACCATGTTAATTTACAAGCCTCTGTCTCCCTTTTTAAAAGGAGCATACAGAAAATAAAATCAGGAGAATAAGAAATGCAGCAGAACAGGATGAAAACGCCGGAAGACTATATGAGCCAGGTGCTGGATCTGGCCAGACAGGGAGAGGGGAAAGTATCCCCCAATCCCATGGTGGGCTGTGTGGTGGTGAAAAACGGAAAAATAATTGCCGCAGGCTATCATGAGCAGTATGGGGGATTTCATGCGGAGCGGAACGCTTTAAATAACTGTCAGGAAAATCCGGAAGGGGCAGAGCTTTATGTAAATCTGGAGCCATGTTGCCATTATGGAAAAACGCCTCCCTGTACGGAGATTATCATAGAAAAAAAGATTCGGAAGGTATATGTGGGCTGTCCGGATTCCAATCCCAAAGTAGCGGGAAAGGGCGTCCGGATACTACGGGAACATGGTATCGCGGTGGAAACCGGAATTCTGGAGCAGGAATGCCGGGCGCTGAACGAAGTGTTCTTTCACTATATGGAGCAGAACATGCCCTTCGTAGCCATGAAATATGCCATGACGCTGGACGGGAAAATTGCCTGTGAAACCGGGGATTCCAAATGGGTGACCGGAGAGGAAGCCAGGGCATATGTGCAGTGTCTGCGCAACCGTTACCGGGGAATTATGGCCGGAATCGGCACGGTGCTGGCGGATGATCCCATGCTGAACTGCCGCATGGAAGGCGGCCGGAATCCGGTGCGGATTATCTGTGATTCCAGGCTGCGGATTCCTTTGGACAGCCGGATTGTGAGAACAGCGTCTGAAATAGAAACAATTGTTGCCTGGAATCCCAAAGCGGCCGCAGGAGAAGGAAGGCGGACAGAAGAAACGGTAAAAAAACTGGAGCAGCAGGGGGTACGTCTGCTGGAAGTTCCGATAAGTCCGGAAAAAGAACAGAAGAATCAGTTAGACCTTTCCTGGCTGCTGCAGAAACTGGGGGAGCGCGGCATTGACAGTATTCTTCTGGAAGGGGGAGGAACTCTGAACGCCTCTGCCCTGCAGGCGGGGCTGGTGCAGCGGGTCTATGGTTTTATTGCCCCGAAGCTGGTGGCGGGAGCTGAAGCCAGATCTCCGGTGGAAGGCAGAGGTATTCCCAGAATGGAAGATGCGGTGGAGCTTGAGCAGACAGAGGTGATGAAGTATGGAAAAGATTTGTGTATCACAGGCAGGATTGGAGGAACAGCATGTTTACCGGAATTGTAGAAGAAACAGGAGAAATCTGTGAAATAAAAAAAGGAACTCTTTCTGCCCGTATCAAAGTCCGGTGCCGGAAAGTACTGGAAGGAACGAAGGTGGGGGACAGTATTGCAGTCAACGGAATCTGTCTGACCGTGACTTCCCTTGCAGCGGACGGTTTTACCGCAGATGTGATGGCGGAAACCATGCGCCGCAGCAGCCTGTCGGAGATAAATGTCCCCGGAACAGTAAATCTGGAGCGGGCCATGGCGGCGGACGGGAGATTCGGCGGACATATGGTAGCCGGACATATTGACGGGACCGGAAGGGTAACCGGAATCCGGCAGGAGGAAAACGCAGTCTGGTATACCATAGCAGCAGAGCCGGAACTGTTACGGTATATTGTAGAGAAAGGTTCCGTGGCGCTGGACGGAATCAGCCTGACCGTGGCGAAGGTAACGGACGGGGATTTTCAGGTATCGGTGATTCCCCATACCCGCCAGGAAACAGCGCTGACGGAAAAGAAAACAGGCAGTACCATCAATATTGAGTGCGATATAATTGGAAAATACGTGGAAAAACTTTTATCCGTTCCAAAAGAAACAAAACAGGAAAGCAGAATTACAGAAAACTTTCTGATGGAACATGGATTTTTCTGATTATGAAACAACACACAGGGAGGAAAAAGAAAATGAGCAAGCAAACTGACACGGTCGAACAGGCCATTGAGGACATCAGACAGGGGAAAATCGTGATGGTAATTGACGACCCGGACCGGGAAAACGAAGGAGACTTTATCTGCGCTACGGAATTTGCCACACCGGAAAATATTAATTTTATGGCAACTCACGGAAAAGGCTTAATCTGTATGCCCATGAGTAAAGAACTCTGCCAGAAACTTGGATTAAAGCAGATGGTGGAACAGAATACCGATAACCATCAGACCGCATTTACCATATCTATTGACGGGATACATACAGAGACAGGAATTTCAGCTTTTGAACGCTCGGAAACAGCTATGGCAGCCATGAAAGATGATGCAAAGCCGGAAGACTTCCGGAAACCGGGCCATATGTTTCCGCTGGAATCCAGAGAAGGAGGCGTTCTGAAGCGTACCGGCCATACGGAAGCTACGGTAGATCTGGCAATTCTGGCCGGCCTGAAACCCAGCGGGCTGTGCTGTGAAATCATGCGGGAAGACGGAACCATGATGCGCACCACAGAGCTTCTGGAACTGGCGGAAAAATTTCAGATGACGGTGATTACCATAGCAGACCTGGTGCGCTACCGTATGGAGCTGGACAGTCTGGTACATCAGGAAGCTCATGCAAAGCTGCCCACCAGATACGGAGAATTTGAAATATACGGTTATGTCAACAAACTGAACGGAGAACATCATGTGGCCCTGACCATGGGAGATGTTGCCAATGGGGAGCCCGTGCTGTGCCGGGTACATTCCGAGTGCCTGACCGGAGATGTGTTTGGCTCCGACCGCTGCGACTGCGGCGAACAGCTGGACGCAGCCATGAAAGCCATTTCGGAAGAAGGCCGGGGGATTCTTCTGTACATGCGGCAGGAAGGCCGGGGAATCGGCCTGATTAATAAATTAAAAGCATACGAGCTGCAGGAAAAGGGCCTCGACACGGTGGAAGCCAACGTGGAACTGGGCTTTGCCCCGGATTTGCGGGACTACGGGATTGGCGCCCAGATTCTCCATGACCTTGGAGCGGAGAAACTCCGGCTGCTCACCAATAATCCGAAGAAAATCACCGGGCTTTCCGGTTATGGCATTTCCATCGAAGAACGGGTGCCCATCCAGATGCCGGCGAAAAAAACAGACGTTTTTTATCTGAAAACAAAACAGAGCAAAATGCAGCACATGACGGATTATTAAAATCCGAATCAGTATCATATCAAAAAGAAAAGAGGAAAAGTAATGAGAGTATTGGAAGGAAATGTAGTAGCAAACGGAACCAGAGTGGGAATTGTGGCATCCAGATTTAATGAATTTATCGTGTCAAAGCTGGTAAGCGGCGCACAGGACGCTTTGCTTCGCCACGGGGTAAAAGATGACGATATTACCCTGGCATGGGTGCCGGGTTCCTTTGAGATTCCCCTGACCGCTCAGAAAATGGCAGAGTCGGGAAATTACGACGCAGTAGTTTGCCTTGGAACCGTAATTAAAGGCGCCACAAGCCATTACGACCATGTGTGTGCGGAAGTCAGCAAAGGTGTGGCTACGGTAGGATTGAAGACCGGAATCCCCACTATTTTCGGCGTTGTCACTACGGACAATATAGAACAGGCTATTGAACGCTCCGGAACCAAAGCCGGAAATAAAGGTTATGATGCGGCATGTGCTGCCATCGAAATGGTAAATCTTATTCAGAACATGAAATAAAAAATCGGGATTCATTTTGTACCAAAAGGGCCTGCCGCCTCTGGCAGCACAGGCCCTTTTGACAACTGAATCAAATCAAAAGTTCTGCTAATCCGTTCCCTCAAAAATTTCAGCGAGAGTCATTGTGATATGGGGAAAGCCCTTAAGGATCACAGAAATTTCCGGATTGTAATCCATATCATCTTCGTCTTTCTGCAAAATGTAACTGTACTTCAGCTTGTACGCTCCGTCTTCCAGATAATAGATTTCCAGGGCTCCCTGCCGGGAGATAATCCAGTATTCTTCCACACCGGCTTTCTCATAAGCCTCTTTTTTGGCAGTTTTATCTTTCAGAGCAGTGGAGGGGCTTAATGTTTCTGCAATAAATTTCGGAACGCCGCTGTAGCTGCCGCCTTTTAAATGTTTTCTGTCGCAAATCACCATAATATCAGGAATTACATAGTCGTCATTTTCTTCCGGATGGTATTTGAAATCCAGATTTTCCATAAAGACCTGACAGAGACTGTTCTTTAATCCCTGTTTTAAAATGGCAAAAACATTGCCGTTGATTACGCCATGTCTGTAATTGGGAGAAGGCGGCATATCATAAATGATTCCGTCCATTTTCTCCTGTTTTCTGCGGTTCTGTGCGAATGATGGCATTTTTTCACGTCCCTTCCAAATAGTAACTGTATTTTAGCATATCACATGAATCAGGACAGGGGCGCTCTGCTTTATATGGGCGTTCATCCTGAAACATATTGACGGTTTCCCCTTTCCTCTGTAAAATGGGATTATGAAAAATCCCTTGTGATACCTCTCCAAAAAGAGTATAATATGACGAAAGTTAAAAGCCAGAAGAAAAGGAGCAGATAAAATGTCAGTAGAATTTGATACAAATATCACGGAGAAAGATATGTACCGGTTTAACCTGTACCACGCCTACCACGGAATGCAGGGGATTATGGCAACGCTGGTGGGAGTATGGGTGCTGATTACCGCTGTAATAACCTTTGGAAAAGTGAGCACATTTTATACAGTGTTTTATGTGGTGCTGGGAATTGTATTTCTGATTTATGTGCCGGCCAATCTGTATCTGCGCTCGAAAAAACAGGTCAGGAGTTCAGAAGTGCTGCAACAGGCCCTGCACTTTCGGATTGATGAAAAAGGAGTCCATGTATCTCAGGGAGAGGAAACCGGAGACCTGACCTGGAAGCAGATTTATAAAATGGTTTCCACAAAAAATAATCTTCTGATTTACAGCAACAGAATAAATGCCTATGTGATTCCCAGAGAAACGCTGGGAGAGAAATATGAAACCGTGGTGGCTCTTGCCATCAATCATATGGAAGGCTATCGGCTGAAGCTGAATCCCTTTCGGGTGTAAAAGACCCGGAAAACAGTGACGCAGGCAATGATTCAGAAATAGTATGAGATATGAGAATTGAGGAATTTATGCAGGAAACAGAAACATTTTCACCGGAAGAAACTTTCCGGCTGGGACAGAAGCTGGGAGAACAGGCCAGGCCCGGAGAGGTGTATACCCTGACGGGAGACCTGGGCGTCGGGAAAACGGTGCTGACCCAGGGAATTGCCAGGGGGCTGGGTGTGGAAGATGCGGTCTGCAGCCCTACCTTTACTATCGTTCAGGTATATGAAGAAGGCAGAATGCCTTTCTATCATTTTGACGTATACCGGATTGGAGATGTGGAGGAGATGGAAGAAATCGGATATGAGGATTACTTTTACGGACAGGGACTGACCATTATAGAATGGGCGGAACTGATTCAGGAAATCCTTCCGGAACACTATAAGGAAATCCGAATTGAAAAGGATCTGGAAAAAGGCTTTGATTACCGCAGAATTACAGTAAACGACAAATAAATTTGCCCTTTACTGTAAACCCTCCGGGGGATGCGCACGATTTTTGTAAGATAGATTCTGCGTTTGCACGCGGCAAAAATCGGCGCAGAAAACGTCATAAGGAAAAAATTTATGACATTTCCTGATACAATAAGTGAGGTAACAAAATGAAAATATTAGGACTGGACAGTTCCGGGCTGGTGGCAGGAGTGGCCGTTGTGGAAGATGATAACCTGCTGGCAGAATATACGGTTAATTATAAGAAAACTCATTCCCAGACACTGCTTCCCATGCTGGACGAAATCGTCAGGATGACAGAACTGGATGTAAATACGCTGGACGCCCTGGCAGTGGCAGGAGGGCCAGGTTCCTTTACTGGTCTGCGCATTGGTTCCGCCACAGCAAAAGGTCTGGGCCTTGCCCTGAAAAAGCCTGTGATACACATACCCACTCTGGATGGACTGGCTTATAACATGTATGGCAGCCGGGACATGGTATGCCCTCTGATGGACGCCAGAAGAAATCAGACCTATACGGGACTGTATGAATTTACAGAGGGAGGTATGCAGGTTCTGGAACCTCAGTGCGCAGTGGGAATTGAGGAAATCATTGCAAAAGTCAACGAGAGGAACCGCTCCGTGGTATTTCTGGGAGACGGAGTGCCGGTGTTTCGTACTTATATTGAGGAACACTGCCAGGTGAAGTTTTCATTTGCACCGGCACATATGAATAAGCAGCGGGCGGCGTCGGTAGCCGCCCTGGGTCTGATTTATTACAGAGAAGGAAAGATTCAGACAGCAGCAGAACACAGGCCGGATTATCTGCGGCTGGCCCAGGCAGAACGGGAGCGGCTGGCAAAAGAGCGGGCCGGACAGGATGCATGATGACAGAAATTGTGATACGCAGTATGGAAGTACAGGATATCCCGGCTGTTGCAGGCCTGGAAAAGCAGTTGTTTTCCAAACCCTGGTCGGAGCAGGCGTTTCTGGATTCTCTGCAGCAGGATACGTTGTTTCTGGTGGCATTACATGGAAGCACAGTGGCAGGTTACTGCGGCATGTACTGTTTTTCCGGAGAAGGCGAAATTATGAATGTGGCTGTTGCACCTCAATGGCAGAACCAGGGAATCGGGCACAGAATGCTGGCCGCACTGACAGAGCGGTCTCAGGAAAAAAAGATTCGCCGCATGATTCTGGAAGTGCGGGTAAGCAATACTTCTGCCATTCATCTGTATGAGAAGCTGGGATTTCAGAATTGCGGAATCCGAAAGGATTTGTATGAACTTCCCAGAGAGGATGGAATGATTATGGTATTTGAACAATGATTCTGTTTGCGAGGATGCATGGATAGAATTCCCTCTTTCAAAAAGCAGACGCCATTCGTTATAATAAAATGGACGAAGGGCCCGGCCCCTTTGTAAAATTCCGGGATTCAGACTGCGGAAACAGGGAGGACAACAGATGAAGACAGAAAAACAGATCATTATATGCAACTGCTGTAAAAAAGTAATACAGGAACCCACTGGAATACCCCATGGGGAATTTCTTCACGTGGAGAAAGAATGGGGGTATTTTTCCGGAAAAGACGGAGAAAAACAGGAATTTGACGTCTGTGAAGCGTGCTACGACGCATGGATTAAGAGCTTTCAGATTCCCGTAAAAACCATAGAAGTGACAGAATTAGTCTGAAAGGAAACGGAATGTTAGATGTATGTTTACTGGGTACGGCAGGGATGATGCCCCTGCCTTACCGCTGGCTGACCGCGCTGATGACGCGGTATAACGGAAGCAGCCTTCTGATTGACTGCGGGGAAGGCACTCAGATAGCCATGAAAGAAAAAGGCTGGAGTGCCAAACCCATTGACACCATATGTTTCACCCACTATCACGCGGACCATATCAGCGGCCTGCCGGGCCTGTTGCTTACCATGGGAAATGCGGAACGCACGGAACCCCTTACCATGATTGGGCCGAAGGGGCTGGAGCGGGTGGTGACTGCCCTGCGCACCATTGCGCCTGAACTGCCCTTTGAGATTCGTTACAGAGAGCTGACACAGCCGGTGGAACAATTACAGGAACGAGGATATCAGATTACTGCCTTTCGTGTAAACCATAACGTAATCTGCTATGGATATACCCTTGAAATCCCAAGGGCCGGAGAATTTCAGGTAGCGAAAGCCCAAAACCTCGGAATTCCCAAAAACTGCTGGGGCAGGCTGCAGAAAGGCGAGACGCTGGAACTGGAAGGGCAGATTTATACGCCGGATATGGTGCTGGGGCCACCCCGGAGAGGTATTAAAGTGACTTATTGCACAGACACCAGGCCTGTGGCAGCTATTACCGAACATGCCAGAAATGCCGATTTATTAATCATAGAAGGAATGTATGGAGAAAAAGAAAAAGCCATAAAAGCCAGACAGTATAAACATATGACTTTTTATGAGGCGGCAGAAATTGCAAGAGATGCAGAAGCCGGCGATATGTGGCTCACTCATTTCAGCCCCTCTCTGGTACGGGCGGAAGATTATATGGAGGAAGTGCGCAGTATTTATCCGGACGCAAAACTGGGGAAGGACGGGAAAACGGTGGAGCTGGATTTTCGGTAAAGACGGAATCGGGTAAGGAGGGATTTTATGAAAAATGGTATAAAAACAGCAGTGATTGTAGTAGTCTGCGCTGCCCTTTGTCTGGGCTATTATTATTATCTGTCTCATCGCGATACGGGTGAGGAAAAGATGACAGAAGTGGAAATGCTGATTTCCAAGGATTTGGAAAAATCCTATCCCAAAACAGCCAGAGAAGTGGTGAAATTTTATAACAGAATCCTGAAATGTTACTTTGACCAGGAGTACAGCCAGGAACAACTGGCACAACTGGCGGAGCAGGCCAGAAAACTGATGGATGAAGAACTGCAGGAAATCAATCCCCCGGATGTATATCTGGAGTCTGTGAAAGCGGAGATTGCCAGCTATGCGGCAGACGAAAAAGCCATTTCCGACGTCAGTGTGGAGAACAGTAAAGAAGTAGAATATAAGACGAAAAACGGGCGGGAATGCGCTTACGTGGACGTGGCCTATTTCCTGAAAAATTACAGTGGAAAAGAAAAATCAGGACGTGCCGGCCAGACTTACATTCTGCGGAAAGACGACGATGGCAGATGGAAAATACTGGGATTTTATCAGGAGTAAAAAAATGACGGTAAATGAACAAAAAGATGTGGTAATCCTTGCTGTTGAAAGCTCCTGTGATGAAACAGCAGCGGCAGTGGTAAAGAACGGGAGAGCAGTGCTTTCCAACATTATTTCTTCTCAGATTGATTTACACACCCTGTATGGGGGAGTGGTGCCGGAGCTTGCATCACGGAAACATATTGAGAGAATTAATCAGGTCATAGAAGAGGCATTGTCGGAAGCGGAACTGGCTCTGGAAGACATGGATGCAATAGCAGTTACTTACGGACCGGGGCTGGTGGGAGCATTGCTGGTGGGCGTGG
>Ga0137307_100774_pt1 | contig 35959 bp, 28 predicted proteins | sample NAcewD2O_March_2_FD_97180 | JGI IMG/M metagenome (GOLD analysis project Ga0137307, IMG submission 97180) | Mouse cecal microbial communities from Vienna, Austria - N-Acetylglucosamine amended D2O_March | ecosystem: Host-associated > Mammals > Digestive system > Large intestine > Cecum | place... | reverse complement strand
CCTGTACACTCTGTCCTACACTCGCTTCAATCTTGAATACCTTACCTGCCGCTCCGGCCTTTACCTGGATACTGCCTGCTCCCGCCGATGCCTTCGGTGCCGCCGGAGCCGCTTTCGGCGCCGCCGGTGCTGCTGCCACAGGTCTTGCTGCCGGAGCCGCGCCTGCACCGTTCTCCTCTACTGTTACATCATAAACATTGCCATTTACTGTGATCGTATAATTTTTCATCTCTATTTTCCTCCTTATATCACCTTACTGATGAATTCCATTTATTGGATTTTCTTCTCTTGATCGAACGCACCACAAATCCGTCCGTAGTCGTTCCCTCCGCCGCTGCGATCGCGGCCGCGATCACTGCGATCAGTTCACTGTCATCGGCCTGTGCTGCGGGTGCAGGCTCTGCCGTTATAACCGGTGCCGGAGCCGCCGGCGCAGCTTCCTTCTTCCGGAACTTTGCTTCCAGAGCCGGAATCTTCTCAAACAGTGAAATAATAAATGAAATAAAAATCAATACCACGAATACGGTTCCCATTCCCAGGATCGTATTCAGCCCGGCCTTTTTCAGGATCTCGCCCGTTGTATAGTGCGCATTGACCGTGATGCTTTCCATCTGCCCACTCTCGTCAAAGGCAAACTGCAGCTCGGCATCTCTTTCCTCCCCTTTCAGAGGAGCCGAAACGATCACGCCCGTATTGGTGACTTCCGTTGTAAAATCTCCGATCTCCAGAAATTCACCGCAGTCCTCCTGCCCGGACTTCCAGGAATCGATCATGGTCCGGAAATCCTCCGCTGCGATCGGAAATCCTGTCATCATAAGTGTATAATCCAGATTGTAATCGGACATGGACCGATATTGTTCAAACTCCTCGTCCGACATCTTGCTGAAATTATTGATGATCCCCTGCGCATACTGCTGCAGCAACTCCTCATCATACTCTTTTTCCGCTGACTTGCTTCCGCATCCTGCCAGGCAGAAGATCAGGATAAGGACAAGTCCCGCTATACTTAATTTTTTCTTCACTTCGCCTCACCTCACTAAACCGTACCGTGTTTTTTATCCGGACGGTCCTCTCTTTTTGTGAACAGCATCTCAAATGCTCCGATCACATATTTTCTGGTGTCTGCAGGTTCGATGATCGCATCCACATATCCCCGCCTTGCCGCAGACATGGGGCTGGACTGCAACTCTTTATATGCCGCTGCCTTCTCTTTGAGCACCCCGGCATCCGCATCCGCATACATGATCTTCGCCGCGAGATCGGAATCCATCATGCCGATCTCTGTTTCCGGCCATGCATAGACCAGATCCGCGCCGATGGACTTGCTGTTCATTGCAACATAAGCGCTTCCGTAAGCCTTGCCCACGATCACATTGACCTTCGGCACCGTCGCGTTTGCAAATGCATAAGTCAGCTTCGCAACACTTTTTGCCATATCTTTTTCTGCTGTTTTTGTCGCTTCATAGCCGGTCACATTGGTAAGTGTCAATACCGGAATAGAAAATGCGTCGCAGAAATTCAGGAAATCCGCAGCCTTTTTACAGCCGTCTACGGTCAGCACAGTGTCAAAACTCTGCGCGTTCCCTTCCGCATCATAGATTTTGGAACGGTTGGCAAGTGCTCCGACCGTCATGCCGTTGAGACGGATGAATCCTGCTGCCATCTCTTTTGCATATTCTTTCTTCACTTCGAAAAATACCTGGCTGTCCGAAATCTGCGCAAGAGCAATGCCTGTATCCTCGGATGCGTTGGCAATGTCCGCACAGACGCGGTTCAGATCGTCCATGCATTCCTCATAAGAGTTATCATCTTCATTATTAGCCGGAATCATACCGATCAGTGTACGGATCTGGCCTAAAATCTCTTCTTCTGTTCCGATTCCGTCCACCAAGCCGGAGGTCTGGCTCTGATATTCGGCACTGGAAGTATCACATTTGGAGATCTCATTTCCCTCCAGGGCATTCGGGGAATTCACAAATAATCTGCCGTCCTTGCTTTCCATAAATGTGAAATCTGTCAGTCCGGGAACGACTGCAAGCCCACCGCCGCACATACCGAAGATCGCCGTAATCTGCGGTATCACACCGGATGCCATAGACTGCTTGTAATATAGGCTTCCAAACGCCTCCAGTGCGTCGGTGGCTTCCTGAAGACGCAGCCCTGCACAATCGACCAGACCAATGACCGGCGCACCCATCTTCATTGCCATATCATAAATATTGGCAATCTTTCTTGCATGCATCTCGCCTACCGCGCCCTTCAATACGGTCGCGTCCTGGCTGTATACATACACCAGATTACCATCGATCACTCCATAACCGGTGATGACACCGTCGGATGGAGTCTCTTTTGCCTGCAGATTGAAATCGGTATTTCTGGCTGTTACTGCGCCGCCGATCTCAACAAAGCTTCCCTCATCAAGCATCGAGGCAATTCTTCTGCTTGCTGGGTTCCCAGTTGCATTGTAGCTCATATTTTAGCCCTCCATATAAAAAAATATTTAAAAAATAAACCAAAATTTATGCCTATTTTAGTATAAACTAATTGGGTGAAAATTACAATGAAAAAAAGTAGAAATTGGCAGATTCGGTGCCCTTGGGGTTACAGTTCACGCGGTGTCGTGCACTTGCTGCACGGCATCCGGCCAATACAGTGATGGGGTTGGCATCCAGCCCCTCGCCGACAGGCGACTTTTCAATGGGCTGGATAGCCGTTACTGTGAGCACCCGGTCAGGGTGTGAACAGTAATCCCTTGGGTATAACAACGGGGATGCCGTTACGGCATCCCCTATCACACAAAATATTTGTTATGGGCTTTTTTGTTATAGTCTGTTTGCTATGGCTTTGATGAAGTCCTCGCTGTTGAGTACGGTTGGGTTCTCTATGGTCGTGATCAGAGCGAGATCTTTGGTCATTTCGCCGGACTCGATGGTGTCTATTGTTGCTTTCTCCAGTTTTTCAGCGAAGTCCCTCAGAGCCTGGTTTCCATCGAGTTCACCGCGTTTTCTGAGAGCGCCAGTCCAGGCGAAGATGGTCGCTACGGAATTGGTTGAGGTTTCTTCACCTTTTAAATGTTTGTAGTAGTGGCGCTGGACGGTGCCGTGGGCAGCTTCGTATTCATAATAGCCGTCGGGGGATACAAGTACGGAGGTCATCATGGCCAGAGAACCGAAAGCGGATGAGATCATATCGCTCATAACATCTCCGTCGTAGTTCTTGCATGCCCAGATATAGCCGCCTTCGGACTTCATCACGCGGGCTACGGCATCATCGATCAGGGTGTAGAAGTAGACGATTCCGGCTTCTTTGAATTTGTCCGCATATTCTGCGTCGTAGATCTCCTGGAAAATATCCTTAAACGTGTGGTCGTATTTTTTAGAAATCGTATCTTTGGTTGCGAACCAGAGGTCCTGTTTGATATCCAGTGCATAGTTAAAACAGCTTCTGGCGAAACTTCCGATAGACTGGTTCAGATTGTGCATTCCCTGGGCTACGCCGGGGCCCGCATACTCGTGTACCAGTTCACGGAGCTCTGTTCCGTCCTGGGCGGTATAGACCAGCTCCACCTTACCTGCTCCCGGGATTTTTATTTCTGTGTTTTTGTAAACGTCTCCGTAGGCATGTCTTGCGATCGTAATGGGCTTCTTCCAGTTCTTTACACAGGGTTCGATTCCCTTTACCACAATGGGGGCACGGAACACGGTTCCGTCCAGGATCGCACGGATCGTACCATTGGGACTCTTCCACATTTCCTTCAAGTCGTACTCATCCATACGTGCCGCATTGGGAGTGATGGTAGCACATTTTACGGCAACTTTGTATTTTTTCGTAGCATTTGCGGAATCTACGGTCACCTGGTCGTTTGTCGCGTTGCGGTGTTCCAGACCCAGATCGTAGTATTCCGTATTTAACTCGATAAACGGCTCCAGGAGATGATCCTTGATCATCTTCCAGAGGATCCGGGTCATCTCGTCCCCGTCCATTTCCACGATCGGCGTTGTCATTTTAATCTTTTCCATTGGATAACTCCTCCTAATTTCATTCTTCTGTCCCCTGCTTCCGCATGTTCTGCATTACATGCAGCACATGTTCGTTGGCAAGCTGTTCTGCAAGATTGGCATCCCTGTCCCGGATTGCCCGCAGGATCTGCTTATGCTCCCGGATAGACTTCCTTGCACGCTCCTCTGAAACCATGGAGGAACGCCTTGCCATCAGGGAATACCTGTGAAAATCCGTCAGGACATGGCTTAAGATCCGGCTCTGGGAAGCTTCATACAGGACCATATGGAACCTGCCGTCCAGATCCGCCACCTGATCCGCACTGCTGCCCTCCCGCCTGGAGTGAAATTCCGAAAGAAAGATGATCTCTTCCAACTCCTCGATCTGCTCCTCCTTGATATGTTCCGTCGCCCATCTCGCACAGAGTCCTTCCAGCATGAAGCGCATCTCATAGATGTCCTGAACATCTTTTTCCGTAATCCCGGTCACAAAAGCTCCCTTGTTCGGAATGATCGTGACCAGCCCCTCCAGCTCCAGCTGGCGCAGCGCTTCCCGTACAGGCGTCCTGCTGACTCCAAGCTCTTTTCCAAGAGCAACCTCCCGAAGCTCCTCATGTTCTTTATATGTACCATTGAGAATATTGTCCCGGATACTCTGGAACACATGGCTTCTCAAAGAATTTTCCTGATATCCCTCCATCATTTCCTCCTGTCAGTTCAAACTCGAATATCGAAAGGGCATCTCATCTATCCCCGTAAGACCGGCGGATTTCATCCGACAAGCCTTGTATCATTGTATACATTAATACAATTTTTGTCAATATATGGAACATGAGAAGAAAATGATATATTAATTCGGAGGTCAGACGATAACCCGGACCTTTAACACCCCTTTGATCTCTCCCAGACTCTCCACAACTTTATCGGAAATCTCCGCATCCACATCGATCATCGTGTATGCATACGCTTTTTTACTTTTATTTGTCATCAGCGTGATATTCATGTTTTCCTTCGCGAGAAGAGACGTAAACTGTCCCAACATATTTGGGATATTATGATGCAGGATCGTCACCCGGCTGCCCTCTTCCTTGGCTCCCATATTGCAGTCCGGATAGTTCACAGAATGGGTGATATTTCCGTTTTCCAGATAGTCCCGCAGTTCTTTCACAGCCATTTTCGCGCAATTGTCCTCGGACTCCTCTGTGGACGCCCCCAGATGCGGAATCACGATGGTGCCTTTCACGCCTGCGATCTCCGGGGTCGGAAAATCCGTTACATACCTTTTTACCGCTCCGGAGATCAACGCATCCACGATGGCCTCACTGTCCACCAGAATATCCCGGGCAAAGTTCAGGATGATAACGCCCTTTTTCATCAGACTGATAGCCTCACGGTTGATCATGCCCTTGGTGCTGTCCAGCGCCGGCACGTGAATGGTAAGATAATCACATTCCTTGTAGAGTTCATCTACTGTCTTCGCATGGTGGATATTTCTGGACAGCTGCCATGCGGCGTCTACCGATACGTATGGATCATATCCGTACACATCCATTCCCAGATGGATGGCCGCGTTAGCAACCCGCACGCCGATGGCGCCCAGACCGATGACACCCAGCTTCTTACCGTCAAGCTCTCTTCCGGCAAATGCTTTCTTCGCCTTCTCGGCTTCCTTCGCAAGATCTCCGTCCTCTTCATGCTCCTGCACCCAGTTGATGCCCCCGATGATATCCCGGGCCGCCAGCAGCATCCCTGCCAGAACCAGTTCCTTGACGCCATTGGCATTGGCGCCGGGCGTATTGAATACAACGATCCCCTTTTCCGCACATGCTTCCAGAGGAATGTTGTTCACTCCGGCTCCGGCACGGGCAACCGCCTTCAATTCTTTTCCAAATTCCATCTCATGCATGGCAGCACTGCGGACAAGGATCGCATCTGCTTCTTCTGCATGTTCCACTCTGGCATAGTTCTCGTCAAATCGTTCAATTCCAACCGGCGCGATCGGATTCAGGCAATGATATTTATACATCTTACAGATTCTCCTCTTCAAACTTCTTCATAAATGCAACCAGCGCTTCTACTCCTTCATAAGGCATCGCGTTATAAATGCTCGCGCGCATACCGCCAACGCTCCTGTGGCCCTTGAGATTTTCCAGTCCTGCCGCCTTTGCTTCTTTTACAAATCTGGCATCCAGGTCCGCGTCCCCTGTGACGAACGGAACGTTCATCAGAGAACGGTCCTTCGGTACGACAGTCCCCTTGAACAGCCTGCTCTGATCCAGAAAATCATACAAAAGCTTCGCCTTCTTTTCGTTGCGCTCCTTCATCACTTCCAGACCGCCCATCTTTTTAAGCCACTTGAACACCTTGCCGCAGATATAGATTCCATAGGCCGGCGGCGTATTATATAAAGACTTCGCGTCCGCATGGGTCTTGTAGGTCAGCATGGTGGGCGTCCCCGAAAGGACGTCCTCTGTGATCAGGTCTTCCCGGATGATCACGATCACAACGCCTGCCGGACCGATATTTTTCTGAACCCCGCCGTATACGATTCCGTATTTTGTCACGTCGATGGGTTCGGATAAGAAACAGGAGGAAATATCCGATACCAATATCTTTCCCTTTGTATTTGGAAGCTCCTGATACTTGGTGCCGTAGATCGTATTATTTTCACAGATATAGACGTAATCCGCATCTTCGGAAACAGGAAGGTCCGAGCAGTCCGGGATATAGGAATAGGTCTGGTCCTCCGAGGAAGCAATCCGGTTGACCTTTCCATATTTTTCCGCCTCCTGGGCCGCCTTTTTCGCCCACTGTCCGGTGATGATATAATCCGCAGATCTGTTTTTCATCAGATTCATCGGGATCATGGCAAACTGCTGGGAAGCTCCCCCTTGCAGAAACAGCACCTTATAATTGTCGGGAATCCCCATCAATTCCCGAAGATCTGTCTCCGCGCCAGTGATGATCTCATCATAGGCCTTGGAACGATGGCTCATCTCCATCACGGACATGCCCGTCCCTCTATAGTCCAGCATCTCATCTGCCGCTTCCTGAAGCACTTCCTCCGGCAATACCGCCGGCCCTGCCGAAAAATTATATACTCTGCTCATTTTTCATTCCTCCTCACTCACTTCAAATCTGTATCTGTCCTGAAAAGCTACAGATCCTCTTCATCAAACGCCTCACTGATCGCCGCACCGGGCGCGACCATCGGCCACACTTTATCATCGCAGTCAATCTGACAATCGATCAATACTGGCTGATCTGATTTCAGCGCCCTGGCGAACGCCTCCCGGAACTCCTCCTGCGTTGTCGCGCGGATACCTTCCGCCCCCATAGCTTTTGCAAGCTTGACAAAGTCTACTCCATCATTCAAAACAGTAGCGGAATACCGCTGTCCGTAGAACAGGTTCTGCCACTGGCGTACCATACCCAGCACATGGTTGTTGATCACTACCTCGATGACCGGAATCTGATACCGCGCCGCGGTCGCGATCTCATTCATATTCATCCGAAAACAGCCGTCACCGGCAATATTGACCACGGTCTTGTCCGGACAGCCCATCTTGGCTCCCAGAGATGCCCCAAGGCCGTAGCCCATGGTCCCCAGGCCGCCGGAGGTCAAAAATGTCCGGGGCTTTGAATACCGGTAAAACTGGGCCGCCCACATCTGGTGCTGCCCCACCTCGGTAACGATCAGTGCGTCCCCTTTTGTCTGCCGGTAGATCTCTTCGACAATAAAGGGCCCGCTCAGCGTATCCGGATGAAATTTCATAGGATACTGCTGCCCGTATTCCCGGATTCTTTCCATCCATTCCGGGTGAGACTGCTGGGAAAGCTTTTGATTTACCTTTTTCAGGGACTCCCGGATATCTCCTGTGACCCCGGCAGTGATGATCACATTTTTATTCATCTCCGCAGGATCCACATCAAACTGCAGGATTTTCGCATCCTTCGCAAATTTCTGTGTATTGCCTGTGACGCGGTCGCTGAACCGGGCGCCGAATACAATCAGCAGGTCGCATTCGCTGACCCCAAAATTGGAGGTCTTGGTCCCGTGCATGCCCAGCATTCCCGTATACCGCTCATCAGTCCCCGGAAATGCCCCTTTTCCCATCAGGGAATCAGTGACCGGCGCATCCGCCTTATCCACAAACTCCCTCAGTTCTTCACTGGCTCCGGAAAGCACGGCGCCGCCGCCTACAAAAACATAGGGGCGCTCTGCCTCTTCGATCATTGCTACGGCCCGTTCAATCTCCTGTTCCTGGATGTTTGTTCCATCCGGCACATAAGGCAGAATCTCTTCCTTTGTATACTCTGTCTTCGTACCGGTCACATCTTTCGGAATATCAATAAGCACCGGGCCCGGCCGGCCGGACCTGGCAATCTGGAATGCCTTCCGGATAGTGTCCGCCAGGGTGCTCACATCCTTTACGATATAATTGTGTTTCGTAATGGGCATCGTGATCCCGGTGATATCCACTTCCTGAAAGCTGTCCTTCCCAAGAAGGGAAACACCCACATTGCAGGTAATCGCTACAATAGGGATTGAATCCATATACGCAGTAGCGATCCCTGTCACCAGGTTGGTGGCTCCCGGACCGCTGGTAGCAAAGCACACCCCTACCTTGCCGGTGGCACGGGCATATCCGTCCGCAGCATGGGCCGCTCCCTGCTCATGGGATGTAAGTATATGCTTTATTTCATCACTATGCTGATATAACGCGTCGTATACATTTAAGATTGCACCGCCCGGATACCCGAATACCGTATCCACGCCCTGCTCCTTCAGGCATTCAATGACAATGTCTGCTCCTGTCAAATACATTGCAGATACCTCCTAATCATTCTTTTGTTTTCGGAATCTCCAGGATAGCCCCCCGGTTGCCGGATGTCACCATGGAAGCGTATCTTGCCAGATATCCGGTCTTCACATTGGGCTCCTTGGGCTGCCATTTTGCTTTCCTTGCCGCCAGCTCTTCCTCGGACACATCCAGTTCCAGTTTCAGCTCTGGAATGTTGATCTTGATCAGGTCCCCCTCTTCTACCAGAGCGATGGGGCCGCCAACCGCCGCCTCCGGGGATACATGGCCGATGGAAGCTCCTCTGGAGGCTCCGCTGAAACGTCCGTCCGTGATCAGTGCAACGGAAGATCCCAGTCCCATGCCGGCAATGGCTGAGGTAGGATTCAGCATTTCACGCATTCCAGGACCGCCCTTGGGACCTTCATAGCGGATGACCACCACATCCCCCGCATGAATCTCTCCGCCTTTAATCGCCGCGATCGCGTCCTCCTCACATTCGAAGACTCTCGCAGGTCCTTCGTGGACCAACATCTCCTCTACCACTGCGGAACGCTTTACCACGCTGCCGTCCGGCGCCAGATTCCCTTTCAGGACTGCAAGGCCGCCTGTCTCACTGTAGGGATGGTCGATGGGACGAATGACCTCCGGATCCCGGTTGACGCATCCGGAAATATTTTCTCCCACTGTCTTTCCGGTAACGGTCATACAGTCCGTATGGAGCAGGTTCTTTTTATTCAGTTCATTCATCACCGCGCTGACGCCTCCGGCTTCGTTCAGGTCTTCCATATAGGTGGGACCTGCCGGAGCCAGATGACACAGGTTAGGCGTCTTTGCGCTGATTCCGTTTGCAAAATCAATCTCAAAATCCATGCCGATCTCATGGGCAATGGCCGGAAGGTGGAGCATACTGTTGGTAGAGCATCCCAATGCCATATCTACGGTCAGGGCATTGAGCACCGCTTTTTCTGTCATGATATCTCTTGGGCGGATGTTCTTTCTCACTAGTTCCATCACCTGCATACCTGCATGCTTCGCGAGACGGATCCGTTCGGAATAGACTGCCGGAATGGTCCCGTTTCCCGGAAGGCCCATACCCAGCACTTCTGTCAGACAATTCATGCTGTTGGCTGTGTACATGCCGGAGCAGGAACCGCAGGTCGGGCAGACATTATTCTCAAATTCACAGACCTCTTCTTCGGTCATGGTGCCTGCTGCATAGGATCCCACCGCCTCGAACATACTGGATAAGCTCCGCTTCTTCCCCTTCACATGGCCCGCAAGCATGGGGCCGCCGCTGACAAAGATGGTAGGCACGTTGATCCTGGCTGCCGCCATCAAAAGGCCCGGCACATTTTTATCACAGTTTGGAATCATAACAAGTGCATCAAACTGATGGGCCATAGCAAGCGCCTCTGTGGAATCCGCGATCAGGTCCCTGGTGACCAGGGAATACTTCATCCCGATATGTCCCATGGCAATTCCGTCGCAGACCGCGATCGCCGGAACCATGATCGGCGTCCCTCCCGCCATGGAGACTCCCATCTTGACCGCTTCTGTGATCTTATCCAGGTTCATATGTCCCGGCACGATCTCATTGTAGGAGCTGACCACGCCTACCAGAGGCCTCTCCAGTTCTTCCTTTGTATATCCAAGTGCGTTAAACAGGGAACGGTGGGGTGCCTGCTGTACACCCTTTGTAACGGTATCACTTCTCATCTTTGTATCCTTCCTTTCTTAATCCTGCGATTCACTGATTTTTATACAGTCTGTCTGATATACCTGCAGATCATGTCTCCCATCTCGCTGGTACCGATCTGCGTCTTCCCATCTGACATAATATCAATGGTACGGTATCCTTCCTTTAACACCTGTGCGACCGCCTGCTCAATGGCATCCGCTTCTTTGTCCAGGTCAAAGGAGAAGCGCAGCATCATAGCCGCCGAAAGTATGGTAGCTATAGGATTGGCAATCCCTTTTCCCGCGATATCCGGCGCAGAACCGCCGCTCGGCTCATAGAGTCCGAACCGACTCTCGTTCAGGCTGGCGGATGCCAGCATCCCTATGGAGCCTGTCACCATACTTGCTTCATCCGACAGAATATCTCCAAACATATTCTCCGTAAGGATCACATCAAACTGCTTCGGATCCTTAACGAGCTGCATCGCACAGTTATCAACCAGCATATGCTCCAGCCTCACTTCCGGATACTCTGCCGCAACTTCCTCCACGACCTTTCTCCACAGCCGGGAAGAATCCAGTACATTGGCTTTGTCTACACTGGTCACTTTTTTCCGCCGCTTCATGGCGATATCGAATCCCCGCCTGGCAATCCTGCGGATCTCGTTTTCATTATATGTAAGGGTATCACTGGCGGTCATGACGCCGTCCACTTCTTCCGTGGAACGCTCCCCGAAATATAATCCTCCGGTCAACTCCCGCATGATCATCATATCAAATCCGCCATGAGTGATCTCTTCTTTCAAAGGACAAGCCCCTTTTAATTCTTCATACAATACCGCCGGACGAAGATTGGCAAACAGGTTCAGTTCTTTCCGAATCCTCAGGAGTCCTGCCTCCGGTCTCTTAGAAGGTTCTAACTGATACCAGGGAGAGATCTTTGCGTCTCCTCCGATGGAACCCATCAATACGGCGTCGCTCGACTTTGCCAGCCCGATTGTCTCATCTGTCAGCGGCACTCCATGCACATCGATGGATGCCCCGCCCATCAATAGCTGCGTATAATTCATCTCATGCCCGTAAACTTCTGCTGTTCTGTCCAGAACCTTCATTGCTTCCGTCACGATCTCCGGTCCGATTCCATCGCCCTTGATCACACCGATATTTAACTTCATATCCCATCTTCCTTTCCTCTTCCGAATACATAAAAAAAGCCATTTGTTATCATACCGCATTTTTTCGGCTGTTTCAACCCTTTGAACCGCAAAATATCAAACGGAAAGTAATGCCAGGTTACTGTTCACGGCCTAACCGGCCGCAAACTGTAACGCATCCAGCCCATTGAAAAGTCGCCTTGCGGCGAAGGGACGGATGCCTGCAGCCACTATTTTGCTGGGCGAATGCCTTGCAGCAGGGTGCAAGGCACCGTGAACAGTAACATGCCAGGTTACTGTTCACACCCTCACCGGGTGCTCACAGCAACAAATCCGGCCTATTGAAAGTTGCCTTACGGCAAGAGGCCGGATTCCAGCCCCAATAATGTACTGCCTGTGACCGTGCAGCGCAGTGCACGGTCCAGGAGTGAACAGTGACGATACCAGTACTGTATATATCCACAAAAAAAGACCGGTAGCATCTGCCGTCCGGTCCTTTTACAGTCATGTAATCCTGTTCTATTATTCTGCTCCCGGCTTTTCCAGCTGGGCGATGGCTGACTTCTGCATCGGGATCCGGCAGTTCTTATTGCTTCCAAATTCCACGATGACCGCTTCATCTGAAATATCAATGATCACACCATAAAATCCGCTGGTAGTCAGCACTGTATCCCCGATCTCCATAGTGGCAAGCATCCCCTGGACCCTTTTCTGCTCTTTCTTCTGCGGACGCATCAAAAAGAACCAGAACACACCAATCACGACAGCGTACATTATAAAAATGCTGCCTAATCCTGCCGGGCCTCCCGCCCCGCTTGAAGCTAATATTCCATTCATCCTGTTTCCTCCTAACCTCGGTACTCCGAAAAACACTCCGGAGAGATCTTCTATTGTATAGAGATTCTTATAGCTGCCGTTTCCTCCTCCGGCACAATATACTTATCATACACAAAAATACCGGATTCTTCAAGCCTAATTTTCTATTTTCTTTAAATCCTATCCTTGTTCCTGAATCCCTGACAGCTTTCTCTTTTTATAGTCCTGATATTCTCCTGCCTCAATGGCGTCCCGGATCTCTTCCATCATCGTATTGTAAAAATACAAGTTATGCAGGACACAGAGCCGCATTCCCAGCATTTCCTTTGCTTTGAGCAGATGCCGGATATAGGCGCGGCTGTAGCTTCTGCACGCCGGACACTGGCATCCCTCTTCTATGGGGCCTGGATCCGTCTCGTATTTTGCATTGAACAGATTCAACTTGCCATGGTTGGTATACACATGCCCGTGCCGCCCGTTCCGCGAAGGGTAAACACAGTCGAAGAAATCCACGCCCCGGTCTACTGCTTCCAGAATATTCGCAGGCGTTCCCACTCCCATCAGGTACACCGGCCGGTCCTTGGGAAGCAGAGGAACCACGGCCTCCAGGATGCGGTACATCTCTTCATGGCTCTCTCCCACCGCCAGGCCGCCGATAGCATACCCGGCCAGATCCAGCTCCGTGATCTGCTTCGCGTGCTCCCTGCGGATATCCTCATAAATCCCCCCCTGGTTGATGCCAAACAAAAGCTGCTCACGGTTGATCGTGTCCGGCAGCGCGTTCAGCCTGTCCATTTCTGCCTTGCAACGCTTCAGCCAGCGTTATGTCCTGGATACAGAATCCTCCATATAGGCACGGTCCGCCACGCTCGAAGGACATTCATCAAATGCCATAGCGATGGTGGAAGCCAGGTTGGACTGGATCTGCATACTCTCCTCAGGACCCATGAAAATCTTTCTCCCGTCGATATGGGATTGAAAATGAACTCCTTCTTCCTTGATCTTTCTCAGTCCCGCCAGTGAAAACACCTGAAATCCGCCGGAATCTGTCAGGATCGGCTTATCCCAGTTCATAAACCGGTGCAGTCCGCCCATCTGCCTGACGATGTGGTCTCCTGGCCGTACATGAAGATGATAGGTATTGGACAACTCCACCTGCGTCTTGATCTGACGCAGGTCATCGGTCGAAACCGCGCCCTTAATGGCGGCCGCGGTTCCTACGTTCATGAAAACCGGCGTCTCGATATTTCCGTGAACGGTGGCAAGGCGTCCCCGCTTCGCCATCCCGTCTGTTTTTATCAAATGATACATTTTTCCCTCTTTCATAAATTGAAACTTGCACAATATATTGATTTAGCTGACGCCATTCAGGATCGCTGCTGCAAACTAATAATGAATGATCACAGGCGTTCCGACCGGCAGCATATTATAGAGAGCCCCTGCCTGATCAAGCGGCATGTTGATACATCCGTGAGAACCTAAGCCGCTGGCATACAAAGAACCCCCGAACGCCGGCTGCCAGGTGGCATCATGAAATCCAATCCCGCTCCAGGTCACCCGCATCCAGTAAGCAACCGGAGTTCGGTATTCCGGCTGCCCTGTTGCCGGATCGATCTCGCCTACCAATGTAGAATTCAACTCCTTTTCCAGAATACTGTACACGCCGCTGGGTGTCTCTTTCGCCGGTGTCGGAACACCAGTTACCACATCTGTCTCCAGGGCAACCGCACCGTCTACGATGAACCACATATGCTGTCCGGACAGGTCCACCTCTGCATAGGTGCTGCCCCAGTCCTGCGGTCCCCTGGATGCCGCTCTCTGTCCATCCACGTAAATCGGCTCCCTTGTCACCACTTCTCCATTCTTAATGCTGTTGACCAATGCCGGAAATTCCGCTTCCTCGTCTACAGACCATCCATAAGTACCTCCGGACACCTCTACCGTTTTACCCCAGGGAGAGGTGATCGTCCTGGTCTTCCCCACTGTATCGTACTGCTTGCCGAACTCTCTCAGCCATTCCCGGACGGCACCTTCATTAAAGGTCACCTTCATCTCCGCATCCGCTGTCACCCATTCGGAGATCAGTGTCTTATCTACGACCACCGGCTGATCCATAGAATATGTAATACTTGCCTTCAGATACTGGTTCATCTCATTGCAGGCAGCCCTCACATCCCCCGATTCCGATGTATACTTGGGAAGTGCATAACAGTTCTCCCCCACCATGTCCAGCTCGGGCTGAAATTCTGAAATATACTGATGGATCTTTTCACGGAGAAGCTCCTTGTTCACCTCTGTTCCTGTCACTTCCGGCTCTATCACATACTCTGTACCGTCAAACTTGGGGTACGCGGACGTGGGCGGGATCTGCTCAGCCTTCACCGCCTGCAGTGTGCTGATCTTATCCTCCAGCGCTTCCCGGTCATAGGACACATCCACAGTAGCTTTCGAGGAATTTTTCACGAAAAATGCCTGAGGCCAGAGAAATGCGTTCTGCTTTTGCAGAACATTTTCAATGTCCTTGTTCTCATTATATCGAAGTGATATTTCCTCTCCGCTGATGCTGTCCGTCTTATTATCCTTTTCCAAAATCGTCAGGCTGTAGCCCTGCACCTGCTGTTCTATGTATTCCTTCACATCTGCCGCTGTCTTCAAGGAAAAATCATGGCCGTTGATTTCCGTATTCATATAAAAATGACTCATAAAATATACAGAAATACCTATATAAGCAGCCGCAAATACTCCGACAAATACACCTGCCGCGATAAGCGGGATCGGTACTCCGGACTTCTTGGGTTTTCTTCCGGCCCCAGACGCTTTGGCCGGATTACCGGAACTTCTTTTTGCCCCGAATTTTCCTGTTCCGTTTTTCTGCGCTCTGGATTTTCCCGCACTGTTTCTCTGAGCGCCGGTTCTGCCTGTATTACCTTTTGAAGATCCGTTCTTTCCCGCAGCTCCCTTTTGAGGGCCGCTCTTCCCCGGATTGTTTTTCTGTACCTCCGTTTTTCCCAGACTCTTTTTTTGCGTTTCGTTCTTTCCTGCACTGCTCTTTTCCGCTCCGGTTTTTCCTGTGCCACTGCTTTGTGCTTTGTTTTTTTCCTGGCTGCTCTTTTTATTTCCAGTATCCTTTTTTCCTGAATCCTCTCTCTTTTTGTCTGAATTCTTTGCGCTTTCTTTCTTCATATCTACCTGCTCCCGAACCTCCGAATCCCATTCTTTGCTTTCTGGCGCCTGATATTGAACCTCTGCTGCCTTCCTTTTTTGATCCGCACCCACCGGTTTTTTTTCCATCGATTTCTTTTGGCTGTCTGATGCAGACATGCGTTTTTCTACTGCAATACTTTCGGTAGCCGAATCCACCGGACTTTTCTTTTCTTCTGCAGATTTATGGACTTTTTCCCCCGACACAGCAATGGATGCCTCACTTTTTTGATCCGGGCCTCCTGATCTGATCTTATTTTCTCTGACACTTTCATTTATATCTTCATCATCATCCAGATAATCGTCTTCATCATCCAGATAATAGTCCTCATAATTTATCTGTTCTCCTGAGTAAAAATCATCATTATGATCTTTCGCATTTTTGCTCATCTGATACTTCTCCCTTAAAAATGATTCGTCCGCCAGGTCCTTCTCATCCATCTGCTTCCATAAAAAATGAATAGATTTTTAACAAAAATCAAAAATATATAAGTATTCAAATTTTATTATATGTTACTGGTCACACCTTTACCGGGCGCTCACAGTAACGGCATCCAGCCCATTGAAAAGTCGCCTGCCGGCGAGGGGCTAGATGCCCGCCCCATCACTGAATTGGCCGGATGCCGTGCAGCAAGTGCACGACACCGTGTGAACAGTAACTATTATATAACGAAAGATTTGGAATGTACAGCACAAATATTGTCAGTTCCTGTAAATTGTGGTATTGTTTTTTATAAGAACCCTGTTTTTCTACCAGAAGCGCTGCTTTAAGTCAAAACCAACCGGCTATAAACTGCTGATATTTATAATTGCGCCTGACGGTTTCTTTCTATATAATTGGGGTATTCTATCAATAAAAGTGAAAGGAGATTTCAATATGAGCGGTTCTACATTTGGACATAAATTTCGCATTACAACCTGGGGAGAATCCCACGGTGCCGCCATCGGCGCTGTAATCGACGGCTGTCCTGCCGGACTCCCTCTCGAAGCATCCGATATCCAGGCCTTTCTGGACCGGAGGAAGCCGGGGCAGAGCAAGTTTACGACCAAGCGGCAGGAAGGCGACCAGGTCGAAATCCTATCCGGTACATTTGAGGGACGAACAACAGGCACGCCGATCTCTCTGCTGGTACGCAATCAGGACCAACGTTCCAGAGATTACGGCAATATTGCTTCCGTATACCGCCCGGGACATGCGGATTACACTTATACTCAGAAATATGGATTCCGGGATTACCGGGGCGGAGGGCGATCCTCCGGAAGGGAAACGATCGGACGGGTTGCCGGCGGCGCGGTTGCTTCCCACATTTTAAGGGAATTGGGGATTGAACTGACAACCTATGCCAAAGCCATAGGACCGGTAACGGTTCCGGAAGAAGAATACCGTTTCGAAGAGATTTTTCAGAATAAGTTATATATGCCCAACAATCAGCGGGCAGAAGAGGCTGCCGCCTGCCTGGAATCCATGATGAAAAATCTGGACTCCTGCGGCGGGGTGATCGAGTGCCGCGTTACCGGCCTTCCCGTCGGAATCGGTGAACCTGTTTTTAACAAACTGGACGCCTGTCTTGGAAGGGCGATTCTTTCCATCGGTGCGGTCAAGGCCATAGAAATCGGCGACGGAATTGATGCCGCACATCTCAGCGGAAGCCAGAACAATGACGCGTTCTTTATGGAAGACGGCGCTGTGAAGAAAAAGACGAATCATGCCGGAGGGGTCCTGGGCGGAATGAGCGATGGCGATACTCTGGTGCTAAGGGCATCCGTAAAGCCCACTCCTTCCATCGCGCAGCCTCAGCAGACGGTTACGGAAAGCGGTGATGATACGGAGCTTGTCATCCGCGGACGGCATGATCCAATCATCGTACCGCGGGCTGTAGTGGTGGTGGAATCCATGACTGCACTGACTCTGGCGGACTTGCTGCTGCAGAATATGGGCAGCCGGATGGAGCATCTGAAGAAAATATACCAATAGTCAGAGTCCCTTAGATAAAAAACGGAGAACGCCTCTGCTCTCCGTTTTTTATCCTTTGTATTGCCAAAATGTAAAGATCTGACCTTTTCACAGTTCCTTAATCTGCCTTCAATTCCTTCCAGAGCTCATTCATCAGATCATTGCTCTCCGGCTCTAACTGCCTGCTCACCTCGCAGTTATCCGTTGCATCCTCGGCCGGCACCAGCGCCTCATCAGCCTGTTCTTCCTCCGACAGACTTTCCACGACCGCTTCATTGGGAGTGGAATAATAGATGTACTCAAAGTTTTTCTTTGCGATGTCCTCCCTGCAGAGAAAATCCAGGAACTTCTGTGCCGCGTCCAGATTCTCGCAGTGCTTCGTCACGCACCAGGCATCCAGCCATACGTTGGATCCTTCCTTCGGGATCACATAAGCCAGATTTTCATTGTACTGGTGTCCCAGATAAGCCTCTCCAGAATACACGACCGCCATCACTGCATTTCCTGCCACCACTTCATCCCGGGCCTCATCCACCAGATAAGCCTGCACATCCGGCTTCTGCTTCAGCAGCAGTTCCTGCGCTTCCCGGATTTCATTTTCATTGTTGGTGTTCAGGGAATAACCTAGATACTTCAATGCCGCCATATAGGTATCCCGCATACTGTTCTGCATGATCACCTCCCCGGCATAGTCCCCATTGAACAGCACCTCCCAGCTGTCCACCGGCTCCGATACCCTGGTCGTATCATAGAGAATGCCCAATGTCCCCCAGAAGTAGGGAACCGTGTACACATTTTCCGGGTCAAATGCCTGGGCAAGCTCCCAGTATTTGTCTCCGATATTTCCGCTGTTTTCCATTGCGCTTCTGTCAATTTCCTGAAGTTCTCCTTCGTCTATAAACTTCTGGAGCATATAATCCGTAGAACAGAGCAGGTCGTACTCGATCGCTCCAGATTTGTACTTGGTATACATCTCTTCCGGAGTCAGAGATTCTTCATATTTAATCTCAATTCCAGTTTCTTCGGTAAACTGGTCCAGTACATCCGGATCCATATACTCACCATAGCTGAATACCGTAAGGCTCCCCTTTCCCCCTTCTTTACTTCCACAGCCTGCCGCACACAGAGCGGAACATGCCAGCAGACCTGCCAGCAGTACATTGATCACTCTCTTTTTCATTTCTCATATCCTTTCTCAAATTATTATTACCCCTGTATGATAAGTCCCGGGATTAACCACCATTTATTTTCACGCTTCATAACCGGCCGTCTTCTGTATTTCTACCTTTTTGGCCGGCCAGTAATTTGCTGCCAGCAGCACCACAAATACAAACACAAATATCATGGTGGACAGCGCATACATCTCCGGCTTGATTCCTTTCCTGATCTCCCCGTAGATCATGGTAGACAGCGTATTGACTCCTGCCCCTTTCGTAAAATATGTGATCACGAAGTCATCCATAGACATGGTAAATGCCATGAAAAATCCTGCCACGATTCCGCTGGCCAGCTGGGGAAGGATGACCTTGAAAAAGGCATACACCGCATTTGCCCCTAGATCCCGGGCCGCTTCATAGAGACTGACGTTCATCTGGCGAATCTTCGGCATGACACTCAGGATCACATATGGGATATTAAAGGTGATGTGCGCCAACAGCACACTACCGAATCCAAGCGGAATAAAATGTACGAACCAGAGCATCAGCGCGATCCCGGTCACAATGTCTGCATTCAACAGCGGGATATTGGTGCAGATCATCATGATCTGATAATTCTTCTGCCTCATGGCATGAATCCCCAGGGCGCCTAGCACCCCGATCACCGTCGCGATCAGCGCCGAGACTGTTGCCAGCACCAGTGTAGTCACAAGCGCCTCCATGATCTGTCCGTTGGAGAATAATTTCCCATACCACTGCAGTGTAAAACCGCCCCAGGTCACCCGGGACCGGGAATTATTGAATGACAGCGCGACCAACACCAGGATCGGCGCATATAAAAACAAAATGATCAGGCCGATATAAAACCGGCACAGAAACCCTTTCAGCTTTTCTACCATATGGCCGACCCCTTTCCTTCCACATCATTTTTTGTGGTAAATGCCATACTGATCAGTACAAAGATCATCAGGGAAACCGAAAGTCCGGATCCCAGGTTCCAGTTGGAGCTCTTGGTGAACTCCTGTTCTATGATATTTCCGATCAGCTGCAGCTTTCCGCCGCCCAAGATATCCGAGATCACGAAGGACGTCATAGACGGAACAAATACCATCACAATCCCACTTAGGAGTCCCGGTATAGACAGCGGAAATATGATCTTCCGGAATACGGTAAAGCCATTGGCCCCCAAATCCCTCGCCGCCTCAATGATATCCTCGTCGATCTCCGCCACTGCGTTAAAAATGGGAAGCACCATGTAGGGAAGATAATCATACACCACCCCGATCATAATGGCCGTCCCCGTATTGGCAAGCGGCAGGGCGTCCATCCCTAGCCTGGTCAGCAGAAAATTCAGGATCCCGTTGTTGGACAGGATCATCTGCCATGCCAGAATCCGGAGAATGAAGTTCATCCACATCGGAAGGATCAGGATAAACATGGTGAATCCCTGCCTTCCCATCCCCAGATATCTCAGCGCCAGCACGAGGGGATAGGACAAAAGGATGCAGATCAGGGTACACCCAATAGCAATCTCCAGAGAAAAAACCATTGCCTTCAGATGAATCGGGTCAAAGATGGCAACGATATTTTCCAGGGAGCCCCCGCCTTCACGGCTGGTCAATGCATATTTAAAAATCACACCCAGAGGGATCACGGTAAAGCCGATGACCCATATGATATAAGGTGAGGACAGCCATGTCCGCCTGTTTACGGATTTTGCACGATTCATAGTCTTATCATAACCTCCTGATTCCTCTTTTTGCGTTGCTATTCACTCCAGGCCGTGCACGGCAGTATCTTATTCATCCTCCCGCACGGCTTCCGCATCCTCGGAATGTGGCTTATGCATGATCTGAATATTGTCCGGCAGGATCGTCATCCCTACCACTGACCCGATCTGGGCCGGATTAACGCTCTGAACGATCCAGTCATATTCCCCGGCACGCACCTTGATCTCGTAATATGCCCCTTTAAATATGATAGAAACGACCATCCCTTTGAGATACCCATCCTCTTCCTTTACGATCACCAGATCTTCCGGACGGATGACCACATCCACCAGTTCATCCTTTGCAAAACCTGTATCCACGCAGGGAATCGGGACATTCTGAATCTGCACGAGACAGTCCTCTTTCATGATTCCGTCGATGATATTGCTGTCCCCGATAAAGTCCGCCACAAATGCATTCTGAGGTTCATCATAAATGCTTTTGGAGGTTCCCATCTGCTGGATGATCCCCTTATTCATAACGACGATGCGGTCCGACATGGTCAACGCTTCCTCCTGGTCATGAGTCACATAGACAAAGGTGATCCCCACCTCCTGCTTGATCTTGATCAGTTCCCGCTGCATGCCATGCCGCAGCTTTAAATCAAGCGCCCCCAGAGGTTCATCCAAAAGCAGGATCTCCGGCTCATTTACGATGGCGCGGGCGATCGCCACACGCTGCTGCTGTCCTCCGCTCAGCGAATCCGGCATCCTGGTCTCATACCCATCCATATTGACCAGCTTCAGGGCATAGCGGATCTTATCCTTGATATACTGCTGAGTTTTCTTCTTCAATTTTAATCCAAAGGCAATATTTTCCGCCACATCCATATGGGGAAACAGGGAATATTTCTGAAAAACCGTATTTACATTCCGTTTATCCGGTGATAGTCCGGTGATATCCTTCCCTTCAAATAAAACATGCCCCTCATCCGGCTTCTCAAAACCGCCGATAATGCGCAGTGTCGTAGACTTCCCGCATCCAGAAGGCCCCAGAAGCGTAATAAATTCATTTCGTCCGATCTCCAGATCCAGGTGGTTCAAAATCTGTTTCCCGTCAAATGATTTGCTGACGGAATCCAGCTGTAATATCACATCCTTCATTGACTTCCTCCTTAAAAGCTTGGGGGGCTGCTGATCCATAGAATGGACGAAACCTTTTTACAAGCTGAACTTATCTTGTGTTTTCTGTTAGCCGGAAAGATAAAGGAATCGCCTTTCCGTACCGTATACTTTTCATCTCCGTAGTGTACCTGGATCTTGCCGTCCAGCACATAGCCAAATTCCTCCCCCTCATGGGGTTTGTCAACCGGCATGGACTGCCCCGGCTGGAGCCGTACCAGGATGGGTTCCAGGCTTCTGCTCTGGGCCGTCGCGATCAGCCAGGTGATGCTGTTGCCGTCTTCATCTTCCTTTTCAAAATAATCCTCTTTTGGAAATACGATCTGCAGGTCATCCTCATCATGGAAAAAATCAGAAAGATTCGTCCCCAGGCATTCCACGATGTCCAGAAGAGTGGACACGGAAGGCGCCGTCAGCCCCCGCTCCAGCTGAGAGATAAACCCCTTCGTAAGCTCTGTCCTGTCCGCCAGCTCTTCCTGGGTCAGTCCGTTCTGGTTGCGCAGATTGCGGATTTTCATGCCGATTTTTTCTTCTATACTCATAGTCTCTGACTTCCTTTTTATTTTTAGGATTACTAAACTTTTTATTTACCATAATCAATTATACATATACTAAGTCAAAAGTCAACTAATATTTTCAATAAAACGTCTGGAACAGCAGTAAAATAGAAAAGCGCCAAGGGTGTTTAAATCTTGACGCTTTTGAATCAATTATCTGTATATTTTTGAGAAAATTGAAGACATTAATATTTTAATAAAAATTTCAGCTGTTCTGTGATTTTTGGTTTTTCAATCGTTCTGGCATATAGCAGTGAAAAACTGCACATTCCTTACACCTGGAAGCAGCCCCCTCCAATAAATTCTCTTAATAAGGATTTTGCCGGCACGAAGTCGCTCTCGATTCCCACAAAATAATCAAAGAACTTCAAAAGCCTCTTCGCCTCCGCATATTCCGGACTGTCCTTCTCAACACCGAACAGACGCGGCTCCACGTACTGCTTGAGCACCGCCAGTTCATAGAGCAGCGAGGAATTGAACATCACATCCGCTTCCTCCTGATAAGGAAAGATATTCGCCTCTTCCCCTCTTCTCACCGACCGCCACATGGCGATGGTCTTCTGGGCGGAATTTCCCCGGGTCCTCGCATCCCGCACGATCCGGCGGATCAGCCGCCCGTCGGTGGATGGGATCCGGTTGTGCTCATCTACATTGAGCTGGGTCAGGGCGCTGATATATATTTTAAACTTATTCGCGTCATCCAGCATTTCCGTCAGCTTTGGATTCAGGCAGTGGATGCCCTCGATGACCAGGATATCATTCTCTCCAAGCTTTTTCGGCCTCGTGGAGCGGTTCTGCTTACCTGACTTAAAGTCAAAGATCGGAAGATACACTTCCTCGCCCCTCAGCAGTGCCTGCATATCCTGATTAAACAGGTCCACATCAATAGCCTCCAGACATTCAAAATCAAACTCTCCATTGGCATCCCTGGGTGTTTTTTCCCGATCCACAAAGAAATTATCTACTGCAATGGGATGTGGCACAAGCCCGTTTACGCGGAGCTGAATGGACAGACGGTGTGAAAATGTGGTCTTTCCCGAGGAAGAAGGCCCGGCGATCAGAACAAATTTTACGTCCGGCCGTTCCGCGATCATTTTTGCGATCTCCGCAATCTTCCGCTCCTGGTGCGCCTCTTGGACAAGAACCATTTCCTGCATATTTCCCTTTGTCACCGCATCGTTGAGCATTCCTACCGTATCGATCCCCTGCTGGTCTCCCCAGGCAACGGATTCACGGAGCACCTGGAACAGCTTCCTATGAGGCTCAAATGGCGGCACCGCGTCCGGCTGGTTCATAGTCGGCATCTGGATCACAAACCCTTCCTCATAGAGGTGGAGGGCAAAATATTTCAGATACCCGGTATCCGGAACCATATACCCGTAAAAATAGTCTTCAAAATTTTTGATGCTGTATATATTGACCCTGGATACCCTGCGGTATTCAAACAGATGCTCCTTATCATACATCTTATGTCTGCGGAACCGTTCGATAGCGTCGTTGGTATGTACGGATTGTTTCTGGATCGGAACCTGCTCTGCCGACAGTTCCCGCATCCTTGCATCCACCTTTTCCAAAAACGCCTCGTCCACCGTCACATTCCCTTCTACCGTACAGTAATAACCCTTGCTCACGGAAAAATGAATCCTCACCCGCTCCACATTGTCATATCCGCCTACATTATGTACCGCTTTCACCAGCAACAGGCACATACTCCGCTTATACGTCTCATGTCCGATATGCTGTGCCGTCGTGATAAATCCAAGCTCACAGTCCTTTTTCAGCTCTTTATTGAGTTCCTGAAGCTGATACTTGTTGACATACACCAAAACGATGGGATGAGGATAAAGATGCTGAAATTCCTCCGCAATCTCCCGGTATGTCGTACCCTCTGCATATTGTCTGGTCTCTTCCCCGATTGTTACTGTGTACATTTTTTTGCCCATAGATCATACCTCTGCCTTTCGTTCATTTTTCAGGCTGTCCTGTAATTTGAAGCAGCTCGCACCAATCACCATATACGTTGGAAAAGGCCTCTTCCTGTTACAGAAAAAGTCCTCCACCTTGCGGCAAAGGACTTCATACAACCCACATTTCCATACCACACCAGTCGGTGGCAAACGCTCTTTTTATAGCTTTATTCTAGCAAAGACAATATGGAAAGTCAATACTGACCGGAAATTTGTCAGGATAATATCTGCCATGGGTCTGTAAAGCGCAAAAAAGCCTCGTAAAAATTTTTTTCCTTTTCTTCTTCACTATTTTTAGGTATTCCCAATCTACCAAGTGCCTTTTGAACTGCTTCTTTTGCCGAATGCACTGAATCTCCTAATACCTCACTTCCACCTCCATTATACGCATTTTCCATCGACATGACAAATAGCTTTGTTAATCGGGTGAGCATGCCTTCAGAATTCATTGCCATGCCATTCACACCGCTTTCTTTTTCTGCTTTTTTCCAGGCCTCTCTTACTTCACCGGGTGCATCTGGTCCCAAAGTCTCTAAACCATCAAATGATTTTCTTGTTTTCTTTCCTTTTTCATTGCTAGTAAGTGAAAGGTGTGGATAATTATCGTGGGTTCTACTAGATTTTAGTTTGCCCAAAATTTGAGCCAGTCTGCCACTGCTCTCTTTTTGTTTTTCATAGTATGATCTCACCTTAGATATATCAGATGCCCGAACCGATGATTTTCCATCCAATAATGCCTGAATCCAATAGTCATACATCATTTCTTCGTTCTGAAACCGGCTCAGGTAATTGTTCCCACTGTTCAGCCACTGGGAGAAATGCCCATCTGCTGCAATGATAACAATAGCTGCCGGATTTCCCTGACATAAGAACTGATTTTCAACATCCTCATGAGAAATCACATTCATGCCTGATAATTCTGCCATTAAATTGTAAAATTCAGTTTTCGACATATTTTCTACATCATACTTTTCCTGCAGATAATGAATCTGATCCTCTGTAAGTTCGCTGGTGCCATCGGCATTCCAATTGATCTTCTCATCCAATTTGATGCCCAATATTTCCAAAAATGTTTTACTGATGGATTCATAGTGATATTCTTCCGCAGATTGCGCTGACTCTCCTTTTTCTTCTATCTTATTTTCCAATGGATGATTTCTGCTGCGCAAAAAAAGTTCCTGTTCCAGCGCATCCTGATATTGCGCCACTATTTCCCTTGCATCCGAAGCAGATGTATTTTTAATTGACTTATCTGATTCCGCGGAAGCAGGCGCATCACTTACTGAATTTATAGATCTACAAGAAAAAAAACTATATTCTCCCTTTTTTTGTTTTATCCCAAAATGAGTCTGATATTGAGGTTGTCTGCTGCAAGAATCCTGAAAGCTTATTCTGCTCATAATGTTTTCCTATTCTAGATTGAGTGTTCTCGAAAATACTCATACTTTTCAAAATCTGTTTTTTAGTTACTATTCACAGTAACGTTTTTTACAATTAATCCGTCATTCATAATTGACACTACTCTTCATAAAAGTCCATAGTAAAAAACAGATATGTTTTTAATATCATTTAATTTGATACATGTTTGCCCTCTTATCTTTTTCTCATGGAAAACCTGAGTCAGCAGATCCAAATATCTTGTCTGGATTTTCTATAGCATATCCCATTCACATCACCCCCTTCCTTAATCCCATAAAAAAAATTGTCTGAAAGACCTTAAAGTTTGTGCTGCTACTAACATAAAAAACCATCTGGTTCATTATATTTTAAATCTGCTGTCATATGTTATTTCTGTTTTTATTATACTTTATACTATTTGCTTTTTCAACCCCGCAACATTTCATCCCTGCGATTTTCATCAGGTCTTTTGTCTGAAACCCTATTTTTCTCAGAGCGATAAAGTCCCGTTTCTTTTCAAAAAAAACGATTATAAATTTTCTCCTCATCGGCAAACCGGACCACTGCGTTTACCCGCCCATTTTTCTCTCTGAGAGTTTTTTCTTTCATAAAAAAATCAATGGGTTTACTCTGAAATGCTCTCTGGATGTAATGAAATGTTCAGTAGCACATTCAAAAAAAACCGCTGTCCCACTTTTTCTGTCAGCATCGCACCATCATATTTTTCCGCCACCGATTTGATATTGGAAAGCCCGATTCCCGCTGGAGGCAACGGTTCATCTAAACAGGTGTTTTCAAATGCCAGCATATAGAAATCGCCCTGCCGCTCTCCGCTAATACGAATTGACTTTACTCCCTCGGTCAACCGGCACGCATTGATTGCATTATCCAAAGCGTTTGCAAAAATCACGCACAGATCAAAATCTTCTATCCCACAGGGCCTTGGCAGTAACAGAGAAATCTCTGCTGTAATTTCCTTTGCCAGTCCCAATTTTTCACTCAACAAAATATCCACTACCGGATTGCCGGTTTGGTATGGAAAAGACAGGGAAGTTGAAACCGTTTTCATCTTGTTCAGGTATGCTTTGCTTTCATCCAGTTCTTCATGATTTAACAGCCCATTAAGTACAGACAAGTGATTTGCAATATCATGGCGAAATGCCATCGTTTGTTCGTAACGCATTTGTGCCTCGGCAATATAGTTTTTTTGTGCTTGGGTTGCTTGCTCCAAAGATCGTAACGCCGCCTGCGTTTGAAAGCTGTGACAGATGTGTCGGTAGGCATACAGTGTGCAAAGCAACGCGGCCAGCCCCAGGATTTGCATGACGAATAACGCACTGTGTTTTCCGATCTCCCCTAACGAAATGTATGAAGGTAAGACGCTATATGAAGTTTGCAGAATATACAGTTCAGCAGCAAAGAAAAACAATCCGGGAAATAGCAGCAAACCGACATACGGCATTTGAGGATCTTCTGTCAGAGATAGACATTTCAATACCGCACCGCAACAACAGGCGCAGACTGCAAAAACGGACAGCGTTGCTAAAAGAAGTAACAGATACAGCAGTTTTTTCCCGACCATACGGGAGAATAGTATTACCTCTACCGAGTTGACAATACCGAAAGAAAGCTGAGAAATATAAACTGCCAAAATTGCAGCAGCCCAGGATACAAATCGCCGGTTTTGCAAAGCCAGACGGCTCACGCTGTATAGTAGAAGCAGCTCCGCACCGACGGGCAGCACATCGTGAAAGTCGAATGTAGTGAAAAACCATTGTATGGTACAGAGCAGAAAAAAGTAGATCACGAAGTGCCATATTTTCTGTTTCTTCCCGGTCAGACGGCTGACAAACGCAATGTGCACTGCACTTAGCCCAAGCAGGCAAAGACCGTCAAGGCATAGGCTGAAATAATCCATATCAAAAATCCCTCTCTTTCATATAACGCAAAAGAGCCTGCGTTAAATCTCGCTCACGCAATCTGGAAACAGGGATTTTATCGCCCTGTGACAGCATGACCTGTCCGGCATTGCATCCGCGGACATACTCAAGATTGACGAGATAACTTCTGTGACACCTGAAAAACCGCCTGTCAAGGCGCTGTTCCATATCTTCCAGCTTGTCATAGTAGTCAACGATTTTTCCGTCATTTTTGTGGATATAAATTTTTCGGCCTTGTACTTCGCAGTATAAAATCTGTTCCAACAAAATGACCTCGCAGGAAGTTCCTCGCTGTATAACAATGCTTTTGGCCTCTTTCGACTGTAAAGATATGATTACCCTGTCCATGGTCCTCTTGAAATGACCGCTATCCAATGGTTTGATTAAATAGTCGAACGCCTCCACTTCAAAGGCATCAAAAACGTACTCTTTCAAAACGGTCACAAAAATCAACAGACTATGATTTTTCCTTTGGCGGAGCATTTTAGCGGTTTCCATCCCGTTTAGATGTTCCATTTGAATATCGAGGAAAATCACATCAAAATCACAGCCGTTTTCCAAAAGAGACCGACCGTTTGAAAAGCTGTTGACACAGTACGAAGTGAGCCCCTTTTCTTGCATATATTGTGAAAGTTGATTTGTAATCTCCTGTGCCATAACCGGCTCATCATCACAAATTGCGAATTTTATCATTTTCATCACCACGTTTCTTAACAGAATAACAGATATGGGATAAAAGAACAATCCCATTGTATCGAAATGGTCCTGATTTGTAATGAAATGGTTACAGTTCACACGGCGTGCACTTGCTGCACGGCATCCGGCCAATTCAGTGATGGGGCGGGCATCCAGCCCCTCGCCTTCAGGCGACTTTTCATTGGGCTGGATGCCGTTACTGTGAACACCCGGCCAGGGTGTTCACAGTAACCCCTGCTCAGACGTGCGCCGCAGCGGCATACAGGCCGCAAGTACAAACCGATCCCCCTGCGCCTTTGCCTCCAGCGACCCGCCGTATCTGGCCGCAATCTCCCGCATACCGGGGATTCCGAACCCGTGCCTGCCGCTGTCCGGCTTTGTGGTTTTCAGCCGGCCGTCAATCTCCCCGCCAAATCCGTTTACCACCTTGAGCATGAACATCCCCTTATCGCACCGGCACCGCAGGGAAATCTTTTGATCCTCTGCCGAAACGGCGGCGCGTATGGCATTGTCCAGGGCATTTCCGATCAGGGAGCACAAATCGATGTCCGCAATGGAAATCCTCTCTTCCAGCAAAATCCGAAAATCGTAGTCCAGCCCTTTTTGCAGGATCAGATCCACTTTGGAACAGAGGAGCGCATTGACCGCCTCATTTTCACAGAAGCGCGCCTTCTGCCCCGGCTGCACTTCCCCCAGCAGGCCGTCCAGATACGCGGCAGCCTCCCCCGGCTTGCCCCCTGCAAGCAATTCCCGGAGGGTAAACAGATGATTCTTTATATCATGACGGATATGCCGGATTCGGGTTTCCTCCTGCCTAAGGCTCTCGTAATAATCTTCCCGCAGCTCCAAAAGATGCACAGTCCTCTCCATCTGCTCATAATCCGCAAGCGCGGAAACCGCAGCCAGGATGGTGAAGGATGTCAGAAACACAGAAGGCAGAATGACCAGCCCCATCGCCCGAACCTGGACATACGCAAGATCGCCGAAGCGTTCGCTCATACCCAGGGTGACCAGCGTGGCCAAAGTCCCCAGCGGCATCAGCGAAAACCAGAAAAGAATCTTCCAGAGCCGCTTCGGCAGATACACCCATTTTTCCGGCAGTTTCCTTTTCAGATAAAAAAAGATCAGGATATAAGAGACGCACCTGTATCCGTCAAAAGCCATTCTGGAGAAGCCCGTGTATGGCCCGACACCTTCCAGGTAGGTGCCGAAAAAGGCGCTGAGGGACATTTCCAGACAGAAGAACGTAAACACCGTACAGAGACGCCCATATCTGTTTCCCTGCGTACAGAGCATAACCGTCCCGATAAAGGGAGGGGCGGTCAGGAGCAGATTTTCATCTCCCAGCCAGATGGGCATGAAGCTGCTGATGCCAAACGCGGCGAACAGGACCAGTTTGCAGATCCAGTTCTGCCGCGGCTGTATATAACGGACAAATAACCGGTAAATGCAGAATCCGCCGAGCAGGATACAGACCATACTGTAAAGCCACTCCAACATCCCCCGGGGTTCTATGATATAAACAGATTCCATGTTCAGTCCTCCAACGCCGCATACGTGAGTGCCATCATGGCCGATTCCCTGCAGGAGCGGCTCACAGGCAGCACGGCATCTCCGATATGGACCTCCGCCGCTGAAACCTCCTCCACTGCCGGGGCATACACAAGATATCTCTGATGAATCCGAACAAACTGTCTTCCAAGCCGGGACGCCACATGATCCAGTTTGTCGTAAAACACATATTCCCTCTCCGCTGTCACGCAGGTAACCATTCTCCGTTCCGAATAAAAATAGAGAATCTTTTTATAAGGAATCCGGTAGGTCACCTCCCCGTATTTGCAAAAAAACGTACTGTTTTCATTCTGGTACAGCTTCGCCAGAATACGGTCCGCAATGGGTTCCAACTGAGGTTTTTTCACCGGCTTCATGAGATAGGCCAGCGCCCCCACGGAGTACCCGTCAAAAACCCGGTCCGAGTAGCTGGTGACAAAGACCAGCTCCAGCCGGTCGTCCGCTTTCCGTATCCTCTGGGCCGTTTCCATCCCGTCCATACCTGTCATTTTGATGTCCAGAAACAGAACGTCCAATTCCCCTCTGTGGGCCGAAAGCCAGCGCAGCGCCCGTTCCCCGGAAGAAAATTCCACAGTCGTACTCATAAGCCCCCTGCCCTCAAAAATCTGCTCCAGCGCGGCACGAAGCATCAGCCTGGCATCATAGATATCATCACATATTCCGATCCGGATCACGATCATCCCCTCCTTTTTCTGCCTGTTGCCCAAAACATCCATTTCCCGTTTCAGGCAATTTTATCTTACCATAAATCCGAATTTGTATAAAACCAAACTTTACATGAAACCTGCCGTTTTTGATGAAATTGCCACTCCCCCTGCAGACATTGACCTGTCCCCTGCCATAAATGACATGCCCTTTTGAAATGAAACCGCCTTTGTGCTACGCTTCCCTGCAGAAAGGAAGTGATATTTATGCTGCAGGTTTTAAAACTGCAAAAAAGTTATGGTGCAGGCAATACCATCTATCCCGTCCTCAAAGGGGTCTCTTTCACGGTCATGGACGGGGAATTTGCTGCGGTCATGGGAAGCTCCGGCTCCGGAAAGACCACCCTTTTGAACTGCATCTCCCGGTATATACCGGTTGATTCCGGAAAGGTGAAGCTGGGGGATACAGACTTAAGCCTTTTGGACGAAACACAGATCGCAAGAGTCCGCAGCCGGGAACTGGGCTTTGTATTCCAGGATTTCCTCCTTCTGGACGGGCTGACGGTGAGGCAGAATATCCTCCTCCCGGCCATCATCGGCAATACCATATCCGATGCCGCCGAGGAACAGGCGGACCATCTGTGCACCATTTTCGGAATCGAAAAAATCTGTGAAAAATACCCTGCGGAAATCTCCGGCGGTGAGAAACAGCGCACCGCGGTTGCCAGGGCCCTGATCAACCACCCTCAGCTCATTCTTGCGGATGAGCCCACCGGGAATCTGGATTCCAAGTCCGCCAGGGCCGTAATCGACACGTTTCTCCAGGCCAGGGATTCTCTGTCCGCCACCATTTTCATGGTCACACACGATTCGTTTGCGGCCAGCTTCTGCGACAAGGTCATCATATTACAGGATGGACTGGTCTGGAAGGAATTATTACGGGACGGAAGAGAACGGCGCGCGTTCCAGGACGAACTGCTGAATGCGATAAGGGAGATGGGAAGGTGATACGAAATGAACACATTTTCTGAAGTCTATAAAACGCTGAGGAGACAGAACCGGAAACAATACCTGCTGCTGTTCGGCTGCCTGTTTTTTTCCGCCCTGCTGATCTCCTCCTATATCTCCATGATGTACTCGCCCACGATCCTCACCGTTTTGCCGGAAGGCGGAGACAGCCGGAAGCAGGTGATGATGATCTTCGTTCTGACCGCCATCGGATGCATGGTCTTTTCCCTGTACGCGGCCGGCCTGTTCTTCCGGCAGCGATCCAAAGACACCGGGATCTTTCTGGCCCTCGGGGCAGACAGAAGGCTTCTGGCCGTGCAGGTCTTAAAGGAAATGTGCCTGCTCCTGGCCCTGTCCTGCATCTGCGGCATTGTACTGAGCATCCCCTTTACCAGGGGCCTGTGGACGTTATTCCGGCTGCTGGTTGTAGACACGGAAGAAATGACGCTGTTTTTAGATCCCCGGGCTTTTGTCTTTACACTGGCATTTTCCCTGATGGTCCTCTTCCTGCTGCTGTTCACAGGATACCGTTCCATCCAGAGGATCAGCGTCATTGACATCATCCACGAAAGCCACAGGTCAGAACCCATCCGCAGCGTGCCGAAAAGCTATGGGAAGCTTGGGATTGCCCTCCTGTGCGCAGGCGTTTTTCTCGGATACCAGGGCCCTTCGTTTTTCATGTCCGTCTTCCACTGGAATCCGCCGGGCGCTCTGTCGGCCCTCTTATATCTTCCGGCCCTGACCGGCCTGTACATGATCCTTCTGCATACGGTCGTAAACGGATGGAGGCAGAGTACGCACCGCTATAAAAACCTGGTGTCCGACAGCCAGATGAAATTCCAGGGCCGGCAGACCGTGCAGACCCTTCTGGTCATGAGCATACTGATCGCAGGCGCTTATTTCGCGTCCTTCTATACCCCCGTCACAGGGACGGGCTCCGCTGCGGAGTACAGCTTAAGGCAGACAGACTTTCTCTACCGCTTCCGGATGGACCAGAAGATTCCCCGAAAACCGGAAGTACAAAAACTGGCAGGCAGGTATGATGTAGAGATCACGGATTGGACGGATATCCCGGCAATCCGGCTGGGAGTGGACGGGACGGACAGAATCTGGACCCAGCAGGCCGTGGGCATGACGGAGGAACTCCGGTACCGAAGGCTGCTGTGTTCGGCGCTGTTTCTGCCGGAGTCGGCATACGCCAGCTATACCGGGGACGCGCCGGGGCTAAAGCCTGGAACACTGGGCGCGGTTTTCCGCGGGGACGCAAATCCGGACTCCTACAGTTCCCGCGATGTGTCACTGGTCACCAATACACTGTCGGGGCAGACCATGAAGGTCGATTCCATCGTTCCCTTAAAGCATGACACCCTTTTCGGATACTATGTGATGAACGACGAAGATTTTCTGTCCATGGAAACAGGCCTGAGTGAGGAATGGAAGGAAATGCTGTGCCTGTTTAACGTAACGGACTGGGAAAACAGCTATGATTTTGCCAAGGCACTGTTTTATGACATTACAGACCATTCCGATCAAAACGTAGAGCTCTTCCAAAGCTGGGATCCGGTCGTAAAACAGATTGACGATCACGAAAAAGGCTTTTATTTTCTCGACCCGGAGCATATAGAGGATCATGGATTCGAAAAAATTGATTATAACGAGCGGGACAGTTCCGCGTTCCGGCTGAACTGGGAATATATGCCCAAGTTCCGGATTCTGGACAAACAGGATTTTTTGAAGACATTGGCTGTCTATTTCATGCTTTTCATTTTTATAGCCATTGTATGCTTCGCAGCCGTGTTTGTCATCGCCTTTACCAGGACTATGACCATCGTGCTGTCCGGAAGGCTGGTCTATGAAGACCTGCGGCGTCTGGGCGCTTCCGATCCCTATCTGTATCATACGGTAAGGGATCAGGCAAAACGCGTCTTTCTCACACCGGCAGTGGTGGGCACCAGCGCCATCTATTGCTTTTTTGCCATGATCCTGTATCTCAATGATCAGAGCTTTAGCCCCAGCGAGCTGACCGCTCTGTGGATCTGCGCCCTGGTGGCCGTCCCGGTCTCCCTGCTGTATTATGGAATCTACAGGGTCACGCTGCGCAAGGCGTGCCGGGTATTGGATATCCGCTGTAAAAAAGACTGAAACAGGGGGATTCCCTATATACAGAAAACCTGCCGCCGGCAGATACTGGGCGCTGGACAGCACCCCCATGGTGTTGCTGTCCAGCGATCTGATCTCGCACCGCAGCGACATATTTGTTTCAAAAGATTGCCGTCCCTGTCTCCACCTAAAGACATATGCCATCCCCTCAGACATGGTTAACAATCATGCACCTTCCCATTGCATATTAACCCATATCATAAAGTGCTCCATTTTGATATCCGATCGTAAGGTTCGCATCCATTCCTTTGTCCCATCCCGCTTTTGCGATCCTCCGATAGTGGTCGTAGTAATCCGCCAGCCTGAATGCGCCTGCCTCCCCACTTTCAACCATCTCTTTATATCGATCCGATAAAACCTCCCACAGATCTCTGCCGTCAGGAGTATAGAATCTGCCGTTTTTATTTTCCAGCGTTCTCAGATCATAATCGGTAAGCTGCTTTACCATATGGTAGACTGCCGCTTTCGCCTGACCCCCTTGCACATACTGACCTGATCCCTGCTGCTCCATATTGCTCTGATTGCAGTATGAGATATGGCTGTACAGAGAATGGCCATTCTCTCCGAAATTCAATGCCGATTCAATTGCCGCGGCAAGATCCTTTTCCACTCCCTCCGCATGAATCCTGTAATCATACGGATCTACTGTCAGACGCAGTTCTATGCCGTCAGGGATTACGATTCCGTTCGCTGAAAAGATCTGATCAATACAGTCATTGATCTGTCCGCGCATTTCCTGATTGTATTCCTGATCGGCCTGAAAGGAATTGCAGCCTCCGAATGTCCTCTGGATCACCGGATCGTAACCATTGAGAGATGGCTTCTTGCCGCGCAGCATCCCGAGCTCCTGCTCCATCCCGATCTCCCGTTCCAGCGGTGACAATCCCCGGATGTAATAGGGTGATTTCGGATTATAGTATTTATCACGGATATGTTCTTTCGGATTTGCAAATCTCAGGTTCTCTTCGTTCTGTTTTTCATAATATTCGTCCAATACTTTCAGGTACTTTGCATACTTAAGCGCCGGATTAAATTGGGGAAATACGTGATTCGGGTTTGCTGGTTTCCCGGAAACCTTTTCGTCCTGTGATACCTCCCCGGTACTTTTTGCTTCCGTCTGCTCTTGTGGTGCGTTCTCTCCCTGTATCGTTTCCTCCTCTTCACCTTCCGCTTCCGCAGGCAGATTCGGAAGTAATTCCTCCTGCCAATCCGTCTGGCCGGCACCATAACCATATTCCGTATCAATATCCAGCAAATGTTGATCTGTGTACTCCAGGCTCAGGGCATAATCCGGGGAGCCTTCCCATCCGGTTTTCGCCAACTTCTCATAGCCTTCCTGATATTTCTCCAGCTGGAACGGAACATAGGCTTTCGCTTTTTCCTTTAGGTCCAGCCACAGGTCCTCACCATCCGGCGTATAAAACTTCCCGTCTTCATTTCGGAGCTCGCGGAGATCGTAACCCGTCATTTCTTTCACCAGATGGTATATCGTGGATTTTTCAGCTGCCTCCTGATTAAATTGGGAAGGGTTATCATATCCGAATTTTGACGGTGCGCACCTTTGGATATGGGTAAATAAATTGTATCCATTTCGTCCCTGGTTCAGCGCTTTTTCAATCGATTCCGCCAGCGCTTTATCCTCCAGTCCTTCTACCCGGATGTAATAATCACAGGAATCTACCGTCAGGCGGACAGACTGCCCTTCCGGGATCTGGATTCCACTTTCTCTGAGCAGGCTTTCCACCGTCTGTTCTGTTACCTGACGTACAGTACGGTTTGTCAGCAGTTCCAGTTCTTTGATACTGGGCCATGTGGAACGATCCTTTGTCAGGTCACGATATTTTCCTGCCAGCTGGATAAATGTCTTATCAGTGGAGGAAAGTATTCCGCTCTTCATCTGCATCTCAGACTTCTGCTCCGCCTGAATATCCGCCGCCTGGTTCTCCGCCTCCCGGGTCTGGCTCTCTGCCTGGCCGGAAGCAGTTCTGGATATCAGCACCTCGTCTTTTGAGGCAGGGATTTCCTTCTGCTGTGCATCTCCGGAAGTCTTTACTGCTGAGCGCGAAGCTTGTGTATAAGCCTTCCGCCTGCTGACCGCTCCTTCATAATTTGTTACGGATTGATAACTGGTATTCATATTTGCATTCATAAAGCATCTCCTCATATAACCACGAAACTATGGCAGTTCCTGTAAAACCGCCATAGTGATTATTGATAACTCTTACTTCTTAACTAAAATAACTCATAATTCGTATTACGAATATCATATTCCCAATTAATCCTCATGCTTAAATTGCTTAAACGGGTACTGGAATATGCACTTTGATAATACCTAACCCGGATAAACCGGAAAAGTTATTTTGCA
>Ga0137307_100771_pt1 | contig 36057 bp, 27 predicted proteins | sample NAcewD2O_March_2_FD_97180 | JGI IMG/M metagenome (GOLD analysis project Ga0137307, IMG submission 97180) | Mouse cecal microbial communities from Vienna, Austria - N-Acetylglucosamine amended D2O_March | ecosystem: Host-associated > Mammals > Digestive system > Large intestine > Cecum | place... | reverse complement strand
TTCGGCAGAAGGACATCCCAGATCAAACTGGAACCATTTCAGTATCTGGATGCCGCGGAATTTGTACCCGGCTATTCCAGAGAAGAACAGGCTATCTGTTATGGCGTGACAGGAGGCGTGGCAAAATATCTCTCCCTTTTCGATGATTCGAAAAGCCTGGATGAAAATATAATTACTCAGTTTTTTACAAAATCCGGATATCTTTATGAAGAGACGAATAACTTACTTACGCAGGAATTTCGAAATGTCAGCAGCTACAGCGACATAATAGAAGCAATTTCCTCAGGCGCAAACAGGCTGAATGAGATCTCGGACAAGACACATATCGCCCAGACGGCGGTTTCACACGCGCTGTCTAACCTGATCACAACCGGCATTGTGGTCAGGGAGACCGCGGCTACAGATGAAAAAAATAAAAAGAAGGTTCAATATAACCTGAAGGACAATATGTTTCGATTCTGGTATAAATATGTTCCGAACGGCATAGGCGCCATTGAGCTGGACAAAGGCGAGCTCTATTATCAAAACGCGGTAAAACCCAGAATTGCCGAATATATGGGAAATGTATTTGAAGAAATGTGCAGGTTCTATACATTGCATTCAGGGATTATGGGCCGTTTGAACTGCTATGTGACGACAGTTGGAAAATGGTGGGGAACAAATCCCGGAAAACGTATGCAGACGGATATAGACATTGTCGGACTTGACAAGATGTCAAAAAAAGCAGTGCTGGGAGAATGTAAATTTAAGAATGAGCCTGTTGATAAAAAAGTATATGAAGACCTGATGGATAGAAACGGCCTGATTTCCAGGGAATATATGATTGTACAATATCTTCTGTTTTCGAAGAGCGGTTTTTCAGAATGGGTTCGGGAAAATACAGATCCGTCCCTTGTGAAAAAAATAACCCTCCAGGAGATGTACTGTATAGAAAATACGTAGAAGCACACCAGATCCGGCACTGTAAGTAAACAACATTCTCACACTTCATACACAAAAATTTCACAAACATTTGTTACCTTAGTAACCGTACAAAAATAACCTGAACAGATGAGGAAGCATGAACAGGTTATTTTTATGCGGTTCTTTTGCATTTGGAACACATAGTACATATTATGTAGCTGTTCAGAACAGATACTATATCAATGCCAGGGAGGTAAGGATTTGATTGAGGTAAAGAATTTAGTGAAAAAATATGGAACGCATCTTGCCGTAGATCACTTGGATTTTCAGCTCGAACCAGGGAGAATCTACGGCTTTTTGGGGCCGAACGGCGCCGGAAAATCAACCACTATGAACATCATGACCGGCTATCTGGGGGCAACAGAAGGCGCGGTTGTCATCGACGGGCATGATATCCTAAGGGAACCCGAGGAAGCCAAGAAACACATCGGGTATCTGCCGGAGCTTCCGCCCCTGTACATGGATATGACTGTACTGGAATACCTGGAATTTGCGGCAGAGTTGAAAGAGATCCCGAAGAAAGAGCGGGAAGCTTCCGTCCAGAAGGTCATGGACATTACGAAGCTCAATGATGTTCAGTTCCGTCTGATCAAGAACCTGTCAAAAGGATACCGCCAAAGGGTGGGGCTGGCCCAGGCGATCCTGGGCTTCCCGGATATCATCATTCTGGATGAACCGACGGTGGGGCTGGACCCGAAGCAGATCATCGAAATCCGGGAGCTGATCCGGGAACTGGCAAAGGAGCATACGGTGATCCTCAGTTCCCATATCCTGGCGGAGGTACGGGAGGTCTGCGACTATATCATGATCATTTCTAGGGGAAAGCTGGTTGCCAGCGATACGCCTGAGAATCTGGAACATCTGATGGCAGGGCAGAATAGCTTGGAGATCGAGACGAAAGCAGAGCCGGAGAGAGTCAGGAAGATCCTTCGGAGCATTTCGGGGATTGACAAAATAGAACTCGAACGGACAGAGGAAGCCACGACATACGCCAGGATCGAGACAGGAACAGCAGCGTCCGGTGAAGATCAGGACATCCGCGAAGCCATATTTCTTGCGTTTGCAGAGGCTGGCTGCCCGCTCCTGATGCTGAAAGCATCCAAAGCAAGCCTGGAAGAAGTATTTATGGAATTGACACAGGGAGAGGAGGCGACCGCAGATGCTGGCGATTTATAAACGAGAACTGCGTTCCTATTTTCAGTCCATGATCGGCTGCGTATTTGTCGCGTTTCTGGTACTGTTTACAGGAATTTATTTTACGGCGTACAACCTGACCGCGGGATATCCGTACTTTTCCTATACATTATCCGGCTCACTGATCGTATTTATCGTGGGAATCCCGCTGATCACCATGCGGAGCTTCTCGGAGGAACGAAAGAATAAGACGGACCAGCTCCTTTTGACGGCGCCGGTCAGCCTGACGAAAGTGGTTTTAGGAAAATATTTCGCGATGGCGACAGTGGTTGCGGTACCGAACCTGATCTTCTGCCTATTTCCGCTGATCATCAAAATGAACGGGACGGCTTACCTGAAAGTCGATTACATTTCCATCGGGGTATTCTTCCTGCTGGGCTGTGTGTACCTCGCCATCGGCATGTTTCTGTCAACACTGACGGAGAGCCAGATCATCGCCTTTGTCAGTACATTTGGGGTGCTGCTGCTTTTGTATCTGTGGAACGGGATCGTCAGCTTCCTGCCGTCTTCGGCGTCTGGCTGCATGGCAGGGCTTTTGCTCATTTTGAGCGTCATCATCCTTTATATCTGGCAAATGACGCTGAACTGGGTTTTGAGCGCCATCCTGGAAGCAGTATGCGTGATCGGGTGCGTCACTGCGTACTTTGTGAAGCCCGGCCTGTTTGAAAATCTGCTGTCCAATCTGCTTGGAAAACTTGCGTTTGCAGATGTATTTACGGGGATCACGCAGAATCATATCGTGGACCTGAGCGGAATTGTCCTGTATCTGTCTGTGATCACGGTTTTTATATTCCTGACCGTGCAGACGATCCAGAAAAGACGTTGGAGTTAGGAGGAACAGACCGTGGAAAAAATGAAAAAATTATTTCATACGACAGGAACAGCGCATGGGATATACAGCGTGGGATTGACGGCAGTGGTGGTTGCGATTGTGGTTGTGGTCAATCTGATCTTTGGTCAGCTTCCGGAAAAATACCGCAGCATTGATGTGAGCAGTTCAAAGATTTATGAGATTACAGAAACGAGCAGAGACTTTTTAAAGGACCTGGATACGGATGTGAAGCTGACGGTACTTGCCGTGAAGGAAGAGGCAGACGAACGGATCCGGACATTTCTGAGTAAATATGCTTCCCTGTCGAAACATATTAAAGTGGAATGGATCGACCCGGTGCTGCATCCTTCCGCACTGCAGGATTATGACGCGTCTGAAAATTCGATCATCATATCCTGTGAAAAGACAGGAAGGACCACAAACGTGACATTTGACAAGATTGTGGTGGTAGACTATTCTTCCTATTATTATACAGGCAGCATTTCGGAAAGTGAGTTTGACGGAGAAGGGCAGCTTACCAGCGCGGTCAATTATGTGACCAGCGAAGCCGAAAAGCAGATCTACCGTACTGCCGGACATGGAGAGAGCATGCTCCCCGCAAATATTACGGAGCTGATGGATAAGAACAACTATAAGGTGTCGGAGTGGAACCTGCTGATGGATCAGGAGATTCCGGAGGACTGCGATCTGCTTTTGATGAATGCTCCCGCCAATGACCTGACGGAGGAGGAGAGGGATGCAGTGCTTTCTTACCTGGAAGGCGGCGGCAAGATGATGCTTCTGCTCGGAGAGACTAACAGCACGGAACTGCCGAATCTGGCGGCTGTCATGAAGGAATATGGCATGGAGGCCGCGGACGGCTATATCGCAGACCCGCAGCGCTGCTATCAGGGAAATGCATTTTATATCTTCCCGATGCTGAGTGTGAGCGGAGCCATGGCAAAGGGCCTGTCTTCAGAAATGATCCTGCTGATCAATGCCCATGGGCTGAACCTGACAGAACCGGCGCGGGAGACAATATCCACAACCTCCTTTATGACCACCAGCAATACCGGATCAGCGGTGACTGAGGAAACACAGACTGACGGAACCTATACGCTGGGGGCCGTGGCGACGGAGACAGTGAGCGGTACTGAGGAACCGGGCAGTGGGAACGGCGATGAGACTGCAGAAGACGCCGACGGCACGGAAGAGACAGCCTCGGAAAGTGACGGAAGTGCGGATGCTCCTGAAAAGGAGACCCGTCTGACAGTGATCTCTTCGGCGAATATGATTGATTCCCAGCTTACGGAAACCTTTACGACCCTGGAAAATACCGCGCTATTTATGAATGCGGTGACAGCGAACTTTGACGGAGTGGAAAACCTATCTATCGAGCCGAAGAGCCTGGCAGTGCAGTACAATACGATTCAGTATGTCGGACTCATTAGCTTGTTTGCAATATTCGGAATCCCGCTGGTGATTCTTGCAGGAGGATTTACCGTGTGGTTTAAACGGAGAAAGGCATAGGAAATTCGGTCACTAACAGCAGGAGGGATTTATGAAGAAAAAAAAGAAACGTTTACTATGCCTTCTTCTGATCCTGCCCCTGCTTCTGGCTATACTTTTCCTTATGAAAAATTATAACAGGAGCCAGGAAGAAAAGCAGGAAGCCGAGGAGGCGGCGGCAAAGGTATATGTAACAGATATCAGTGAAGTATGTTCGGTCAGCTATGAGACAGAAAGCGGCAGGTTTGCGTTTGAAAAGAAGGAGGATACCTGGATCTATCAGCCGGATCCGGATTTCCCGCTTGCCCAGACTTACCCGGAACAGATTGTTTCTTCATTTGGTAAGCTGGAAGCTCTGCGGGAGCTGAAAGACGGCGACGATCTGGAAGCCTACGGCCTGACTGCCCCGGCATATACGGTAAAGCTGACGGACGCGGACGGAAATGAAACGGACTTGAGTATCGGAAACGCAGTCGATGAAGCCTATTATCTTCTGAATAAAACAACAGATAAGATCTACACCGTCAGCAGCTCCGTGACCGGAACACTCCAGCATACTCTGGAGGAAATGGCGCAGTTGGATGCGTATCCCAATATCGGAAGCGGTAATCTGAAAAAAGAAGTGATCACGCGCGGCGGCGAAACGACCACATACGATTCAGAAAATGAGGATGATGCGAAAAATATTGCCGCAGTGGCAGGCGGCCTCGGCGCGGTCAGCTTAAGCTCCGCAGCGGATTATTCCGTGGAGGACAAAGATCTCAAAGGCTTCGGGCTGGACGAAGCTTCCCGGACTACCGTGGAGGCGAGCTATACAAAGGACGAGGAGGAACAGGTTCTGACGCTGTATATCGGCGGCGAGGACGGGGAAGGGAACCGGTATGTTATGCTGAATGATTCCCGGATCGTGTACCTGATCTCCGTGGACGTGTGCGATAATATCCTGAATGTCGGGGAACCGGAAGAAAAAGAGTGAAGAAATAAGATTTTATTAGAATTTTATTGACAATTCCGGTAAAACAGTGGAAAATAGCAGTCATACGAACGGAAGATCCGAAGGTCAAAAGCCTGGTTTTTATGCAGAGTGGCTTTTGACCGGACGGATCATTCGCATGAAAAAGGCAAAGGTGGGCTTGGCAATGAAAGAAAAAATCATACGTTTTATGCAAGGAAGATACGGAGCCTATGGGGCGGACGCACTTACAAAGTTCCTTATGGCCTCAGGTTTGATCCTGATCTTTATCTCATCAGCGTTCACCGGAAAGAATACCGGACTGGTCTGCTTTCTGATGGGCTGGTCGGTCATCATCTACTGCTATTACCGGCTGATTTCAAAAAATGTAACAAAATGTTATGCCCAGAATCAGGCATTCATTTCCCGTACAAGCGGAATCCGCAGCTTCTTCCAGAGGCAGATTTCCTTACTGCAGCAGCGAAAGGTGTACCACATATACAGATGCCCGGGATGTAAGCAGAAGATCCGGATTCCGAGAGGTAAAGGAAAGATTGAGATAAAATGCCCAAAGTGCAGTACGTCGTTCATTAAGAATAGCTGAATGCAGTATTTTGAGACTGATTGGCGAAACTAAAGAGGATCGTTACTATATTTTTTATCTGACTGTGAATAGTAACCAATAATAACAAAAAATTGAAAAAAATTTATAATAGGGGTTTACAAATGTCGGGGTATATGATATACTAGCATTCGTCGAGCGGAAGTGGCGGAATGGCAGACGCGCTAGATTCAGGTTCTAGTGGGAGTTTATCCTGTGAGAGTTCAAGTCTCTTCTTCCGCACTCGGTGAAGGATACCGGAGTCCACATGCTGAGGATTCCGGTATTTAATGTCAAATCAATTATACAGATTATGCGGGTGTAGTTCAATGGTAGAACACCAGCCTTCCAAGCTGGATACGTGGGTTCGATTCCCATCACCCGCTTTTTATTATCTAAAGGGAAGTCTCTGTTTTTGAGGCTTCCCGATTTTTTATGTTTTCCTTTTGACTTACGTTCGAAGTTGTAGTAAGTAAATGGGGTAATTTACTCTTTTTCACAATTGAAAGGCCTCAGATCATATGATACAATGGATTTTACCGGAATAAACGGAAGCTTGACAATGGTTTTATGCATGTAATACAAAAGGAGCAAAAAGAGATGAACCTTACGGAATTTATGAAGAAAGTGGATCAGATATCCGGGAGCATGCCGGCGGAGAATATGGCCGCATTCCTCCACGACTATGTGCGCAGTATTCCAGAATCAAAAAGAGAAGAATTTCTCGAACATTTATCTTTTTTTAAGGGAGAAAATGTAAACCCTGATTATATGAAGAAGCAGGATAACCTGAATAAAGAACAATTGAAGCAGGAAGCGAAAAAAATCCAGAAGCAGCTGGAACTGATCGACAGCGGCGAGCTGACGCTGATCGAAGTTATGAATGAGCAGTACAATGAATGGTATGACAGCTCCGACGAGGAATATTTTTATAAAGATCCGGACTATATCGGAGAGGCGATACAGAAAGCCTGTGCCCTTGTGCATGCCTGTGTGGACAATGAGTTGTATGAGGAAGCTTATGAGATGGCGGACCTCCTGCTGCTGATGCATGTAGAAGTAGACAGGGAGTTCGGCGGGGAGGATTTCAAGCTGCGGGATATAGAATATCATGGCATCATTACGCTGGATTATGAAAAGTTTGTCATGGAAGCACTTCTGGCAGCCTATTGGGGAAGTGCACCGGAAAACAGGCCAAACGAGCTTTACTGGATGCTGGTGAATGCCGCTTCGCGGGAAGCGACGCTGGAAAAGCTGATGCAGCAGAGCAAAAAGGAGCTGGATCAGTTCCAGGAATTTCTGGAATCGTGGATTGATTATCTGGGACAAAGGGGAGACAGGGTTGCAGAGCGGTTCCTGGAGGAAGCGGTTTCCCTGGCGGATGATCCCGGAGCACTGCTGAGTGCGGCCAGAAAATATACGGATCTGCATCCGGGCTTATACGTACAGGCTCTAGAAAAATATAAAGAAGCCGGGCAGGCGGAGGAAGGACTGATGGTCGGAAAAGAGGCATTGGAGCGGATTCGGCCCGGCTATCAGATCCGGAGCAGTGCTGCGCTTCTGACAGCAGAGGCCGCTCTTATGCAAAATGATCGGGAGAGTGCGGAACAATGCTGGCTGGAGGCATTCCGTTCAGACAGTAGCATTGAAAATTATCTGCGGCTTGTCCTGGAATGTGTGGATGCCCGCCGCAGGCAAAACGAGGCGGAACAGATCTATACGGAGCTGTTTTCAGATATGGTGAAATTAAAAGACGGACAGTACCAGTCAGGAGAGAGAAAAGAGAACCGGCCGGAGCGCAGAACACATGATTCCCTGCTGTTTTTTGCAGGTAAGTTCCGGGAGGTGATCGAAAAATGCATGGATGATAAATATGCGCTGGGATGGACGGGAACATTCATGAAAGAAGGAATGGCGCTGTTTTTCCTATACCTTTATGATGGAGAGGAGCTGCCGGAGGGCTGCAGGAAAATGCTTCGGAAATACGTTTCCTCGATGGGATTTAAGGCAGAAGTGTACCTGAATGGGACAGGGCGCAGCAAAAAAGAGGACGATCAGACATTTTTCTGGGAGTGCTTCCGGAAGTGGCGGATGAATGTACACATACCGGAGGAGGAGACTCAGGCTATCCTGGAACGGCTGGAACAATGGACCCGGATGAGGGTGGAAGGAATCATGGAGAAAAACCACAGGAATTATTACGGCGAATGCGCTGCTTTTGTGGCGGCACTTGGCGAAGTCCGGGAGTCCAGAGGAGAGCCAGGCAAAAAGGCAGAGATTATGGAAGCGTATCGGAGCAAATATTCCAGGCGGACCGCATTTCACCATGAACTTCGGGAATATGGAATGGCAGATACAAGGAAGAGAAGATGAAGAGGCGCGGCAGCAGATCATTCAGGAGAGGAATTGAAAAAACGGAGGGGGAGGGGCTATGAGTAAAAGGAAAAAACCAAAGATGGAATTCCGGTATTATAAGATGCCTGAGGGAAGCCCAATCCTGGCACTGCTGGGCGAGAAGTGGATGCAGGCATACGGCCGGGACGTGGACTATCTCCACTTTCATAATTTTCTGGAGATCGGATACTGCTATGGCGGGGTGGGGAATATGGTGCTCGGGGAGCAGAACCTGAGATTTAAGGCGGATCAGTTTACTGTGATTCCAAAGAACTATCCTCATACAACCAACAGCGATCCGGGCACATTCAGCCAGTGGGAATATCTGTTTGTGGATGTGGAGGGCATCCTCCGGGAACACAATGGGGGGGGCACCCCCATGAGAACAGAACGTATGATCCAGAGGATCAATTCCCGCGCCGCTCTTGTAAACGTAAAAGAATCACCTGAGATTGCAGGGATGATTCGGCAGCTTCTGGAGATCATGCGGGAGACGAAGGAGTATTATCTGGAAGAGGCAAAAGGGATCCTCACCGCGCTTTTGATCAATATTGCCCGGGAAAATCATATCGAAGAACCGGAATTTGAGGAAACCGAAGAGCTGGAAGGAAATGTGACAATTCCGATTTCACGGGCTCTGGATTACATTACCCTTCACTATATGGAGCCGCTAAAGGTTGGGGAGCTGGCAGACTGGAGCCATATGAGCGAGACGCATTTTCGGAGGACCTTTTCCGCATATATGAAAATGAGCCCTCGGGAATATATCAATCTGGTACGGGTGCGGACAGCCTGTGAATACCTGAAGAAAACAGATATGCCGGTATCGGATATCGCGCATAAATGCGGATTTACCACGCTCTCCACGTTTAACCGGAACTTCAAGCAGTTTATGGGATCCGCGCCCTATGAATGGCGGAAACGGCCGGAAAATTTTGAACAGCAGCTTTTCAAGTTCCAGATACACTCGGAGGCAGGCTGGTAAAGACTAGTACAGCATTGCGTAATTAACAGTGAATACTGCACCTGCTATTTCTGCCAGCACTGCGTTGTCGTCAATCAACGATGCCACCGCATCGCCTCTTTCCTCCTCCTTGTCCTGACAAAAATATCAGGCACATTATCCACCATTATATACGCAACGCTGTACTAGTGCCTCCTAGTATCAGGAAAGTTACGGGATAAGAGAGGATATAGAAACCGCTGCAGGCTATGATATACATATCATCGCCCTGCAGCGGTTTTTGTCTTTTGATTTAAAGCTGCCTGGGAACTGTGTTTTCGGGAGAGAAACTCCTTCCAGCGATCAGATTCCCCGGAACCGGAATGTAAAGCTCATCTTTTTACTGGTATCCAGCAGATATTCCGGAAGCGGACGTGCCCCCCAACTGTCGTCCCCTGCGATTCCCATCTGCTGCATAGCTGCCCGGACGACGGTGTAGTGTACCTCTGGCAGCTCATAGGGATGCCGTGCATTCTCCATCTCATGGGGCGTCCAGGGCAGTGCGGAGAAGCTCATGGAATCTCCCTCGAACATGAGTCCGCGGCCTCTTCTGTCGGTCACCTTCGCCCAGCGGACACCGACCTTATTTCCGCATTCCTGAGGGACCATGTAGCGTGCCACATTGTCTGCTACTTTATTCTTGTAAATCCCCAGCTTTGCGCCTTCACAGCGGTCTGTATAGGTCTCTGCCGGACCCATGCCGTACCATTCCACATTGTCATAGTCAGCATTCATTTTCAAAATCATACCAAATTCCGGCATATCGCCCAGTTCCTTCACCGGATCATAGGACAGGGCGGTCTCCACGGTCCCATCCCCGAAGACCGTATAGGCGACCGTACAGGAAGTCACCGGCCTGGTTGGAAGATGATAGAGGAACGTAACAGTGACGGAGCCTTCCTGTTCTTCCACAAGCACATCCTCGAACTGATTGGTCTCAAAGTTTTTGTGAGAGACATAGAGGCTTGCCAGCTTCCACTGTCCGTAGTGCGCCATCATCTGGTATCCTTCGTCGTTATCCACTGGAGCTCTCCAGAAGTTCGGCTTCGGGATGGTCTCCAGCATTTCCACGCCGCCCCAGCGGTAGGAAGAGAGTCCGCCGAATAATGCGGAAAACAGGACCTCGAAGTTCTCGCCCCGCACACCCACGTTATTGGATCCCCTTACGATGGTAAGCGGTTTTGTACAAGCTGTACCGGCAGCAGGAGCATTCACGGTATAGACAGTCTGTCCAAATGCAATCTCATGGCCGGCCTTTGCCCAAAGAGTATCCGCTTTCAAACGGAATGAAACGGTGACTGTATACTCGCCCGGCTGGTCTGCGCGGCGGATGGGAAGGTCATATTCCTTTTCGGCCAGCGGAGCAACGGCAGCGGCCAGCGGAGCTTCATATACCTGGATCCCGTCTTTCGCAAGCGCAACCAGGCAGTCAAAGGCACTGGTATTTGTGAACAGATTCTTGTTACGGATCAGCACCTTATCCGCGGATACTTCTGCGGAAATGTTCTGGTAATTGTATTTGATCTCCTGCATCTTCGGGGATGGAGCGCGGTCTCCGCCGTATACGATCCCGTTCCCGCTGAAATTATAATCAGTGGGCCGTTCCCCGAAATCTCCACCGTATGCCTGAAATTCTTTTCCATAACGGTCTTTTTTATAGATCGACTGGTCTACATAATCCCAGATAAAGCCGCCCTGATACAGAGGCTCCGTGTCGGTCAGGTCCGTGTATTTGTGCATTCCGCCGCAGGAATTGCCCATGGCATGGGTGTATTCGCAGCAGATAAAAGGCTTGTCGCGGTGTTCAGACAAAAATTCCTGAATCTTGGCCGCCGGAGTGTACATCTGGCTTTCCATATCGCTCGTCTCGTTGTAGCGGCGGTCGCAGAAAATACCCTCATAGTGTACGAGCCGGGTATGGTCAAGCTCCCGGAATCTGTCTGCCATATCCCGGATCACGGTGCCGCCGAAGGATTCATTTCCGCAGGACCAGATCAGGATGGACGGATGGTTTTTGTCCCTCTGATAAGTGGAATTTATCCGATCCAGCATCATGGCTTTCCATTCTTCCCGGTCGCAGGGCACGATCCTGCTCATATCTTTGTCCTTGCCCCGTGCGAAGCTGTCCCAGGAACCGTGGGATTCCAGATTGTTTTCATCGATCAGATACAGTCCGTAACGGTCGCACAGCCGGTAGATCCGGGAATCATCGGGATAATGGCAGGTACGGATGGCATTGATGTTGTGCAGCTTCATGGTGGTGATATCCTGAAGGATCTCATCCTCCTGGGGGACACGACCGGCCTTGGAACTAAATTCATGGCGGTTGACGCCCTTGAATACGATCCGCTTTCCGTTAAGGCACATGATATGGTCGATCATCTCAAACCGGCGGAAGCCCACATATTCGGAGACAACCTCCGCAAGCTGCCCATTTTCATCATAGACCTGCAGGAACAGCTCATAGAGGCTGGGCTGCTCTGCGCTCCACAGGTCGAAGCCGGATACCGGAAGGTCCAGGTGAGCCTCTCCGTCTTTCATGTCAAATACCGCGGAAGCGAACAGAGGCGCCTCTTCGGGAATATGGGCCGCGTAGAGAACAGCGGGGGCATCCACAGCCGGCAGCTTCCGAAGCTGTGCTTCAACCCGTCCGTTTCCGGAGCTGAGAGCATCGATCACAAGACGTCCGGCCTGATAGCTGTCGTCCAGAAGCGTCCGGATGCTTAGATCCCAGAGGTGAGCATCCGGTCTGGTAAAGAGATACACATCCCGGTAAATGCCGGAGAACCGATAAAAATCCTGATCCTCGGCCCAGCTGCTGCTAGTCCACTTGAAGACCTGCACGGCCAGCTTATTTTCGCCGTCACGGATATACGGAGTCAGGTCAAATTCCGTGGGGGTGAAGCTGTCCTCGCTATAGCCCACATACTTTCCGTTCAGCCAGACCGCCATGCCGCTTTCCACACCCTGGAAGGAAATGTATACGGGCATACCCTTCATGGATTCCGGAAGGGTAAAATATTTTACATAACTTGCCGTGGGGTTGAACCGGGTGGGAATCTCTCCGGGCAGAATCTGTTCCCGGCCGTCCCACGGGTACTGTACGTTCAGATAAGCAGGGACGTCAAAACCCTCCATCTGGATGTGGGCAGGCACCCGGATCTCGCCCCAGTTTCTGCAGTTATAGTCATCTGCCTCGAACCCCTTGACCGTGTCGTCCAGATTTCTTCCGTAAGAAAACTTCCAGATGCCGTTCAGGGAAAAACGGAACGGATTCTCCCCGCGGTCCAGGTGCTCCCTGTCCGGATAGCAGATATGGTCCGAATGGGCCGGGATTGCATTTTCTTTGAAAAATCCAGGGTCTTTGATCTTACTGTAGTCAAACATGATGATACCTCCTAATTACGTTCCTTCAGCGTTACAGGCCGCTGGCTTATCAGTGAACTGTAACCGCTCTGCCAATGATAGTGACAATATTTGTTCTATTATGCTTGAAATGAAGTTGGAATACAATATAAAATCATTGCAAATACATGGAAAAATGTTGTCTGAAAGAGCAGATAGAGTTATACTGTAACTGACAAAAGGAGGAGAGAACAGATGACAAATCCAACAGAAGATGATGTCCGCTCCTATTATGCGGAGGACAGGTTGTTAAGCTCGCTTTCAGTATACAATGTAGGAAGCCAGAAATGTACGCCCGGATTTCAGTGGGGGCCGGGGGTGCGCGATCATTATCTGCTCCATCATGTGGTAAGTGGAAAAGGGCATTTTGAGATTCGGGGAAAGACCTATGATCTGAAAAAAGGAGACACATTTTTGATTTATCCGGATATGGAAGCATGTTACCGGGCGGACGAAAAAGAACCCTGGGTCTACACCTGGGTGGGATTTGCCGGGACCGACGCATATTATCTTTTGAACCATACGGATTTTTCAGAGGAGTCCCCTGTACTGGAACAGGCGGAGATCAGCGGTGAGATTGAACGGAAGATCCTGCAGGTGTATGAAGCAAAGGGCAATACCTTTTGTGATGCGGTTTCCATGACCGGGGCGCTGTATTCCATGATTGCCATGCTGATGGAAAACTCTTCGGCGGAGGCAAAACAGAAAAATCTGCAGGCAGGCCGCGTGGAACAGGCAATCCGTTATATCGAAGAGCATTATTCCTATCCCATTACGATTGAGGATATCGCAGGATATACCGGAGTATGCCGCAGTTATCTGTACCGGATGTTCCAAAAAATATTGAAGGTGTCGCCTAAGGACTATGTGGAGGAATACCGGATCCGGCAGGCATGCAGGCTGCTTCGGGAGACAGATATGCCGATCACGGCGATCGCGCATTCCGTAGGATACGAAGATAACCTGTATTTTTCCAAAGCATTTAAAAAATGCAAAGGACAGACTCCGAGCCGGTACAGAAAAACGGAGAACGGAAAAAAGGTGTAGAGGTGTAAACTGTATGAAAAACAACAGAGAGGAACAAAGGATATGTATGATTACGCAATTGTGAAACAGGTGAAAAGAAAAACAAAAGCCATGACGGGACTGCTGCGGAAGGTGATGATCGTCTTTGCTGTGATCATCCTGCTGTTGGGGATCACGATCTCCCAGGGATTCATGCTCCCGGGATTTTTGCTGGTGGTGCTTTATTTCGGGTACGATGTGTACAGCCAGAAGGAGTATGAGTACCGGCTGGAGGGCGGCAGGCTGACGATTGATGTCATTCTGGGAAAGCGCTACCGAAAGACCGCTCATATCCTGGAATTATCGGAGATGGAGGTGACGGCTCCCAACCGTCATGAGGCGGTGGCAAAGTACCGCAGGGATGCGGGCGGGGTGAAACTGCCCAAGTATGACTATACCTCTTATGAGGAGGCTACGCCTTATTATACCATGATCATCATGGAAAACAGGACGAAGATCAAGCTTCTGCTGGACTTGGACGAGGAGATGCTCCAGACTCTGAAAAGGCTGTATCCGGAGCGGGTGTTTCAGGAATAATGCACAATGGGGTATATTACTGCTTTGTAAAAGGCGGCGCGCTGCTTTCGAAACAAGAGTGGTGTGCTGCAATTTTATGCGATTATTTCAATATTTTTGTGTATATATTTCAAGATTTCTATTTGTAAAGACGGAAGAAATATGCGCGTTTTAGGTGAAAGTATATAGAATTTCCGTGTTTGGACTGGCTTTTCGAACACTGATTTTGTGAAAATTCACAAAAAAATATCTTGACAAAATTTGCGATAGTGCATAAATGCCAAATATAGTTGAAAATGCACAGTTTTAGGATGAATTTGCAAACAATGAGAAAAATGCTTTTGGTACAATCTTATCATAACAAACCGGACAAAAAGTGAGAACTTTTTAAAGGTGAAAAAAGGAGGACAATGTATATGAAGAAAAAGTTACTTTCAGTATTGCTTGCAGGTGTTATGGTGATCTCCTTGGCAGCGTGCGGAGGCGGAAGCGGTGACGGCGGAAGCGGCGACAGCGACAACGGAAGCGGCACTACGGCAGAGTCAGACGAAGGCGGCGCAGACAGCGGTTCTGAGGGCGGACATAAGCTGACTGTATGGACATGGGATCCGGCATTCAATATCCCTGCGATCAAAGAAGCAGGAGAAATCTACAAGGCAGAAGTTGACAGCGAGTTTGAGCTTGAGGTGATCGAGACCCTGTCCGATGACTGCGAGACCAAGCTTCAGACATGTGCAGAGTCAGGTGACTTCGGTACGATGGCAGATATCATCCTGATGCAGGATAACTCTTTCCAGAAATTTGTATCCTTCTATCCGGAAGCGTTTACAGATCTGACAGACAGCGGAATCGATTTTTCCGAGTTTGCAGAAGGTAAGCTTGCATACTCTACAGTAGACGGCAAGAACTATGGAGTTCCTTTTGACAATGGTGCCGTGATTTCCTGCTACCGTACAGACATCCTTGATCAGGCAGGATATACGATTGACGATCTGACGGACATTGACTGGGATAAGTTTATTGAGATTGGCAAGGCTGTAAAGGAAAAGACAGGAAAATACATGCTCTCCGGACAGGCTAACAGCCAGGATATCGTCATGATGATGCTTCAGTCAGCAGGCGCATCTCTGTTCAACGAAGACGGAACTCCGAATCTGGTTGGCAACGATGCTCTGAATGAATGTATCGACATCTACCAGAAGATGGTAAAAGAAGGAATCTTCTACGAAGTAAATGAGTGGGATGAATATGTATCCTCAATCACAAACGAACAGTGTGCAGGCACCATTAATGGTAACTGGATCATGGCAACCATTATGGGCATGGAAGATACATCAGGCAACTGGGCAATCACAAATATGCCGAAGCTGATGAAAGCCTCAGGCGCAACGAACTACTCCAACAACGGCGGATCTTCCTGGTATATCAGCTCCAACTGCCAGAATACAGACCTTGCATTTGACTTCATGGCAAAGACATTTGCAGGAAGCGTAACTCTGTATGAGAACATCCTCCCGACCACAGGCGCGATCAGTACATGGGGACCGGCAGGCGATTCCGAAGCTTATCAGGCTCCGCAGGAATTCTGGAGTGATCAGCCGATCTTCACAACAGTTGTAGAATTTGCAGAGAAGACACCTTCCAACAATACAAGTGCTTACTACTATGACGTGCGTGAAGTTATCTCTACCGCAATTCAGGATATCATGTCCGGGGGAGGAGAGAAGGATGCTATCTTAGAGCAGGCACAGGCAGACGCTGAATTCTATTATCAATAAGAAATAGGTCAGGCCAATATGCGGGGGGACCGCCATGGCGGTTCCCCCTTTTATTGCGCTAAATAGGAAATTTCTCCGAATTTTCCTATACAGGGTTTCCGTATTTTAAATTGACGAGTAAAGGGGGTCTTTCAGTGGATTCGAAGAAAAAAGGTATGAGCTTACTTGCAAAGCAGAAAGCAGCCGGCTGGGCGTTCCTGACTCCGGCAACACTGATGATCGTAGTCATGAGCTTTTATCCTATGCTCAGGGCATTTCTTCTTTCCTTACAGACAGGAAGAGGTACGAACTACACATTTACAGGAATTTCTAACTATGCGCGTATGTTTGAAGACAGAGTATTCCTTCGCTCTGTAGGCAACACATTTTTCTATCTGGCAATTCAGGTGCCGATCATGCTTGTGCTTGCAATCCTTCTGGCACAGCTCTTGAATAACCGTGACTTGAAATTTAAAGGGCTTTTCCGTACCTGTGTATTTTTGCCTTGTGCAACTTCGCTGGTTTCCTATGCAATTATTTTCAGATTCCTGTTTGCACAGGATGGTCTTGTGAATAATGCACTGGTGGCGCTTGGAATCTTCAAAGAAGGGTACAATTTCCTTGGAAATGCCGGGACGGCAAAGATGGTCATTATTCTGGCCCTGATCTGGAGATGGACAGGATACAACATGGTGTTCTATCTGGCCGGCCTGCAAAATATCGAATATTCTGTATATGAGGCTGCAAAGATTGACGGCGCAAACGGCTGGAAAACATTCTGGGGGATTACCGTGCCTCTTTTAAAGCCGACCATCATCATGACGTTTATCATGTCGATCAATGGTACATTGCAGCTGTTCGACGAGTCTGTCAACCTGACTAACGGCGGACCTGCAAACGCTACGATCACAATGTCGCACTATATTTACAATACTTGTTTCTTGCGTGCTCCGAACTTCGGTTACGGTAGCGCTATGGCTTTCTTCGTATTTATCATTGTTGCAATCCTTGCATTTATCAATCTGAAAGTGGGTGATACACGTGACTGAAAAAAAGAACAGATCAATGATCCAGCGCAGGCTGATTCCTACGTACATATTTTTGACCTTAGTTTCAATCATCTCCGTATTCCCGTTTTTGTGGATGATATCTGCGGCAACGAATAACTATATTGATATTTCAAAAGGACGTCTCCTCCCCGGCAGTTTTGCGGCTGAGAACTTCCGGAACCTGGTTGCACAGCAGCCTCTGGCCCGTGCCATGACAAATTCATTCGTGTATGCGATTGCTGTGACAGCAATCTGTCTCTTCATCTGCTCGTTGGCCGGATATGGTTTTGAAATCTATCATGACAAATGGAAAGATAAATTATTTTCAATCCTGCTTCTGGCAATGATGGTTCCCCAGGTGGCGACCATGATCCCGTTGTTCCAGATGTTCAGTTCAGCGAAACTGCTGAATACGGCGGCCGGCTTCTTCCTTCCGATGATATCGACGCCGTTTATGATCATGATGTTCCGTCAGAATGCGAGGGCGTTCCCGGTTGACATCATCGAAGCGGCCCGGATTGATGGGCTGAATGAGGTACAGATTTTCTTCCGCATGTTCTTCCCGACCATGAGGTCTACTTATGCTGCTGCTGCTGTTATCACATTCATGAATGCATGGAATGCATATCTGTGGCCGAAGGTAATCATGACAGATGGAAAGTCTCTCAACATGGTTATGTTGATCGCCAACACGATCGGCGGTTATAAGATTGATTACGGTATGATCATGATGGGCGTATTGTTCTGCTCGATTCCAACGATGCTGGTATTCTTCATACTGCAGAAGCAGTTTGCGGAAGGTATTACCGGTGCAGTGAAATAACAGATATTGATGCCAAAAAGAGTTTCGCTTGCGGAACTCTTTTTTATCCAATAATGAAAGGGGTAAAAAAATGAGTGAATTTATTTTGAATGTGATCCATCGTCCTGAAATGGTCCCGGAGTATTCCGCCACCGTGACCGGGCATGGCAGGGAAGAGGATATCGGAGATAAAAAGCTTCTGACGGAATCTCTGGACATTTTCCGGACACAGCAGCGGCTGGCCCACGAAAACGGATTGAAGGTCACGATCCATATGACATATGCATCTCTGTTCAATGCGGAAGCGGTGCAGATTGCGAAAGACGATCATGAGAAGTACGGGGATGAGATTGCACTGTCCCTTCTGGGACTGCCCTGCGAGCAGTTCAGGGAGAAATATCAGACAAAGGATTTCTGCATCTGGATGTTTTCCATGGAAGACAAAAAAAAGATTGTAAACGATGTATTCGGCAAATTCTATGAAATATTCGGCTTTTATCCGGAATCTACAGGTTCCTATTATATGGACGCGGACCTGACCAATTATATCAAAGAAACTTACCCTTCCGTCAAGTGCGCCGTAGCCACCTGCTGGGAGGAAGGGCCGAAGGCATACCACACCTGCAATAATTCCTGGTACACGCTGTTTGACGGCGGCCCCTGGGCGCCCTGGATTCCGTCAAAGCAGAATACTCATGCTCCTGCGGCAGATGCAACGGAGGACAGTGGAATCGTTGCTATTCCGCATTTGTCCAGGGACCTGTTGGCCTGCTATGACGGCAACGGCTCCAATTTCGGGACCCATCCGCAGAATGTACTGCGGGGCATGATTTATGATTCCCAGACCTGGGAATATCCTTATCTGTATAACTTGATCGACCAGTACCGTGCCCAGGAAAAGTACAACAACGGTTATTCATATAACATGATGTTTGTAGGACCCGGCTGGATGAACAAGATGGGACGCTGGGAGGCACCTTACGAGTTGCTGCTCAAGTCCTATTCCGACGGCTGTAGATATTATGGGGACTTAAAGAAAGAAGGAAAGCTCATTGACATGACCATGTCGGAATTTGCAGACTATTACCGGCAGAAGAAGACATACACCGAGCCGGAATGCGCGCTCTGGCGGGATATCCTTTACGGTTCTGACAAGCAGGTGTTCTGGTATACGGATCCTTACATGCGGGCCGGGGTCAGCATGGACCAGGGCGGCGCAGTCTTTGACCTGCGCCCCTATGCTGCCAAGCTGAGGTGGGAAGTAGGTATCGGTACGAAGCATGTGCAGGATGCGTCCTATCCGTTTTTGATCCAGGAAAAATACCGGGCGGGTTATTTTACCCACTATGCCGGAGAGGGTACTATCCGGAGCGCCAAGATCTGCCGCAACGGGGAAGAGGTGGATCTGTGCCTGTGCCGCACAAAAGCACATTTTACACAGGAAGGAAAGACCAGGATCCTGACGCTGGATCCGGTGACCATTGAGTTTGCGGATCTGACGGTCAAGCTTCAGACAAAGGAATATTTTGAAGAGGGGACTGGCTCCGTAAAGATAGAGAGGACCATCCTGGAGATGAGCAATCCTGACGCAGAAATGGAACTGAATGAGTACATGGTAGCATGCTATGGAACAACGGAATATCCGGAAGATATGAGCGGCATCCTTCTGAAATGTGAAGGCAGCGAGGAGAAGCGTATTGTCTACGAATACAGATGCAGAGAGGAAAGCCTGGAAAATGCAGAAGCGGTATCTGCGGTGATCCCTGCCATTGAGACAAAAGTTTCCATGACGCAGAGCGGCGGCGGAGAGGGGTATATCCGGGAAGGCTATGCGTTTTCACCCATGTTTACTCTGGGATTTAAGAAAAAGATTTCAGAAAAGGAGGTATATGCGACATGGCTCAATCTGGAAAAGGCAGATTAAATTATAGATGTCCGTCCTGCTTCATGAGGGACCTGGATATTGATATGTTTTATGATAAGGAAAAAGGGGAATACTACTGCCTGCGCTGCCAGTTTACGGGGACGGAACAGGACGTGCTCGCGGGAAATGAGACGGTCCGGATTCGATATAAGGCAATGCATAAGAGGTATGAAAAGTTTGACTTTGACTAAGAAAGGTAGGAAACGGCATAAAATGTTTTTATAGAACGGCCGAAATGTATTCTCCTACAAGGAAAGGGAGGGAATTGATTGATTCCCGCCAGATTTTGTGATATGCTACAGATGGTGGAGAGAGGCGGATTGTACTAAATATATGCACTGCATCAGAAAGGATGTATTCATGGACAAGATCTTGTTAATTGATGATAGTATTTTAGTAGGCGATTCTTTAAAAGCAATCCTGGAAACGGACTATGATGTAACCGTATGCCGCGATGCTGAAAGTGGGCTTGAAAACGCCATGTCCGGAAAGTATTCCCTGATTCTTATGGATATCATTATGCCGGATATGGATGGATTCACGCTGCTGAAAAAGCTTCAGGACATGATCCTGACCAGATATATTCCGGTCATCATTGTGACAAGCCTTTCTGATGTACAGTATGAAGAAGAGGCCCTGACCCTGGGAGCAGTAGACTACATTACCAAACCGGTTGTTCCGGCAATCCTGAAAGCAAGGATTAATGCGCAACTCCGTTCATTCGACAGGCAGATGCACTATAAAAAGCTCGCCATGGTCGATGAACTGACCGGGATCGCAAACAGAAGACGCTATGAAGAGGAATGGCGCATGAAGTGGCGGGAAGCCATGCGTCTTGGGATTCCGTTTTCTGTCTGCATTTTTGACATAGATAAGTTCAAGATTTATAATGACAGCTTCGGACATCCGGCGGGCGACAAGGTCCTGACAAATGTGGCAAAGACCGCATCTTCCTTCCTGCACAGGGCAACGGATTTTGTGGGACGTTACGGCGGGGAAGAGTTCGTGGCAATCCTCGTAGGCAATGACGCGCAGTCATCTTATGAATTTTTAAAAATGATCCGGCAGGCCATCGAGAACCTTCATATACCGCATAATTCTCCGGTATTCCGGTGGATTACGGTCAGCGTAGGAGGAGTCACCGTTGTCCCAAAGAGCGGGGATGTATATGATACCTATTTGAAGCTTGCAGATTCTATGCTGTATACCGCAAAGAAATCTGGCAGGAATATGGTCGTATGGTCTGACGAGGGCAAGGAGCAGTGGAGGGAGAAATAAGTTGGTGTTTACGGCAGTAACAGAGACTACACTAGACGATACAAGAGCCAGGATGATACCTGGCTTTTTGATGTAAGATCAGAGGGAGGTTTTACAATGCAGATTTCGATGATACCGGAACCAAAGAAAATCCTGGCAGGCGAGGAAGGATATGCGGCTCCTGTGATCCAGGAAAAGAAAGTGGATCCTGTCATGGGGGAAGAAGAATACCGTCTGCAGCTGAAAAAGGACGGCATATGGATTGAGGGCGGAAGTGAAACCGCATGTCTGTATGCGGAGGCAACACTGGAACAGATCCGCCTGCAGTGTAAAGATGATCTGCCCTGCCTGACGGTGGAGGACGGCCCGGAGCATTCCTGGCGATCATTTCATATCGACTGCGCCCGGCACTTTATTCCGGCAGAGGAATTGAAGAAAATGATCCGGATGTCCGCGCATTTTAAATTGAATAAGTTCCACTGGCATTTTTCCGACGACCAGGGTTGGCGCATAGAATGTAAAAAATTTCCTCTGCTGCATGAGATCGGCGCGGTGCGCAGGGGAGACCATATGGGCAACTATGATTCGGACGAGACCGAGGACAGATATTATACGAGAGAACAGGTCCGGGAGATCGTGGCATTCTGCGGGGAGCTGGGCGTGGAGGTGATTCCGGAGGTGGACATGCCAGGACATGTAACAGCGGTGCTGGCTGCGTATCCTCAGTATGGCTGCAGGGGGGAGTGGATTCCGGTGGAGACGCAGGCAGGCATTTTCCGGGATATCCTGTGCCCGGGAAAGGAGGAGACCTTCGCGTTTATCGAGCAGCTCCTGGAGGACCTTCTGGAACTGTTTCCGGGGAACTATTTTCATATCGGCGGGGATGAGGCGCCCAAGGAATACTGGAGCAGCTGTCCGCTGTGCCGGAAGCGGATGAAGGAGGAAGGGCTTGAGACATTGCAGCAGCTCCAGGGCTATATGGAAAACCGGATCACCGCATATTTGAAATCAAAGGGACGGACTGTGATCGTATGGAATGAAGCCGCATATGGGGGCAATCTGGATCCGGATACGATCGTACAGCTCTGGACGGATGATAAAGAGAACCGATTGGGAGAGCATATGGAGAGAGGCGGGAGGGCCGTCATATCTATTGTGAAAAACTGTTATTGTGATTATCCATATGGAATCACATCACTTCGGGATGTTTACGAACTGGAGGACTGTCCGGAAGGACTGGCGAAGGCAGGAAACGGGATTTTGGGGACAGAATGCCTGATATGGACGGAGCATGTTCGGGATGAGAAGAGACTGGAAACATTTTGCTGGCCCAGATTTGCAGCTTCGGCAGAGGTTGGCTGGCGGGGACAGGACAGACCCGGATATCTGTCATTTGAAGCAAGAATGAAGGCATTGCTGCCTGTATTTGAAAAGTATGGGATTCATGCGGAGAAAGTCTCGGGATGGGTTCCGACTCAGGAAGAGGCAGACAGGCAGAAAGCAGAATTTGAAAAGAATTTTAGTGCCGAAGACCGGCAGGAAGTGGAGAAATTGCAGGAAATCATCTGAGTGCCGAAGCGAGAGGCCGGTGAGGAATGGATTTAGGAGGAAATAAAACGTGGGAACATCAACAGAATTGAGAAATCTACTGCACAGGATTGACCATAAGGGATATCCGGCATACAAGGATACGAAGGGCACATACCAGTTTCCGGGGTATGTGCTTTCTATCGACCATGTACAGGGAGATCCATTTGCATCTCCGTCAAAGGTGAGTGTGCATATGAAAGGCGGGATTGCAGGTTTTCCGAAGGAATTGTATTGCGGCAGCTGCCAGAGGGCGGCATTGCAGGACTATCTGACCCGGCAGTTTCACCGCACGGCGGAGAGTTATGCATTTAAGGCAAAAGGTTCGGGAAAGAGCGGGCTGATCTCTATCAGCAGGTGCGGACAGGAGATTCTGGAGAGGACAGCCTTCCATATGGACGCAAAAACAGGGGATATCGTGGTGCGTCTGGAAATTGGATTTCCGGCCAATGGGCGGACTATCAACGCACGGGAATTGGAAAAGATCCTGTTTGATTTTCTTCCGGACTGTGTAGAGAAATCGCTTTACTACAGGACCTGTGATAAAAAGAAAGTGCGTGGGGCCATTGACCTGGCAGAGGATCAGGAATATATCCGGGGACAGTTGGAGGCGCAGGGACTGACTGCTTTTGTGGCAAATGGATCCATCCTGCCGAGGGAATCCGGTATCTCGCCGCGTCCTATGAAAGGGGCGGTGCCCTTTCGTTCTCCGAAGGAGTTGGAAGTGACTATGGAACTGCCTCATAAGGGAACTCTCACCGGAATGGGGATCCGCAGGGGAATCACTCTGATCGTGGGGGGCGGATATCATGGAAAATCAACGCTTCTGAAAGCGCTGGAGCTTGGAGTATATGACCACATTGCTGGGGACGGACGGGAGTATGTGATCACGGACGGTTCTGCGGTAAAGATTCGTGCGGAGGATGGACGGAGCATCAAAAAGACGGACATATCCATGTTTATCAACGATCTGCCCAATGGGAAGGATACCTGTGGATTTTATACCGAGGATGCCAGCGGCAGTACCTCCCAGGCGGCCAATGTGGTGGAAGCCATGGAGGCGGGGGCGAAGGCGCTTCTGATCGATGAGGACACCAGCGCCACCAATTTTATGATCCGGGATGAGCTGATGCAGCGGGTGATCCACAGGGATATGGAACCTATCACGCCATTTATTGATAGGATCCGGGAGCTGTATGAACGCTATGGAATCTCCACTGTGATCGTTGCGGGCAGTTCGGGAGCGTATTTCCATATTGCGGATACGATCGTACAGATGGACCGGTATGTACCCAGAGAGATTACGGCGGAAGCGAAAAAAGAGGCGGAGAATTTTCCTGCTCTGAGCGGGCTGGAGGAGCCTGCAAAAAAACCTGTATTCAAAAGGTGCCCGAGCCAGAACAGGGCTTATCGGGGAAATGACCGGATCAAGATGAAGACTATGGGGCGCGAGGGCGTGATGATCAACCGGGAAAGCATTGATCTGCGTTACGTGGAGCAGATAACGGACAGCGAGCAGGTGACGGCTCTGGGATACTGTGTGCGTTATGCGGAGAAGAATTTCTTCGGCGGTGCGACTCCTGTGCAGGAAGTGGTGGATAAGCTGGAGGAGAAGCTCCGTAGGAACGGTCTGGCCGGCCTGTGTGAGAGCTCGTCCAATGTGGCGTGTCTTGCCATGCCCAGAAGGCAGGAGATCTTTGCCTGCTTCAACCGGTACCGGGGGTTGATGCTGTAAGGTATTCTTTGACTTTGAAGATATTTCGTGCTAAACTGTGTATGAATTTTGTTGCTGTGAACACATCGGGAGTGAACAGGAACCAAATTTCGGAAAGAAAAGTAATCCGTAGTATAACTTTCAGATGACTGACAAAAAAGGAGACAGACATATGGGTGGATTTTTTGGTGTTGCTTCAAAGAAAAACTGTACTTTAGAATTGTTTTACGGGGTAGACTATCATTCTCACCTGGGCACGCGGCGCGGCGGAATGGCGATGTATGGGAATGGAGGATTTCAGAGAGCGATTCATAATATCGAAAATTCTCCATTTCGGACTAAGTTTGAAAAGGATGCGGAAGAACTGGACGGGCATCTGGGAATCGGATGTATTTCTGACTATGAACCGCAGCCGCTTCTTATTCAGTCCCACCTGGGCAGCTTTGCGATTACAACGGTCGGAAAGGTAAACAATCTGGAAGAACTGCTGAAAGAGACTTATGATGCAGGCCGTTCTCATTTTCAGGAGATGAGCGGAGGCCAGATCAATGCGACAGAATTAATTGCTTCTCTGATATGCAAGTCAGATACGCTTGTAGAAGGAATCCGCTATGTACAGGAGCTTGTAGACGGCTCTATGACCATCCTGCTGATGACAAAAGACGGGATCTATGCGGCGAGGGACCGATATGGACGCACTCCGGTGGTGATCGGGAAGCGGGAGGACGGTTACTGTATTTCCTTTGAAAATTTTGCATACATCAACCTGGGATTTGAACATCATAAAGAACTGAAACCGGCAGAGATCGTTTTTGTGACGCCGGAGAGTGTGGAGACTGTCGGCGCTCCGGGAGCAGAGATGAAGATGTGTTCCTTCCTGTGGGTATATTATGGATATCCGACTTCATCCTATGAAGGGGTGAATGTGGAGGAGATGCGTTATACCTGTGGGAGCATGCTTGCGAAGCGGGACAGTGATTCCGTATCGCCTGACATTGTTGCCGGTGTGCCGGATTCGGGAATCGCGCATGCTATCGGGTATGCCAATGAGTCGGGGATTCCGTATGCAAGGCCGTTTATCAAGTATACGCCCACCTGGCCCAGGTCCTTCATGCCTGCGAACCAGAGCCAGAGAGACCTGATCGCTCGTATGAAGCTGATTCCGGTACAGGAGTTGATCAAAGGGAAAAAGCTGCTTCTGATCGACGATTCCATTGTGCGGGGAACCCAGCTTCGGGAAACGACGGAATTTTTGTATCGGAGCGGGGCAGAGGAGGTCCATGTGCGCCCGGCATGTCCGCCGCTTCTGTATGGATGTAAGTATCTGAATTTCTCTCGTTCGAAATCAGATCTGGATCTGATTACAAGGCGGATCATCCAGGAACGGGAGGAGGAAGTGACCCCGGATGCACTGGCAGAGTATTCGGATCCGTGCAGTGTGAGGTACGGGGAAATGGTGGAAGAAATCCGGAAGCAGCAGAATTTTACGACGCTGCGGTATCACAGGCTCGATGATCTGATCGAGTCTATCGGACTGTCACCCTGCAAGCTGTGTACATATTGTTTTAATGGTAAGGAATAAGAAATAACAGTGGTTTGAAATAGAAAAGGGGCATATTGCGGTTAGTAACGAAGCAATATGCCCCTTTGAAATATTTATACCTTAAGATGATATTTCATTCAGCGGAGCAATACTTCGGTTCAGGATTCCGTTCATATGGGCGATTGCTGTGCCGTAGTTGGTGATGGGGATGGTTTGGTCACAGGCGCACTGCAGGCGGTATTTCATTTCCCGCTCATTCAAGGTACAGCCGCCGCAGTGGATGATCAGGCGGTATTGTCCCAGATCATCTGGGAACTCTGTCCCGCTTGTAAATTCAAAGAGGAGTTCCTTCCCGGTATGCTTCCGGATCCAGCCGGGCAACTTTACAGTTCCGATATCTTCACACTGACGGTGGTGGGTGCAGCCTTCGGAGATCAGGACTTTGTCCCCGTCCTGCAGCAGGTCCAGTGCCCTGGCGCCATGCACTACCGTATCCAGATTCCCTTTGTACCTGGCAAACAGAATGGAAAAGGATGTCAGCGGGATGTCCTGCGGGACAATTGCGGATACCTTTTTGAATGCCTGGCTGTCGGTGATGACCAGCGCAGGCTTCATGCCCAGCCGGGCAAGTGTATCCTGCAGTTCGGTATCTCTGACTGCGATTGCTGCGCCGCCTGCTTCCAGGATATCCCGGATGGTCTGCTGCTGAGGCAGGATCAGACGTCCCTTGGGAGCGGAACTGTCGATGGGGATCACCAGGACGACAAAATCGCCCGGATGGATCAAATCTGCCGTGATGTGTTTTTCTGTTCCGGCAGAGGGAACCTGCTTTGCAATCAGTTCTTTCAGTTCCCGTATATTTTCCCCGGTCAGGGTACTGACGGAGATGCAGCGGGATGGGGCTGCGGATTCGCTGAGCGTGCATTCCTGCCCATTGGTATTGAGGTCGGATTTGTTGAAGGCGATGACATAAGGAATTTTCTTCTCCTGTATTTTTTCCAGGATTCTTTTATCTTCGGCAGTCATCCCTGCGGATCTGTCAATGACCAGTACGGCGATGTCGGTTTTGTTCAGAACCTGATACGCTTTTCGGATGCGAAGAGTACCCAGCTCCCCTTCATCGTCCAGACCCGGGGTGTCTATGATTACCACAGGACCTAGGGGCAGCAGTTCCATGGCTTTTTGTACCGGATCGGTGGTAGTGCCCTTGATATCAGAGACAATGGCAAGGTTCTGGCCTGTTACGGCGTTGATGATGCTGGATTTTCCTGCATTCCGTTTTCCAAAGATTCCAATGTGGATACGGTCTGCGGATGGTACGGCATTTAAACACATATTATATTTCCTCCGTTGGATTACCAGACAAAATGCAGGCTCATCGTCTACACAAATGGGCCTGCGTTCTGTCTGATGGAATTAAAAACGGAAATCTCTCCGGTTATCCTGTTCGATATAACGCAGATTTTCCGTGACAACTGCCCGTGCCTTTTCATTCGGCACATTGAGCACCTCGCGCTCGATCAGCTTATCTCCGATAGCCTTTGTTTCCGGCGAAGCGTAATCCATCAGGTATTCCTTCAGCGTCATCAGCGCATTGGGATGGCAGCAGTTCTGTATCTGACCGCTCTTGCACAGGGACATAAAACGGTCTCCTGTACGGCCTTCCCGATAGCAGGCCGTACAGAAGCTGGGGATATAATCCATTTCCATCAGCCAGCGCACCACCTCGTCCAGGGAACGGGTATCGCTGACATCGAACTGTTCTGATTTTTCATCCTCCGGCTCCGGTTCATAGTAACCGCCCACGCTGGTACGGGAGCCGCCGCTGATCTGGGAGATGCCCAGATGAAGGACACGTTTCCGGGTGGTCTGATTTTCCCTTGTGGAAATGATCATGCCGGTATAAGGTACGGAGATTCGGATACAGGCAACCAGCTTTGCAAATATATCGTCGTCGATGCCGTTGTCGAACTGGCCGGGGTCAATATCGTCCGCACGTTTCAGCCGCGGTACGCTGATCGTATGGGGACCAACGCCGAAGACTGATTCCAGATGTTCCGCGTGCATGAGAAGACCGGCAAATTCGTAGCGGTATTTGTCCAGCCCGAACAATACGCCCAGACCTACGTCATCAATCCCGCCCTCCATGGCGCGGTCCATGGCCTCGGTATGATAATTGTAGTCATGTTTCGGCCCTGTCGGGTGGAGGGTCAGATAGCTTTCCTTGTGATAGGTCTCCTGGAACAGGATATAAGTTCCGATCCCTGCCTCTTTGAGCAGGCGGTAATTGTCAACGGTGGTCGCGGCAATGTTGATATTGACACGGCGGATGGCTCCGTTTTTGTGCTTGATACCGTAGATCGTATTGATGCATTCCAGATAATACTCCATGGTGTTATGTACCGGATCTTCTCCGGCTTCTAGGGCAAGACGCTTGTGGCCCATATCCTGCAGCGCAATGACTTCCCGGCGGATTTCCTCCTGGGTCAGCTTTTTACGTGCAATGTGTTTGTTTTTCAGATGATAGGGACAGTAGGTACAGCTGTTGATACAATAGTTAGACAGATACAGCGGCGCAAACATAACGATTCGGTTGCCGTAAAAATCTTTTTTGATCTGCTCCGCCAGCTTGAAGATCTCTTCATTCTTTTCTTTGATTTCACAGGCAAGCAGTACCGAAGCTTCCCGGTGCGTCAGCCCTTTTCGAAGCTTTGCCTTCTCGATCAGAGCGTCAATCAGCTCCGCGTTTTCCTTATTTTCGTCTGCGTAGGCCAGTGTGTCCAGAATTTCATCATGGTTGATAAAATCATCTGCACATTTTGAAGTTGCGTCATACATGGTTTGTGTTCCTCCCTGTTTTTGGTTTCCGCGTTGCAGCGTGCCAAACAGGTATACCTTGTGAAACGGCCGAATGGCCATGATGGGATGCCCTTGGGTATGCCTGTATGAACTTTGGCGGCTGCAAAAGAGCGGTGTGGATCATTTGGTTTTTGCATAGATTGTTTTGGTGCTGACGCCCGGAAGCATGCCCAGCTTTCCGGACAGCGCGCTGATGGCGTCTGCCGGGGCATCCATGGCGATACTGATGATGGACAGGTTCTTTTCCCGGTAAGGGATTCCCATACGTCCGATGATGTAGCTGCCGTATTCGCTCAGCAGGCGGTTCAGCTCGTCCACGGATCTGGTGCTGTCGAGTACAATGCCGATCAAGGCGATCCTGGTGTCCATAAATGACCTCCTTTTTTAGTAATGCTGCTGTCTGGCAGGGCAGAAAGATCATTCGGAGATACTTTCTTTAGAGTAAAAAAGCGCCCTGGTTCCGGGCGCAGATTGATCTGATAAAATAATATACCGCTATAGAGCGGCAGTCCACCGAATGGTCTGCAGCTATCAAGAACGGCGAATATATATGATGCATAGGAATTATCAGCTTATCAGTACGCCTTTTTACGCAGACACAGCTTTCTTCGCTGCTCTTAGTAATCAGAACGAGTGAACTTATTATAGCATGGGAAAAATGGGATTACAAGATGTATGCAGATAAAAAGAAAAAAGTGTAAAAAGCAGATAGAATGTCCCAAATCCGTTGAGATTTCTGCTATAATGAACTATACGGCGAGTAAACGGAGTGACTTCATATGGCAAACAAAAGATTAAATGTTACAAGACGAGAATTTCAGGACAGTTACCGCAGGCATTATAGATTATATCAGAATACAAATGTGAGCGACAAGTCACGCAGGCTTGTTTTATTCTACTCGGTAGAGTGCGGGTTAAAAAGTTTAATTATGAAAGAGACTGGCAATGATACATATGAGGAACTGGAATCATATTGCAAGACAAACGGTAAATATAATATAACAGGCCATGATATCAAGGCTATGTTAAAGGAAGTGAATGTTTGTGGCAGACGGTCTGGAAGACCTCTTTATGGACGCGCAGGTTCAAAAAAAGGAAGGCTGGAAGTATGCGGTGAAATCGCTTTGCCAAAATGTCATTAACGAAATGAGGAATCTGAAATATGGAAATATGGGGATGATTGTTTTCATAAGAAGCGATATGGCGGCAGAAGCAATTGGAGTGAATTTCGAACAGTTCAAAAATCAATATTTCAGATATGAACTAAACTGGTCGCCGACGGAAGCACTGCGGCTGGCTGTATGGATTGCCGCTCAGGTAAACCCAAGATTTGCTGAAAATATAGATATTTTGAAAGCCAGCAGAGAAGCATTGGAAGAACGCCTGGAACTGCTTTGGGGCAAAAAGCTGGGAAAAAATAGTTCAAGAGAGGCGGCGTCTTCTCGCTGGATCATTGCTGCCTTGTCAGACTTTAACAAACATTTACAGGCCAGGGATATTGTCAGATTTTTAAAATTCTCTACCGTTAATCTGCCGGGATCAGCATCAGAATATTTGGACAGGTTTATTCCGCCGGCAGAGATAAGAAAAGCCATTCCGGAATGTTCAAAAGAAAAACTGACAGAGATAAAAATGGAGATGAGATCCATATATCAGATTTTGGAAAGACTTATGAATTTGCCGGAAGAAGATAAAAGACTGCCGTTATTATTGGATAAGCTTAACCTGACTGGGGAAGAAATTGCAAAACTGGAAAACCAGGGGTATTTGGTTTCATCAGATAAAAAATATTATCTGCCGGAAATCATCAGAACGGCTTTTGGCTTCCGGTATGAGAAAGGGGCACGGCCCAAGGTACTTTCTCTTTTGAGAGGCTGAAGCAATATGAATGAGGATACCTTGTGAAACGGCCGAATGGCCATAATGGGATGCCCTTGGGTATACCTTGTGAAACGGCCGGATGGCCATAATGGGGTGCCCTTGGGTATACCTTGTGAAACGGCCGGATGGCCATAATGGGGTGCCCTTGGGTATACCTTGTGAAACGGCCGAATGGCCCTGATGGAATACCACTTGGATATAGGAGTCAATATGGACAAGAAAAAAGTAACGAATATGGAAGTCAAAAAACAGAACCGGAATCGGGTGTTCCGCTACATATGCAGGAACGGAACAGTTTCCAATCCGGACATTGCCCATGAGATGAACATGAGCCTGCCGACGGTGACGCAGATTACGAAGGAGCTGATCGAGAAGGGACTGGTGGAAGAAAAGGGAGAACTGCAGTCCACCGGGGGGCGGCGTGCCAAGGCTTTGTCCGCGGCTGTGAACATCAAACAGGCGGTAGGGCTGGATATTACAAAGAACCATATCAGCCTGGTGCTGACCAACCTCGCCGGGGAAATGTTAAGATACGAGCGGATCTATCATCCATATGCTTCGGAAGACGGGTATTACCGGGAGGTCAGCGAAAAGCTGGAACGCTTTTTACATGAAAGCGGCGCGGACGGGGAACGGATACTGGGGATTGGAATTTCCTTCCCGGGGATTATCGACCTGAACCGGGAAATGATCACGTATTCGCATATACTGGGTTTGGAATCCGTGCCTTTTGATGCGGTAAGCCGCTTTTTTTCCTACCCCTGTATCTTTTTGAATGATGCAAATGCCGGGGCTTATGCGGAGGGAATCCATCCGGACGGTCCGGAGAGGTTCTTTTATCTGTCCTTGAGTAATACGGTAGGAGGGGCCATTTTCTATCGAAAGGAACTTATACAGGGGAATCATTTCCGCTGCGGGGAGGTGGGGCATATGACGGTGGTTGCGGACGGGGAATCCTGCTATTGCGGGAAAAAGGGATGCCTGGACGCTTACTGCTCCGCGTCACGCTTATCCGCTGCGTCGGATGGAAAACTGGAAAAATTTTTTGCAGCATTGGAGCGCAAAGAAAAAAAAGCCGTGCAGCTTTGGGACCGATATACGTCTTATCTGGCAATCGCGGTCAACAATATCCATATGGTCCTGGATTGTGATATTATCCTTGGCGGCTATGTGGGGAGTTATGCAGAAGCCCGTATTCAGGATATATGGGAGAAAGTATCGGAGAGAAATACATTTGCGGAAAGCAGGCCGTTTGTAAAAGCCTGCAGCTACCAGGTGGGAGCTGCGGCTCTGGGGGCGGCATTACGGGTCACGGAGGATTTTGTGAGACAGATATAAGAGGGCGGGAGACATATTTTGGAAAGAGATTTCAGAGATGAGGTCTCTTTTTTTGTGCCTGGACAGCAGAAGGATTCTACCTGTGCGGTTGTATGTGCATCTTAGACAAAAACAGGATGTTGATTTTGTGTATATTTCCGAAAATGGAATTACTGTTTATAATCTATTGACAAATTCAGTGTTCGGATATAAAATTAAAAACATAATAAAACTATTTAATAAAGTCTATAATAAAGAGATAAAAAGGAGGAAATCATCATGGAAGGAACAATGAAAACTGCGGTAATGCTGGGGATCGGTCAGATGGGATTTGAGGAACGGGAGATTCCGAAAGCGAAGGACAATGAGGTGCTTGTGAAGCTGGAATATGTGGGGATCTGCGGCAGTGACCTCCACTATTATGAGACTGGAGCCATTGGGGACTATGTGGTAGAGCCGCCCTTTGTACTTGGACACGAGCCGGGTGGTACTGTGGTAGAGGTCGGAAAGGACGTGAAGCATCTGAAAGTGGGGGACAGGGTGGCATTGGAGCCAGGCAAGACCTGCGGACACTGTGAGTTCTGCAAGACAGGCCGCTATAATCTCTGCCCGGATGTGGTATTTTTCGCAACCCCTCCGGTGGACGGTGTATTCCAGGAATATGTAGCCCACGAAGCAGACCTGTGCTTTAAGCTTCCGGACAATGTGAGCACACTGGAAGGCGCTTTGATCGAACCTCTGGCAGTCGGTTTCCATGCGGCAATGCAGGGCGGCGCAAGGGCAGGACAGACGGCGGTTGTCATGGGAGCGGGCTGTATCGGCCTGGTAACTATGATGGCGCTGAAAGCTATGGGCGTATCCAAGGTTTATGTAGTGGATATTATGGAAAAGCGTCTGGAAAAGGCAATGGAGCTGGGAGCGGACGGCGTGATCAACGGAAGCAAAACCGATGCGGTGGAAGAGGTTATGAAGCTGACAGAAGGAAAGGGATGCGACCTGGCAGTGGAGACCGCGGGCACACAGATCACCACAGTACAGACCATTCATATGACAAAAAAGGGCTCCACCATCGTCCTGGTAGGCTACAGCAAAAGCGGCGAGATGACCCTGCCGATGAGCCTGGCTCTGGACAAGGAGCTGACCTTCAAGACCGTATTCCGTTACCGCCACATTTATCCCATGGCCATTGACGCCGTTGCTTCCGGAAAAGTGAATCTGAAGGGGATCGTGACAGATATATTCGGACTGGATGAAGCGCAGAAGGCAATGGACTACAGTGTGAACAATAAGGCCGACATTGTAAAGGCTGTCATCCGCATCGGGGAAGAATAAAGGCTGATAGTCCGGTATTTTTAAGGCTGAGCTGAGAGCCTGGCGGAGCAGGCTTTCAGCATATAAAAATCATATTGAACAGGACAGGGAGGATCATGATGGAACAGAAGGAAACGGATGTAAAAGTACCATTGATCAGTAAGATTGCTTACGGTATGGGCGACGTGGGGTGTAATTTCAGCTGGATGTTTGTAGGAAACTTTTTGATGATTTTTTATACGGATGTATTTGGAATCGGAATGGGGGCAGTTGCAGGGCTGATGCTGTTCTCCAGATTCTGGGATGCAATCAATGATCCTGTGATCGGCGGGCTGAGCGATAAGACCCATACCCGCTGGGGAAGATACCGGCCCTGGCTGCTGATCGCGGCTCCTTTGACCGCAGTTGTATTGATGCTGACCTTCTGGGCGCATCCGGACTGGCCGTCCAATGTAAAAATCGTGTATATGGCAGTCACATACTGTATTCTCGTATTGGGCTATACCTGTGTCAATATTCCCTACGGAACCCTGTGCGGCGCCATGACACAGAACATCGAAGAGCGGGCAAAGATCAATACCTTCCGTTCTGTCAGCGCCATGATCGCAATCGGCATTATCAATATCGTCACAGTCCCGCTGATAGCGGCCCTTGGAAATGGAGATGACAAGAGAGGATACCTTCTGATCGCAATCCTGTACGGATGTATCTTTGCCGCATGCCATATCTTCTGCTTTGCAAAGACGAAAGAGGTGGTGGAAGTACCGGAAAAGGAAAAGACCTCTTTGAAGACCCAGCTGTCTGCTGTTGCGAAGAATAAGCCTTATATGATCGCGGTTGCAGGACAGTTCCTGTTCGGAGTAACTCTTTATGGAAGAAATGCGGATGCGTTATATTATTTCACCTATGTGGAGGGCAATCGGGCATTATTCAGTACATATTCACTTTTCATCATTGTTCCGGCTATCATCGGAGCAGCCTGCTTCCCGCTTGTGTTCCGGCTGACAAATAATAAAGGCCGATCCGCTTCAATCTTTGCGCTCCTGACCGGAATCAGCATGTTTTGTATGTACTTTTTCACGGTTGGAAACTCTCCGGTTCCGTTTTACCTGTTTTCCTGCCTGGCGCAGTTTTTCTTCTCCGGATTCAACACAGCGATTTATGCCATTGTGCCGGACTGCGTGGAATATGGAGAATGGAAGACCGGACTTCGGAACGACGGATTCCAGTACGCATTTATTTCTCTGGGAAATAAAATCGGAATGGCAATCGGGACCTCTGTTCTTGCAGGTGTTCTGGGGGTTTTTGGATATGCGGCGAATCAGCAGCAGAATCCGGCCGTCCTTGCCGTGATCAAGCATTCCTTTACTACGGTTCCGGGGATCCTCTGGATCATAACAGCTGCGGTCTTGTATTTTTACCGTCTGAACCGGAAGGCGTATAATGAGATTGTCAGGGAGATTCAGGAGAGGAAGGCAAAAAATTAACGGGTTCACATCTGCTGTGTGATATGATACACTAAAGACAGTTATTCGGGAGAAATGTATGAAAATGTAGTCTGGATATAAAAAATAGAAAGATAATTTGCGGTATCCAGACTACGATTTTAACGAAAGAAGGTTTTTTATGTACATAGCAGATTTACACATCCATTCCCGTTATTCCCGGGCCACCAGTAAGGACTGTACGCCGGAATATCTGGATCTGTGGGCAAGGCGCAAGGGGATCGGGATCGTAGGAAGCGGGGACTTCACACATCCGGCATGGCGCGGGGAGCTTGCAGAAAAGCTGGAACCTGCCGGGAATGGCCTGTATGTATTAAAAAAAGAGTACCGGATAGAAGACAATACGGCTGCAGATACGATGCAGCCGCATTTTGTCATTACCGGGGAGATCAGTTCGATCTATAAGAAATATGACCGGGTGCGGAAGGTGCACAGTCTGATCCTTCTGCCCGGACTGGAAGAGGCAGAGATGATCTCCCGCAAGCTGGAAGCCATAGGCAATATCCATTCGGACGGAAGGCCCATCCTTGGACTGGACTGTCATGATCTGCTGGAGATCCTTCTGGAAATGTGTCCGGAGTCGGTGTATGTGCCCGCCCATATCTGGACGCCGCATTTTTCATTGTTCGGAGCGTTTTCGGGTTTTGACTCGGTGGAAGAATGCTACGGTGATCTTTCCGGCCATATCCATGCCATGGAGACCGGTCTGTCCTCCGACCCACCCATGAACTGGCGGGTATCTGCATTGGATGGTTATCAGCTTATATCCAACTCAGACGCCCATTCTCCGGCAAAGCTGGGAAGAGAGGCGAATCTGCTGGATATCGGGTTATCCTATGAAGAGTTAAAAGAGGCGATCCAGACCGGAAACGGTCTGAAAGGCACCATCGAGTTCTTCCCGGAGGAAGGCAAGTACCACTATGACGGCCACCGGAAATGCGGTCTCTGCCTGGCGCCTGTGGAAACAGAAAGGTATCATGGAATCTGTCCGGTCTGCGGCCGGAAGCTGACGATTGGGGTGTCCCACCGGGTGGAACAGCTTGCAGACAGGCCAGAAGGATACAGAAAAGAGCAGGCTGCAGGGTTTGAAAGTCTGGTCCCGCTGCCGGAGATCATCGGCGCCTCTGTGGGCCTCTCG
>Ga0137307_100768_pt1 | contig 36126 bp, 34 predicted proteins | sample NAcewD2O_March_2_FD_97180 | JGI IMG/M metagenome (GOLD analysis project Ga0137307, IMG submission 97180) | Mouse cecal microbial communities from Vienna, Austria - N-Acetylglucosamine amended D2O_March | ecosystem: Host-associated > Mammals > Digestive system > Large intestine > Cecum | place... | reverse complement strand
CCCCTTTGGTAACCGAAGACGTATAAACCACCGGCTTTGCATTCGCTTTGGAAATATTGGAAACTACGATGAACAGCACAAAGACTCCTGCCACCGCGCCAAATACGCTCCTCTTGATAATTTTTTTCTTCTTCGCCGGGTCCATAGGCGTCTTGTTTTCCGCTTTCTGCCTCTTTTTCTCTTCTTTTTCCCGTTTCTTCTGCTCTTTCTTTTCCTGCTTGGTCAATTCCATGCCAATTCCGGCTTTCTGCAAATTATTGTCACTCATGATTCTGCTCTCCTCCTGTTACAACTTCTTCCTTTTTTTCTTTTTTATCCGCAGAATCGCTTACAATCCTGCCGTCCATTATCTTAATCACGCGCTTTGCCTGCGCCGCTATATCATTATCATGGGTAATAAGTATTACTGTCCTGCCTTCCTCATGCAGCCCCTTTAAAATTTCCATAATTTCCTTTGTAGAACCGGAATCCAGATTTCCGGTAGGCTCATCCGCCAGAATAATCGGCGGCGCCTGGGCTATTGCCCTAGCTATCGCCACCCTCTGCTGCTGTCCGCCGGACATCTCAGAAGGCTTGTGGGTCTTCCGTTTGGCCAGCCCTACTTTTTCCAAAGCAGTTTCCGATAGCTTTGCCCTTTCCTTTCTCCCTACCCCTCTGTAAATCAGCGGCAGCTCTACATTTTCCAATGCGGTTAAATTGGCAATCAAATTAAATCCCTGAAAAATAAAACCAATTTCCTTATTCCTGATATCGGATAGCTCATTGTCGCTCATGTGGGATACATCCTTGTCATGCAGCATATATGTACCACTGGTAGGAATGTCCAGGCAACCCAACATGTTCATCAATGTAGACTTCCCTGAACCGGACTGGCCGATAATGGCAACAAATTCATTTTCATGAATCTGTAAATTCACATGGTCCAATGCCCGTACCTCATTTTCCCCGGGATTATATACCTTGCAAATATCCCGTATGTCCACCAATGCACCCATTTCTATTCGTCCTCCATTTCCATCCTGTTTCTTCCCCTGCTGCTGTCAGGGCTATTTCTTTCTATATATAAACAGTAAACAGCAATCCAATTTTTCTTTTTCGCAGCTGTCTTACTGTATTACTTATCTAATACAATAATCGCTTTTATAGAATTTGTCAACCACTTGTCAAGATAAATTTATGTGATAAATATGTTTTTATGAAAAAGCATAAATTGCACCTCTATGTATCATCCTGTTTTCTGCAACCGCCTACTTGTTCCATTATATTGAAAAATCCTAACAATACTATGAGAAATACCTTAAAAATTTCTAAAAAAAAATTAAGAAAGACATGCTACCCATAATATACAACGGGGTAACATGCCTTTTTTCTTCAATTATTTTATTATTTTTACCTATATAGATTCGGGTGCCCAATGGTCTGGCGGACCGCGGCTTCCTCTTTATGCTGTTTTGCCCACAGCTACGGTTTTATGCCCCTCTTTCAATATGGGGCTGAGTTTCTTATATACCAGCATTGTCACTAGCGAAACGCTGCCGCCTTTTAAGATATTCAAAGGCGCTACCGCAAATATCACCAGCGTAGCCACGTTTTGGATAGCCGGATTGATTGCGGTTCCCATCGCTACGATTTCATCCAAAGGCATGCCATACAACTGCGCAAATTTAGGCAGGAGGTAAATTGCATTGAAAGCTGTGCCAAACACAGTCATGCACAAGGTGCCTGTTACAGAGCCCACAATTGCGGTGCCTTTTTTCTTTTTGTTTAAATAAATAATAGATGCCGGCAGGATAAAGCTGCACCCGATTACAAAATTAGCAAGGTCGCCCACAAAAGCGGTAGTCGTTCCTTTAAAGATAAGTTTTAAAAATATTTTGCAAAACTCAATCATTACGCCTGCTACCGGCCCAAAGGCAAAAGTTCCGATTAACACCGGGATTTCACTGAAGTCCAGTTCATAAAAGGCCGGTGCAAAAGGCACGGGAAACTCCAGCAGCATAAGGATAAAGGCAATTGCGGAAAAAACACCGATAACCGCTATTTTTCTTGTGGAAAGCACCCTTTCCGTATCCCCGTTTTTCTTTTTTGCCAGTTTTTCCGCACCATAGGCGACTGCAAACATCAGCGCCACAATGCCTAAAAACTCCAAAACAAACACCAGGTTTTCCGTTACCGACTGCATTAAATTGTTCATATCATTTCCTCCTGAAAATAAAAATATTTTAGGGAAAATTCTTCAAAAAAACCCCGGACAAAGATGTCCGGGGCCGTATTCCGTAATTTTGCCGCCTTATGATTTTCCCGGGCTTTGTATGTATCCCTGCCCGTTCCTTTTCCTAAGACATGCATCCTACTTTCCTTCTCTCATCCAGACTTTACTGTCGGTTTTGGAATTGCACCAAATCAGCCGCCGGAAAGCATTTCACTTTCTCAAAGCGGGTCGCGGACTGTCACCGCCGGTAGGGAATGACGAATTTATTTTCGTTTCACCCAACCCCGAAGAATTTTCTCATTTATTTAATTCGTATTAAGCATATAGCGATTGCAGGATTTTGTCAAGAATTTCTTGGAATTTATATTTTAAGAAAAATACTACAATAAATGCATTCACATATTTTCAGAATCTCTTCTTCCGTTTTATCTGATATTTGTCTGTAAAACTCCTCTACAACCAAGTTATTATACTCGTATTGCGGCAATCTTCCCTCATTATCAATTACAGCCTTTATAAACTCATATAATTGGCGTGTCCTATACTCCGGATCATTTAAACGGAAACGCCTAATATGTGTTTCTATAAACTTTTTTTCTTTTTCAGAATATTTATATGTATGGTTTGCTGGCTGAAATTCCAATTTTAAAACATCATATTGTACGGTTAACGCATTTCCGGTTTCATCTCCGGATTTTCCTATAGGTTGTAAAATAATTTCACTTTCCGGCATTTTATGATATTCATTTTGCAAGTTTTTCAGTGCAGTGCATGGCTCTGTACATGGTTTCTCTCTCTGCTCACGTTCACATTTCTCTTCGAATTGTTGAATTATCCCTTTTGGCAGCGCCCTTTTCTTCTCGCCGATTTTCTTAAATATCTGATTGCAAGCCGGACATGCCAATCCTATATTAGGTATACATTCCGCTAATTTAGGCGAATTTGTTTTTTCTATTGCATGTTCTAAATGAGCAAATAGTTTTCTGTCTACACGTACTCTGGAATAGCAATACATGCAGTAGCCTTCCGAACATTTTTCCAAGACTTCCTTTAAGCGTTTTCCTCTTGTATTTCTAACTCCATATTTCCCCTCTTCTTTATAATCAGGATGAAATACAGGTATTTCTAATATTAAAGTTTCTTTCATAAACTTACCATCTCTGTATCTGCTGTAAAATAATCTTCTGCGATGCTGACAAGTCCTTCTTCTGCAATTTGTTTAACCATTCCTCCTCATAGCTCCCCCATGCCCCGTTCATTTTATTGTTGAGCAGATGCCGTAATATTTCCTCAGTTTCGCTTGGCATCACTTTCCGTTCTCCAAACAAACGCCCAAAAATAATTTGTACCTCCGAAATGGAAGAATAATCATTTATATCCACAACCTCACAAACATTATTATCTAAAATAACCAAATTAGCTTCTGATGTATGTGCTACCAAATCGCAGGAATGCGTTGCCACAACCCATCTTGCCCATGAAAACTTTTCCTTTAAAAATTCCATAATAAGTGCCGAATATTTAGGGGATAAAAATTCATCCAATTCATCCACCACTATCCATGCATGATTTACTCCATGTCCTTGAATTACCGTATCCTGATAATATAATAGTTCCAGCAAAATCCTTATAATTGCCTGATATCCGCTTGACAAAAGCCCCTTTCCATCCCCAAAATCCACTTCCCCCAGCGGATCCCCATTCACTATGCTAAATTTATCACCCGTTAGACTATAAAACAGCTTTTGAACATCCTCTTCATAATTTCCATAAATCATTTCCGCACATTCCGTCGATGTACCATGAAAACTAAAAGAATCTGCCAAATTAAAATAAGCCTCCCCTAATCGGGTTTTAAGGACTGCCATATCAAACTCTGGCTTGTCTTTTATTTTAGAAGCCTTCTTTACATCAAATCCTCTGTTAACAGCATCTATAAAATAAACATTACTATTCTATTGGCACTTTTCTATAAATTTCTTCAATAATAATGATTTCCCGCTGGAATTTTCTCCAATCACTATATTATCTATATACGGCAGTTCCTTCTTAACCATTTTTTCAGTGATTTCATTAATCCGTTCCAGACCAAATTTCATAAACGGTTTTCCACCTTTCATTCATACTTTTCCATTTTACTGTACCTTGCCGTGCATAAGAAATATAATCACTATTATTTAAAATAGCATTATAGATTTCGGGGGTTACTGTTTTTCTTACACCTAATTTTTCATATATGATATAAAAACTTTCTAACAATGCCACTTTAGAGGACTGCCTTTTATTTACTTGAAACAAACTTAAAAAGGAAATTAAACTTTCTTCATATCCTTTAATGACATTATCCGCAAAGGTCATTGCTTCTTCCGAAAAGCTATCTAACAGCTCAGAATAAGAACCATTATATCCTGAAATGGTAAATTCAAAATTTCCTGCATCCCTCCGGACATTGACAAATCTCCTTAAGGCGCAAAATCTAAGTAATGTTTCTAAATCCCGTTCTTTTGCATCTTCCCTTCCCCAAATCTTTCTCCAGGCAACATTATTCCGATTAAATGTTTGAAGCATCTCATAGAAACTGCAGACATATATCCCATTCCTCTGTTCTTGCGGTGATAGAAGGGAACCTCCCTTGTTCAAGTTTGCAAAAATATGTCTTAGCACCTCCGATTTTTTTCCCTCATCATTAATTTTTATTTCGATTACAGTAATCGGAGTATAATCAATTTTCCTTTTCCATTCAATTGGCAGCGATGCATAATCCACATTAACCGTCTTCCTGTCCTTTCCAGCTAAATCAACATGGAACTCCTCCAGTTCAAACCGCTCTAATAATGCCTCTTTAAATGAATTATTATCAAGAGATAACTCGGAAAAATTGATACAACTATTTTTTTTCTTATTTAAATAATAACCAATATAGTAAAAGAACAAGCTCATAATGCGCTGCTGGCCATCCAATATTTCTAATTGGTTTTTTTCATTTCTGCATGTATAAATCGGTGGAATCGGCAAACCGCATATCAATGATTCTACCAATGCGGTAGCCTGCCCTCTGCTCCAACGGTACTTTCTCTGGTACTTCGGTATAATATACAGATTCTCATTTACGCCTTCGACCAACGTTCTAAATCCAACATCTGCCTTATACTGCTGGATACTTGCAGCCGCTAAATTGTTTAACAAATCACCGCCTGACATCATAAACCGTTCCTCTTTCTTACCATTCGCATACCGTTGTTACTGTTTCCTGTTTATTTTCATCGTCAAAGCAATCCTCTTCTTCGCCGTATCCACGGAAATCACCTGAACATCTACAACATCCCCTACGCTCACCGCCTCCAAAGGATGTTTGATGAACCTGTCCGTAATTTGGGAAATATGGACTAATCCGTCCTGATGGACTCCGATGTCCACAAAAGCGCCGAAATCTATGACATTGCGCACCGTTCCTTTCAGTATCATGCCCGGTTTCAAGTCTTTCATTTCCAACACGTCGCTTCTTAAAATGGGTGCCGGCATATCTTCTCTTGGATCCCTCGCAGGCTTTTCCAGTTCTTTCAGGATATCCGTTAGGGTGATTTCCCCAATTCCCAATTCCGATGCTATTTTCTTTTTATCTTTCATTTTCCTTTCCAATGTGCTTACGGTTGTCACACCTTCTTCTTTTTTAGAAGAAGCAGATGCATTCCCTTCTCCCGTTTCCAAAGCCATATTGCCCATTGCCGCCGCCAGTGCCTTCCCCATAGCAGTTCCCGTATTCCGTATCACTACTTTATTCTGCTTCTTTTCCTGCTTCGGAGCCGTCTTTTTCACTTTGCCTTTCTCCGATGCCGCTTTTTTCTGGGCAGCTTTTACATCTTCCATTGTAAGCCCCATTTTATCCAAAAGCTTCAACGTGGCTTCGTAAGACTCCGGGTGGACGCTGGTTGCATCCAGCGGGTTTTCCCCTTCCAGAATACGCAAAAATCCTGCACACTGCTCAAAGGCTTTCGGGCCAAGTTTGGCTACCTTCAAAAGCTGTTTCCTGCTTGTAAAGCGTCCGTTATTTTCCCTGTAGTCCACAATGTTTTTTGCTATCGTTTTTGTGATGCCGGAAATGTATTCTAAAAGCGATGCCGAAGCGGTATTTAAGTCAACGCCTACCTTGTTCACGCAGTCTTCCACTACGCCGCTTAAAGTCTCGCTCAATTTCTTCTGGTTCATATCATGCTGGTATTGACCCACACCGATTGATTTTGGGTCAATTTTTACCAGTTCTGCCAAAGGATCCTGCAATCTTCTCGCGATAGACGCAGCGCTTCTTTGCCCCACATCGAAGTTGGGGAACTCTTCCGTAGCCAGCTTGCTCGCCGAATAAACGGAAGCGCCCGCTTCATTCACAATGACATACTGCACCGGCACATCCAGCTCTTTAATCAAATCCACTATGACTTGTTCGGATTCCCGGGATGCCGTGCCGTTTCCTACGGAAATCAAAGAAATACCGTATTTTTTGATTAATTTTTTCAGCTCTGTCTTGGCTTCCGTTACTTTATTTTGGGGTGCCGTCGGGAAAATAACTTTGGTGTCCAATACTTTCCCCGTCGCATCCACTACCGCCAATTTGCAGCCCGTACGGAAGGCCGGATCCCAGCCAAGCACTACTTTCCCTGCAATCGGAGGCTGCATCAATAGCTGCTCCAAGTTTTTCCCAAATACCGAAATTGCGCCGTCTTCCGCCTTTTCCGTCAGTTCGTTGCGGATTTCCCTTTCAATAGCCGGGGCAATCAGGCGGTGGTAACTGTCATCGATCACCGCCGTCAAAACAGGGGCTGTAACCTCATTATCGGATGTAATCACTTTCTTTTCCAAAAAACGGAGGATTCGTTCCTCCGGCGCCACGATTTTTACCGTCAGGACTTTTTCGCTTTCCCCACGGTTTAAAGCAAGTATCCTATGGCCTGCCGCTTTTTTAACCGGCTCTTCATAATTATAGTACATTTCATATACGCTTTCGGCTTTATCATCCTTTGCCGTGCTAACCACCATACCTTCTTCCATTGTAATGTTCCGGATATAGATACGGTAGTCCGCTTCATCGGAAATGCTCTCTGCAATAATGTCCTTTGCGCCCTGAATCGCTTCTGCTGCTGTTTTGACTTCTTTTTCTTCATTGATATATTTGGCTGCCTCTTCTTCCAACGGGCACTTGGCATCCTGCGCCAATATCCATTCCGCCAATCCATCCAATCCCTTTTCTTTGGCCACGCTCGCCCTGGTCTTACGTTTTGGCCGGTATGGGCGGTACAAATCTTCTACAACTACAAGTGTTTCCGCCGAAAGAATCTTTTCTTTTAGCTCGTCCGTCAGCTTTCCTTGTTCTTCTATGCTTCCGATAACCTGTTCCTTCTTTTCTTCCAGATTGCGCAAATAAACAAGCCTCTCGTACAAATTACGAAGCGCCTCGTCATTTAACGAACCTGTTGCCTCCTTACGGTATCTGGAAATAAAAGGAATCGTATTTCCTTCATCAATCAATTTAACAGCAGCTTCTATCTGCCATTTCTGTACTGCAAGTTCCTGACTTAATTTTAATATAATATCCATAATTTACCTCATTTCTATGTTCCTATTCAATATCCTATATGAAAACTATCCAATTTTCAAGATTGTATTATGAGTTATTAAGTGTTACAATGAAAATGTATATTTTAGGGAATTATATTTTCAGAACGTGAAAAACTGGAATGGAGAAAATCATGGATTTTAATAATAACGGCACTCAAAACAATCCAAATCAAAACCCCTATAACGCGAACCGTCCTATGGGAAATTCGCCGTATGGCTATCAATATTCCCCTCCGTATATTATGCCGGGGCAGAAACTTGCCAATGCCGCTATGGTGCTTGGCATTATTTCCATTTTGTCCACTATTTTAATGACGATTTATATCCCTTTGATTTTGGGAAGCATTGCGATTATCCTTGCGATTCTATCGAAAGGCTCAAAATCCCGTATGGCAGGGCAGGCCATGACCGGGCTTATCTGCGGTGCCGGAGGCCTTGTCATGAATCTGGGCATCCTCATTACCACTCTTTCGTTTATCTTTTCCCATCCGGAAATTTTGCAGGATGCCGCACGGACGTATGATGCCCAATTCGAGCAGATTTACGGGGAATCCACGGAAGATGTTCTGGGACAATCTATTGAAGATATGATTAACGAAACTTTTGGTTTTGAATAATGTAATGTGAGAAAGGTATGGTGGCTTTATGAGTACAATCAGTCCAATCAGTAATTTTGCCAATTATAGCAGCCCTGTCGGCAACGCTTCCGGCAACAATGCAGAAGGTTCTAAAGTGACAATGAACCCGGGCGAATCCAATGTAAAATCCCCCGGAAGGAAATCTTCCCCCGCAGAATGCGAAACTTGCAAAAACAGGAAATATCAGGACGGATCCGATGAAATGGTATCTTTTAAATCGGCTACTCATATTTCCCCGCAATCCGCCGCATCTGCAGTCCGTTCCCATGAGCAGGAACATGTTTCCAACGCTTATAAAAAAGCGGCTACGAATAATGGGGAAGTCCTCTCCGCCAATGTGTCCATCCACACTGCGGTATGCCCAGAATGCGGACGGAGCTATGTATCCGGTGGAACTACTACAACACAGATTAAATATTACAACGAAGATAATCCTTACCAAAAGGATTTGAAAACTGCCGATTCCATAAAATATCAGGGAATGAACGTTGACATGGCAGTGTAAAAAGATTTTTTGAATGGGAGACTTGAATCTATGAATACCTTTAAATCCTCCGCCGAACTGAAAGGCATCTCCAAAGACCAGTTGTTCGGCCATTACGGTACAATGGTAGGCGCTTTACTTCTCATGGGGCTTGCCGCTTTATTAATCACATATATCCCTTCTATGTTAATCACTGCGCAAACCATCCCGGAGCTTATCATTTACTATTTGATTAGCTTTATCGTCAGTCTGCTGGTTGGTATTCTGGCATCCGGTGAAGCGTATCTCTATCTAAAGCTTATTTGTGGGCAGCCTGTTTTCGCCGGGGATATATTTTATGGTTTCAAGGCTCATCCCGATAAAGCAATCCTCCTGCAGTTTGTACTTTCTTTAACAACCTATATTGGTTCAGCACCTATGATGATTTTTTATTACCTTTATTTGACTACCGCCCGTACCTCTTACCTATTGCTTATGTCCATTTTCTGCGTTATCGGTATGGCGGTTATCTGCATCATTAACCTGATGCTTTCGCAAGTTTTCTTTTTATTACAGGACTTCCCGCAATATTCTGCCAAAGAGCTGCTTAAAATGAGCTGCCGGATTATGAAGGGACACAAAGGCCGGCTGTTTTATATTTCCGTCAGCTTCCTCCCCCTCTATATACTAGGCACCTTCTCCTTCTGCATCGCCTTTTTATGGCTGATACCTTACACAAATACGGTTATGGCCAATTTTTATATGGATTTGATGAAAAACCGGAACAGGATACAAAAACAGAACCAAACGGTAATGCAGGAAAATATGGCAATGCAAAGAAATGCGGATGTGCAGGAAAATTCGGCCATTCAAGGAAATGTGGACGTACAGGACAATTCGACCATTCAGTGGAATATAGACGTACAGGGGAATACGGTAATCCAAGGAAATGAAGGCATACAGGGAGATATGGCAGTTCAAGAAAATGCGGTCATACAGGGCGTGGCTTTGGCTTCTGAAAATTCAGCCATTCAAAAAGAAAATTTAGAACCTAGTGTATCTCTGCAAGATAAAGCTACGGTCACCGAAGGCTCTGTTGCACAGGAAGATACATCCATAGAAGAATCAAAGGAATATTAGCAAAAAAGTGCCCATCATAACACACGCTTGTACTGGAATGGCTGCATCAGCAGCCATTTTTCTTTTGCTCATAACAATATATCTCCTCTGTACGGGGCTGTGTAATCGAGTAAGGAAACGACCTTTTTCCCTACACGCCGCGCGACCCCTGCGACCCCTGCGCCGCGTAGCGGGCTATTTCCCCTGCTCGGAACTGTGTATAAAAACAGTCTGAAGAATCCTGCTTGCAGGATTCTCCGCCTGCGGCGGGTCGCGGCAGCGACATACTCCCCCTCCGCCGCAGTGCGGTAATTATTTTTTACTATATAGGAAATTCAGAGAACTTTCCTATAAGGTAAAAAACAGCATTGCCATATCATAATGGCAATGCTGTCATGCAAAACTTTTTTTATTCCTCCACCGCTCTCCCACCAACACTCATCCATTTCAGATAAGCATTAATAAACAGGTCTAATCCGCCGTCCAGTACGGCATCCGCATTGCCGGACTCCTCTCCTGTCCTGTGGTCTTTCACCATCGTATATGGCTGCAGTACATAAGAACGTATCTGGTTCCCCCACCCGATTTCCTTTACTTCCCCGCGAATATCGGAAAGCTTCTCCGCATTTTCTTCCTGCTTCAAAAGGTAAAGCTTCGCCTTTAACATCTGCATCGCCTTATCTTTATTTTGGAACTGGGAGCGCTCGTTTTGGCACTGCACTACAATTCCGGTAGGCAAATGGGTAATTCTTATGGCCGATGAGGTTTTGTTAATATGCTGTCCTCCCGCGCCGCTGCTTCGGTACGTATCAATGCGCAAATCATCATCGTTTATGTCCACATCCATGTCTTCTTCTATATCCGGCATAACATCCAAAGAAACAAAGGAGGTCTGCCGTTTTCCCTGTGCATTGAAAGGAGAAATACGTACCAGCCGGTGTACCCCTTTCTCCGATTTTAAATAGCCGTACGCATTCACACCGTTTACCTGAAAAGTCACCGACTTGATGCCCGCTTCCTCACCGTCCAGATAATCCAGCACTTCCACAGAAAAGCCTTTGCGTTCCGCCCATCTCGTATACATCCGGTAAAGCATACCGCACCAGTCGCAGCTTTCGGTTCCGCCTGCACCCGCATTCAGCTTAAGGATTGCATTATCCTTATCATATTCCCCGGACAATAGAGTACGGATACGGATATCCTCAAAAGTCGCAATAAATGTATCCAACTCGGAGCGTATGTCCGCAACCATTTCCGCGTCATCCTCTTCGTAGCTCATTTCGATTAAATCCCCGATATCCTCATATTGGCGTTCCAATCCTTGGATGGTATCCACCGTATCCTTAAGGTTTTTCAGTTCTTTCATCTTCTGGTTGGAAACTTCAGGGTCATCCCAAAAACCGGGGGCTTCCATTTCCCTTTCCAGTTCTTCCACACGCCTTGACTTATTTGCTAAGTCAAAGTGAATCCCTCACTTCCGCAAGCGGACTTTCATATATCTGCAATTCTGTTTTCATCTGATCCAATTCTACCACTTAACGTTCACCACACTTTCTATATATTCTATCCGGGCCGCTTTCTATTTCTTTCCGCAGCACTGTTTATATTTTTTCCCGCTTCCACAAGGGCAAGGGTCATTGGGATATACTTTCTCCGTTTCCCTCTTCACCGGCCCTTTGGGAAGGGAATCATCCTTATTCGTTCCTGTTACTTTCGCGACCTGTTCCCTCTCTACCTTCTGTTCAATGCGGACATGGAACAGCAAGCGCACCGTCTCTTCTTTTATATTCTGTGTCATCTCGTCAAACATTTCATAACCATTAAGCTTATATTCCACCAAAGGGTCTCTCTGGCCGTAAGCCTGCAGCCCTACGCCCTGGCGGAGCTGGTCCATGTCGTCGATATGATCCATCCATTTACGGTCGATAACCTTTAAAAGGATAACTCTTTCGATTTCACGCATCGCTTCCGGATTAGGAAATTCTGCTTCTTTCGTTTCATACAATTTTATTGCTTCTTCTTTCAGCTGCTGCTTTAAGCTGTTTTTCTTCGGCTTCAATACCCTTCCTGTATTCACCGGACGGATAGGTATGGTAGGCAATAGCAGGGCATTCAGTTCGGAAAAATCCCAGTCATCAATATCAGCCTCATCGCTGATGCTGATATCCACCGCATTTTCCGCAATATCCGTAACCATCTTGAAAATGGAGTCCCTCATGCTCTCGCCGCTTAATACTTGTCTTCTTTCTTCGTAAATAATTTCCCTCTGCTCATTCATCACCTGGTCGTATTCCAACAGATTTTTACGGATTCCGAAGTTGTTATTCTCTATCTTCTTCTGCGCCGATTCAATCGCTTTTGTCAATGATTTATGCTCAATTTCCTGATTTTCCGGAATGCCCAATGTATTAAACATGCCAATCAGACGCTCAGAACCGAACAGACGCATCAAATCATCCTGCAGCGATATATAGAATTTGGACTCCCCGGGGTCTCCCTGCCGCCCGCTTCGCCCGCGCAGCTGATTATCAATACGTCTGGATTCATGGCGCTCCGTACCGATAATCTTCAGCCCTCCGGCTGCCCGCGCATCATCATCCAGCTTAATATCCGTACCACGCCCCGCCATATTGGTGGCGATAGTCACTGCCCCATGCACACCGGCATCGGCAACTATCTCCGCCTCCAGCTCATGGAACTTCGCATTCAATACTTTATGCGGTACACCGTTTTTCGTCAATAAGCGGCTGATTTCCTCCGAAGCCTCAATGGTAATCGTACCTACCAGTACCGGCTGCCCTTTCGCATGGGCTTCCTTTACCGCTTCTACAATAGCATACAGCTTTTCTTTCTTCGTCTTATAAACCGCATCCTGCAAATCTTTTCTTATTACGGGCTTATTGGTAGGAATCTCAATAACATCCATCCCATAAATATCACGAAATTCCTTCTCTTCCGTCAATGCCGTACCTGTCATGCCCGCTTTTTTATCAAATTTATTAAAAAAGTTCTGGAAAGTGATGGTAGCCAATGTTTTGCTCTCCCTCTTCACCTTCACATGCTCTTTTGCCTCTATCGCCTGATGAAGCCCATCGGAGTAGCGCCGCCCCGGCATAATGCGCCCTGTAAACTCATCCACAATCAAAACCTGCTCATCCTTCACCACATAGTCCTGATCCCGGAACATTAAGTTATGGGCCCTTAAAGCCAGGTTAATATTATGCTGTATTTCCAGGTTTTCCGGATCGGCCAGATTTTCAATCTGGAAGAAACGTTCCACCTTAGACACACCTTCCGCCGTCAGATTAACGATTTTATCCTTTTCATTCACGATAAAATCACCGGTTTCTTCCCGTTCCACACCCATAATGGCATCCATCTTGGTAAGGGCTTCCATATCCGCCCCTCGTTTTAACTGTCTGGCCAAAATATCGCAAGCTTCATACAGCTTCGTGGATTTCCCGCTCTGCCCTGAAATAATAAGGGGTGTCCTTGCCTCGTCCACAAGCACCGAATCGACTTCGTCGATAATCGCATAGTGCAAATCGCGGAGTACAAGCAGCTCCTTATAAATCACCATATTATCCCTTAAGTAATCAAAGCCCAGTTCATTGTTCGTAACATAGGTGATATCGCAGTTGTACTGCTCTCTCCTCTCATCGGACTTCATATCGTTCAGCACTACGCCAACCTTTAGCCCAAGAAACTCATGCACCTGCCCCATCCACTCCGCATCACGCTTTGCCAGATAGTCGTTAACCGTTACGACATGTACGCCTCTTCCTTCCAACGCATTCAAATATGCCGGAAGCGTAGAAACAAGTGTCTTCCCTTCCCCAGTCTTCATCTCGGCAATGCGCCCCTGGTGGAGGATAATGCCGCCAATCAACTGTACGCGGTAATGCTCCATATTCAGCACACGCCTGGCCGCCTCCCTTACGGTCGCATATGCTTCCGGCAGAAGGTCATCCAACGTCTCCCCATCCTGAAGACGCTTTTTATACTCTTTTGTTTTTTCCCTTAACTGCTCGTCCGTCAGTTGGAGCATAGAAGGCCTTAAAGACTCGATTTTATCCACCATACCGGCAATCCTCTTCAATTCCCTCTCGCTGTGAGTTCCAAAAACCTTATTTACAATATTCATCGTCAAACTCCTATGTCATCCATCGACTTCATTATCCGGCAGCGCCGTCATCTTGCCTTTTCCTTTATCATGGCAATCATGCACAAAAACTACATGCGTGCCGCCTTTTCAATATAAAATTCCGCTGTTTACAAAAAACCACTGTTTATTTTAACAGATTTGCTGGTGATATTCAACCTTTGTACGCCAAGGAATTTAAGAAGTTGGTATGATTTCCGTGAAAATAGGCTCCCTCTGCCCTTGACCTTAAATATAAGAAGTGTTATTATTTTAACGATTAGATAAATCGTGCCCTATTAGTAAGGTAATAATCAAAAATTTTAAGTACGAGGTGCAGACAAATGAGCAAAACTTTTGACGATTTAATTTCTAAGGTAAAAGAAATCCCCATGAAAAAGGTTTCCGTTGCCGTTGCGCAGGATTCCGCTGTTTTGGAGGCCGTAAGGGCTGCAAAGGACAGGCAGATTGCAGATGCTATCTTAGTAGGGGATGAGTCCAAAATCAGGGCAATCGCAGCAGACATCCAGGTGGATATCAGCGACTTTGAAATCGTAAACGTAGAAGACGATATCGAAGCTTCCTTGGCGGCTGTCAAATTAGTGCATGAAGGCAAGGCAGATATGTACATGAAGGGGCTTATCGACACAAAACATTTCTTAAAAAGCGTCCTTGACAAAGAAGTCGGGCTGCGTACAGGGAAACCGTTATCCCACGTTTGTGTTTTTGATATCGAAGGCATTGATCACCTTCTGTTTTTGACAGACGTAGCTTTTATCCCTTACCCAACTTTGGAAGACAAAGTGAACATTATCAGCAATACACTGGAAATTACAAAGGCATGCGGCATTGAATGCCCGAAAGTAGCTCCTCTTGCTGCTGTAGAAGTGGTAAATCCTAAGATGCCCGCTACCGTAGAAGCTGCGGAACTTACCCGGATGAACAAAGACGGGGAAATCACCGGATGCGTTGTTGACGGTCCCCTCTCCCTTGACCTTGCCATTGATGCAGAAGCTGCAAAGCACAAGGGCGCTACCGGCCGGCCGATTCAAGGCGATGCGGATATTCTTCTTTTCCCTGATATCCACGCAGGCAATTTGGTATACAAAGCTATCGTACATACGGCAAAATTGAAAAACGGCAATATTTTAACAGGTACAAAGGCACCGGTTATCTTAACTTCCCGTTCCGATTCTATGGAAGTAAAAGTAAACTCCCTTGCCCTTGGTGCGGTTGTTGCTGATTATTTAAAATAAAAAGGAGAATCGCTATGGCAATCAAAAGTTTAATTATCAATCCCGGCTCCACATCCACCAAAATTGGTGTATTTGAGGACGAAACATTGTTATTTGAAGAAACTTTAAGGCACTCTACGGAAGAAATCGCGCAATATGCTTCTATCGTAGAGCAAAAAGATTTCAGGAAAAACATTATTCTGGACTTAATGAAAGAAAAAGATTTCGATATGAAATCTTTAGATGTAATTGTAGGGCGCGGCGGTATGTTGAAACCTATCCCCGGCGGTACCTATGCGGTTACCGATGATTTGCTGGAGGATTTGAAAGTAGGCGTACAGGGCCAGCATGCTTCCAACCTTGGCGGCATCCTTGCAAGGGAAATCGCTGATTCCATTGGGATTCCTTCTTATATTGTAGACCCGGTTGTTGTGGACGAACTTATGCCCACCGCAAGGTATTCCGGTGTACCGGAACTGCCCCGCATCAGTATCTTCCATGCCCTCAACCAAAAAGCGGTAGCCAAACGCTATGCTAACGAAAAAGGGGTAGCTTATGATTCCCTGAACTTAATCGTTGTCCATATGGGCGGCGGCGTTTCCGTAGGCGCCCATGAAAAAGGCAAAGTCGTAGACGTATTCAACGCCCTTGACGGCGATGGGGCATTTTCCCCGGAAAGGGCTGGCGCAGTTCCTCCCGGAGCATTAATTAAAATGTGCTTCTCCGGTAAATATACCGAAAAAGAAGTTTATAAAAAACTGGTGGGCAACGGCGGCTTCAACGCATACCTGAATACCAACGACATGAGGGATGTGGACAAAATGGTGGACGAAGGGAACAAAGAAGCAGAGGAAATCCGCGAAGCATTTATCCTTCAGGTTGCCAAAGACATCGGCTCTATGGCATGTGTCCTGAAAGGCAAAGTAGACCAGATTATTATGACCGGCGGCATCGCTTATGACAAAGCTGTGACGGATGGTTTGAAAGAAAAAGCCGGCTTCATCGCTCCTGTTACCGTATACCCCGGCGAAGATGAACTTCTCGCTCTGGCACAAGGCGCAATCCGAGTTATGACCGGAAAAGAAACGGCGATGGTTTATTAAGTGTAAGTATATTCTATATGGTATGACCTTTTGATACCCGAATCCTATAGGATTCTCCGCTGGCGGCAACTTCTTCTCTGTGGCATAATTTTCTATTATAATCGAGTAGAGAAGATTCATCTTCCCCTACTCGCTGTGTGCCCCGTGCGCCGCATAGTGGCATATTTCCGTTGCACGGGCTGCATATAAAAAGGCGTCTTAAAGTTATTTCTGACTTTTAGGCGCTTTTTATTTAGGAAATTTTTAAATAAAACCCTTCTTTTTTATAACGTTTAGTGCTAAAATTCATTTATATTTATACAAAATTAATACATATTATTTTAAGAAACGGGGTAAATGGAAATGAAAATGCAAAAGAAAAAGCTGTTTGGCGGGGCTGGCGTCCTGCTGCTATGTATGGCATTGCTTCCTCTCACCGCATTTGCGGCGGAAGCAGAGGCGGAATATACGCCTTCTATGTATGCCACTTTTTGGGCGCTTGTTCCGCCCATTGTCGCTATCGCACTTGCTTTAATCACGAAAGAGGTTTACAGCTCCCTTTTTATCGGTATTCTGGTAGGCGGGCTATTTTATTCCGGCTTCTCTTTCGAGACTACTCTTACACACATTTTTAACGACGGCTTTGTTGCAGTCCTGTCTGACAGCTACAACGTGGGGATTCTTATCTTCCTGGTCATATTGGGAGCTATGGTAAGCCTAATGAACCGGGCAGGAGGCTCTGCTGCTTTCGGACATTTTGCAAAAGAAAAAATCAAATCCCGTGCAGGGGCGCAGCTTGCTACCATTGCCCTTGGCGTCCTGATTTTTATTGATGACTATTTTAACTGCCTTACCGTAGGCAGCGTTATGAAACCGGTTACGGACGAGCATAAAGTATCGCGGGCAAAGCTGGCTTACCTAATTGATGCTACCGCCGCTCCGGTCTGCATTATCGCCCCCATTTCTTCTTGGGCTGCTGCCGTATCCGGGTTTGTGGAAGGGGAAGACGGCTTTTCTATTTTTATCCGCGCCATCCCTTACAACTTTTATGCTATCCTGACAATTGTAATGATGGTATCCCTCGTCCTTATGAATGTGGACTTTGGCCCTATGAAGCTCCACGAAGCCAACGCCCGGAAAGGGGATTTATTCTCCATGAAAGAAAAGAACACCGGGAAAGAACAAATACCGTTTAACCCAAAGGGCAAAGTCATCGACCTCTTAATCCCTATTATCACTTTAATTATCTTCTGTGTCATCGGCATGATTTATACTGGCGGGTTCTTTGAAGGGGCTGGGTTTGTAGAGGCATTCTCCAATTCCGATGCTTCGGTTGGCCTTGCTTTAGGCAGTATCTGTTCCTTAATTATCACAGTGATTATCTATCTTATACGGAGGGTTTTAAGTTTTAAAGAATGTATGGACTGTCTCCCCGAAGGTTTCAAAGCAATGGTACCCGCTATCTTAATCCTTACTTTCGCCTGGACATTAAAAGCCATGACGGACAGTTTAGGGGCTGCTACTTTCGTTGCAGAAATGATGAAGCAAAGTGCCGGTTCGCTGATGAACTTCCTTCCGGCTATTATTTTCCTTGTAGGATGCTTCCTCGCTTTCTCTACGGGAACTTCCTGGGGAACTTTCGGTATTCTTATCCCCATCGTAGTGGCAGTATTTGCGGAATCCAACCCGCAGCTTATGATTATCTCCATATCGGCCTGCATGGCCGGAGCCGTATGCGGCGACCACTGCTCTCCTATTTCGGACACCACGATTATGGCATCCGCAGGCGCCCAATGCAACCATGTCAACCACGTATCCACACAGCTTCCTTATGCTCTGGTAGCAGCCGCGATTTCCTTTATCACTTACATTGTGGCAGGATTTTCCCAAAGTGCATGGATTTCCTTACCCACAGGGATTATCCTTATGCTACTGACCTTATATGTGGTGAAATGCATAAGCAGCGAAAAAAGAAGATGAGATAATGGGATTTAAAATTGAAAATTGAAAATTTTCAACTCTAAGTTTGTGTCCGCGCAACATCCGCAAACTTATATGCCAAATCAAAGACCCCGCTGCAAGCAACGGGGTATCAAACTTGCAGCGCTGCAGAGCAGCGGGGTATTTGACCCTCGCGGCAGTCGCCAAATGTCTGCAAGCAGCCACTTGGCTCGTTGCTCGCGGGAATAAAACAAATAAAATCGGCTTTGTGCAATAAAGCCGCGCAGAAATGGAGTTAAATTATGACAAAAAAAGAACTGGCAATCGACAACCATAATAAAAAATACAATTGCGCCCAATCCGTGGCTTGCGCTTTCAGCGAGGAAGTGGGTGTAGACGAATCCATCCTGTTCAAAGCATGTGAAGGCTTCGGCCTTGGCATGGGATGTATGGAATGCACCTGCGGCGCCCTTTCCGGCGCAATCACCCTGGCGGGATTCCAGAACAGCGACGGCAACATTGACGACCCTCAAACCAAAGCAGCTACCTACCGCCTTGCCTCCCAGCTCGTGCAACGTTTCAAAGAAAAAACAGGCTCTACTGTTTGCCGCGAATTGAAAGGCATTGATACCGGAACAATACTCCACAGTTGCCCGGACTGCATCATGGATGGGGTAGAGACCGTTCAGGAGATTCTCGGGCTATAAAAAAGTGTGGTGTAATTTCCTATATGGTAAAAAATAACTTTTCTCTCTAATATCCTTGTAAAAAAACAGAGCATTGGATATTGGACAGTTCACCATTAGAGTTATGTAATTTTTAAGGATTGGTTTCTGCACGCAGCAGGAACCAATCCTTTTCTTTTTTTCTTCTTTATTTCTTACTCTTTTCCTTTTTTTTCTTTCTGAAAATCTCCTGGAAGGAAGTCTCAAAAGGCGCTTTTGCAATCCCATATTCCGTGACTATCGCTGTAATCAAATCATGGTCTGTCACATCGAATGCAGGATTATACACTTTTACCCCTTCCGGTGCCATCCGTTCTTTGTACCACATTTGCGTCACTTCTTCCGCCGGGCGCTCCTCAATTCGGATATGGCTGCCCGTCTCCGTATTCAAGTCTATAGTAGAAGTAGGGGCGCATACGTAAAATGGGATGTTGTAGCGTTTTGCTGCTACTGCAACCAAAGAAGTTCCTATTTTATTTGCCGTATCCCCATTAGCAGCCACCCTGTCGCAGCCTACAAACACCGCATTTACCCAGCCGTTTTTCATCACCATAGCCGACATATTGTCGCAGATAAGCGTTACATCCACACCGGAAGCCAAAAGTTCATAGGCCGTCAGCCTCGCCCCCTGTAAAAGCGGTCTTGTTTCATCCGCAAAAACCCGGAAATGGTATCCTTTTTCCTGTCCAAGGTAAATAGGGGCCGTAGCCGTTCCATATTTACTGGTGGCAAGCTGCCCGGCATTGCAATGGGTCAAGATGCCATCTCCTGGCTTTACCAGACTAAGCCCATATTCCCCAATGCTTTTGCATACCCATATATCCTCTTCTTTGATGGCAACCGCTTCTGTTTTCAAAGCTTCCTTTATTTGCCCAACCCTTTTATCCTTATTTGCCAGACAAATCCCTTCCATCCGTTCCAATGCCCAAGACAAATTTACGGCAGTGGGTCTTGATGAATTTAGATAATCCTTCTGCTTCTTAAATTCTTTATAAAAATTATCATAGTCATCCGTTTTTATCTGCTTCGCCAGCAAATAAATGCCAAAGGCTGCCGTTACACCGATAGCAGGCGCACCGCGCACCTTTAAAAAATAAATAGCATCCCATATCTCCTGTGCCGTTTTCAGCCGGATAAGCTCTGTCTTTCCCGGCAAAAGAGTCTGGTCGATAATCACTATGCTGCCATCCTCATCATCCAATTCCACCGTTTCATATTCCATAATGTTATCTTTCATCCCGTCTTTACCATCCTTTTTTCTTCTCCTACCGTTTGAGGCATACAATTATATCCTTCATATTTGGAGCATACAATTCTCTATCCGCTCTTTAAGTATCCCCTTTTATCCTTAATCCTCTTTGAGTCTCTTGGATTTCCTTGGCTTCCTTTGGCTCCACTTGGTTCCCTTTCATTCCCTTGGCTTCCTTTGGCTCCACTTGGTTTCCTTTCGTTCCCTTAGCTTCCTTCGGCTCCACTTGATTCTCTTTCATTCCCTTGGCTTCCTCTGGCTCCACTTGATTTCCTCTAATTTCGTCTAAATCCGCTTAATACATACAAGATAATCTTCTTCATCATCGGAAGTCTCCACTTTAAAGAATGTAGCCGACACCCACTCAAATCCCATGATGTTGGGATCATCCATTTTATAATCTACGCTGATTCCACCGGAACGGCTTTCACTCAACACTTTGTCCATCGCCTTTTTATCTTTCATCGCCTCACTATATTCCATCCGTCTGCTCGACATAATATGACCTGCGAATTTATCAAAAAAGTCTTTAAAATATATTTTATCCCCCACCTTCATGGTATCATCTACAGAATGCAGTACCTCCGCGTAACCGGTATCATAATCCAGACGGTACACCTTATCGAACACACGGAACAATGCTTTGCTGTATCGGTTCATATAGTTATCTTGCTCTGCTTTCTTAATTTTGGTCACATCCATAATGTAAAAGTAGAACATTTTCCGTTTTCCCTTATTTCCAATAAAGCGTATCCTTGTGTCCAGCCATATGACTTCCCCGTCATACCGCACCCGCTTTATCTGTGTCTGGACAGTATCCCTTATATTCTCCGCTTCTAAACATTTTTCCAAAAGAACCTCATAATCGTCTTTTTCCATATAGTTCTCAACCAAACGTTTTTCCGCTGTCATTCCTATATTTTGGGTCTTCATTATTTCATAATATCCCTTGTTGACCCTCACAATTTCCAGCCTGTCGCCCACTAGCTCATATATGCCAAACCCGCCTGACATATTCTGGAATATCCCCTCTGCCTTCAGGCTCTCATTATATAAAATAGAAAAATCATTTTCATCGGAACCAGTAACTGCTGCGCTCCTTACATCCACCAAATCTGGCTTGTTCAGCAATTCCTCAAAATCCTTTTCCGGCATGGGGCGGTAAAAATAATACCCTTGAATGTAGTTACACTCAATACTCTTAAGAAAATTCAGCTCATCTTCCGTTTCTACCCCTTCCGCTACCGCACGAAGGCTCATCCATTTTGTCATCCGCACAATAGATTCCAAAATAATTGCAGATTTTCCGCCTTTATCCAAGTCATCCATAAATTTCATATCAATTTTTAAAATATCTACCGGTAAGTCTTTTAATGTATTCAGAGAAGAATATCCGCTCCCAAAGTCGTCCATCATAATGGTAAAACCATAGTCCTGAAGCTTTTTCACCGTCTCCATAACGGTTTGAGGATTATCCGAATAAGAACTCTCCGTCACTTCCAAGCGTAAAAGCTGCGGCTCCAAACCATACTTTTCTACGATTTTAATGATATCATCGCATAGGCTATGACTGTAAAAGTCTACCCGGGATACATTCATGGATATAGGCACCACATCCAGATTCTGCTCCCTTCGACGTTTCAGCATCGCACATACTTTATCCCATATATATCTGTCCAATACGCTGATATAACCGTTCCGCTCAAACAAAGGAATGAAAATCCCCGGCGAAATCATCCCTTTTTCCGGATGCCGCCAGCGCACCAACGCTTCTGCACTGATAATTGAGCCATCCAATGCATTGCATACCGGCTGGTAATATACCTCAAACTGATTCTCTCGAATAGCCGCATCGCATTCGCTCATCAACATCTGCTCCATCACAATGTTTTCACGCATTGTGTTATTGTAGTAAGCATATGGCTTCACATAGCTAGTTTTTACCGTGTCCATAGCAATCCTGCTTCTGTCCACCATAGAAGCAATGCTGATATTTCTGTCTCTCACAAGATAGAGCCCATAACAAGCCGAAAAATGGTATTCCGTTCCTTCATTCATATATGTGATTTCTCCGGAACGCACAAATTCCCGGGAGCCTTTGAGCAGTTCCGCCGGAAAACAAGCTACAAAATTATCGCTTTCCATCCTACCATAGGTGCCCTCTACTCCCTGATACGCTGACCGTATCATATCAGCCATATTTTTTAGCACTTCATCACCGGCATGCCGTCCAAACAATTCATTGATAATCTTGAAGCGATGCACATTCCAATATGCAATTACAAACTCCTTGTCCGGGTTTTTTAAAAAAAGCTCTTCCGTCGCCTTATAAAAACCTTCCCTGTTATATATTCCTGTTAAATGATCTATTGTGTTTTCGTTCTCATTCATATGTTTCCCTCATCTTCTTGTTGATGCATACGTCCTCATATGCTTCAATTATTGCCGGAACTATTTTTTGTTTGTATTCTTTGTAGCTTTTTGTTTTTCTGGGGGGTGTTATCTTGTTTTTGGGGGCTTTATTGTGTTTTGGCGGCGGTCGTGTTTTGAGAGGCTTTTGGGGGTATCTGATGCTTTGGGGGATTCTTTGGGTGGTTCTCTTGGGGACCGCAGTGCAAATTTGGAAAACCTTCGGTTTTCCAAATCACGGGCTTCGCCCTATCAAAATATAAATTGGCAAAGCTGTCAGCAAGCTGCCGCTTTGTCATTTTATATTTTGGCACTGCTCATTACTTTCGTGTACATTATATCATTTCTTGTCGTTTGGGGGAATATTTTTTTATTTATTTGGGTTTTGTATATTATTTTTTATATTTGTTTTTGTTTTCGTTGTATTTATTTTCTTTGTTTTCGTTTTCTTTGCTTTTGTTTTCCTTGTTTTTATTTTCTTTGTTTTATGATATTTAATGTATAATTTTTTGGAAAATTTCTGTAACGCAGTATCCGATTGCGCAGCAGCCAGGGAAGGTAATTAGCCATGCGAAAATCATTTCTTTTATAATGGATATGTTTACTGTCTTTGCATCGGAAGCTATTCCGACCCCCATTATTGCTGTTGTTTTTACATGGGTGGTGGATACTGGGAAGCCAATGAGGCTGAAAAACAAAAGGCAGATTGCGGCTGCCGCATCGGAAACGATTCCCTGCGAGCGGCGTAGTTTTACCATATCTACCCCTACCGTTTTTATGATACGATCTCCGCCAATTGCTGTGCCTGATGCTATCACAATGCTGCACCATATCGTCATCCAGAAAGGTATATAAAAATGTCCGGCTGGCATTTCCTCCTTTGCAAGAAATATCCCCATTAGAAATACCCCTATAAATTTTTGCCCATCTTGTGCCCCATGCATAAATGCCATAGCTGCAGCTCCGGCTATCTGCATCTGTTCCGCCCGGCTTTTATATTTTTTCCATCGCCTGCTTTGACATGCCCCATATGCCTTTTTACCTTTCAGAAACAACATTTTGCCGCCTGCCCAGCCCAAGCCAAAACCCAGAAAGCTGGAAAAAAACAATCCGTATATTACCTTCATCCATTCCACTCCGTGGATTCCAGCCAGCCCGTTATGAATGGAGATGGATGCTCCTGTCAGTCCGGCAATCAGCGCATGGCTTTCGCTGGTCGGTATCCCAAAGCTCCAGGCTGCCGCCGCCCACACAATAATTGCCAACAATGCAGCACATAATGCAGTTAGCGCCTTTTGCGGAGAATCGCCGAAGTCTGCTATGTGATAAATGGTACATGCCACCGTAGAATTACAAGCTGTCATCAAAGCAAGCCCTGCGAAATTAAGAAAAGCCGCCATCCGAACCGCTTTCTTTAATTCCATCCCACCGGATGCTACCAAAGATGCAATAGCATTCGGAGCATCTGTCCATCCGTTTACAAGCATGACACCAATTGTGAGAAGAGTTATCATTTGCAGAGACGGTGTTTTTGATAACATGGTTATGAACTCGCCGAAAAATATCGTCATATGGTTCTGCCTTCTGCCGATTATATAGGTAACCCCTTCCGGCAATTGCTGGTCTTGTATTAAGTATAGGATAGAAAACGGGGAATTATTACTAAAAGTGCTTTCTTCCCCTCTATCATTGTCTTAACCCTTTCCCTCCAGTCCAAGCAAAAAATACAGGATATGGTTTTGAGCCACCATAAAATGTAGACAGTTCTTTCATTCCTAATAATACCAAAAAACAGAGCAAAAATTATAAAGAATAAGAATGCGAAGCTAAAAGTTCTGTCCTCCTCCTCATTTTGTAACTTGAAAAAATTCTATATTCCGGTTCTCAATAATGCATACATTCTCATATCAATAATTTTACCATTTTTTACAACACTCTTTTTTGATGTGCCTTCATATTGAAAGCCTGCTTTTTCAAGCACACGGCAGGATGCCGCATTATATGCGAATGGCTCTGCAAAAACACAGACAATATCTTAACTCCCCAGTCCTCCTATGACCCTGACGGGAAACAACAATACCGCCTATTACTTTATTATCTGCTGTAATGGCAAAAGCAAAAGTATCATTTTCATCTGCGGAAAGCATAGAAGAAATAAAATCTATTCCATCCTCCTCGCGGTAAGGATATGGGAGGCCATCTCTAAGATTATCCTGTACCTTCTTATTGGAAAGAACCATTGCCAAACCCGCTGCATCTGATAAATCCCATTTTCTTATTTTACAAACCATTTTCCTCACCTCTTGAAAATCGCACCACAATTTTTATCAATTTATTAATCGAATAGGCGAAGGTTCTCGCCGCGCGACCCGTTCGCCGCATAGCCGCTTACTTCCTATGCACGGGGCTGCGCATAAATAAAAAAGTGTCTTCGACACTTCATCATTTATGTCCTTCTGGTGAAGGACTTTCCTATAAGGGAAAAAGGCCGGTACTCTTCCGGGTACCAGCCTCTTCTCGTAAACTTATATGTTCTGCTTTAGTCGAACTTCATATGCATTCCATTAGTTCTTGTTTGCCAGCTCTGCTTTCAGTTTTTCTGTCAAAGCAGGAACAATCTTATTCAAATCGCCTACGATTCCATAATCAGCTACATCGAAGATAGGAGCCGTTTCGTCCTTGTTGATTGCAACAATGATATCGGACTCTTCCATACCTGCCAAGTGCTGGATTGCACCGGAAATACCGATTGCAAAGTATACATTAGGACGTACTGTCTTTCCTGTCTGGCCTACCTGAAGGTCTTTCGGCTTCCAGCCTGCATCAACAACAGCACGGGAGCAGCTTACGGTTGCACCAATCACTTCTGCAAGGTCGTCCAGAAGCTTGAAGTTTTCCGGGCTTCCTACACCACGGCCGCCGGAAACAAGGATTTTAGCATCCATAATATCTACAGTATCCACAACGGATTTCACGATTTCAAGGATTTCTACATATTTGTTATCCGGTGTAAATCCAGGATTAAACTCTTCTACAACTGCTTTTGCACCTTCTACCTTAGGCGCTTTCTGCATAACGCCAGGACGTACCGTTGCCATCTGAGGACGGAACTCCGGACATGCAATGGTTGCAATCGTATTGCCGCCAAATGCCGGACGGGTCATCAAAAGCTGGTTATGAAGCTGCTCTTTGCCCGGAATCGGATTCATCGGGAAATCGCCGATATCAAGCTGTGTACAGTCTGCGGTAAGCCCTGTATGGATTCTTGCGGATACACGAGGACCTAAATCACGGCCGATTGCCGTAGCGCCTACCAAAAAGATTTCCGGTTTATATTTTTCAATTACGGAAGCAAGGGCATGTGCATAAGGCTCTGTCCTGTATTCTTTTAATTCAGGGTCATCCACAAGGATTACCTTGTCTGCGCCATAAGCTGCAAGCTCGTCTGCAAGGCCTTTTACTTCATAGCCCACCAATACTGCCGTAACCTCTGTGTTCAAATCTTTTGCAAGATCTTTTCCTTTGCCAATCAGTTCCAAAGCAATTCCGCTCAGTTCATTATCTACCTGTTGTGCAAAGACAAATACTCCTTTATATTCTGCTATATTCATTTTCTTCCACCACACTTTTCCTAATTTTTTATATTACGTGTTTCACTTTTAACTTGTCGATAATGTAATCAACTGCTTCCGAAGGATCCAAGCTTACCTTTTCCCCTGCGCCTTTTCTTACTTTATCAGAAGCCTTAGCAATCTGTGTCGGAGAGCCTTTCAAGCCAAGGTTGGAATCCTCTACGTCCACCAAGTTAGCTCTTCCCCATACGGTGATGTCTGCTTTATATGCATCGAAAATTCCACCCGGAGTCATATAACGGGGCTCATTCAATTCAGCAAGAGCTGTAATCAAACAAGGCATTTTTGCTTTCAGTACATGATATCTGTCATCGAACTGACGCTCAACGATTACGCTGTCGCCGTCAATCTTGATATTCTGTGCATAGGAAATAACCGGGATTCCTAAATGTTCGGAAATCTGAGGCCCAACCTGTGCGGTATCACCATCGATAGCCTGACGGCCTGTGATAATCAAATCATATTCCAGATTGCGGATAGCGCCTGCCAGTGTCTGGGAAGTTGCCCATGTATCTGCGCCGCCAAGAACCCTGTCTGTTACAAGGATACCTTTATCTGCGCCCATAGCCATAGCTTCACGAAGAACTTCTTCTGCCTTGGGAAGACCCATAGTAATAACAGTTACTTCTGCATCATATTCGTCTTTTAACCTAAGCGCCGCTTCCAGCCCTGCTTTGTCATCAGGGTTCATAATGGTAAGCATTGCACCCCTGTCAAGTGTACCGTCAGGATTGAACTTAACGCCGCCCTTTGTATCAGGTACCTGTTTAATACAAACAACAATTTTCATTGTATTTCCACTCCTTATTTTCGTCAGATTTTCATTTTTCTTGTAGATATTGCGATGTGCTTATTTCAATAATGCCCCTGAGATTACCATACGCTGTACTTCGCTTGTACCTTCGTAAATTTCTGTAATCTTTGCATCGCGCATCATGCGTTCCACATCGTATTCCCTTGTATAACCGTAACCGCCATGAAGCTGTACTGCCTTCGTAGTTACTTCCATAGCCACTTCTGCTGCATACAATTTTGCTTTTGCTGCTTCCACGGAATATACTTTCTGGGTACTCTTTGCTACTGCTGCTTTGTAAACAAGAAGCTGTGCTGCTTCCACTTTAGTAGCCATGTCTGCAAGCTGGAACTGTGTATTCTGGAACTGTCCGATAGACCTGCCGAACTGTTTCCTTTCTTTTACATATTCTACGGTCCTCTCCAATGCACCTTCTGCAAGGCCCAATGCCTGGGAAGCTATACCAATACGGCCACCGTCCAAAGTATGCATAGCGATACCAAAGCCTTTGCCCTGCTGCCCAAGGATATTCCCCTTCGGGATTCTGCAGTCCGTGAAAATAAGTTCATAAGTAGAAGAACCACGGATACCCATTTTCTTTTCTTTTGTTCCGAATGTAAAGCCGGGTGTTCCTTTTTCTACGATAAAAGCAGTAATTTCTTTGGACATCCTGCCACGTTTCTCAATCATACCTGTTACAGCAAAAATAACATATACATCTGCTTCTTTGCCGTTAGTGATGAAAATTTTAGAACCATTTAAAACCCATTCGTCGCCATCAAGCACTGCCTTTGTCTGCTGGCCCTGGGCATCGGTTCCTGCACCGGGCTCTGTAAGGCCGAATGCACCGATTTTCCTGCCGCTGGCAAGGTCGGGTAAATATTTTTGTTTCTGCTCTTCCGTACCATAAGTTAAGATAGGGTCGCAGCAAAGGGATGTATGTGCGGAAACGATAACCCCCGTGGTGCCGCAAACTTTGGAAAGTTCTTCCACGCACATTGCATATGTAAGGATATCGCAGCCCTGTCCGCCGTATTCCTTCGGAATCGGGATTCCCATAAACCCTGCTTTTGCCATTTTTTCAACGGTTCCTCTGGGGAAAATCTCTGTTTCGTCAACTTCCTGTGCCAGAGGCTTTACTTCCTTTTCCGCAAATTCCCTGAAAAGGGTTCTTGCCATTTCATGTTGTTTTGTTAACATAAAATCCATGATTTTATTTCCTCCATATCTTTGTTTATATAATGGTTAGATAAGGCAATACTCTGTCAAACCGCATTTCTTATCTTGAATAATCGTAGAAACCTTTGCCTGTCTTCTGACCAAGCTGTCCGCCGCGTACCATTTTCTTAAGAAGCGGATGAGGACGGTATTTGGTATCGCCTGTCTCAGCCTGAAGAACTTCCATAATAGCCAAAACGATATCGAGGCCAACCAAATCGCCAAGGGCAAGAGGTCCCATCGGGTGGTTTGCACCAAGTTTCATCGCATTGTCAATGCCTTCTACAGAAGCAACACCTTCTGCATAAATGCCGATTGCTTCATTAATCATCGGGATAAGAATCCTGTTTACAACAAAGCCTGCTGCTTCGTTTACCTGTACCGGGGTCTTTCCGATTTCTTCGGAAATAGCTTTGATTTTTTCTACTACTTCATCCGGGGTATTCAATCCTGCAATCACTTCCACAAGCTTCATAACCGGAGCCGGGTTGAAGAAATGCATACCAATTACCGGACGATCCAGCCCTGCGCCGATTTCCGTAATGGAAAGAGAAGAGGTATTCGTTGCAAAGATACAGTCTTTTTTGCAAATATCCTGCAGTTCTTTAAAAGTCTGTTTCTTAATATCCATAACTTCAAGGGCAGCTTCTACAACCAAATCACAATCTGTGCAGATTGTCTTTACGCCCGTTGTAATCTTTGCAAGGATAGCGTCTGCTTTTTCCTGATCCATTTTCCCTTTTGCGATACGTTTTTCAAATCCTTTTGCAATTTTGTTTTTGCCGTTTGCCGCAAATTCTTCATTAATGTCACAAAGGAATACTTCATATCCTTCTGTCTGGGCAAATGCCTGTGCAATACCGGAACCCATTGTGCCGGCGCCAATAACTCCTACTTTCATACTCGTTCCTCCTAGATTGTATTTGTTTATTTTTACATCCCCATATAATATCAGGGATTTTCCTTGCCATTGAAAAATTACTTGTTGAGGAATTTCTCTACTTTTCTTTTTTCAAGGAATGCTGCCATCCCTTCTTTTTGGTCATAAGATTCAAAACAATCGCCGAACAGTTTTTCCTCAATTACGATTGCCGCGTCCATATCCACATCCAAACCTTCGTTGATTGCCTTCTTACAGTTGCGCACTGCAATTGGTGCATTCTTTGCAATCCCAGCCGCCATTTTTTCCGCCGCCGGCATCAGTTCTTCCTGTGTATATACCGCATTCACGAGACCGATACGGAGCGCTTCGTCCGCTTTGATATTCCTTGCAGTGTAAATCATCTGTTTTGCCATACCTGCGCCTACAAGGCGTGCAAGCCTCTGGGTGCCGCCAAACCCAGGCGTAATGCCAAGGCCTACTTCCGGCTGGCCGAATACCGCGTTATCGGAACAAATCCTAATATCACAGCTCATGGAAATCTCGCAACCGCCGCCCAAAGCAAAACCGTTTACCGCTGCGATTACAGGAACCGGAAATGTCTCCAATTTGCGGAATACATCGTTCCCTTTTTTACCGAAAGCTTCCCCTTCTGCCTTTGTAAGGGAACTCATTTCTCCGATATCTGCGCCGGCAACAAAAGATTTCTGCCCTGCGCCGGTTAAAATAAGGCATCTTACTTCGTTCAAATCCACTTGATCCAAAGTTTTGTCAAGTTCCTCCAATACGGTGGAGTTCAATGCGTTCAACGCTTTTTCACGGCTGATGGTAATTACACCATAATTGCCTTTTTGTTCGTATACGATAAATTCCATTTTCGTGGCTCCTTTTTCCATTTTTATGTATAAAGTTTCATCGAGTAGAAAAGATTCATCTTTCCCTACCCGCTGCGCGCCCTGTACGCTGTATAGCGGCATATTCCCTCTGCACTAGGCTACGCATAAACAATTTGATAAGCAGACCCTTGAAAAGCCTGCTTATCTTATTTTATCCCTGCCTGCACCAGCCAATATACGTACATCCACGTACCTGGATTGGCCAATGCTGCAAGGACGGAATACCTCATAGCCTGCTATGAAGCATTTGACTTATATTTTATTCTCTTGTAACAACGGTTGCACATCCCATACCGCCGCCGATACACAGTGTTGCAAGACCGGTCTTTGCATCTTTTGCTTCCATTTCATGAAGCAGTGTAACTAAGATACGGCATCCGGAAGCGCCTACCGGATGTCCAAGGGCAATTGCGCCGCCGTTCGGGTTAAGCTGTTTGTCCACATCAATCCCCAAATCTTTTCCAACTGCTACGGACTGTGCTGCAAAAGCTTCGTTAGCTTCGATGATATCGAAATCTTCAATTTTCAATCCTGTCTTTTCCATTACTTTCTTTGTAGCAGCTACAGGGCCGATACCCATCACTTCCGGCCTTACGCCTGCAAGTGCGCCTGCTACATAAGTAGCCATCGGCTTAACGCCCAGTTCTTTTGCTTTTTCTTCGCTCATAACAACAATTGCAGCAGCGCCGTCATTGATGCCGGAAGCATTGCCTGCAGTAACGAAACCGCCTTGGTTAATCGGGCGAAGTTTAGCAAGCCCTTCTATGCTGGAGCCCGGACGCGGACCTTCATCCACTTTGAACTCTACCATTTCTTTTTTCTTCTTTACCATTACCGGTACGATTTCTTTATCAAATGCGCCGGATTTCTGTGCAGCTTCCGTCTTCTGCTGGCTCTTCAATGCGAACTCGTCCAGTTCTTCCCTTGTAAGGCCCCATTCTTCACAAATATTGTCTGCTGTCTTAATCATATGATACTGGTTAAATGCATCCCAAAGAGCATCGTTTACCATAGTATCTACTAAAGTGCCATTGTTCATCCTATAACCGAAACGTGCATTAGGCACTGCATACGGAGCCATAGACATGTTTTCCATACCGCCTGCTACTACGATATCAGCATCCCCTGCCAAAATCATTTGAGCTGCCTGATTGACACAGTTAAGACCGGAACCACACACAACGTTCATGGTAACTGCCGGAACTTCTATCGGAAGCCCTGCCTTAATTGATGCCTGACGTGCAACATTCTGTCCGAGGCCTGCCTGAATAACACATCCCATATATACCTGATCTACCTGTTCAGGAGCAACCCCTGCCCTGTTTAAAGCTTCCTTAATTACGATAGCACCGAGTTCTGCTGCCGGTGTTGTGCTTAAGGAACCACCCATTGTTCCGATAGCTGTACGGCATGCGCCTGCCAAAACTACTTTTTTTGCCATTGTTCTCTCCTCCATATATATGCTTTACGGTTATTTGCAATGATTGTTAATTTTTTATCATTGCCCACTGCCCTTATTATATCATAGGGTATTGTTTTTTGCAACGAATTTGAACAAAGCCTCACAGCCTTTCTTTATCTCGTCGTAGGTCAAATCAAAGTTTCCTGTATACCAAGGATCGGCAATATCTTTGGGGCTGTCCGTAAAGTCCAGCAGACGGGATATTTTCTTATCCGGATCCCCTCCTGTAATGCGCTCCATATTTTTTAAATTGTATTTTTCCATACCTATTAAATAGTCGTATTTATCATAGTCGGCGCGGGTCATTTTCACCGCATATTTGCCATCGGTGGAAATGCCGTACTGGCGCAGCTTGTTGCGGGTTCCGTAATGGACAGGATTGCCGATTTCCTCGGAACTTGTGGCTGCGGATGCTATGAAAAAGTGGTCCGAAGCATTTTCCCTCTTCACAATATCGCGGAATACGAACTCCGCCATAGGGGAACGGCAGATGTTGCCGTGGCAGACAAATAATATTTTTATCATAACGCTAAAACTCCTTTATTTCCTATATTTTCAAGGCTTGTAGCCGTTTTCATTGTTCTTGATTTCAAACATTTTTTCTTAGATTGTCACATATTTTCTTAGGTTTTCTTCTGCAAAAGGGGTAAAATAAGGGGTAAATTATTTCATTTTACCACTTGCCTTTTTACTCGCCCACTACGCGCTGTAACTCGCTCTGCGCGTCCTCAAAATTCACATGGGTATAAGTGTTTAAAGTAACACTTATGTCAGAATGTCCCATGATGTATTGTAACGTTTTCGGGTTCATTCCGCTTTTTGCCATGTTTGAGCAGAATGTATGTCGGCAGACATGCGGGGTAATTTTCGGCATCTGCACCTTGTAGATACTGTTATACTTTTCGAGGATATGTTGCATATACTTTTCCCAATGCAGGGCAACCATAGGCATATCATTCTTATCCAAAAATAGAAATCCTGTATATCCCGCAATGATTGGCTCTGCTTTTGGGGCAGTCCGATTTTTGATGATTCTTCGGAAACACTCTGCCACTTCTTCCGTCATGGGTACATAGCGAATCCCTTTTTCCGTCTTAGGCGCTTCTATCACATATTCCATCTGGCTTGTGCGCTGTAACTGATGATTGACCCGAATACGCTTTTTCTTGAAATCAATATCTGCAATCGTCAGACCGCAAAATTCTGATATGCGCAAGCCTGTATGGAACAGGATAAAGATACCGTCATAGTATCTGCAAAAATGTTTGTCCTCTTGAATAAATCTCAAATATTCCCTTTGCTGTTTTCTTGTGACGGCTTCCCTTGTCACGCTGTCATTTACAATGACGGTGGCTAATTCAAACTGAAACGGGTTTTTTCGGATTAAATCGTCATTTTCTGCCATTTGAAATGCCGGTCTTAACACACCCCTAATCGTATGAATGGAACTGTACCCCCGTCCGTCCACCTGCTGTAATTTAATCAGCCACGCCTTTGCGTCAGACAGCTTTACTTTGTCAATCCGCTTATCCCCAAACGGGTCTTTCTTCAAGATGTTTATAACGGTTTTATACCCTGCTTTGGTGCTATGCCTTACGCCTATTTTAAGGGAAACATATTTTTCTACCAATGACAGCACCGTATAATTGCCGCCGTTTGATGCAATCTGATTAAACATATCCTGCTCAATCTGTTTCTCTTTTTCCCGAAGTGACAGGTCTTTGCGCTTGTCTTTGGGATATGGGTCGTTATGGTCTAACCGCCAACTGTAAACACTCTTTTCCTTACCGTCCGAGTCGATGTACTTAAAGCGGTATCTGCCGTCTGGTCTCTGGGTCTCTCCATTTTGTAAAATCCTGTTTCTTTTGTCTCTCCTTTTTTCACTCATGGTTATTCTGTCTCCTTTCTGAAAAGAGACCCAACTCGTGATAATATACTAACACAAATTGAGGTCTCTTTCCATACCCAACCGCTATTTATACCACCGTTGCACGGTCTAAATATTCTTCAAACTTCTGCCGTTTAATTAGTATGCGGTTGCCGTTCATAATGATAAAGTCCGCTTCGGGGTGTTCGTCTGCTATCATGCGCAGTTTGTTTTCTCCTATATGGTAATACTCCGCCGCTTCTGTAATTGTTAATATGTACCTTTTCCATACAGGAATTGTATTTTCTTGTACTTTGTTTTTTTCCATGTCAATCTCCTGTATTATTTTTCATATTTGCTGATTTCCCAATAATGGGATTTTAAAAATTGTACCATTGTCAACGAACCGTTATCGCACAACACTCGGAACCAATCATTGCGGTTTTCTTTTGCGAATAAAAGTAACTGTGCATAGCTTACAATGCCATTTTGCAAGCAAAACTCAATCATTTCCCCGATTGCGCTGTACTTGTCCGTTGCAAGATTTATCATGGTCTGATAATCAGCACCCGAACAGGAAATTACATTTTCCATATCGTATTGTGCCTTTTCGGGGTTGTCTAAATGGCACAGATAACGCGCATACGCCCTTGCACACTTAATCGGCTCAATTCCTACGCCGCCAATGACTGAAAATACTTCCTGTGCCTGTTCACTGGTTTTTACGCCGTCAAAAAGTATCATTACATGAAAATGCTCTTTCTTTAATGTGCCGTCCGTATTCAAATCTTTGTCATGTAGGGGAGAAATCAGTGCCGGAACACATTGTTCCTGCAACAGCCTTATCCAGTCAATCGGTGCAGATTCAGGATATACTACCGTTGCATAGTTTCTTGTTCTCTTTTTCTCCATATTTTTTCTGTGAACATTGAACAATGTTCCCTATGGGGTGTCGTAGTTGCCCCATAGGGGCGGTGACGGTCGCTCCGCTCTGTTTCTCCGAAACAGCCGCCACCCTTAACGCTATTCCCTGCTCAATGCTCCTTTCTCAATATATGGTGCGAGAAACTCACGAGGTTTTGTATCTACTCCCTGCCTGTAAATCAATCCCGAACCAATTTCACGCCGAAGATTTTTCACGTCTGCAAAGTCAGAACCAAAAGCCATTTTATATGCGGTATCGCTCATTTGCCCCATGCAGATGCGACAGCCGAGATTATCGCGGATTGCGCCCTCTATAAAAGCAGTATCAGGTCTTTGTAAAATCAGTCCTGCATACACGCGCTTGCTTCTTGAATATTATCCCCCTTGGGAGCCACCAGTTTCCCGCTTCAGAGCCACCCGGAAATTTCTTCCTTGAGGGCCACCTCAGACACAAGATATAGTAATACTGCCCCTGTCGCTTGAAAATACAACAGAGGCAATATTAGGTCTGATGATGTTCAGATGATTATGCTTCTATCTCGTCAACAAGCCTTTTGAGCTTCTTTGAATCATACAGCTTTCTCAGGTTTGTTTCATTTGTAGGGGTTTCATAGGCATTATGGATAATCCTGTCCATGATGGAATCCGCCTGCGTCCCTCCGCCGAGCCTGTTATGCCATTCATCCACAGGATACTGTCCGACAAAGATTGTTGAGTTATTGCCACTGCGTTGTTCAAACAGCTCATAGAGGTTCTTGGCATCCTTTTCAGTAAGTTTATAATTCAGCCATTCATCAAGGATGAGGATCTGATAGTTACCGATCCTTTTCCTGTATTTTGTAAGTTCCCTGAGGTTGTCGCTCTGGTTCTCAAAGTTACGCATCAGGTCAGGCATCCTGATATACAAAACCCTGTAAGTCTGTCTGCATGCTTCCACGCCAAGGGCACATGCAAGGTAAGTCTTTCCCGCACCGGTCGGTCCTGTGATGACAAGATTTGTTGCATTGGCAACAAATCCCATTGTGGCGAGATTCAGAATCGTGGACTTTTTTATCTGCCTTGCATCATAATCCAGTGACTCGATGCTTGCGGAAGGATATTTAAAATAGGCATTTTTGATAAGCCGGTTTATGAGCCTGTTCTCCCGTTCCTGTATCAGTGTTTCAAGGAGCAGTTCCAGACGCTTTTCGTAGCTTAGATCCACAAGCTTTATATCTTTTTCCTGCATTTCTATGATCCTTGCAAGGTCGCCAAGTTCCAATACCGATAAACTCTTTTTTATTTCAATGTTCATTTGTTGTCTCTCCTTTTCTGTAGTAATCCGCGCCTCTGACAATTCCGGATTTTTTATTGTTTTCCTTAAACTCTGTAAGTTCTTTCTCACTGTTTATGCTCTTTGCATTGGAATAGATGGTCTTATAATAAGGCATATGGTATTGCCTGAGCGCTTTATCACATGCTTTTTCAAGGATCTGGGGTGAATAGATGTCAGCTATGGAAAGTATGGCTCCTGCTGTCTGCATGGGCTGTTCTTCTACTTTTGCCTCGTCAAACATCCTGCGGATTACTTCAAAGGTTTTGGGGCCTGTTTCCCTTGCCCTGTCGCGCAGGGCATCCACTGACAGATTTT
>Ga0137307_100767_pt1 | contig 36220 bp, 33 predicted proteins | sample NAcewD2O_March_2_FD_97180 | JGI IMG/M metagenome (GOLD analysis project Ga0137307, IMG submission 97180) | Mouse cecal microbial communities from Vienna, Austria - N-Acetylglucosamine amended D2O_March | ecosystem: Host-associated > Mammals > Digestive system > Large intestine > Cecum | place... | reverse complement strand
AAGTTATTCTAATTATCATCAATTCATCTGCTCCTGTTTCCGTCACCGTATGTAAGGAATTGCTTATGGAATTGTTAAATAAATGTTCTGCTGCACCTATCCAAAGCGTTCCAGACAATGCTGCACACATCCCCCATTCATAGGCTAAAATTCCGGACAATAGTATATATCCTATGCCCATAAAAACTGCCATAGCAATATTCATGGAACCGTCAAGCAGAGGATTTATTATGTTGGTAATATGCCATATTCCAAAAAGCAGGGCCTGTATTATATTAGCTGTCTTTTGAGAATAGTATTGTATGCCAATTTTATAAAACAGTCCTCTAAACAGTCCCTCTTCCGCATAGACATTTACTATGTTGCCAATCATGCACACTGTCACTGCTGATAGGGAACTGCCATTTGTATGTATTTGTGTAAGTGAAAAATTTGTAATATAAAATCGCAAAGATGGGTGTTTGCCCATTACAAACAATACAATAAATTCTGCAGCGTAAGAAAGAAAAAAGGTGCTTATGCCAAGAGCAAGACCATATTTCAAACCAGTAAATACCCCTTTTTTTGAAAGTCCCAAATCACTCCAATGAAGTCTAAGCATATCCAATGAAATCCATATCAGCAAAATGCAGCAGATTTTATGTAATATATTTTCACCAACCCATGTTTGGTCGGTTTTTACAAAAACAATTTCTATCACTCTAACAATCATTAACAAAACAAACATCACACTGATAACGCTTATTGTTCTTCTATTTTCCATGTTTCTTTTCCTCTGAATGGTTGTGGCAGTAGCCCTTCTTAGTCTTGATTTTTATTCCGGTTCTTAATTAGCAAATTGATTTCTTTTGCTTCTTGTTTCATTTGTAACAAATTCAAAAAATGTGAAATGATATATATTATAACTCCCATAAAAACAAGCAGTAAAAATGATAAACTTGCAAACCAATGAAACAATCGCCCAAACACAAGAAGTTCGCACACTATAAATAAGATTTCCAGCACCATTTCAGTAAAAGTATTTTTTAATTCTATTTTTTGAATAATCATTATTCCTAAATGGGTAATGATGTTTATACAAAAAGCCTGAAACACTGTTTCCAAATAAATACAACTTGCATGAAAAAACAGGGCAACGACTGAAAGCAGCAGCAAGGAAATTCCCGTTGTAGCCAAAATATTTACAATATTCTTTTTCATACTTCTTTATCTCCTCCCAATGCATTTTTTACTCCATTTAAATAATTGCGATTGATATTAACCTTTTCACCATTTTTCAATGTTGCTTCCATTCTGCTATTGAAAAGAGGTCTAATGCTGTCCAAAGCGTTTATGTTTAAGACACATGATTTGCTGATTTGCACAAAACCATATGTTTGTAATTTGTTTTTTAGTTGGTATAACCGAAAATCGGTACGGTACACTGCATTTTCAAGATATACAAAAGTCTTTTTGTCAACGCTCTCTATGTAATAAATATCCAAAATATTTATCATTTGCTCGGCATTATCGCCAGCACATTTTATTTGCATGTCAAATGACTGCAAAAAATCTATAATACGATTAATTTGTTTGTCCTTTTGGGAATATCTAATTATTACTTCTGGTTCTTTACAGGACAAATCCTCTTCTGTCTTTATTTTCATTTTTTCACCCCTTTAAAAGTTATAGCATAGTCTTTCGGCAAAAGAAACATACTTACAACTAAGATACATTTTCACCTTACCAAGATACAAATATTGCGGATTTTTTTATATGCTGTATTATATACAGTCAAATAAATATTAACAACACAATGCTTGTTTTGTGGTCTTTGATTTTTTCGGTTTGGAAAAGTGTGGTGCTGGCGGTCTATCTCTTGCTTTCGGTTTCCTAATTCTTTACCGTACATGAGAAAGAAAACAAGTGCGTTTTTGCCTCATTCTGTTATAATGGGTTTAAAGATAAGTTGGGTTTTTATGATGGGAAGCGGATAAGATAGAACGCTATATTAGGTTTACTGCAAAAACTGTAATACAAAACGAAGTGTTCCCTTGTCCGTTGGGGGTATGGATTGGTTGGGAAAGGATAAAATAGCAGGATGAACGAAGAGAGGATAGTCCGTAAGCATATGGATATTTATGGAAGAGTTCAGGGCGTCGGTTTCCGGTATAGCGCGTGTTATGCGGCGTCCGACCTTGGGCTGACAGGCTGGGTGCGCAACCGGTGGGATGGCAGTGTGGAAATGGAAGTGCAGGGAACGGAAGAGCGGATACGGGAACTTTTGGGCATGTTAAACCGGGGCCGTTTTATTTCAATAGAAAAGATTGAGGAAAAGACAATTCCGATAGTAAGCAAGGAAACCAAATTCAAAATACGTTAAAGGATTTATGTGAGGATTTATATGCCTTTTGCGGCATGTCTGTTTGATGCGTTGTAAATGGGAATAGAGGAGGTAAAAACATGGGAATCGCAGCAGCATTTATGGTTCCCCATCCGCCTTTAATTGTGCCGGATGTGGGAAAGGGTGAAGAAAAGAAAATTATGGATACCATCCACGCTTATCATGAAATAGGAAAAAGGATTGGGGAACTGAAACCGGATACTATTGTTGTCGTTTCCCCTCATCAGACAATGTATGCGGATTATTTCCATATATCGCCCGGCAAAGGGGCAAAGGGGGACTTGGGGCAGTTCCGTGCAGGGAATGTAAAAATGGAAGTTTCCTATGATACAGAGTTTGTAAAGGAACTTTGCAGGCTGGCGGATATAGGAAGGATTCCGGCAGGGACCTTAGGGGAGAGGGAAAAGCGGTTGGATCATGGAACGATGGTGCCGTTGTACTTTGTGGGGCAATATTGGAAAGGATATCATCTGGTAAGGATTGGGTTGTCCGGCTTGCCGCTGATTACACATTATGAATTGGGGCAATGTATCCAAAAGGCGTCGGAAAGCCTGGGAAGGAAAACGGTGCTGATTGGCAGCGGGGACTTATCCCATAGATTGAAAGAAGACGGGCCCTATGGCTACCGGGAGGAAGGGCCTGCCTATGACAGCCGTATTATGGATATCATGGCAAGAGGGGGATTTGGCGAATTGCTGGAGTTTCCGGAAGATTTTTGCGAAAAAGCGGGGGAATGCGGGCATCGTTCGTTTACCATAATGGCAGGGGCTTTGGACCGGTTGGAATTAGAGGCGGAGCGGCTTTCTTATGAAGGGCCTTTTGGGGTGGGTTATGGCATTTGCAGCTATATTCCCTGCGGATGGAATCCGGAAAGGGATTTTGGAGAAAAATATGAGCAAAAGGAAAAGGAAAGACTGTTGGAACTGCGGGGGAAAGAAGATGAGTATGTACGGCTGGCCAGAAAAACTATAGAGGAATATGTCCGGAATAAGAAAAAGATAAATCTGCCGGAAGGGTTACCGGAAGAAATGTCCGGCCGGGCAGCAGGGGTCTTTGTGTCCTTAAAAAAGGACGGCAGGCTGCGGGGCTGTATCGGTACCATTTGTGCCGTACAGAAGTCCGTTGCGGAAGAAATTATAGAAAATGCCATTAGCGCATCTGTCAGGGATTCCAGATTTGAACCGGTGGAGCCGGAAGAACTGGATAAGCTGGCAATCAGTGTGGATGTGCTGGGCGATACGGAGAAAATAGAATCCCCCGCACAGTTGGACGTGAAAAGGTATGGGGTTATTGTAACCAAAGGATATAAAAGGGGATTATTGCTGCCCAATCTGGACGGAGTGGATACGGTGGAAGAGCAGATTGCCATCGCCAAACGTAAGGCCGGAATCGGGGAGCCGGAGCAGGTGGAGCTGGAAAGGTTTGAAGTAGTAAGGCACTTTTAAGGAATATCTGAAAGAAGAATTATCCTAAGGCGTGCCGGTTTCGGGGAACGGCAGCATTGGGGGAAATGGCAGTTTGGAGAAAACAGGAGAAGGGAACGGAATATGGGAAAAACAGTATGTTATACTTGTATGCATCGCTGTAGTTTGAATCCGGGGCAGCAGGGGATTTGTTTGGCGCGGAAAAATGTGGAGGGTAAGATTATATGCGACAACTACGGGATGGTCACATCCCTTGCTTTGGATCCTATTGAGAAAAAACCGTTAAAAATGTATCGTCCGGGCAGTCTGATTTTGTCGGTGGGCAGTTTTGGCTGTAATTTAAAATGCCCCTTCTGCCAAAACCACGAAATTTCCATGATAGATAAGAAAACGGCAAGGGAGACGATTGGGTCAATTTATATTTCCCCTGAAGAATTGACGGATAGGGCATTGGAATGCCGAAAGGAAGGAAATATCGGCGTAGCGTTTACTTATAATGAACCGCTGGTGGGATGGGAATATGTGCGGGATGCCGCCAGGCTGGTGAAGGAAGCCGGGATGGATAATGTACTGGTGACTAACGGTTCGGTCTCGCTGGAGGTATTGGAACAGGTTCTGCCTTATATTGATGCGATGAACATTGACTTGAAAGGTTTCCGGGAGGCATACTACAGGAAATTGGGAGGGGATTTTGAAACGGTGAAAGCATTTATTGCCCGTGCTGCCGGAAGCTGCCATGTGGAATTGACTACTTTAATTGTGCCGGGGGAAAATGACGGGCCAAAAGAGATGGAAGAAGAGGCGGAATGGATTGCTTCTATTAATAGAGAAATCCCACTCCATGTGAGCCGCTTCTTTCCCCTATATCGCATGAAGGACAGGGGGGCGACGGAAAGGAAGGCAGTATATGCCCTTGCAGATATTGCGAGGAAGCATTTGGAAAATGTATTTGTGGGAAATTGCTGAACATAGTTTTTGCTTTATTTTTGCTTTAAGATATTTAAAATACACATTAAGATAAAACCGGAAGGCCGGGCATTGATGAAAAGGCTTTTGGCATGCAGAAAATATTTGTATACGGTAAAAGAGCCGTATACAAATATTTTCTGACCGCCAGCCGTCAGCCGTTGCCCGGTTCCGGATATCCATAATATATATTTCTTTTTTGTTTCAGTGGAAAAATGTATTACCGGTTGATATGCTGTTTGGCAAGATAATTTGCCCCAAGAAGTCCGGCCGCATTCCCTAATGCAGCAGTTTTGATTTCGACATGGCCGAAACTTGGCATAATGCTTTGCGGCATTTTTTCTTTGATTTTCTGCAGGATGCAAGGCTGTACCATAATCCCGCCGCCAAGTATGATGCAGGATGGATTAAAAATATGAATCAATGTAGTAAGTCCAAGAACGATTTCCGTAATCCAGCAATCCAAAATACCTTGGATTTGTTCATCCTCTAATTTTTCAAAAACCTGTTTGCCGCTGGTGATGGAGGGGTCGTAAGCGGCGGCAGCGTTTACTAAAGCGGTGGTGGAAGCATAACGCTCGTAGCAGCCGTCGAAAAAGTCGTTGCCAAGGATTTTGGCTGTGCCGTGGGTTACCATCGCGCCGAACTCTCCGGCGGAGAAACTGGAACCATGATAGATTTCCCTATCTCTGATAATGGCCCCGCCAACTCCGGTGCCGTAAGTGAGGCAGAGGAAATCGGAATGCCCTTGCCCCGCTCCATATATGGCTTCCCCTAAGGCCGCTGCGTTTACATCGTTTTCAACAGAAACCGGAACATGGAAAAGTTCTTCCAATTCCGTCCGTATCTGGGTTCCCGTATAGCCCGGGAGATTAGTGTTAGCGTAAATAATAGAACCTGTTTCGGCATTCACTTGCCCGGCAGTGCTGATTCCGATGGCATCGAAAGAGGTGTCTTTGCTTAAAGTATTCGTTAGCCCTTTCAGAGTATCCATAACATGCTGCGCACCCATCATTGCATTGGTAGGGATCTCATTCACATTAAGTAGCTTATCGTCTTCGCATATACTATATTTAATTGCAGTGCCGCCAATATCAAATGCAAGAATTTTCATAACCTAACCTCCCATAAACATTCCGTTAATCCATAGACGTGTTTCTGTTATCTATTTCATAGATATGTTCCTAATTTGCTGTTCTATAGATGTGTTTCTATTTGCCGTTCCATAGATATGTCTGTGCTAGTTAATCCATAGATATGTTCCTATATGCTATTCCATAAACATGTCCTTGCCTGTAAATCCATAGATGTGTTCCTATGTACAGCTGCATGGGCATGCTTCTGTGTATTATTCTGTAGATATGTTTTTGTTTGCTGTTCCACCGGTCATATTTATATATGTACTTTAAATACAGCCTTTTTTAAAAAAGTATCGTCGGAAGCTGCGACTCCTGGCATATGGGGCTCATTGGCCATACAAATAATGAAATTACCCGGGCCTATCTGGCAGGAAGCCAGCGTATGGCAGCTTGCAGTGCCGAAATCAGTTGCTTCATCAAAGCTATCAATAACCATATCGCCGCTATCCCCGGTATAGATGATTTCCGTGCCGGACAAATCAATTTGGATATCCATATATTTTTTATGGATTTCATAGCATTTGGTTTCCAAAGGGGCAGCGTTTGCCTCCATAACATTGATGTACACTTCGCCATCCAGATCTGTCCGTCCCATGGGAAGGGAGGATAAATCGTTGTTCCGGATATAATCAATAGCGGTGTCCAGATTTTTGTTTATTCCCTTATAACGGCCGATGTTTGTAATCTTGTCAAAAATCATAGCGACTCTCCTTTCCGGTATTATTCAATGGCTTTGTAAAAACGTTGGGCGATTTCCAACGGCCTTGTGATGGCACCTCCCACTACGACTGCATGGGCGCCCAAATCCAGCATTTTTTTTGCCTGGTCGGGGTAATGTACTTTCCCTTCTGCGATAACGGGGATTTCCACATCCTTTACAAGCCGGGATACCAATTCAAAGTCCGGACCATCTACTTTCGGCGAATAAGGGGTATAGCCGCTTAAGGTAGTGCCTACAAGGTTCACGCCGCATTTCCATGCGTTTATCCCTTCTTCATAGGTAGAAACATCTGCCATAAGAGGAATGTCTGGATATTTTTCACGGATTTGCATCAGAAATTCATCGATGGTAGAACCGTCTCCCCGGGTGCGGTTGGTGCAATCCAATGCAACAATATCTGATTCTGCGGCTACCAATTCGTCGATTTCCTTCATGGTGGGCGTAATATAGGAATCGTAGCCTTCATAGGTGCGTTTGATTAAGCCGATGACAGGCAGCCCGGTGGCTTTTTTGATTTCTTCCACATCGCGGACGCTGCTGGTGCGGATACATTTACATCCTGCCATTTGGGCGGCTTTTGCCATAAAAGGCATAAGCGACATTTCCTCGCAGTACAACGGTTCGTCGGGGAGGGCCTGACAGGAAACGATTATGGAATGGCGTGTGGCGGTTAAAATTTCTTCCAAAGTTTTTTTCATCGTAATCAAATCCTTTCATAAAATAGTACATTTATTATAGCATAGCCACCTGCATATGTCATGTCATTAAAATGAAAATTAATTTCTGCAAACCAAAAATTTTTGAAAATTTTTTCGTCAAATGTATTGACAAACAATGGCTTATATTGTACAATTTTAACAAATAGTTGATAAGCTATTTAAATCAATTCATAATTTTCAACAATTTAAGGAGGAAAAAGAATGAAAAAGTTAGTAGCATTATTTTTGGCCGGCGTTATGACATTTTCGTTAGCTGCATGTGGTAATTCGTCACAGCCCGCTGCAGAACCGGCTCCGGCAGAGGAAGCGGCTCCTGCAGAAGAGGCAGCTCCGGCAGAGGAAGCAGCTCCTGCGGAAGAGGCAGCTCCGGCAGAAGGCGCAGCAGTAGCAGCAGACATTACCCTCTGGACATATCCTATCGGTAAATTCGGCGACGCTGAGACGGTAAACGGATTTGTTCAAGCATTTAATGCAGTATATCCTGATATTAATGTGTCGGTGGAATATCTGGATTATACATCCGGCGACGATCAGGTAACGGCAGCAATTGAAGCCGGAACCACACCTGATATCATCATGGAAGGACCGGAGCGTCTTGTAAGCAACTGGGGCGCAAAGGGCAAAATGATTGATTTGGCAGACCTTTGGGATGAAGAAGCGTTGGCAGACATCTCTGCAACCAGCGAAGCTGTAGTTGCAGCTTGTAAATCGGCAGACGGCGCATACTATGAATATCCTCTTTGTATGACAACACATACGATGGCTGTTAATAAAGAATTATTTGAAGAAGCAGGTGCAATGCAGTACATAAATGAAGACCGCACATGGACGACCGAGAACTTTGAAAAAGCTTTACAGGCTTTGAAAGATTATGGCGTAGAAACAACTGGCGTTGTATATTGCGGCGGCCAGGGCGGCGACCAGGGTACACGTGCTTTGGCAATGAACCTGTATAACGCAGAATTTACAAATGCAGACCATACAGAGTGGACCATGAACAGCGAAGCAGGGGTTAAAGGTTTACAGCAATTGGTTGATTGGACAGAAGCAGGTTTATTAAGCTTTGACGCAGGTGCGGTTGCATCCGATGAAATTCAGTTGTTTGCAAACAAAACAATCGCAATGAGCTTCTGCTGGAATGCAGCAAACCAGTTGACATATGCAGCACAGACAGATTTCACACCTTATGCGGTAGCTTTCCCGTCTGAAGACGGAACACCTGAACTTGCTGGCGGTATCTGGGGCTTCGGTGTTTTCGATAACGGCGATGCAGACAAAATTGCAGCAGCTAAACTTTTCATCGAATTTATCTGTGATGATGCTACACAGGGTCCTATCAGTATTGCAAATACAGGCTTCTTCCCGGTACGTTCCTCTTATGGCAATATTTATGCAGGAACAGAAGATGAAGAACGTATGGCAACATATGCAAGCTTCCAGAAATGGTTGGGCGATTACTACAATGTAACATTGGGCTGGGCAGAACAGCGTACAGCTTGGTGGAACATGCTTCAGCAGATTTTCGGCGGTGAGGATGTTCAGGCAGCAGCAGATGCTTATGTAGAAACATGTAATACAGCTACAGCGGATGCTTCTGCAAACTAATTGAATTTTAAACTTACCATTGTTCATAGGGTACCTTCCCAAGGGATGGGTACCCTATTTTCACAAGATTAGTCAGGAAGGGATGTTGAGATATGAGTAAAAATAATATGACTACACGAAGCAAAGTTCTGGTAATGCGGGAAACCAGATCGGCTTACCTGTTTCTTCTTCCTAGTTTGATTTTCTTCGTAGGGTTTGTCATTATACCTATGTTTATGTGCCTCTTTACCAGTTTCTTCAATTATACAATGAGTGATTTTAAATTTGTAGGGATTGGAAACTATGTGGAAATGTTTCAGGACAAAATTTTCCAGAGGGCATTTTGGAATACAGTGCTTATCGTTGTCGTAGCAGTTCCTGCGGTAACTATATTTTCACTGTGGGTAGGTTCATCCATTTATAGGATGCATGCGGTTACCAGATCCTTCTTCCGGTGCGTATTTTATCTTCCGGTAGTCACCGGTACGGTAGCGGTAGCTGTAGTATGGAAATGGATGTTCAATAAATATACAGGTTTATTTAACCATGTACTTTCCGAAGTTGGCCTGATTGACCAGAATATAAGCTGGTTGGGCGATGAAAAAACGGCAATATGGTGTATCATCATTATTTTGTTTACCACATCGATTGGGCAGCCAATTGTGCTTTATGTTGCTGCATTAGGAAATGTGGATACTTCTTTAGTAGAAGCGGCAGAAGTGGACGGGGCTACGGATATGCAGACATTCTGGAAGATTAAATGGCCTTCCATTATGCCTACAACCCTTTACGTTTTAGTTATTACGACAATTAACTCTTTCCAGTGTTATGCATTGATTCAGTTGCTGACATCCGGCGGACCGAATCACTCAACAGATACAATTATGTATTATATCTATTATGAAGCATTCAAACTGAACCGCTATGGTTACGGAAATGCGATGGGAATCTTCCTTGCCGCAGTAATTGCGATATTCTCGGCATTGCAGTTTAAAGTAACGAAATCGGGAAGCGTTGATTAGGGGGTGATAAATAATGAAAAGTGGAGTAAAACGTACAACAGGTTATGATATTATAGTATTGGTGATTATGGTTATTCTGGCTATCTTATTTATCTTTCCGGTATATTGGATTGTAACGGGTTCCTTTAAAGATGCGGCTGCAATCAATGCAGCAAGCCCGGAATGGTTTCCCAAAAACCCTACGACAGATAACTATGTAAGGCTGTTTGCAAAACCGGCAATGCGTTGGTTGTTCAATAGTGTATTTATCGCGCTGATGTCTATGGCTTTAACTTGTATGACCGCAGCAATGGCAGGTTATGCATTGGCAAAAAAACGGTTTGTAGGAAGAGGATTGCTGTTCACTTTCCTTGTATGTGCTATGGCGCTTCCAAAACAGGTCGTTTTGGTTCCGTTGTTAAAAGAAATGTCTTTCCTTGGCTTGCATGACAATGTATGGGCAGTTATCCTTCCGACAGTAGGCTGGCCTTTTGGTGTATTCCTTATGAAGCAGTTTTCAGAAACGATTCCTACGGAAATGTTGGAAGCGGTAAGGATTGACGGCGCAGGAGAGGTGCAGACATTCCTCACGATTGTATTGCCGATTGTAAAACCGGGTATAGGCGCATTGGCAATCTTTACTTTCATTACAACATGGAATGATTACTTCTTGCAGTTGATAATGTTAAATTCCAGCAATACATTGACGATTGCCCTTGGTATTGCGAAGTTGCAGTCGGAAATGTCCAATGACTTTGGTTTGATTATGGCAGGTGCGGCATTGGGTGCGATTCCGATTATTGCAATATTCCTGATGTTCCAGAAATACTTTACGCAGGGTATTACAATGGGTGCGGTAAAAGGTTAATTTGATTGAGAAGGAAGGACTAATTATGGAGATTAAGAAATATCAGGGTGTAATTCCTGCATTTTATGCTTGTTACGATGAAAACGGGAAAGTTTCGGCAGAGAGAGTACGTGCCCTTACAAAATATTTGATAGGAAAAGGGGTTACCGGGCTTTATGTAGGGGGTTCCTCAGGCGAATGTATTTATCAAAGTGTAGAGGAGAGGAAACTGACATTAGAAAATGTGATGGAAGAGGCGAAAGGCAAAGTGACGGTAATTGCCCATGTAGCTTGCAATAACACGGCGGACAGTATGGAGCTTGCAGCCCATGCACAAAGCCTTGGGGTAGATGCAATTGCATCCATTCCGCCGATTTATTTCCATTTGCCGGAACATGCGATTGCAAAATATTGGAATGATATTTCTTCTGCAGCGCCTGATACGGATTTCATCATTTATAATATTCCACAGCTTGCCGGTGTATCGCTTACCATATCTTTATTGCGGGAGATGAAGAAGAATCCAAGAGTAATCGGGGTGAAAAATTCATCCATGCCGGTGCAGGATATCCAGATGTTCCATGACGAAGGGGTTATCGTATTCAACGGACCGGATGAGCAGTTTATTTCAGGCCTTGCGGCTGGGGCGGTAGGAGGAATAGGCGGCACTTATGCAGCAATGCCCGAACTGTTCATTAAAGCAAGGGAGCTGTTTTATGAGGGCAAGATTGAGGCAGCAGGGGCAGTTCAGAATGATATATGCAGGATTATATATAAAATGTGTTCAACGCATGGCAATATGTATGCAGCAATTAAGGAGATTATCCGTATTCAAGGCGGACCGGATGTAGGAAGCGTCCGGGCACCTCTTGCAGAACTGATAGAAGAGGATAAGCTGATTGCACAGGAATGTGCAAAAATGATAGAAGAAGCGGTAAAAAAATATTGCTAACCTGATATAGAAGGAGACATGGCTTGCCCATGTCTCCTTCTGCAATAAAAAGGGAAAGGGCCAAAAGGGAGGAATACAGTGTCATCATCCAGTTTATTACTAGATATACAATTACTATATAATCAGTTTACCAAGACGGAAAAGAAGATTGCCGATTATGTGGCGGAAAATGCCAACCAAGTTCTTTTTATGTCGATTACTGATTTGGCGGATGCCTGTAATGTGGCGGACGCCAGTGTGCATCGTTTTTGCAGGGCGGTGGGTGTAAAAGGGTATCAGGAATTTAAAATGAAACTTTCCTTAAGCCTTACGTCAGGTGAGGCGTCGGAACGGGCAGAGGAAGAGGAAAAGGAAGGGGCGGATTCCCTCTCATATATGCTTGATTGCATATTAGAGACGCATATCAATGCGCTTAGGGAGACGCGGACACTGTTGGATGTCGATGCAGTGGAAAAGACAATCGGCATGATGGAAGAAGCGAAGCATATTTATTTTTTCGGGATTGGTGATAGTCTGTTGACGGCGCAGGAGGCTCGCAATAAATTCCTTAGGATTATAAAAAAAGTAAGTTGTATTGAAGACCCGCATATGCAGGCGATGTCTGCATCTATGGCATGTGCCGATGATTTGATTTTTATTATATCCTATTCCGGTTCTACGAAGGACAATGTATATGTGGCGGAGATAGCCCGTCAGGCCGGGGCGAAAATTGTAGGGATTACCCGTTTCTTGAAATCGCCCCTTACTAATTATATGGATGTCCTTTTAACCTGCGGTGCAAACGAAGGTCCGCTGGAAGGGGGATCTATGAGCGCAAAGATGAGCCAGTTGTATATTATAGATATACTGTTTCAGGAATATTACAGGAGAAACCTGGCGGCTTCAAGGGAAAATAATGAAAAAACATCAAAAGCAGTAGTAGAAAAATTATATTAGCATTACAATGGGTGAAGACGGAGGAATGTGTTATGGGAGTAAAAAAACGGAAAGATAAGACCCAAAAGGCAAAAAAAATGGAGTTTCAATTGAACCTGAACATAAAGATGCAGTTATTGGTAGGTTTTTTGGTGCCGATATTTTTTGTCATATTGGTGGGAGTTATTTCTTCCCGTCAGGCAGAAGCCGGCATGATTTCCAATTTTGAAGAGTCGGCGAGTTCTTCCATTGAAACACAGATGCAGTATTTGGATTTTGGAATGTCTATGGTTAGTGCAGAGGCGATGCAGATGAGGTTGGATACCGAACTGCAAAGCCTGGTAAATGGTTTGTTTAAAAAAGACCTTTCCAAAGCCTCCTCCATTTACAGGAAAAATTCATCCAGCATTAAAGTAAGGCAAAGGTCAAATGAACTGATACATGCCATATATATTATACCGAAGAGCGGAAGCAAGGTTATGAGTACGTTAGAGTCTTCAGATCAAAGCACTGACGGTTACTATGAGGATTGGTCAGTTACAGAGGAAGGGCAGAAAGTAATATTTGAAAAAAATGTTGCAGATTGGCTTGGGAAAACAACTTCCTGGATAGGACAGCACCCGGAAATGGACAAGATGACGGGATATAAACCGGAAGACTATGCGATATCCTATATGAGCGCCTTCCCGAACAGGGCGGCAGTTTTTGTAGTGGATATCAGTAAAGAAGCGATAAGGAAAAGCTTGTCAAAAGTGGATACTTCAGACGGCTCCATTTTAGGGTTTATAACGGCCGATGGCAGTGAATTGGTAATAAAGGATGAAGAAGTTACAGAGGAATTTGTATTTTTCGAGCAGGATTTCTTTCAAAACTGTTTAGATTCGGAGGAGCTGGAAGGGACGGAGTACGTAACCTATGATGGGCAGGAATATTTTTTTACATTTGCGAAAAGCGAAAAGACGGGGGTAGTGCTAGGATATCTTGTGCCTGTCCGGCATGTGACGAAAGGGGCGGAGGCAATAAAAAGCATTACGGTTGTGCTTGTTATCATTGCATGTATTGTGGCAGTAGCCATCGGGCTTTTCATATCCCTTAATATCAGCGCCAGCATGGCAGGTATTATAAAACGCCTGAAAAAAGCGGCAGAAGGAGATTTGACCGTCCATTTAAAAACAAAAGGGAAAAGCGAATTTAGTATATTATCCCAATATATTATGAATGTAATTACGAATATGAAAGGATTAATCCAGCAAGTGGAGGGGATTGCTATGCTGGTAAAAAATGCGGCAGGAGGCGTAGAGGAGATTTCCGCAAGGATTGAAGAATCATCACAAGGCATCAAGGTGACTTTGGCGGAAATCGACAAAGGGGTATCCCTGCAGGCTTCGGATGCGCAGGATTGTCTGACGCAGATGGATTCCCTGTCCAGAAAGATAGAAGAAATCGGCAGCAGTGTGGATCAGGCTGCGTCCGGTTCGGAAGTAACGAAGGAAATTGTGGAAAAAAGTATCAATACGATGGAAGCCCTTTCGGGTAAGACAAAGGCAACAATAGAGATAACGGATAGGGTGAAAGCCGATATCGAAGAGCTTGAAAAGAAATCCAGGGTCATCGGTGAATTTGTGAATACGATTAACGACATTGCCGAAGAAACAAATCTGTTATCTTTGAATGCGAGCATAGAAGCTGCAAGAGCCGGGGAAGCAGGAAGAGGGTTTGCGGTTGTGGCGGAAGCCATCAGGAAATTGGCTGACGGTTCCAGCCAGGCAGCCAGTGAAATCAATAAAGTGGTGGAAGAAATTGTAAACCAGACAAAAGGTACCGTTTCCACTGCGGCAGAAGCGGGAGAGATTGTAGGGGAGCAGGCGCTTCTGGTTAGCCATACGAAAGAGGATTTCAAGAAAATGGCGGAATGCACGGAGCAGATGCTGATTTCTGTCAGGAAGATTTCGGAGGATGTTATCAGCATTGATGCACAAAGAAAAGATACTTTAGATGCGGTAAGCAGTATATCTGCGGTTTCGGAACAGACAGCTACCGCTTCCAGCGAAGTATACAATATTTCCCAGAAACAGATGGATGTGGTGGAAGCTTTGAAGAAAGCAAGCACGGAGCTAAAAGAAAAAATGGCGGAATTGGAAGAGGCTTTGGACTTATTTAAAACGGCGGAGGAGTAAGAGGGCTGCATACGGCCATCCGCCAAACGGCATATCAGGGTTGGGGCTGTGGTATTTAAAAAGGGATGTTTCTAAGCAGAAGGTGGGGCAGCGGTTGCTGGTCTGGCCGGAAATTAGAGGCATCCCTGTTTTATATTTCCTGAAATTGCCAACTGTCGTCGGATTTTGCTGTACAGGCTCTTGCCGTTTCCTTCCGGCTTGCGTGGTATTCTTTCCCTCCTTCCCATCCCATCTTCATCAAAAAACCAATCCACTCTAAAGTAATTCTCCAAAAGTCCGATAATAATAATAAGACATCAGCACTCGCATGAAAGGAGGAGTGGACCATGCGTATAGAGGCATATACACAAGTTCAGCAGATATATAAAACACAAAAAACTGATACTACCCGGAGGAAAACCAGTGTAGGAGCTACGGATCAGCTTCAAATATCCAGCCTTGGAAAAGATTATCAAGTAGCAAAGCAGGCAGTAGCGGCAAGCAGGGATATCAGGGAAGAAATAACTGCTCCTCTCAAAAACAGTATTCAAGCAGGTACTTATGGGGTGGACGCAGGTGAATTTGCTGATAAGCTATTACAGAGAATGAAAGAAGTGGGGTAGTCTCGTGGCAAGTTTGATGGAAAACTTAATTACTGTATTGGACAGTATATGTGAAGAATATGATAACTTGCTGGAGCTATCCACAAAAAAGAAGCCGGCAATTATTTCCGGCAATTTGGAAGATTTATCAAAAATCACGGATGAAGAACAAATCGTTGCAAGCAGAATCAGCAATTTAGATAATAAAAGGCGGGAAGTGATTCAGGATATTGCCAACGTAGTAAACAGGGATGTTGAAGATTTGATACTGACCAATATTATTCAAATGCTGGAACCAAGGCCGGTGGAGCAGCAAAAGCTGGCAAAAGTACATGACAGGCTCAAGGCAGTGGTGCATAAGGTACGTCAGGTGAATGAACAAAACAAAGAACTGATATTGAGCGCACTGGAAATGATTGAGTTTGACATAAATATGTTTCAAGCATTGAAGACAGCCCCCGAGACGGCGAACTATAATAAGGGCGCATACAGCGCAGGCAACGTAATCGGGGTACAAAGAAGTGGATTTGACGCAAAACAATAATCCCAGGGAGAGGTGATATCATGCCATTATTTGGAAGTTTATATATAGGGGCATCTGGATTGCAGACGAGCCAGAATGCGATGAATACCACGGCGCATAATATGACGAACGTGGACACGAAGGGTTATACAAGACAACAGATTTTACTTAATACGAGGACTTATCAGACACTTTCGGTCAGCGCTTCCGCTGTTTCTTATCAACAGTATGGAATGGGCGTATACTATTCCCAAACAAGACAGGTCAGGGACATGTTTTTAGACCGAACCTACCGTAAGGAATCCGGGCGCAGTGCATTTTATGAAACAAATGTGAAAGTTATTGATGAAATGGAAGACTTGTTTGGGGAGTTCCAGGGGGTGGAATTTTCGGAATCTTTGGAGAACCTTTGGAAGACGGTTCAGGATTTGGACAGAGACCCTTGTGATTTGACCAACCAGAATCTTCTTGTTTCCCGTTGCAATGAATTTTTGAAAAGGGCTTCTTTGGTATATACCGGTCTTTGCGATATGCAGGATAATTTAAACACGCAGATTAAAAATAGCGTGGATACTATCAATAAATATGGCGAAGAACTGGTACAGATAAATAAACAGATTATGAGAGCAGAGGCAGGCAAGGTAGAGCATGCCAATGACTTAAGGGATAGAAGGAATTACATTTTGGACGAATTGTCTAAAATGGGCAAAATCAGTTACGAAGAGGATATGTATGGGGCCGTTACCGTCCAATTTGAAGGTGTGGATTTTGTTAAAACCGAATCATACAATAAGATGGAAGTCTATGCGGACCGTGAAACCGGTTTTTATACCCCCTATTGGCCTCAGCTGGCTGACTATGAAACAGCTTCCTGGGGGGAGAGGGTTCCGATTTTGGAATCGGCAACGGTATATGATACGACGCAGGAAATCCGTTCTTCTTTGAATACGGACATTGGCTCTTTGCGGTCACTGCTGTATGCAAGAGGAGATAAGAGGGCGACCTATCAGGATGTGGCAGAGGAAAATATCGAAGCATATAACAGGGATATTTCCCAGTCGCTTCTTATGAATGTCCAGGCGGAATTTGACCAGCTTATAAATAAAGTAGTTACAGCCATCAACGATGTACTCCGGCAGGCAGCGGAAAGCGAACCGGATACGGATTATATGAAGGCAAGGGATGAAAACGGCAATGTGTTGAGGGATGAGTTTGGCAATCCGATAGCCATTCAGATGTTTGAATTAATTTCCGATGACCCGGAAAAAGGATTTACCATTGGTAATATGATTGTAAATGAGGATTTAAAGAGAGAACCCGGAATCCTTTCTTTCCGTTTGAAGGATGGTTCTGAAGATAAAGCGACAACGGCAAGGCTGAAAGCGGCATTTTCGGAAGAAACCCATACGTTGAACCCTAACCTGGAAACGAAGGTATCTTTGATTGGCTATTATACCAATTTGATTGACCAGCTTTCCATTACAGGTGAGGCCAGCAAGGAAATTGCGGATTTGCAGGCGGAAGTAGTGAATGAGACATTTTCTGCAAGGGAAATGATAGTTGGGGTTTCGGACTCGGAGGAGATGGAATTTATGATTAAATTCCAGAATGCATTTAATGCATCCAGCCGTTATGTCAACGTAATAAATGAAATGATAGAACATATACTCAGTACATTAGGAAGGTAAGGTGAAGTAAATGCCATCACAATTTTTTGGTTTATCAATTGCGTCATCGGGAATCAGGGCAGCAAATGCGGCATTGAACACTACTGCCAATAATATTGCCAATACACATACGGACGGATATAGCAGACAGCAGGTAACGCAGGAAGCGGCAAGCCCCCTTAGGCTTTTTACAACCTATGGGTGTGCAGGGGCCGGTGTGGATACGATAGCGATTGAGCGTGTCCGCGACCAGTTTTATGATTTAAGGTTCCGTAACAATAACTCTACTTTAGGTGAGTATGATATTAAAAAATATTATACGGATACGATTCAGCAGTATCTGGATGATGACGGAGACACTGGTTTTGCAACAATTTTCGATGAATTTTTAAGTACGCTGCAAAGCGTAACAACAAGCTCCAGTATCAGGGATGCCAAAGCAGCTTTTATCGCATCGGCGCAAAAGCTGGCAGAATACTTTAATACCACAGCCGGCAATTTGCAGGCTTTGCAGAAAGATATTAATGAAGAAATCAAGTTAAGGGTAGAACGAATCAATTCCATTACATCGGAGATTGCCACTTTAAATAAGCAGATTAATGTAGTGGAAATGACAGGCACAATAGCGAACCAATTGAGGGATAAGAGGGATTTGCTTTTGGATGAACTGTCAGAAATAGTAGACGTAGAGACGAAAGAATATCCGATTACCGACCCTTACAATCCGGAGAGGGAAACAGGGGGAACCCGTTTTATTGTAAGTATTGCAGGCAACCAGCCGATAGTGGACGGTGGGGAATACCATAAGCTGGAATGTCGTTCCAGGGCGGATAATGAGAAAATCAACCAGAGCGATGCCGATGGATTGTACGATATTTTCTGGGACAACGGCAATGATTTCAATTTGAACAACGCGTCTATGGGCGGGGCTTTGAAAGGTCTTGTGGCGATGCGTGACGGCAATAACAATAAAGCTTTCGGAGGGCTGGTGCAAAAGGTTACGAAAGGGGCAGAAGGCACGGAAGTAACTGTGGAAGTCACAAGGGACTTTTTGAAAAACCTGAACAAATGTAACCTTTCCGATACCGGCGGCAGCATCACGATTAGAAATACGGTTTATTATTATAAAGATTGGAAATATAACGAAGACGGTACTTTCACTTTTATTATGGATGATGCAAAGTGCGATACGGTAGTGACTGCGGCGGCAGCCAGCGGGAAATGGGAAGTAGAAGTAGGCACAGATATCAATTATCAGGGAATACCTTATTATCTCTCCCAGATGAACGAGTTTGTCAGGGCTTTTGCATCCAAAGTAAATGAAATATTTACAAGCGGATTTGATAAGTATGGGAATGCGGGCGCTATGTTTTTCACGGCGAGGAAACCTGTGGCAGGCAGCAGCATTTTAGATTCCCAATATAAATATGAAGATTTTCTTGATGCGGATCAGTATTATGAATTGACCGCCTTCAATATTGAAATCAATGATGCTTTGGTAAAAGACCCGGATTTGCTTGGAACAAAGTCCGAGAAGGATATCGGTGTAGAACAATTCGGCCAGATTACGGAATTGATTACGGCGATGCAGGATAAGACCAAATTTAATTTCAGAAATGCCACGGCGAAAGAATTTTTGCAGACTTTATTGTCGGATGTGGCTTTGAATGCCAGAAATGCCAAGGATTTTTATGACACTTATTATGGGATTGCGGTTACGATTGAGAACCAAAGGATGTCGATATCCAGTGTGGATGAAGATGAAGAAGCGGTAAATATGATAAAATTCCAAAATTCTTTTACCCTTTCTTCTAAAATGATTCAAACATTGACGGAAATATATGACAGGCTGATATTGGAAACCGGAGTGTAGGGTGAAAAGAAGTTCTAGCCGCTCACAGCAGAGGTTGTTTCGCGGAGAACTTCTTTTCATCAGGATTTGTTATTCCGCGAAGCGGAATGGTGAGCAGCTATTATCAGGCATTTGACAGATACAGGTAAGCTGCACAATTGCAGCAAGGATTTCTAAAGCTTGGTTATGCTGTGAAAGGAGACGATAGCCATATGAGAATGACGAATAAAATTATGCAGAATAACTCGCTGTATAATATCAACAATACGAAAGAACTGACGGATAAATTAAGTACCCAGATGTCCACGAAGAAAAAGATTACAAGACCTTCGGACGACCCGGTTATTGCAATCCGTGCATTGAGGCTGAGGAGTGATGTTTCCCAGATTACCCAGTTCTATGAAAAAAATGCAAAAGACGGGGCAAGCTGGCTGAAAGTAACAGGGGATGCGCTGGAAACCACATCGGAATTATTAAAGAGCATGATAGGGCTTTGTACGCAAGGTGCGGTAAAGGATTTTGATTCCAATAACATAGCGATTGTTATTGCCCAGCTAAAAGAGTTAAAAGGTGAATTTTATTCCACAGGGAACGTGGACTGTGCGGGGCGGTATATGTTTACCGGTTACCGTACGGATACCCCCCTTACGTTTATGGAGAATCTGCCGGAAAATGAAAACGATCCGGCTTATCGGAAGTATTCCATTACGGAACAGTTGGATATTTCCTCATTGGATACTATCAACTATACGGATATCGGTACACTGAAGGGAGTTTCCAAGGAGAGCTATAATCCGGCGAACGGTCCGGCAGAAGAGGAAAAGGATATCAGTAATTCCGATATTTACCGTATCCGGCTTTCCTATGACAGCATAAAAGCGGATAATACCAATAAGCCGACGATAAACATAATCACGGAGGCGAATAAAAAGGCAGCGGCTTTAAATGGGACGGAGCCGACAGAAAACACATTGGTTGCTTCAGGTGATATCGAAGTGGTATCTGCAACTGCTAATCCGAACCCTCAGGATTATGTGCTTGCTAACCCTGATAAGGCAGTATTGATACCGGAAACTGGGGAGCTGCTGATTGGCGCTGATTTGTATGAGGCGAAGTTCAATAGTGTAAACAACACGGATATGACGACAGGGGCAGAAATCCGGATCACTTACGAAAAAGATAGCTGGAAGAAAGGGGATATGCGTCCGGAGCATTATTTTGCATGTAAGGATATTACGAAAGCAGACCCAGACCCGGCAAAAGATGGAACGATAGAGTACAATCATGTAGAGTACCTGGATACCACAGTGAATCCTCCCCAGAAGAAGAAATTTATTCCGTGTGATAAGGTAACCCAGTTCTTGGAGTACGATGTGGGATATAACCAGAGAATCCGCGTCAATACGACTGCAGATGAAGTATTTACTATGGATATGGATCGCAACATTGACGATATGGAAAATGCATTGGCAAGTCTGAAGGAAATAGAAGCAGTTAAGACGGATTTGGAAAAAATGATGAAAGGTATGGATGAAAGCCATCCGGATTATGCAAACCTAAAAACAACTTATGCTGCGGCGGAAAAAGCCCATACACATATCCGTGAGAATATGCAGAAGATGTTTGAAGGATTGATTACAAAGACTCAGGAAATCTCGGATTTGACGAGTCTGGCTATTACGGACAATGGTACGCGGGCAAGCCGTCTGGACTTAATTGATAACCGTTTGATGACACAGAAGTCTACTTTTGAGACACTGCAGTCTGCGAATGAGGATATTGATGTGACTGAAGTAACGGTGAAGCTGACGAGCATGGATTTTTCCTATCAATCGGCTTTACTGGCAACCGGAAAGATTCTGCAAAATTCACTGATGAATTATATCTAAGGCGATTGCTATAAAACAGTGGGAAATAAGGAGAAGGTATGACATTACAAACAAAAGTATTCGGAGAGGTTACGATAGAAGAAGAAAAAATTATTACATTTCCGGGCGGGATTGTAGGATTCCCCGATTTGACCCAGTTTGCTTTGCTCCACGATGAAGAGGACGGTATTGAGACAATCCATTGGCTGCAGTCGTTGCAGGAGCCGGCATTTGCCATGCCGGTGATGGATCCTCTTTTGGTAAAAGAGGATTATAATCCGGAGGTGGATGATGAACTGCTGAAAATTTTGGGCGATTGGGAGCATGATGAACTGCTGGTACTTGTTACCGTTACCGTTCCGCAGGAATTGGAAAAGATGACTGTTAATTTAAAAGGCCCTATTTTGATTAACGGAAAAAATAGAAAGGCTTGCCAGGTAATTGTGGAAGGGGAGGAGTTTAAGGTAAAGTTCCCCATTTATGATATTCTGCAGGCAAAGAAAGCAGGTGAGTAGATGTTAGCTTTATCCAGAAAAAAGAATGAAGCCTTGATTATTAATAATAATGTAGAAATTACAATTTTGGAAATCAAGGGGGAACAGGTGAAGATAGGCATCACAGCTCCGAAAGAGGTTCCTGTGTACCGGAAAGAAGTTTATGCACAGATACAGAATGCAAACAAAGAATCCGTCAACACGGATGGGATGGCCGCATTGAAAAAGATGTTGGAATAAATGTTTGACTTTCGGCTTATAAAAATAAAAAGAAGACAATAACCAGCAGTTGCTACGCAAGGTAATTGTCTTCTTTTTAAGTGAAATATTTAGCCTTTGACAAGCTGTTGGTATAATTTATTAGGATAAATTATTAAAATAATTTACCCCGATAAATTATTTTGGTAACCTATCTTGGCAATCTATCTTGACAAGTTATCCTGATAGCGGGAGCCGGCAGAAGTGTAAAGTATGCAGAAAGATGCGGAAAAAAGGTAAATATTTATAAATTTCATCCGATATATTAAATAGACGTAAATGATAAGTATCATTATGTTACTTAACAAATTTTAACATCACACGGAGGTGATTAACAATGGCTATAGAACCATTAGGAAGTGTAATGACAATCCAGTCACAGTCGGTTCAGAAACCGGTCAAAACAAGCGAAGCAGCGGAAAACAAGGAAGTTTCCACTCCTGCACAGGTAACAAATGTAGATCCAGTTACAGTATCTGTTTCAAAGGCAGACAATAAGGACGGGCAAAGTGCAGGCAATCAGAATGCGGAACAGCAGCAGGCCGCCAATGAGAAGGTTAAAAAAGCGGTTGAGCAGCTCAATAGGAATATGCCCCATTCGGAAGCTGTCTTTGGAATCCACGATGGAACCAACAGAGTAATGATTAAAATCGTGGATAAGGATACGAAAGAAGTGATTAAAGAATTTCCGCCAGAAGAGACCTTGGATATGATTGAGAAAGTATGGGAACTGGCTGGGATTATGGTTGACGAGAGACGGTAGAAATTCAAAAGGAGGGAAAGATATATGCCAATTAGGATTACAGGTATGAATTCCGGGTTGGATACGGAGTCCATTATTTCAGAGTTAGTAAAGGCGCAGAAGACGAAGACCGACAATATTAGAAAAAAACAAACATCTTTACAATGGAAGCAGGACGCATGGAAGGAATTAAATTCCAAGGTTTATAAATTGTTTCAAAATACTCTTGGCAGTATGAGGTTTTCTACCGATTATGCCAAAAAAGTTACGGATGTTTCCAATAACTCTGCGGTAAAGGTATTGACGGGAAGCGATGCGATGAATATTACGCAGAAGCTTCAGGTATCCCATATGGCAGAGAGCGGCTACCTGACAGGCGGTAAGCTTGATAAAAGCATTACAAAGGAAAGCAAACTGAAAGATGCTTTAGGGATACAGGAAGGAAGCCGTATCAGCGTTACGGTTGGCGACAAGACGACGGATATTACCATTGATGAGAATATGACAGTAAACGGTTTCGTGCAGAAATTACAGGAAGCCGGTGTAGAAGCTAACTTTGATGCGAAAAACGGCAGATTCCATATCGCTGCTAAGACGAGCGGAGAAGAGGCGGATTTCACCATCACAGGGGCAAATGCAGCAGGAACAGATGCGTTAAGCAAACTTGGCATTTTGAGTTATGACGAAAATGCGATGAAGGAATATGAAAAATATGCCAATATGTCTGCTGCGGATAAAGAGGCGTTAATTACAAAAGAAACGGAAAGAAGGCTGAAGGAATATATCAGCCAGAAGGATTCTCTTGTAAAAACGAAAGAGGAACAGCAAAAAGCGGTAGATAGCAGCAAAGAGGCATTTACGAAAGAATATGGAGAAGACATTGATACGGCAGTTGCGGGCAAGGCGAACCTGAAGACGGATATTGACAATCTGAAACAGAAAATCAAAGATGCCGGCGACAGCGCCAGCGAAGACGACAAGACGGAGTTGGCGAAGCTGGAAGGGAAGATGGCGGCTATTGAGAAATACGAAGGGGAAAAAGAGCAGCTTTCCGCTACGGAACAATCCATTGCTTCCGTAAATAAGTATTTGAAGAACGATGGAGGCAATGTAGTAGCAAGCGATACGCTGAAAAATGAAGTAAATGCCCAGGTGGAAGCAAAGATTCAGGAAGCCAATGATATCGTAAGTGGCTCCAGGCCGGCAGCGACTGCAGAGAAAAAGACCATCGGGAAATCTGCTGAAATTACATTGAACGGGGTAACATATACATCGGAGACAAATACCTTTGAAGTAAACGGCTTGACGATTACGGTACTGGCAGAAACCAAAGATGATATTACCCTGACAACGAGGCAGGATACGGACGGTATCTATAATAAGATTAAAAACTTCTTTAAAGAATATAACTCATTAATCAACGAAATGGATAAGCTGTACAATGCGGAATCTGCAAAGGGATATGACCCCCTTACGGATGAAGAAAAAGACAGTATGTCCGACACGGAAGTAGAAAAATGGGAAGCGAAAATTAAAGATTCTATTTTACGCAGGGATTCCAACCTTTCTACTCTGTCATCTGCCATGAAGACTATAATGATGCAAGGCGCTATGGTCAATGGAAAGCAGATGTATCTGGCTGATTTCGGAATTGAGACAGGCGGATGGTTTACTTCAACGGAGAATGAGAAAAATGCATATCATATCAATGGGGATGAAGACGATGCGTCGGTAAGCATGAAGGAAAACCAGCTTAAGGCTGCAATTGAAGCAGATCCGGAGTCGGTTATCACGTTTTTCTCCGAATTATCGAATAACCTGTACAGGGAATTGGACAGCCAATCCAGAAGCATAGATGGAATCAGAAGCTTCGGGTCGTTCTATGACGATAAGAAGATGAAGGACGACTATGACAATTATAAAACCAAAATAAAGAAAGCGGAAGAACAATTAACCGCTATGGAAGACAGATGGTATAAGAAGTTTTCAGCGATGGAGACTGCGCTTGCTAAGATGCAGTCCAACCAAAGCGCGGTATCGGCTTTATTAGGAGGATGATAACATATGGCTTTAACAAACGGATATGCACAATACAATAACAGCAAGGTTATGACGGCAAGCCCGGCAGAGCTGACATTAATGTTGTATGAGGGAGCTATCAGATTCTGTAATATGGCGATTAATGGGATAGAGCAGAAGGATATAGAGAAATCGCATAATAACATAGTTAAGGCGGAAAACATTATTGATTATCTGCAGGCTACTTTGGATATGAAGTATCCGGTAGCGGAACATTTTAACGATATTTATAATTATCTTCAACAGAGGCTGGTTCAGGCGAATTTGAAAAAGGATGTGGAAATTCTGCAGGAGGTATGTGAACATATCCGTTCCGTGAGGGATACTTGGAAAGAAGTAATGCGGATTAACAGGGAAAAGGGCAAAGTATGATGGAAAATTATCTTCAGGTTTTAGAGGAAAGTCTGAATAAAAAAGTGGATGTCCTGAAAAAAATTGGTCAGATGAACGAAGAGCAGGAGCGGTTATTTAAAGAAGATGTTTTTTCGGAGAAAGCATTTGACGAGATTATTGACAGGAAAGGCATGCTTATTGACGACTTAAATAAACTGGATGAAGGTTTTGAAAACTTGTATGAGCATATCCGTTTACAGCTTTTGGATGGGAAAGAGAAATATGCCACCCAAATAGCTGCTTTACAAAAGCTGATTACGAAAGTAACGGAAATGGGTGCTTCCGTACAGGCTCAGGAAGCAAGAAACAAGGAATTGGCGGACAATTACTTCCTGAACCGCAAGAAAGAACTGAAGCAGGGAAGGCAAAATTCCAAAGCGGCTCTGAATTATTACCGCAATATGAACCGTTCCCAGGTGGTTCAGCCACAGTTTATGGATAAAAAGAAATAAAAAAATAAAAAATTAAGATTTAGGTGTAAAGTATTTAAAAATAAAACCGATATAATAAATGAGTAAAACAATTACTTAGAAAATATGGTGTAGAAAAAGGGAGCGTACGGCCCGGAAGATACACTATCAAAAAAGTGGCAGGGAAGCCACTGCATATTCAAGGAGGAATAAATTATGGTAGTACAACACAATCTTACAGCGATGAACTCTAACAGAATGTTAGGAATCACAACAAAGTCACAGGCATCTACAACTGAAAAACTGTCTTCTGGTTACAAGATCAACCGTGCAGCAGATGACTCCGCAGGACTTTCGATTTCCGAAAAAATGAGACGTCAGATTAGAGGTCTTAGCCAGGCTTCTACAAACGCTCAGGACGGTGTATCTCTTGTACAGTCTGCAGAAGGTGCTCTTACAGAAGTAACCGATATGCTTCAGAGAATGAATGAGTTGACAGTAAAGGCTGCCAACGGCACATATACTTCTACACAGAGACAGTATATTGCAGATGAAATCAACCAGTTAGTATCTGAAATTGACCGTGTTGCAACAACGACAAGGTTCAATGACCAGAAAGTATTGTCCGCAGCAGGAACATACTGCTTCCAGGTTGGTAATGAATGTGGCGAGACATTGTCAGTTCAGATTTCTGGCATGAAAGCTTCCAGCATCAATGCTAACTTGAAGACTCAGAACTGGAGTTCTACAGCAGGTAGTGTAGCTAATGGCTTCTTCGCTGTTGTTAAGAGTTCCCTCGAGAAAGTTGCTTCTCAGCGTTCTATCCTTGGTGCGGTTCAGAATCGTCTTGACCATACCATCAACAACTTGGATAACATCGTTGAGAACACAACAGCTGCTGAATCCCGTATCCGTGATACAGATATGGCTAAGAGCATGGTTTCTCATGCAAATAACCAGATTCTGGCTCAGGCAGGTCAGGCAATGTTGGCTCAGGCTAATCAGACAAATCAGGGCGTTTTGTCATTGCTTCAGTAAGATTCACTTTTTTAAAAAGTGGTATGAAAGAGGGCTGGGTTTCCAGCTCTCTTTTTTTACCATATAGGAAATTCCTTCGCCAGAAGGACGTAAATTTGAAGTGTCGAAGACACTTTTCTACCATATAGGAAAGTACGGATAGTCCTTCGCTAGGATGTACGTATAAAGGAAATGTTCGCTGGCACAGACATATTTGGGTTTGAGTGAGCGTTAAAACGCATATTATTTGCATAATAAAAATTATATATGTTGGAGAAGAAAATGAATATTCTTATTTTGGATTGGAATAGTTATGCCCATGAATATATGACGGAGGAATTTGAGAAATCAGATTGTACCGTAAAATATTTGTCATGGCCTTTTGGAAAAGAGGATATGAGGGAAAATCAGGAATTATGCATGAAGTTGAAGGAATGTTTGGGGGAGCAGGAATATGATTTTGTCTTTTCCTTTAATTTCTTTCCTGTAGCAGCAAAGGCATGCAATGAATGTAACGTGAAATATGTATCGTGGATATATGATATGCCGTATATGCTCTTATATTCAAAATACACAAGGCTTGAAACAAATCATATTTACTTTTTTGACAAAGCGCTTTGCATAGAGTTTCAAAAAAGCGGGATAAAAAATGCTTATTATATGCCGTTGGCAGCTCCAGTGGATTATTATGATAGCCTGAAAGAAAGGGCAAGAGACGAATATGTATCGGATATTTCCTTTGTAGGTTCCGTTTATCAGGAAGAACGGCATGATTTTTATAAATATTTAAAAAACGTTAATTATTATACGATGGGATATTTGCGCGCTATTATGGCGGCTCAAAAGGACTTGTACGGTGATTTCATTTTGGAGAAATTGCTGGATGAGAATATACTTGGAGAGTTGCGTAGGGTTTGCCCGTTAGAAAAAGGGGAAGATGAATGGGAATCGGATGCGTGGATATATGCCAATTATTTTTTGGCCCGGAAATTAACAGGGGAACAACGGGCAGAGATATTAAAGTTGATTGCCGAAAAACATCCGGTTCGTTTATATACGGCAGATAAGATATCCGGCATGGATAAAGTGGAGGTGTGTGGGCCGGTAGATTATGTAAAAGAAATGCCATATGTTTTTAAAAATACGAAAATCAATTTGAATATGACGCTTCGGAGCATTTGGACAGGCATTCCACTTAGGGCAATTGATGTAATGGGATGCGGCGGCTTTTTACTGACCAATTACCAGGCAGATTTTTTGGATTTCTTTGAACCAGGGGTAGATTATGTATATTATTCCGATAATAATGATTTGATGAAAAAAATTGATTACTATTTATGCCATGAGGATGAAAGAAGAAGTATTGCGGAAAACGGCTATAATAAAGTAAAGGCAAATCATACATATGCGGATAGAGTACAGATAATGATAGAACATATGAAGGAGTTGTAAGAATCCGATGCGCGTATTATTTATTTTATGGGAAAGCTTTGGGAATAATGATGTAATAGAGGAACTGGACAAACGGGGATATGAAGTAGTTTTATATAAGTTCAACAGAAAAATGGAAGATTATAGGGATCCTAGAGACAGAGAAAAACTGATAGAAGCATTATCGGAACAAGAATATGATTTTGCCTTTTCCTTTGATTATTTTCCGTTAGTTTCAGTAGCATGTGCGGTAAAAAAAGTGAAATATGTAGCGTGGGTATATGACAGTGTGTTATTTTCCATACACCATTATACCATTGCATCGCCTTATAATTATATTTTCCTTTTTGACAAGACCGATTATTATGAATTGAAACAAAAAGGGCTTACTAACGTATATTACCTGCCTTTGGCAGCGGCGGTAGAGCGTTATGACTCCTATAAAATGAGCGATGAGGAACGGGAAGTGTATGAAGTACCGATTTCATTTGTAGGGTCTACATATTCGGAAAACCGGCATGGTATTTATAAAAGTATGTGCCAGTTGGACGACTATACCAGAGGCTATGTAGATGGTTGCATGCAGGTCCAAAAAAATATGTATGGTAATTTTATATTGGAAGATATGCTTGCTGTTCCAGATATATTGAAGAATATAGAGACTGAGATTGGAATGAAAAAGGATCCGGATTTATATATGGGTTATGAAAGATGTATCACTTACCCTATATTCGCAAAATATATTACGGTGATGGAGCGGCAGGAAATTTTATCTATGCTTTCCGAAAAGTATAAAGTTGCATTATATACATTAAAAAGGACGCCCTCCCTGCCGAAGATTGATAACAGAGGAATTGCAGGAACCAAGAAGGAAACATGCTTTGTTTATCGTGCCTCTAAGATAAATCTAAATATCACATTAAAAACAATCCGCTCCGGGATACCTTTGAGGGCATTTGAAATTATGGGAAGCGGCGGCTTTTTGTTGACAAATTATCAGACTGATTTTTTTGATTTCTTTGAACCGGGGGTAGACTTCGCATATTACGACAGCTATGAGGATTTGATGGAGAAAGTAGAATATTATTTATCGCATGATAAGGAACGTGAGGAAATTGCAAGGAACGGATATGAAAAAGTAAAAAAATATCATAATTATCATGTCCGGATTGGCGCTATTTTAGATATTTTAGATAATGATAAGGCAAAGGTGGTATAAGGCAATGAAGGAAGTGGATCAAAGAGTTATTGAAACGATAGAAAAGGTAAGAAAATATGTGGAAGCAGATGGTTTTCAATCTGCAGAATTTCCGTTGGAAAATGTTTATACATTGATAGATATTACAATGGGAAGTGTTTTCTGGAAATCTTTAAACGGGAAATATAATGAAGCCTTTTGTAAAGTTCCCCAATTATATCAGGATGGATTTAAGAAAGCGATGGAAAAGGGGGATAATGAGGAAATTCTTTATTTGCTCGAGTTATTTGAGTATAGTTACCGCTCGGTGCAGGCTATGCTAAATGGCGAGGAGCGTTTGGAAAAGGAGAAGCTTTATAAAAAGGAGATTATAGAGATAGGGGAGGCTTACGCAAAGATACAATACCGGTTGCATCAGGAAAGACAAAAGGGATTGGGAAAGGGAGATAAGAAGCTGTTATCCGGAAGGGGGGCGGTATACACCTGCCTGTTTGGGGAAGAGGAATTATATCAGCCGGATAACCTGGATTCGCAGATAGAGTACATATGCTTTACGGATAAAGAAGAACGGTGGGGAAAAAGGGAAGGTGCGTGGAAGTTCCGTAAGCTGGAAAATACGGATGATTTGGATGAAGATATGTTGCGCACAAAGTATATGATACTGTCGCATAAAATATTGCCAGAGTATGATTATAGTATATGGATTGACCGTGGTTTCAAGGTGGCTGGGGAAATAAAGTTGTTTTGCGAAGTCTATGGCAATGGAAATTCCTTTTTAGGCTTTGCCCAAAGCAGTGCAGAATGCATGTACCAGGATATGTCATATACGGATATGGGTGCCGATGACAGGAATATTGAAATACGGAAAAAAATACACAATTATAAGAAAGAAGGGTATCCTGAGAACAATGGATTGATTGACAGCAAAATTATGGTTCGTAACCATAAAGACCTACAAATGTGTAAAGTGATGGAAGAATGGTGGGATTATACTAAGAAAGAAGAGGAAAAGAACGGAATCCAAACAACATATTTTAATTATGTGGCATGGAAAAATAATTATCCGTTTTCTATCTGCGATTTGTTTGTTTATTATAATCCATATTTTGTAAATATGGATGTGGATTTGGAAACCCATGAAGAAATATAAGGTTCATGTTTAATATGTGGACAACGATGGAGGAAGAAATGGAACAAAAAATAAATGTTTTGTTGATAGCACATAATGAAAAAGAGATGCTGCAAAAAAGTATAGAGTCTATCAGGCAATGTGATGACATAAATAATGTATCAATTGTGGTTGTAGATAATGCTTCTGAAGATGGCACGGAAGAATGGCTGTCGAAACAAGAGGATATTTCATATGCAACAGAGGAAGGGTATGTAGGCAGTTGGGGAAAGGTAGTAAATGAAGCGATGGAATATTTCACGCTGGAAGGGGATATTTTGTTGCTTTCGCCGGGATATACTGTGGTTGGTTCTTGTATTGGGAAGCTGGCACAGGTGCTGCATTCAAAAGAGGAAATTGCAGCAGTAGGACCGCTGATTGATGGAATGAACGCAAAAACAAATGGGAGCTATGCCCAACAGGATAATATGGGTAATAATATTGAGCGCGTGTTGGAATTAGATGTGAATGTAGTTATGATACGCGGGGATGTTTTCCAAAACAATGGCAAAATGGATGAAATATACAACTATCGCAGTTTTACCGTCTTGGATTATCTGGTATCCTGTATAAAGGCCCGGGGACAGCTTTATTGTGTGGCAAATGCGGCGGCGAAAAAAGAGGGGGAGAGTTTTGCAGAAGAAAATGTGTGGGAAGACGTGCCCAAAATACGGAACAAGTGGGGAATGCATTATTTTTCAATAGAAGGAAACGATCATTTGATTAATATGTTTACAGAGGAGAAAGATACTCCTATTTCGGTCTTGGAAATTGGGTGTGATTGCGGCGCTACATTGATGAAGGTGAAAAACAGATATCCGAATGCCAGCATCTACGGATTTGAAATTAACGAAAATTCAGCACAAATTGCCGGGACTTTTGCAGAAGTAACAGTCGGCAATATCGAGGAATTTCATCTTCCTTATGAAAAACAGCAGTTTGACTATATTTTATTTGGGGATGTTTTGGAACATTTACATAATCCGTCTGGTGTTGTATCTTATTGCAGGGAATTTCTAAAAGAGGGGGGGAGCATTGTAGCATGTATCCCTAATGTGATGAATATATCGGTAGTAGCGGATTTGCTGGAAGGATATTTTACCTATGGAGAAATAGGGCTGTTGGATAAAACCCATATCCATATGTTTACATTTAAAGAAATGGCCAGAATGTTTATGGATGCAGGATATAGCGTGGAAAATGTAATTATGAGGAAGAATCCGATTAATGAAGAGCATGAGAAACTGCTGGATAATATAATGGCAATGGTGCATGAGAGCGAGAGATGGATGTTTGAAGCGTTCCAATTTGTAATCAGGGCAGAAAAGAAGTAGGATGAGCGGAGATGAAAATTCTATTCATGGAATGGAAAAGCCTGGGGCAGGCTGACATCGTGCAGGAATTTGGAGAAAGGGGATGGAAGGTTGATTTTTTTCCGTTTCCCCGGGAAGAGGAAAATACGAGATTAAATCATAAACTATGTGAGGAAATTGTCAGGGCGATTGCCGGCGCTGGCTATGATTTCGTATTTTCTTTTAATTACTTTCCGGTAATATCTATCGCATGCAATGCGTGTAGGGTAAAGTATGTTTCTTGGACTTTTGACAGCCCGTTTATCCAATTATACTCAAATACTATCTCATATCCGTATAACTATGTTTTTATATTTGATAAAGGGACATGTGAAGATTTATGGGGGAAGGGGATTCAGACGGTATATTATCTGCCGATGGCGGCGCCTGTATCCAGATATGATTCTTATCAATTAGACAGTCAGACGTACGATATATATAAAACGGATATTTCATTTATTGGATCTACATATAAAGAGAAAAAAAACCGGTTTTATGAAAAGTTATCGGGGGTATCGGAGAAAAGCAAGGGATATCTGGACGGGCTGGTACAATCTCAAAAAATGATTTACGGTGACTTTATTTTAGAAAGGCTGCTGATACCGGAAGTGTTGGAGGATATGATGAGTGCTTGCCCTTTGGCCGTCAATGCCGATGGATTTGAGCGGTTGGAGTGGGTGTATGCAAATTATTTTATGGCAAGATATGTTACTGCCTTAGAGCGCGAAGCAGTATTGAATGCCTTGTCTCATAAGTTTAAGGTGGATTTATATACTTATGAACAGACGCCGGAACTGGAAAAGGTAAGGAATATGGGAACAGCGGAGATTATGAAAGAAGCTCCGCTTATTTATCGTTGCTCCAAAATAAACCTGAATATAAGCTTGAAAAGCATTTTGACCGGAATCCCTTTACGGGCATTTGAGATTATGGGGAGCGGAGGGTTTTTAGCCAGCAATTATCAAGAAGACTTTTTAGAATTTTTCAGGCCGGACGAGGACTTTATCTGCTATATGAGCCTTGAGGAACTAATGGATAAAGTGGAATATTATATGGCTCATGAGAAAGAAAGGTTGGAAATCGCAGAGAACGGATACCGTAAGGTGAAAATGGCGCATACTTATAAGCAACGGGTAGATAACATATTAGAAAATATTATGTAAAAATATTGGGTTAAACAAAGCCATGCGCAGCGCAGCACTCGTAAACTTATAATATGCGGAAGCTGGAAAAGTCTGCGCATGCGCAGCATCCACAGACTTAACTTATAATGCGCGAATAGATGCGCAGAAATGAGGTATAAAATGAGGGTTTTTATTGCATGTATTGCCAATTTCAGGACAGGCGGGGTTGAGGTATTGCATCAATTAGCGGAGCAACTAATGATGCGGAATATAGATACTTACCTTTTATATTTTGATAAAGAATTTTCTATGAATGACCCGGTACCGTCCGTTTATCAGAAGTATGGTGCGAAAGTAGTCGATGAATATTTAGATGCAGAGGATTCCGTTTTTATTGTACCGGAAAGTATGCTGAGTGTCAGGAACTGGTGTGTAAAAGGGAAAATCGTTGTCTGGTGGTTGTCTATAGATAATGCTTGGCAGATAGACAGCAAAGAGTTTGCGAAAGAAGATATCATTCATTTTGCACAGTCTTATTATGCAAAGAAATATTTGATGGATAAATTCCGGATAGAAAGCCATTATCTCAGCGATTATATCAGCAGTTCCATTACCGGTTATGCGGATGGAAATAGGGAAAATTCAAAACGGGAAAATATATGTTTTTATAACCCGCAAAAAGGATATGAACGCGTTTCCGAATTAATTGCAAGGACGAATGGCCGTTTCCTCTGGGTGCCATTGGAAGGGATGGAGCCGGAACAAATGGCACAGCGTTTGTGTACCGGAAAGGTATATATTGACTTGGGGAATCATCCGGGGAAAGATAGGATACCCCGAGAGGCAGCGTACTGTGGCTGCTGTGTCATAACCAACCGGAAAGGCAGCGCGGAATATGCGGAGGATGTGCCCATACCGGAAGAGTACAAAATCAGCGATGAGGAAGACTATGAAACGATCATCAACCAAATCGAATATGTAATGAAAAATTATGATACCGTCAAAGAGCAATACTATCCATATATCGAAAAGATAAAACAGGAAAAGAAAATTTTCGGAAATGAAGTAGAAGAAGCGGTGGGAATCCTGCAAAGGGCAATCCCTCAAAAGAAAAGGGAAGAAAAGGATACGGATACGGTGATTCGATACTTGCAGATGATGAACCGCCAGTTGGATAATATAAAAAGTCTGAACCAAGGGCTGGAAGGGGATATAAAAGCCGGCCGCTATATGGAAGGTATCCATCATTTGCTGAATGAGGATATAGCATATAGGGAATTGACAAGGGAAGTATGGGAATTAATGAGGTATTTGGCAGAGTAAGAGAGGATAAGTTTGTGTCCGTGCGGCATCCACAAACTTGTCGTGTGCAAAAAGCCGCACAGAAATAGGGATGAATATGCATATTGTAAAACCAATTATATACGATAAATTTGAGTGCGTGGGGAAGGAATGTATATTTACTTGCTGCGGGGGATGGGAAATACCGGTAGAGGAAGAAATATGCACGAAATGTAAGGAATATGAAGGGAATGTAGAATATGATTCCAAGTTAAATATATATAAGATGAAAATGGATAACCGGACGGTATGCCCGTTTTTGAATGAATCCCAACTTTGCACATTAGTTCTTCAAGGGAAAGAGCTGAGTACGACCTGCCGCGAGTTTCCAAGGACTTACGCAAATACGGGAGTAATGGAAAAAAATTTGATGTTGGATTGCCCACAGGTAGTTGCGCTGTTGGAAAATCTGAAGGAACCATTGGTTTTTATTGAGGAGGAAGATGGCAAGGTTGATTGTAATGAAGAGGAAAATGAAGAGGTAACATTATTCCATGATATTAGAATCGGCATTATTGCATGGCTGCAAAAGAGAGAACTGCCATTATGGTATCGGATTTTCTTTACGGCATTTTGCCTTAATAAAATAGATAGGATGTCAGGGCGAGGCGAAATTGAGAATGAAATGGGAAAAATGCTGTCGAAGCAATATTATGAAACGCTGCTGGCAAGCATAAGTAGCATAGCCTGTGACAGTCGTAAACAGTTTGAGGAAATACGGAGTATTATAATACAGTTGAATGGATTCCTCCTTCTCCCGTTAATGGATGATAAATCAGAGAGTAGAAGTAAGGCCCTTCGTTTAATGGTAAAAAATCAGGATTGCAGTTTTGAAGAATACCAGGAGCTATATAGTAGGTGGGAGAGGGAACAGGCCGTTGGATTTGAAATATTGTCAGAAAATATAGCCGTGTACCAATGGTTTCAATTTTCATCACAAGGGAAAGACTTTATGCGGAGTAACTTTCTTGCTATTTTGTTAGAATATCTTCTAATCCGTCATTTTAGTATCTTAAGTTATGCCATATGGGGAGAATATGATGTGGTGACGCTCCGGTTTATCATTGCTCTTGCATCGAGGGCGATAAGGATAAGAAAGGATAACAACGACTACAAAGAATGGCTGGAAGAAATGGAAAAAGGTATTTTATCTGCTGCTAATTTATATTGTCTACTCAAATAATTTTAGAAAGAGGCTGTCTGGGATGAACGAAAGTGTTGCATTTATTATTTTCTATGACGATGAGAGATATCTGGAAGAGTGTGTCTACTATATAAATAAATTGCAGGTTCCACACGGAATCCATGTAGAAATTATGGGTGTTGGGGGTATATCCGGTAACGAACAGGCGGAAGGCTATAATGCTGCCATGAGGGGAAGCAACGCTAAGTATAAGGTATATTTGGACTGCCATTTATTTATTATTTGCGATACCTTCCTTTATGAAATGATAGATATATTCCATAGCAACGGACAGATTGGCATGTTTGGCATATGCGGATGCACGGGCAAAATGGAAGAAATGGATATCGGCCGGGTTCTGCTATGGGATGGGTATGGGATAAGCCAATTCCATAAACAGGAAACAAAGGCATTGGAGAGGGTATCCTCGCTGGGAAATATGTTGATGGCAACACAATACGATATGGAATGGGCGGAAGACTGTGGTGGGGGAACCCATTGCCGTTCTTTGGCCGAAAAAGGATATCAGACTGTGGTTCCCTATCAAACAAGCAGTTGGTGTTTATATGATTTCGGTGGAGAAGGTTTGGATGAAATAGAGAAAGAATACCGGTTTCATTTAAGGCGGGTGGATATCTGCCATGATTTGGAAAGTGCAGCGTTGATAGAGCGGCTATTGCTGGACGGGCAAATAAAATATGAAGAGCATAT
>Ga0137307_100766_pt1 | contig 36286 bp, 48 predicted proteins | sample NAcewD2O_March_2_FD_97180 | JGI IMG/M metagenome (GOLD analysis project Ga0137307, IMG submission 97180) | Mouse cecal microbial communities from Vienna, Austria - N-Acetylglucosamine amended D2O_March | ecosystem: Host-associated > Mammals > Digestive system > Large intestine > Cecum | place... | reverse complement strand
GCGGCTGCATTATCCGGGCAACAAAGGAAGTTCATGTTATTTGCGGTGATTGCAATGTAGAGTTCGAGGAAGAAGCCTAAACAGCTTCTTCCCCCCTACAAAATAGAAAGGATGCTAACCGTGGAAGAAATTATTTCCAAAGTTGAACATGAAATTGAATTTCAGAAAAAGCAAGCAAAAGAATATGAAAGCGGCATTTACAAGGATGAAATTCTTTTCGCAAGGTACGATCAAGCCGCAAAAATTCTTGAATGGGTGCTTGAATTATTGAAGAAAGGATGATGAAGATGTTTAGATATTATAGCACTTTAAGACCGATTACACCGGGGGCATATCCTAAACCCGCCGACAATCCGGCAATGCTGATTCACAATTTCGACAACCGGGAATATGTTGGGAAAATCGGGCGTGAAGCGTGGGGATATGTGGAATACAATAACCCCCTGACAAAAGAACAGATTGAAGCCTTTGATTTTGTGGCAGAAAGCGGCGGGGAAGATAAAGAAACCATTTGCAAATTGCTTTGTAAGGTTTTACAGAAAACCCGTGGGGCGGCTGACCTTGTTTCCCTTACCTATGACAGCGAAAGCGAGATTGTAACAGCAGCTTTTGAAGGTGGAACAAAAAAGATAAATGTTTCTATGGATTCAGGTACAGCAATGATCCGGGACATTGTAAATCACTTAGGATGTTAAGAAAGGGGTGAAATCATGGCATACGATTATGCAAAGTTAAACGGAAGGATCGTTGAAAAGTGCGGAACACAAGCGGTATTCGCTGAAAGAATGGGGCTTTCCGAAAGAACTATTTCAATGAAATTGAACAACAAGATTGCTTTTAAGCAGCCGGAAATTCAAAAGGCATTGGAAGTTCTTGATTTGGCAAGTGATGAAATTCAGGCATATTTTTTTACCATGAAAGTTCAAAATGATTGAACCAAACAGAAAGGCGGTGAACAGGATGAAGAAAGTAATTGCAGCGTGTATTGATCGGGTTTTGGAGTTCGACACACAGAATGAAGCGGCAAAGTACCTTGAAACCTTGCGTGATAAGGGCAACGAATTCAGGATTTTGCACCGTGAGGAAATCGGCGGCAAGTACCGGATCAGAATTCAGGAACAGTACAACAAAAGCCCCATGATCGAGGGCTGAACAAAGAAAGGATGAAGTGAACATGACATTTGCAGACAAATTGAAAAACCTTATGAAAGATTTGGACTTGACACAATCCAAACTTTCAGACCTTACCGGGATTGGTAAATCCTCTATCAGTCAATACCTTTCCGGCAAGAATGAGCCTTCCAAAGACCGCAAACAGGAAATTGCCCGTGCGTTGGGGGTTCAGGAAACCTACTTTGAAATGTTTGAACCCGCTGCAACGGTTCAGCATGACGGGGTTGTGAATTTGCCCGTTACCCTTGCGGCAAAGCTGATGAAGAAATCCAAAGAATGGGTAATGCAAGGGTTAAGGGATGGCGTTTTCCCGTGGGGCTATGCGGTGAAGCTGACAAATTGGAGTTACTTTATTTCTTCCGTAAAGTTCACCGAATACACGGGAATTGAAGTTCCCCTGAATGAAATTGCCTGATGGCAGAAAGTGAGGATAAACAAAATGAGTGAAACAGGAGTTGTTAAAGGGTTCAAGGTGTTCAATCCTGATTGGACTTGCAGCCCGAACGGGAACACAAAACAGTACACTTGCCCCGGCAAATTTGAAGAAGATATTAACCCGATCCGGTGCGGGCGTGGGATGCACTTCTGCAAAAAGGCGGCTGATTGCTTCAATTACTACAATTTCAACCCGGAAAATAAGGTTGCAGAAGTGATTGCCTACGGTGACATTGCGGAAGAAGGGGATAAATGTTGTACCAACAAACTTGAAATCGTGCGTGAAATTCCGTGGGCTGAATTGCTTGAAATTGTGAATACGGGAAAGGGTTGCACCGGACTTTGCAACAGCGGCGATTGCAACAGCGGCAACCGGAACAGCGGCAACCGGAACAGCGGCAACCGGAACAGCGGCGATTGGAACAGCGGCGATTGGAACAGCGGCGATTGGAACAAGTGCAGCTTTTCCAATGGATGCTTCAACACCACAAGCCCGAAAATTTACCTGTTCAACAAGCCTTCTGAATGGACTTATGAAGATTGGCTGAATAGTGAAGCCCGCTATTTGCTGAATCAGATTCCGGGGGATGTACTTGAATACATTTGGCTTTCTGATATGACGGATGAAGAAAAGGCGGAACACCCGGAAGCGGAAACAACAGGCGGTTATCTGAAAGTTTTGGATAATTCCGAATGTGCGGTTATTTGGTGGCGTGGGCTTTCTGACCGTCAAAAGGCAATCATTACAGCAATTCCGAATTTCGACAAGGCTATTTTCAAAGAGATCACCGGGATTGATGTTGATGAAGATTAAGGGGGTGCTGATTTATGCAGCTATTCCCCCACCAACGGAAAGCCCTTGACCTGACAGCCGGGAAAAATCGGGTTGCCTACTACCTTGATATGGGTTTAGGAAAAACATTTGTCGGCGGCGAAAAGGCGGATTCTTACCCTGAAAGAATTGTGCTGGTTTGTCAAAAATCCAAAATTGACGATTGGATCAATCATTTCAAAGAGCATTACCCGCTGACCGTGTTTGATTTGACGAATAAAAAGCAGCTTGAAGAATTCACGGGAACAATCGGAAAGTGCGTGGGCGTTATCAATTATGATTTGGTGTTCAGGCGTTCATATTTCGCCCATATAAACGGGTTTACCCTGATGCTTGATGAAAGTTCCATTATCCAAAATGAAGCGGCGAAACGGTCAAAATTTATCCTGAAAATGCAGCCTGAAAATGTGATTTTGCTATCCGGCACACCAACAGCCGGAAAGTATGAAAAATTGTGGTCGCAGCTTCGGTTGCTTGGATGGAATATCAGCAAAGACCTTTTTTACAAGCAGTATGTTGAAACGGAATGGATTGAAGATCACAACAGCGGGTTCAGGATTCCCCATGTGGTAGGTTACAAAAATGTTGACCGCCTGAAAAAGAAACTTGCTGAACACGGTGCAATCTTTATGAAATCAGAAGAAGTGTTTGATCTTCCTGAACAAGTGATGATCCCGGTTCATTCCAAACCAACAAAGGAATATCGGAAGTTTATGCGGGATGCGGTTATTACCATTGAAGGGCGTGAATTCATAGGTGATACCACACTTTCACACCGTACTTATTCCCGTATGATGTGCAGCTACTTAAACAAGGAACGGGTTGCCGCCTTTAAGGATTTGGTGCAATCCACAGAAGATAGGCTGATTGTGTTCTATAACTTCAATGATGAATTGAACACCATGCAAGCCGCCCTTGCCGAATTGGAACGCCCTTTTTCAGTGGTAAACGGGGAAACAAAAGACCTTGCCGCCTATGAGGAACACGGGGATTCAATCACCTTCGTTCAGTATCAGGCGGGGGCAATGGGGCTGAATTTGCAGAAGGCAAACAGAATTATTTACTTCGCTTTGACAGATAGAAGTGAACTGTTTGAACAGAGCAAAAAGCGAATTCACAGGATCGGGCAGGAAAAGACTTGTTTCTATTACCTTATGATTTGCCCCGGAACAGTTGAAGAAGATATTCTTCACACTTTGGAATTAAGAAAGGATTACACAGATGAACTATTCAAGAAATATCAAGAAGGCTTCGATTGGTAAGCGTGTTCTGATTTCGTGGGTAGTGGTAGCAATTATCTTTTCCCTTGTAGGGTTCGGCATTGGGGCAATCTGTTCAAGAGGTGGCAGCAGCCCCGAACAAACCGAACCGGAAACCCAAAAGGAAATTCTGATTTTCGGAAAGCCTGACGGGAAAATCTTTGAAGGTGAAATGCCCGGTAAATGGGCGGGGGATTTGAAATTTGTTCCGCTTGATGTGCCTATGGATGAAGATTTGCAAGAATTTGTTTTCTACCTATCCGCAGCCTATGAAATGGATTTTACCTTTGTGATGGCATTGATCCAGCAGGAAAGCGGCTTCCGGTCGGATGTTGTGAGTGCAACCAACGATTACGGACTAATGCAGATCAATGAAGTAAATCACCAATACCTGAAAGAACAGCTTGAAATTGCTGACTTCCTGAACCCCTATGACAATATCAGGGCTGGAATGTTTATATTGCGGAAGCTGTTTGAAAAGTACGAAACCCCGGCAAAGGTGCTGATGGCGTACAACATGGGTGAAGGCGGTGCTTCCTACTTATGGCGGCAAGGCATTTTTGAAATTAACTATTCAAAATCAGTTTTACAGATTCAGCAGGAAATGAACGCTGAATTGGAAAGGAGTTCAAACAATGATTAAGTGTAAACAGGCAATGGAAAGTTCCGCTTGCGGCAAGGTATGTTGCTGTTTGGAATGTGAGGAAAGGGAAAGCTGCAAGGATGTATGCACCGAACTTTCCCCGGATTGTGAAGATGCTTTCAACGAGGAAACAGCCCTTGCAACCATGCAGACAGAAGCGGCGGCGATTATCAAGGGTATTGCAGCCCTGACCTTGCAGAAGAAGCAGATTGAGGATCAGGAAAAGGAAATGCGGGTTAAGCTTATGGCGGCAATGGAAAAGTACGGGGTGAAATCCTTTGAAAATGAGGATGTGAAGTTCACCTATGTTGCACCCACAACCCGAACCACCATTGACAGCACAAAATTGAAGAAAGAATTACCGGATGTTGCTGCAAAGTATTCCAAAACAAGCAATGTTTCCGCTTCCGTCAAAATCACGGTGAAGTGATGGGCGGTTACTTCGATACAAGGGGAACTTCTGAACATGGTGAAGTGGTTTGTTCGCAGTCAAACCGAAAACACCAACCTTGCCGGAAAACAGCTTGCAAACACCATGTTTGCCATGTGAAGGCTTCCCAAAGCGGAACTGAATTTTTCGTTAGAAATTTGAAGAAAGAAGGTGCGTGTTATGACAGACAAGCAAAACTTCCTGAATGAACAGGAACACGCCGCTTATATGGATGATTTTTCAGAAGTTGTAAACGGTGTAATTGAAAAGGTGATTGCTATTGCTGATAAGCACAATGTTGATCGTGATAATGCTATGCAGCACTTTTCAATAATCTTTTCTGCAATGGTTCAGGTCAGTACCTTTGAACATTTCCGGGAAGGCGGTGAATAGATGGCAGAAGAAAAGTTGTTTGAAGGACAGATCAAAAAACATTTTCATTCAGTCGGTATATATCCGGCAGGTTATCCTACTGACCGAATGAACGCCCCTATGGTGGGATGGTACACCAAAATTTGGGGCGGCGGCTTTCAGAAATCCGGCATACCTGACATTTTGGCTTGCGTGAACGGGGTAATGCTTGCGGTGGAAGTAAAGGCTTCCAATGGTAGACCTTCCGAATTGCAAAAGCTGAATATCAGCCGGATCAATAAATCAGGGGGAATTGGGGTGTTTCTTTACCCGGAAGGGTTTGAACAGTTCAAGGAACTTTTGAAAGGGGTGATAAATTGCGGTATTCACACAGCAGCGTTGATTGCTTTGAAAAATGCAAGCGAAAGTTCAAAATGCGTTATCTTCAAGGAATAACCACTATTCCGGCAACCGAACCTGACAACCCTTTAATTTTGGGGCAAGCGGTTCACACCGGGATTGAAAAAAGCCTTGAAGAAGCAATCAGGGAATATTGTTTCAGCTTCCCGATTATCACGGATGAACACATAAACGAGATAATCAAGTTTGAAACGGTGATTCCGCTTGCAAAAACGGCAATCCCGCCCGGTGGCAAATTTGAAGTTGAAATCAAGGATGATGATTTCCACGGGTTCATTGATTATCTTGTTCCGGCAACAGTCTTTGAACGGGGTGTTGAACTTCCTGATACTTATGATCTTTACGATTTCAAGTATTCAAACAATGTTTCGGGCTACAAACAATCGGGGCAGCTTCACGAATACAAGTATTTCTTCGAGAAGAACAACCCCGGAAAGAAGATTCGGAATATGTTCTTTGTGTTCATTCCCAAAGTAACAATCCGGCAGAAAAAGACAGAAACCCTACTTGAATTCAGGCAACGGCTGAAAGAAGCCTTGTCCGGGGTGGAAGTCAAAATTGTTCAAATAGAATTCAACATTGAAAAAGTGATTGAATTCTTGTTTGGAATAAAAGCGGTGAATGAGGAAACAGAGTTCCCGCAAGAAAAAAGTTACTTATGTAGGTATTGTGAATTTCAAGAGTATTGCGAGAAAGGATGGAATTATTTTATGAAATTACCTGAAAACAAGAGAAGGAACATTGAAGCAGTTGAAAAGCGTGTGCTTTGGATTTACGGCGTGCCGTTTTGCGGCAAAACCACCTTTGCAAACGCCTTCCCCGATCCACTTATGCTGAATACGGATGGCAATATCAAGTTCGTTGATGCCCCGTATATACGCATTAAGGATGAAGTGAAGGTTGAGGGGCGGCAGACGAAAAGAACGCTTGCTTGGGAGTTGTTCAAGGACACAATTTCCGAACTGGAAAAGAAGGAAAACAGCTTCCGAACAATCATTGTTGACCTGTTGGAAGATTTGTATGAGCATTGCCGCCTTTATATGTATCAGCAGATGGGTATTACCCATGAATCGGATGATTCCTTCCGTGCGTGGGATAAGGTGCGGGGCGAATTCCTGAACACGCTGAAACGCCTGATGAACCTTGACTATGAAAATATTATCCTGATTTCCCACGAGGATACAAGCAAGGATATTACACGCAAGGGCGGCGATAAGATCACGGCTATCAAGCCGAACTTGCAGGAAAAGGTTGCAAATAAGGTTGCCGGAATGGTGGATGTGGTTGCCCGCATTGTTGCGGATGGTGATGCCCGAACTTTCAGCTTCAAAAGCAATGAAGTGATTTTCGGCGGCGGGCGTTTGAAGGTGAACGCAAAGGATATTCCCCTTGATGTGGATGCCCTGTTTGCCGTGTATGATGAAGCGAACAAAAACGCCGCTTCCGGTGCAGCGGTAACACCCGCAGCTACTACCCCGGTGAAAGCTGGAAGAACCGGAAGAAAGAGAACGGAAACCCCCGCCACAGCCGCAGATAAGCCGCAGGACAGCCCCAAAGAGGAACAGGCGATAAATGATACCCCTGAACAGGAAACCCCACAGAAAGCCCCTGAAACGGCGGTAGAACAGCAGCCCGAAAAGGAAGCCGGAACATGGACACCGGGCGGCGGTGAAACGGATGATTCTATTCCGGCAGAGGAAACCCCCGTTGAAGGTGCAATGAATCCCCCGGAAGCCCCGGCAGAGGAAGAAAAGCCCCGCCGTAAGCGTAAAGCAAGAGAGTAAAGAAAGGACAGGTGCAGACAATGAACAATCCGTTCGGTATTCCTGATGAACTGATGAACGCCGCTATTGCGGCGGTGTTCAAACAGCAGCAGGAAATGAAGAAGGGCTATAAGCCGGAAAACCCCTTCAACATTGATCCGGCAGCAGCGGCAAAGAAATCCGCTTCCACGGCAAAGCAGCTTTATGATGCCTATGTGGAAGCCGGGTTCACGCAGGAACAGGCTTTTGAATTGGTTAAGGGTATCTTGACCGCAAAGAAAAACTAAAACAGAAAGGTTAAAAAGGTGAAAAATCATGGCTAACATTTGGGATGAATTCGACAAGGCGATTGACACAGAAGGGCTTGCAAAGGATGTTGAGGAAGCAGCCGAAAACGGCGGGCGGCGTGAAGTTCCGCACGATACTTACGAGGTCGCAGTTACAAAGCTGGAGCTTGTCAAGAGCAAGAAGGGCGATCCGATGGTTACTTGCTGGATGAAGATTGTGGAAGGCGAGTATAAGAACAGCCTGATCTTTATGAATCAGGTGGTAACACAGGGCTTCCAGCTTCACATTGCGAATGAGTTCATGCGGGCGTTGGTTGCGGAAATGGCTGAACCGATTGATGTTCAGTTCAAGACCTACAATCAGTACGGCAATATGATTATGGATATTGCGGAAGCCATTGACAACAACTTTGAATACAAGGTGCGTTACTACGACAACAAGGGTTATAACGCCTTTGCTATTGAAGAAGTCTATGTGCTGGAAGATTAAACGCAGAGCCACGGGGCAGCAATGCCCCGGTAATGCGGGGGAACGGTGGCAACCCCGTTCAAAATACAGAAAGGAGTGAAGCAAGTGCTTTTCTATGATTTTGAGGTTTTCGCCTATGATTGGCTTGTGGTAGTTATGGATATGACCGCAAAGAAAACCCATGTAATAATCAATTCGCCGGAACAGCTTGAAGCCTTATATAAAGCGAATATGAAAGAAATATGGTGTGGTTTTAACAGCCGCCACTACGATCAGTACATTTTGAAAGCTATCCTTTGCGGGTTCGATCCTAAAAAGGTGAATGATTATATCATTGTAAAGGGAAACCCCGGCTGGAAGTTCAGCAGCCTTTTCAGAAATTTCCCCCTTTGGAATTATGATGTGATGCTTGGTACTGATGTAGGCTTGAAATCCTTTGAGGGCTTCATGGGAAACAACATAAAAGAAACTTCTGTTCCATTCAACATTGACCGCAAATTGACGGAAGAAGAAATTGCTGAAACCGTGAAATATTGCAAGCATGATGTTGAACAGACAATACAAGTTTTCCTGAAACGAACAGAAGAATTCAATACTATGATGTACTTCATTAAACACTTTGGTTTAAGCATGGATTCCATATCAAAGACGAAAGCCCAACTTGCCGCTGAAATTTTGGGCGGTAACAGGAAGGGGGCAGATTTCAATGATGAATTCAGCTTCCCAATACTTGATTGCTTGGAACTGAAAAAGTACCGCCACATTGCGGATTGGTACGCAAACCCGGCAAACCACGATTACACCAAAAAACAGGATAAACAGATTGTGGCGGGGGTTGAACACACTTTCGCATGGGGCGGCGGTCATGGTGCAAAGTTGAAATATTCATCTTCCGGGGTGTTCCTGATTATTGATGTGACCGCTTATTACCCTTCACTTCAAAAGAAATATCATTTCGGGTATAGGGTAATGGATCACCCTGAAAATTTCGAGTTCATCCACGATAGCAACATTGAATTCAAGCGGAAAGGCGATAAGAAAGCCCGTCAACCATTCAAAATTATGGATAACGCCATTTCCGGGCAAATGAAGCAGAAATCTTCTGCTTTGTATGATCCTATGAGCAATAACAGCATTTGCATAAACGGGCAGTTGCTTTTGCTGGATTTGGTTGAACACATTGAACCGTATTGTGAACTTATCCAAAACAACACTGACGGTATCATTGTAAAGCTGAAAGACTACGAACACGATTTTGATATTTTGGATGATATTGTGTATGAGTGGGAGCAGCGAACTGGAATGAAAATGGATTTCGATACTTTCATAGGCACGATATACCAAAAAGATGTGAACAACTATTTGCTGATTGACAGGCAAACCGGAGCAGTTAAAGCAAAAGGCGGCTATGTTATGAAGCTGAATGATTTAAGCTATGATTTGCCGATTATCAACAAAGCGTTGGTTGATTACATGATTAAGGGAATTCCGGTTGAAAGAACGATTTTAGAATGTCAAGATTTACGGGAATTTCAGCTTGTTTCAAGGATCAGTAGCAAATATACACACATTCTTTACGGCGATACCCCGATCAAGGAAAAATGTATCAGGGTGTTTGCTTCAAAGAACCTTTCCGATCCGGGAGTAAAGAAGGTTCATGCCATAAGGAAAACAGCCGCAAAATTAACGAATTCCCCGGCACATTGCTTCATTTTCAATGATGATGTGAAGGGCGTTTCCGTACCTGATAAGTTGGATCGGCAATGGTACATTGATTTCGCAAATAAAAGATTAGCAGATTTCGGGGTGATGTAATGAACGATTTATATATCGAATGGGAAACAGGACACATGAACATTCACATGGATTTCTTTTTCCCTTGTAATATTCAACGGTTCAAGAAATTGCTGAAAATCATTGAATTAGATTGGCAGCATGAAGAAGAACTGAAAGAAAAGTTGAAAGTTCACTTTCAAAACAGAATTTCCGCATTGGTGAATTTATGGAAAGAAAACAGCCGCAAATATTATGATTTCAAACAGAAAGCGGCTGACACAACCAGCTTGATTGCGAGCCGGAAACACCCTAACGGGCTTCCTGTTTCAAAGGATGAATTGAAACAGGCAAAAACTGATCTGAAAGAATACACGGCAGCATACAAAAAAGCCCTTACGGATGCAAAAAGAAACAAACGGTTCAAAGAACAGTTTGAAAAATATTTAGAATCATTATAAAGGCGGTGATTGGAATTGTTCTTCAAAGGTTTTGTTGAAACAAAGAATAAGAAGTGCATAGAGAAATTCAAGGGCAGAACAGATTTCAAAACCTTTGAACAGGTTCAGTCATTGCCGGAATACGCTGGAATTTTGGCAACGGAAACGATTCTGATTGATATTGATGATTCTGAAACTTCTGAAATACTGTTCAAAGTAGTAAAGGAATACGCTTTGACTTGCCGGGTTTATAAAACCAACCGGGGAAAGCATTTCCTATTCAAAAACAGCGGAGTACCAACCAACAAAACAGGCTGCAAACTGGCAATAGGTTTGACCGCTGATATTAAGATCGGCACAAGAAATTCTTATGAAGTGCTGAAACACAACGGGAAACAAAGGGAAATCCTTTATGATACCGCAGAAAATGAGGAAGCACAGCCCCTTCCCCGCTGGCTTTTCCCCGTTAAATCAAATATGGAGTTCCTGAACATGGAAGCCGGGGATGGAAGAAACCAAAGCCTGTTTAACTATATTCTGACCTTGCAAAGCAATGATTTCAGCGTTGAGGAAGCAAGGGAAACAATCAGGATAATCAATAAATTTGTGCTGAAAGTTCCGCTTGCGGATGATGAAATTGAAACAATCCTTCGTGATGATGCTTTCAAAAAGCCTGTTTTCTTCATGGGTTCAACCTTCTTGTTTGACAAGTTCGCAACCTTCTTGAAGAACAATCACCACATTATCAAGATCAACAATCAGCTACATATCTACAAAAACGGGATTTACATTTCCGGGCTTGCAGAAATTGAAGCTGAAATGATAAAGCACATACCACAGTTGAACAGGGCGAAAAGAACGGAAGTTCTTGCATACCTTGATATTCTTATCAGGGAAAACACAAAAGCGGAAGATGCTAATATGATAGCCTTTGCAAATGGGTTATATAACATTGTGGATGATTCCTTTGTGGCGTTTACCCCGGAACACATTATCACAAACAAAATCAGGTGGGATTACAACCCGGAAGCCTATTCAGAATTGGCAGATAAAACCCTGAACAAGATTGCTTGTGATGATCCAGCGATCCGGGCATTGCTGGAAGAAGCTATTGGGTATTGTTTTTATCGCAGAAATGAGTTAGGCAAAGCCTTCATTTTGACCGGGGATAAATCCAACGGCAAAAGCACCTTCCTTTCAATGGTTCAAACCCTGTTAGGGGAAGAAAATATTGCTTCCCTTGACCTGAAAGAACTTGGTGATAGGTTCAAAACCGCTGAAATGTTCGGAAAACTGGCGAATATCGGTGATGATATAGGGGATGAATTCATTGCAAACCCGGCGATCTTCAAGAAGTTGGTAACGGGTGAACGGGTATCAGCAGAACGCAAGGGGCAAAATCCCTTTGAGTTCAACAATTATTCAAAGCTGCTATTTTCGGCAAACAATATTCCCCGTATCAAAGATAAAACGGGGGCGGTGCAGCGGCGATTGACAATCATTCCATTCAACGCCACATTTTCAAAAGCTGATCCTGATTTCAGACCGTATATAAAGCACGAACTGAAATCCGATGAAGTTATGGAATACTTGATAACTTTGGGAATTGCCGGATTGAAGCGGGTGCTTACAAACCGGGCATTTACCACTTCTGCAAAGGTTCAGGCGGCAATGGATGAATATGAAGAAAATAACAATCCGATTTTGGGATTTTTCAAGGAATGTGAAGATGAAGAATTTCAGATTGAGAATGAACCAACAAACAAGGTTTATAGGCGGTATCAAGAATTTTGCCTTGCTAACAGCTTCCAGCCTATGAGCAGCATTGAATTTTCAAAGCAAGTGAACCGCATTTTGAACATGAAGGTTATTGATAAGAAAATCAGCGGCAAAAAATACCGGATATTTGTTCGGGTAGATAGTTGAAAGGGGTGAATATTTTGAATGAACACAGCAGAGAGAGAGAGAGAGAGAGAGAGAGAGAGAGAGAGAGAGAGAGAGAGAGAGAACAGAAGCTAAAGATTGGACGGGCAACCAAAGAAGCATTTACACAACATTAGGTGCTTCCAATCACAGCGATAAAGACAGGCAGCAGCATGATTATTACGCCACAGAACCCCGTGCAATGGAACTTCTGCTTGCAGAAGAACAGTTTTCCCCGGTTATTTGGGAATGTGCGTGTGGTGAAGGGCATTTGTCAAAAGTGCTTGAACAGCACGGTTTTGAAGTGATTTCAACAGATTTGATATACCGGGACTTTGGTGATCCTGAACCGCTGGACTTCCTGAAAGAAACCATTGATGATTTTGAAGGGGATATTATTACAAACCCGCCCTACAAATACGCTTTGCAGTTTGTTGAACAGGCTTTGAATAGTGTGCAGCCGGGAAGAAAGGTTGCAATGTTCTTGAAGCTGCAATTCCTTGAAGGAAAAAAGCGGAAAGAATTTTTCAAAGAGAACCCGCCCAAAGTGGTATATGTGAGTTCTTCCCGCCTGAATTGTGCAATGAACGGCGATTTTGAAAGTTATCCTTCAAACAATGCAATTTGCTATGCGTGGTTTGTATGGGAAAAGGGGTTCAAGGGCGATCCTATTATCAGATGGATAAATTGAAAGGTGGCAAAGATGAACAATCCATATTTTAACAGTGAAGGCTATGCTGATCCTACGGCTTACGCCGGAACAAAGAACATAATCAAAGAGGAAAGCGAAACCGAAAGGCGGGCTTCTGAATTGATAAAAGTATTGAAGTTCATTATTCGTTTAGCGGGTTTTGAACTGATTGAACGGGTAAAAATCAAAGACACAAAAACAGGAAGGGAGTTCAGATAATGAATAATTTTACCGAACAGGATAGAATTGAACAATTCAAAAAGGTAATGAAACCGTGTATGCCTTATAAATTCCATTGGGAATTTGTTGATATTCTGAAAGAAAAGGGCTTCTTCACAGCCCCGGCTTCCATTCACCACCACGGGGCATATTCCGGGGCGTTATTCGATCATTCACTTGCCGTTACCAATTCGCTTTTATCCCTTACAAAGCGGCTTGAATTGAAGTGGCAGGATGAAAGAAGCCCCCTGATTGTGGGAATGTTTCACGATTTATGCAAGGTGGATAATTACCATAAAACCGACAATGAAGCGTGGGAATATAACAATGCAACCCTTCTTCCGGGACATGGTGATAAATCAGTGATGATGCTGCAACAGTATATGCGGCTTACGGAAGAAGAAATGCTTTGTATCAGGTGGCACATGGGGGCTTTTGATGATAAAGAGAATTGGAACAGCTACGGGCGGGCAGTAACCAATTTCCCGAATGTGCTTTACACGCATACCGCAGATATGATTGCAGCCCGTATTTTGGGGGTGTGAACATGGTTGATTTGTATATTGACGATATTTCTTTAACTGAAATTCAGACAAAAGGAAACGGGCAAATTTTAATGTTCCGAAACAAAGGGAAGGATGAAACGGTTGCAATTCCCGTTTCCAATGCTGAACTTTTGAATGTTTTTCAAAGGGTAAAAATGCGGTGCGAAACCCTAAACTTGATACCTATAACGAATTTAGGAAAGGAAGGTGCAGACAATGAACAAATTTTATAATGGAATTATGGGGCTTGTGGTCGGTGATGCTTTGGGCGTTCCGGTGGAATTCCGAAAGCGTGATACTTTCACCATTACAGATATGACGGGTTACGGAACATACAACCAGCCGCCCGGTACATGGTCGGATGATAGCAGCCTGACACTTGCAACCCTTGACAGTATGGTAAAGTTGGGGAAGGTTGATCCGGCTGATATTATGCAGAACTTTTTCCATTGGCTGAATGATGGAATGTTCACGCCTTACGGGAAAGTGTTTGATGTTGGTGGTGGAACAAGGCGGGCAATCGCCCGTTATGCCAACGGAAAGGATGCTACAAAATGCGGCGGTAAAACCCGTATGGATAACGGAAACGGGGCGTTGATGCGTATTCTTCCGGTTGCAATGTTGCCTGACTACCCGGAAAAAGAAGCTGAACTTTTGAGCGTTGCACACCTGACACACGCACATTTCATTTCTGATTTCGCTTGCCGTATCTATGCAGCAGTTGTTGAAAATCTGATGAACGGCATGAAGAAGGAAGAAGCTGTTTTCAGCGGAATTGAAAAGTTCAAAGGGCAAATTGAAAGCGTTTCAATGCTTTCTGAATTTGGAAAGCTGATTGATCTTGAATGGTTGGAACGATCCTTTGTAAAAAGTTCCGGTTATGTGGTTGACACGCTGGAAGCCGCCCTTTGGTGTTTTCTGAATACCAACACATACCGGGATTGCGTTCTTACCGCCGTAAATTTGGGTGAAGATACTGATACCGTTGCGGCGGTTGCTGGCGGGCTTGCCGGGATATATTACGGTTGCGGTGGTGAAAGCGGTGTTCCTGATGAATGGATTTCGCAGATTCCCCGCCGTGATTGGATAAAAGGCTTGTGTGCAGAGCTGATTTTTGAAAATTAACTTTCAAAATATGCAGGGGGTTCAAGTTGCGGTTCAAGATAGGTTCAAGTTGTAGTTATGGGAACTTGAACCGCCTGAAAGCCTTGTATAATGCGGGTTTTTCGCTTTGCGGTTCAAGTAGTTCAAGTTATTTTTGAGTTCTTAAAAAGGATAGATTTTATTCTATCAACAATTTGCAATGTTTCTCTAAAAATAAATATAAAGAAAATAGCAAGTTGAACTTGAACCCTTGAACCGCCGATTTCTGAAAAGCCCCGAAAAATAAAGACTTTGAAGCGGTTCAAGTTATCGGTTCAAGATGAAGAAAGGAAGATTGCTATGAAAGCGAAAGAATATTTGCAGCAGTTACAGCGGTTAGATACCGTTATCAATCAGAAAATCAAGGAAGTTCACGATTTGCGGCTTCAAGCACAAAGCACCGGGGGGCTTGATTATTCCAAAGAACGGGTGCAGTCAAGCCCTTCCGGGGATGCCCCGTTTGTGAAGCCGATATGCAGGATCATTGACCTTGAAGCAGAAATCAATGCTGAAATTGATAAGTTCATTGATGAAAAGCACAAGATAATCAATCAGATTCAGAGCTTGAAGAATTCTGATTATATCAGCTTGCTTTTCAAGCGGTATGTTGAGTTTAAGAAGTTTGAAACGATAGCTGTTGAAATGAACTTTACATATCAGTATGTTCTTAATATGCACGGGTACGCTTTGAAGGAATTTGAAAGTGCCTATAAAATGTGATGAAAAGTGATGTGTTTCCTATATCATATTATGCAAAGGGCGTGATACAATATAGAATGAGAAATCAGCAAGGGAAACTTGCTGATTTTCTTATTTTCCCGGTGGGGTACTCATAGCCGATTTCGGGTAAGGTCGGTGAACTCCTACCCACCGGGAAAATTATTTTTATATGCCTTGAAAGGGGGTGTTGCCGGATGGCACGAATGACAGAGAAACAGAAGCGATTTGTTGAAGAATACCTGATTGACCTGAACGCAACACAGGCTGCAATCAGGGCGGGCTACAAGGTAGATAATGCACAACAGGTCGGTTCAGAAAACTTGTCAAAACTTGTTATTCGAGAAGCGATTGAAAAAGCCCTTGCCGAAAGAAGCCGCCGAACCGGAATAAATCAGGATCGGGTTGTTCAGGAACTTGCCAAAATTGCATTTGTCAAAATTACTGATGTTGTCAATGATGATTGTGAAATCCTTCCTGATGCTGATGAAGCTGACCTTGCGGCGATTGAATCGGTAAAAGTGAAAACCATTCCCACAAAAAGCGGTGAAATAGGTGTTGAACGGGAAGTGAAACTTTCTTCAAAGCTGAAAGCCCTTGAATTGCTTGGTAAGCATTTGGGTATGTGGAATGATAAGCTGGATGTGAATATGAACATTCCTATTATCTTTGAGGGGGAAGCAGACCTTGAAGAATAATGAAGCGTTCAGGATAAACCTTCCGGCGATTGTCGGCAAGAGTTACAAAGACTTTTGGCACACAAAAGCAAGATACCGTGTTTGTAAGGGTTCAAGAGGTTCAAAGAAAAGTAAAACAACAGCATTGAACATGATTGTTCGGTTGTTCAAATATCCACAAAGCAACGGGTTATGTGTTCGCCGCTATTCAAACACTTTGCGGGATTCCGTGTATAGTGATCTGAAATGGGCGATTCACCGTTTGGGGCTTGATGGTTACTTTGAATGTACCGTTTCCCCTATGCAGATAACACGCCGCAGCACAGGGCAAAAGATTTTGTTCCGTGGGCTGGATGATGGCTTGAAAATCACTTCTATTTCAGTTGATAAGGGCGTGTTGTGTTGGGTATGGATTGAAGAAGCCTATGAAATCACCAATGAAGATGATTTCAACAAACTTGATTTGTCAATCCGTGGTGAAGTGCCGAAAGGGTATTTCAAGCAAATAACCCTGACCTTCAACCCGTGGAGTGCTACAAGCTGGCTGAAAGCCCGCTTCTTTGATACGCCTGATGAAGATACCTTTGTAAAAACTACCACTTGGCAATGTAATGAATGGTTGGATGAAGCTGACCGCAGCATATTCCTAAAAATGCAGAAGAACAACCCCCGCCGATACCGTATAGAAGGTGAAGGTGAATGGGGCATTGCGGAAGGGCTGATTTATACCAATGTTGTATATGAAGATTTCAATGTTGACACGATCCGGGCAATCCCCGGTATAAAATCAGCGTTCAACCTTGATTTCGGTTTTACTGATCCAAACGCCTTTGTGTGTGAAATGGTGGATAATGCTGCAATGCGGATATACATTTTTGATGAATGGTATCAAACAGGCGTTACCAACAAAATCATAGCTGAACAGATTAAGAAAATGGGCTATGGCGGGCAGAAGGTTATTTGTGATAATGCAGAGCCGAAAAGCATTGTGGAATTGCAAGATGAAGGTATCAAAGCAGAGCCTTCCCGCAAGGGCAAGGATAGTGTGAACCACGGTATTCAGCTTATACAGAACTATCAGATTGTGGTTCATCCCCGGTGTGTAGAGTTCAAGAAAGAAATTGAAAACTACTGTTGGGGCAAAGATAAAGATGGAAAGCTGACTGACAAGCCGGATCACGAATTTTCACACGGTATGGATTCTATGCGGTACGGTGTGACAAAACTTTTGTTGCCGGATGCGTTCAGCTTTGACTAAAAATAACACATTAGTAACAAAGAGCCTTGAAAACCGTGTGTTTTCGGGCTTTTGTTTATATTATGCGATAGAAAGGGGTGAAAAAGGTGCTGAACGGAATTGAAAACGCATTGAACCGGATTTCAAATTTTATGTTGTTCGGGTTCAAAGCCAAAATGAACAACAAAGAATTTCTTGAACAGGAAATCATGCGTTGGAAGGGTTCGCCGGAACGGATCATGCAGATTAAGGGGCAATTATATTATCAGAATGAACATGATATACTTACCCGCAAAAGAACCATGATCGGGGAAGATGGGAAGCTGCAAGTGGTTGAAAATCTTCCGAATAACCGCCTGATTGATAATCAGTATGCAAAGATGGTGAACCAAAAAGCGAACTACCTTTTAGGACAGCCCTTTGCCATAGATGGGAAGAACGAACTTTACACCGAACTTCTGAAACAGGTGTTCAATAAGCGGTTTATGAAAACCTTGAAGAATGGCGGGAAATACGCCCTGAATCATGGTATTTCGTGGCTGTTCCCCTACTACACCAAAGACGGGGAATTTTCTTTCCGGCTGTTTCCGGGGTATGAAATCCTTCCTATTTGGGAAGATAGCGAACACACCATTTTAGCGGGGGCAATCCGGCTTTACTTGGTGGCGGGCTATGATGGTATCAAGCCAACAATCATTGAAAAGGTTGAAGTGTTTGATATGCAAGGTATTCATTGCTATATTCTTGATGGCAATGTGCTAATTCCTGATTTGACCGTGGAAGAACAGGATTGTGCCTATGTGATGAACAACGGCAAGCCTTTGAATTGGGCGAAAATTCCCCTGATTCCTTTGAAGTACAATGAACAGGAAATACCGCTGATTAAGAAGGTGAAATCCCTTCAAGACGGTATCAATGTTATGCTTTCGGACTTTGAAAACAATATGCAGGAAGATGCCCGGAACACAATTCTTGTTCTGAAAAACTATGACGGTACGAATTTAGGGGAGTTCAGAAAGAACCTTGCAACCTTCGGTGCGGTAAAAGTTCGCTATGACGGTGAAACCAAAGGTGGGGTTGAAACCCTTGAAATCACAGTAAATGCGGAAAATTACAAGGTTATCTTGGAAATCTTCAAGAAAGCCCTGATTGAAAATGCTATGGGGTATGATGCAAAGGATGATAGGCTTTCCGGCAACCCTAATCAGATGAACATTCAATCAATGTATTCTGACATTGATTTAGATGCTAATGATATGGAAACCGAATTTCAGGCGGCTTTTGAAGAAATCCTTTGGTTTGTCAACGCCCACCTTGCAAATACCGGAAGGGGCAATTTTGAGAATGAAGAAGTAACCATTATTTTCAACCGGGATATTCTTATCAATGAAAGTGAAGCCATTGCGAATTGTGCCGCTTCCGTTGGTATCATTTCGGATGAAACAATTATTGGTATGCACCCGTGGATTGATGATCCGCAGCAGGAACTTGACCGTTTGAAGAAGCAGAAGGAAGAAGAACAGGCTGAAATTGAACGGCAGCAGGAACAGGCATACAACCCTTTCGGACAGCAACCCGGCAATCAGCCGCCAAAGGGCAAAGGCGGTGATGTGAATGAAGAATAGTGACTATTGGAAACTACGCTTTGAACAGCTTGAAGCCGCCCAAAACGGGCAAGGTGCAGCCGCCGTTGCTGAAATAGAATGGCAGTACAAGGAAGCCCAAAAGCAGATTGAAGGGCAGATTGCCCGATGGTATCAGCGTTTTGCCGACAACAACGGAATTTCCCTTGCGGAAGCCCGCCAATATCTGAAAGGTGCAGCCCTGAAAGAATTCAAGTGGGATGTTCAGGATTATATCAAATACGGGCAGGATAACGCTTTAATGGGCGGCTGGATGAAGGAATTGGAAAATGCTTCTGCAAAGTACCACATTTCAAAGCTGGAAGCCCTGAAAATTCAGACACAGCAAAGCCTTGAAGTTATGTTTTCAAAACAGCTTGGAACAGTAACCGGGGCAATGGGTGATTTGTTTGAAAGCGGCTATTATCATACCGCATACGAACTTCAAAAGGGGTTCAATATCGGTTGGGATATTGCGGGGCTGGATCAATCGCAGATTGAAAAGGTGCTTTCTAAACCGTGGGCGGTAGATGGGAAGAACTTTTCTGAAAGGATTTGGGGCAATAAGCAAAAGCTGATTTCAGAGGTTCACGGGGAACTTACCCAAAATATTATGTTGGGTGCTGATCCGCAAAAGGCGATTGATTCACTTGCAAAGAAAATGAAAACTTCCCGATATAACGCCGGAAGGCTGATAATGACGGAAGAAGCCTATTTCAGTTCAGCGGCACAGAAGGATTGCTTTGAAGAATTGGGCGTTGAACAGTTTGAAATTGTTGCAACCCTTGATTCCCACACTTCCGATATATGCCGCAGCCTTGACGGAAAGCATTTTCCCATGAAGGACTATCAGCCGGGAGTTACCGCCCCGCCCTTTCATGTGTTTTGTCGTTCAACCACAGTTCCCTATTTTGATGAAGATTTCGGGGATATTGGGGAACGGGCGGCAAGGGATGAAGAAACGGGCAAAACCTACTATATCCCGGATGATATGAATTATCAGGATTGGAAGGAAACCTTTGTTGATGGTGGCGATAAATCCGGTTTTGATGTGGTGGATGATGGTTCAACCCTTCATTACAAGCACCACAAAGAGCCTGAACCCACGCCGCCCCCGAAAAAGGAATATCTGACAAAGAAGAAGCTGCAAGCCAAAATTGCGGAAGCGGATGTTCAGCTTGAAGATTTGGAAACACAGTTCAAAGCTGTTTCCGGGGGCTGGACTTATGAAGAAGCAATTAAGGATTTCGGAAGCCTTGACGGGCTGGCAGATGGTGATGATTTGGCAAAGCTGAAAGAACTTCATTCACAGGCAGAAGCCATTGAAGCCCAAAAAGCGGAGTGGCAAGAAAAGCTGAATGAAAAGTTGAAGGCTGAACAGAAGAAAGCCCTTGCAAAGAAGCAGCTTGAACTTGAAGCCGAAAAAGCCGCCATTCAACAGCAGCTTGACGATTTCGAGATAAAGACCTATTCGGGGATTTGGTACGGTAAGGATGTAACAACCGCCGATTGGCAAGGGTTGAACATTGCCGGGAAAAAGCAATACTATGAAGGCAAGTTCATCACTGAAACCGATCCTGACCTGATGAAGAAATATCAGGATTTTTACAAGCAGCTTGAAGAATTGGATGCGGAAGGAAGTAGTTACCATGATATTCAGCAGCAGTTAAAGAAGATTGAACAGGAAATTGCAAAAGTTCAATCCGATTTGAAAAATGTTGAAAAAAGTGGTATAATAGATACAGCGGTAGATGATGCTTTTTCGCAAGCCCGCAAGGATGCGGCAATGTGGGCGAAAAGCACCAAAGAAGCGGATGCCTTGTTGCGTGATAAGTGCGGCGAGGTATGGCGAACTTCCCCACCCATTCAGAAAAATGCAATTTACGATTACACCCAAAGCTATCACAAGTTCAATGAGCCATTGCGGGGTATTGAATACGGCAGCGAAAAGTTTTTAGGCGTTGGCAATGTGGACTTGGATCAGATCGGCGTTAAATATTCCGGCTGGAAGCCCGGAGCAATGCGAAAAGAAATTAACGCTATGACTGATATAATTGAAAAATCAGTTTATCAGGAAGATTTTTGGTTGCAGCGTGGTTGTAGGTTTAAGGGAATGGATAAGTTCTTCAATGTCCCAATGGATAAGCTGCAACACGCTTCACAATCAGAGTTGGAAGCCTTGCTTTTGGGAACAACGCCCACGGAATACGGCTTTTGTTCGTGCGGCGTGGCAAAGGGCAAAGGGTTCAGTGGTGATATTATCCTGAACATATACGCCCCTTCCGGTACGCAAATGATGTATGTTGAACCGTTTTCCGCTTTTGGAAATGGCGGGGGTAAATCGTGGGATGGATTGAAACCACAAAGCAGCTTCGGGCAAGAATCGGAAATCATATTGCAACAGGGAACAACATTCCGTGTTACAAAGGTTGAGAAAACGCCCGGAATGATTTATATTGATCTTGAAGTGATAGGGCAAAGCCCGCAGCGGTAGAAAGAAGGTGGTTGAATGGTTGAAAAGAAAACGCTGGAAGAACGGTATGCGGATGAAGTGTTGACAGACAACACCCAATTTGATAAATGCCGACAATGTAAAGATTGCATATTCCGTGATGATGGCACAGTTTATTCAAGCCATTATCAAAAGGGGTGTTGCAGAATTTACCCCTACCCACAATTCAAGCCGCTTGAAATCGTGATGAACAAGGCTGAATGTGAGTATTACGAAAAGGAAAAAGAGAAGAAATAACCACTTTTGAAGATTAACTTTCAAAGGTGGTTTTTTCATGCCCTTTTTCAGAAAGAAGGTGATCCGCCTATCTTCCAGCTATGGGTTAAATAGCGATTTCGTCTTTTAAGCGTTGCAGACGGTAAAGAACAAGGTCAAATTTCGTGGTTCGTTACCCACGGTAAAAAACGGAAAATTTGAAAGGAAGGTAAACACAATGAACAAAGAAGATTTGATTGCAATGGGATTGACAGAGGAACAGGCAAAGAAGGTTATGGATTCCCTTGATGGGAACTTTGTCACAAAGACAAGGTTCAACGAGGTAAACGAGGAAAACAAAACCTTGAAAAAGTCTGTTTCGGACAGGGATAAACAGCTTGAGGATTTGAAGAAATCCAGCGGTGACAATGCGGCGTTGCAGCAGCAGATTTCCGATTTGCAGAAGCAGAACGCCGATCAGCAGAAAGCCCATGATGAAGAACTGGCAAAACTGAAGCTGGATAACGCTGTTGAAATCGCCCTTTCCGGTGCAAAGGCAAAGAACGGAAAAGCGGTCAAGGCTATGCTGGATATGTCAAAGGTGAAAATGGGGGAAGATGGTAAACTTTCCGGCTTTGATGAACAGATTGAAGCCTTGAAGAAGTCTGACGGATATATGTTTGATGTTCAGGAACAGGCACAGCAGCAGTTCACAGGCTTTCAACCGGGGGCTTCTTCTACTGTTCCCAATTCCACGGCAGCGGGATATGAAGCCCGCCTTGCGGATGCCCGCAAGAACAACAACCAATTAGAGGTTATCAAAATCAAACAGGAAGCCGCCGCAGAAGGCGTTGTCCTGATGTAAAAATTAAAACGAAAGGTTAAATAAGGTGAAAAATATGCCACAGGTAACAGGTATTGGTACTACTTGGAATTTACCCAATTATGCGGGTGAACTCTTTACGGCTGATCCCACCCAAACCCCGTTTCTTTCTATGATTGGCGGGCTTACGGGCGGCAGACAGACCGACAATTTTGAATTTCCTACCGCCGTTCTTTATGACTTCCCGGAAGCGGAGCAGCCGGAAATTTCCGAAAGTGCTTCCGCAACAGCCCCGGCAGCAAGCCACATTGCAAGGCAGCAGGAAAAGAATGTTGTTCAGATTCATCAGGAAGTGATTGATCTGACCTATGCGAAACAGAGCAATTCCGGCAGAATGTCCGGGCTGAACACGGCGGGGCAGAACCCGAACCCGGCAGATGAAAAGGCATGGCAGATTCAGCAGAAATTGATTAAGATTGCCCGTGATGTGGAATTTTCCTTCATTCGTGGTACTTATCAGATTTCCACGGCGGCGAATGTCGCAAACAAAACCCGTGGTATGCTGGAACTTTGCACTTCCGACACCGGAACTTCCATTGCCGCCGCTGATGCAGCCCTGAACAAGAATTTGCTGGATCAGCTTTTCCGTGAAATGGCTGACAATGGGGCGTACTTTGGTAAGATGGTTTTGTTTTGCGGTGCATATCAGAAACAGGCTATTACCAACCTTTACGCCGATCAGTTCAAGGCGAATATGCAGACTACGCAGAATGTGGGCGGTATGAATATCACAGAGATTGAAACCGACTTCTTCAAGATGGGTATTGTTTGGGATCGCTTTATGCCGAATGATTCCCTTCTGATTGCGGATATGGCACATATCGCTCCGGTATTTCAGGCAGTTCCCGGTAAGGGCGTACTGTTTCAGGAAGATTTGGCAAAAACGGGTGCTTCTGACAAGGTGCAGATTTATGGGCAGATCGGGCTTGCACATGGTCCGGCTTTCCTTCACGGTGCTATTACCGGGCTGAAAACAGCCACAGCGTAAAGAAAGGGTAAGGTGATTGTATGTTCAAAGTAACAAAGAAACCGAAAACCCCTAATATTCTTTGGGATGCTTCCAACAGTCGCCCCCTTTGCAGATTTGTAAAGGGGGTATTTGAAACCAATGATGAAGCCCTTGCTTCCAAACTGAAAGATTTGGGGCATACGGTTGAAGGGGAAGCTGATGCAAAACCCATTGATGAAATGAAGGTTGACGAACTGAAAGCCTATGCAGCGGAACACAACATTGATTTGGGTGAAGCCAAAAACAAGGCTGATATTCTGAAAACCATTCAGGAAGCGGAAGCCAAAGAGTAAAGGCGGTGATCCCAATGCTGGAAATGGTAAAGGAACGGTTGAAATCGTTTGGGTATGAGTTGCAGGAAGGGGATGAATTTGCCCTTACCTTTTCAATTCAGAAGGTGGAAAACACCATAAAGAACGATTGCAACACGCCTTCTATACCTGATGGCTTGGTGAATATCGCTGTTGATATGGCAATAGGTGAATTCTTAACGGCAAAGAAAACCTTTTCGCCGGATAGCATTGCGGGGCTTGATTTAGATATGGCGGTAAAGCAGATACAGACGGGCGACACCAACACAGTATTTGCAACCGGGGAAGGAAGTTTGACCGCTGAACAGAGGTTGAACGCTTTCTTGAACTATCTTCTGACTTACGGAAGGGATGAATTTTCGTGTTACCGGAAAATCAGGTGGTGAAGCTGACCGCCGCACAAAAAGCGGCAAGGAAAGCGATTGAAAGCACCTATTCAGGTGTTTGCACCATTATTGAACGCCGGGATGTGCGGGATGAAAAAACCAAAATCACCCGGAAGAATGAAGAAGTTCCCGTTGTCGAAAATCAGCCTTGCAAGCTATCCTTTGAAAAATTGAACGCTGTTGTTCAAACTGACACGGCGGCAAAGCAGACACAAGGCACAAAGCTATTCATAGCACCGGAAATCAAGGTAAAGCCCGGTTCAAAAATCATTGTGGAACAAAACGGCGTAACAACCGAATATTCCGCAAGTGGTGTTCCCGCTGTTTACCTATCCCATGCGGAAATCATGCTTGAACTGTTCGAGGGGTGGGCGTAATGGCAAATATGGGCGGGTTTTCGGTTGCAGGAATGAAGAAACTTCAAAAGCAGTTGAACAAAATTCAGCAAGGGAATGTTGAAGCCTTCATTGATGCTTGTGCAAAGGAACTTGCCGCCCGCCTATTGGCAAAAGTTATCAAGCGTACACCCGTGGGGCAATACCCCACAAGTTCAGGTAAAAAAGGCGGTACACTTCGCCGGGGCTGGACTTCCAAAACCCATGAAGAAGCGGAAAGCGGGAAAAAGGCAAGTGCGAAAGCATACGCTGATTCCCTTACGATCCACCATTACGGAAACACCCTTGTTATTGAGATAGTGAACCCGGTTGAATATGCTTCCTATGTGGAGTACGGACACCGGACAGCCAATCATAAGGGGTGGGTTCAAGGGCGGTTCATGCTTACGATTTCAGAACAGGAAATACAGAATATAGCCCCGAAAGTGCTTGAAAGCAAAATCAAAAAGTTTTTAGGGGAGTGCTTGCAATGATAAATTCCATAATTGAATCAATCAGCATTTCCTTAAATGCTGAATTTGGTGATGATTACACCACTTACACAGAATCGGTTGAACAGGGTTTGAACGAACCTTGTTTTTTTCTGTTCTGCATAAACCCCACAAACCGGGTGTTTCTTGGAAAACGGTATTTCAGGGAAAACCAATTCTGCATACAATACTTCCCGGCTGATAAAGACCGGGCAAAGGAAGAATGTAATGCGGTTGCCGAAAGGCTTTTTTCTTGCCTTGAATATATAACCGTTACCGGGGATTTGGTGCGTGGCACAAAAATGAAATATGAAGTAGTGGATGGGGTGCTGAATTTCTTTGTGAACTATGATTTGTTCGTTTACAAGGTGGCGGCTTCTGATGCTATGGAAGAAATTTCTGAAAATGTTACCGTGAAAGGATAAGGTGATGTGAATGGCGGTAAAGAAAGGCAAACCCGCCGCAAGTGAACCGGGCAAAGTTGAAAGTTCATTTTCAAAAGAACAGTTGCTTGCGGCTGAACGATTTCAGGGTAGGAAGGATATTGTGAACACCCTTCTTTCCCCTGATAAGCAATACACGGTTGAAACCGTTGAACAGATGATTGAAAAATATATGAAAGGACAGGTGAAATAACATGGCTTTAGGCGGTGGAACTTTCGTTACACAGAACAAAGAATTGCCGGGTGCATATATCAATTTCATTTCGGCAGCTTCCGCAAATGCCGCCCTTTCTGAAAGGGGTATTGCAACAATGCCCCTTGAATTGGATTGGGGAATTGACGGTGATGTGTTTGAAGTAACCAACGGCGATTTTCAGAAGAACAGCTTGAAAATTTTTGGTTATGATTACACGCATGACAAGCTGAAAGGGCTTCGAGATTTGTTCCTGAACACGCAAACCCTTTATGCGTACAAACTGACTTCCGGGGGAACAAAGGCGGCAAATACCTTTGCGGAAGCCCTCTATGGCGGGGTTCGTGGCAATGACCTGAAAATCACGATTCAGGCAAATGCTGATGATGATACCCTGTTTGATGTGAAAACCGTGCTTGATACGGTGATTGTTGACGAACAGACGGTTGCAAAAGCGGCTGACCTGACCGCAAATGATTTTGTAAAGTTCAAAGCGGATGCTGAACTTACAATCACGGCGGCAACCCCCCTGACGGGCGGCACGAACGGCACGGTGAACGGAACAGCTTATCAGACCTATCTTGATAAGATTGAAGCCTACACCTATAACACAATGGGCGTTGTGGTAACAGACGATACCACAAAGGGGCTGTTTGCTTCCTTCGTCAAGCGTTTGCGTGATGAAATGGGTATCAAGTTCCAGCTTGTGCTTTATAACAAGGCGGCTGACTATTACGGCACAATCAGCGTGAAAAACCGTGTGCTTGATGCGGGTTGGAGTGAAGCAAGCCTTGTTTATTGGGTAACGGGTGCTTCCGCTGGTTGCGAGGTAAACAAGAGCAATCAGAACAGGATTTACAACGGTGAATTTACCGTTGATGCGGACTATACCCAAAACGAACTGAAAAAGGCTATCAAAGCCGGGGAATTTACGCTTCACAAGGTCGGTTCTGATATTCGTGTGTTGGAAGATATTAACACAATGGTTACTACTTCCGATACACAGGGCGATATTTTCAAGGACAATCAGACCGTGCGTGTGATGGATCAGATCGCAAATGATATTGCGGTGTTGTTCAACACAAAGTATTTGGGCGTTGTTCCCAATGATGCAGCGGGAAGAATTTCCCTTTGGTCGGATATTGTGAAGCACCATGAACAGTTGCAGGAAATCCGGGCGATTGAAAACTTTTCGGATTCTGATGTGACGGTTACACAGGGCAACACAAAGAAATCCGTGGTGGTAAATGACCTTGTAACGGTTGTAAATGCTATGAGCAAGCTATATATGACCGTTACGGTGGCATAAGGAAGGGGTGAAACAGAATGAACGGTAATGTGGTTATGAAAGCCAAAGACACCGTATTTGCGGCTTTGGCTGAATGTTTCGTGACTATCGGAACACGCCGCTACAATTTCATGCAGGCTATCAACCTTGAAGCAAAGTTTGAGAAGAACAAAACGGAAGTTCCCATTCTTGGAAAGACAGGCAAGGGCAACAAGGCTTCCGGCTGGAAAGGTACGGGTTCGGCAACCTTCCACTACAACACTTCTATTTTCCGGCAGATGATGTTGCAGTACAAGGAAACCGGGGAAGATATTTATTTTGAAATTCAGATTTCAAATGAAGATCCCACTTCCGGGGCTGGCAGACAGACAATGATCCTGATGGATTGCAACATTGACGGCGGTGTGCTGGCAAAGTTTGATGCAGATGGTGAATATCTTGATGAAGATATGGATTTCACCTTTGAAGATTTCAAGATGCCGGAAGCCTTCAAAGACCTTGAAGGATTTCTTACGAACTAACAACCAATGGAAGGGCTGAAACCCCTTGTGTGCGGCTTATATAAGCCCATATAAGGGGTTTTGCCTATTCCGTGATAAATAAGAAAGGAAGATGTAAAATGTCTAAATTCGCAAAATTTATGAAGGCTAACAAAGCCGTGAAGGAAAACGGGTTCTACCCGGCAACAAAATCCCTTTGTGACGAAAAGGGCAACCCCCTTGAATGGGAGTTCAAACACATTTCTTCCAAAGAGAACGAGGAAATCAGGGAGAATTGCACCATTGATATTCCGGTAACGGGCAAGCCGAATATGTACCGCCCGAAACTGAAATCCAGCCTTTACATTCAGCGTATGATTGCGGCTTCCGTGGTTGTGCCTGATTTGTTCGATTCCGAATTGCAGGATTCTTACGGCGTGAAAACCCCGGAAGATTTGCTGATGGCAATGGTTGACGATCCCGGCGAATACAACGATTTGGCGGCTTTCGTTCAGAAATTTCAGGGCTTCAATGTTTCCTTTGAAGATAAGGTGAATGAAGCAAAAAACTAATTGAAGAAGGGGATTGGGAAGCGAACTTTGCTTACTATGCCCTTCTGAAACTTCACATTCTACCTTCCGTTTTCCTTGCTATGGATGAAGAAGAAAAGGCTTTTACCGTGGCGGCAATCAAGGTGAAAATGGAAGCTGACAAAAAAGAGAAAAAGAAGATTGAAAGTAAATCCAAAAAGAAAGGTAGGTGATCCGCATGGCTACAATCAGAACGGCGATTGAATTACAAGATAACTTCACAAGCGTTTTGTATCAGGTTATCAATTCCGTAAATTTGGGGCTTTCCGCTATGGAAGATTTGCACCAAACAATGAACAGCCCCGTTGACACAGCTTCTATTGAAGCGGCACGGGATTCAATCAATCAGGCTACTATTGCAGTTCAACAGTTGGATGCAGCTATGCAAGGGATTGAAACCCCTGAAACACAAACACCTACCGCCCCGCAGAGTTCAGCCCCGGTTGTGCTTCCCGTGCAGCCGGATGTGCCTGATCCTTTGGTGGAGCAGCCGCCCCCTGTTGATGTGCCGATTGAACCGGAACAGCCCGAACCCGTGGAAGTTCCGGTTCATTGGCAATCTGACGGTTTGGAAGTTTTCACAAATTCCGGGGTGGAACGGTTTGAACAGGAAGTTCAAAGTGCAAACAATATGTTGAACACTTTGAACCAAACGCAGGAACGGATTGTGCAGACAGCGGCAGATATGGATTTCTTACCGCCCGGTGGTTTTACGGATTTATCCAATATGCAAAGCCGCTTGCAAGCAATTCAGCAGCGAATTCAGCTTATCGAAAGCAACCCCCTGAATATGGGTTCTGATACCGCAAATGCGGAGTTGGAACAGTTACGGGGGCAGTTGGATCAGGCAGTTCAGGAACAGGAAGCGTTGAACCGTGCTGTTGAAAACATGGATGTTGAAGCAGCCAATCAAGCCTATTTGCGGTTATCCCAAACGGTAGGTAACACTGAAAGATATATCCGGGATAATGTTGACGAACAAGGGCGGTTCAATCGTGAAATTGAAGAAGGCACGAATGAAGCCAATTCCCTTATGCAGACAATCAAAGGGGCGGTTGCGGCTTATGCCACAATTCAAACCCTTTCAACAGCGTTGAACCTATCCGATCAGCTTACTTCTACAACCGCCCGCTTGAACCTGATGAATGATGGATTGCAAACCACACAGGATTTGCAGAACATGATTTACCTTTCAGCGGAACGGGCAAGGGGCAGCTATCAGGCAACCGCTGATGCCGTTTCCAAACTTGGACTTATGGCGGGTGATGCGTTCAGCAGTTCGGAAGAAATCATTGCCTTCATGGAACAGGTGAACAAACAGTTTACCATTGCCGGAACGGAAGCGGCGGGTATTGATGCCGCTATGTTGCAGCTTACACAAGCTATGGGTTCGGGCGTTCTTCGTGGTGAGGAATACAACAGCATTTTGGAACAAGCCCCGAATATCATTCAGGCGATTGCTGATTACATGGAAGTTCCCAAAGGGCAATTAAAGGATATGGCAGCGGAAGGGCAAATTACCGCCGATATTGTAAAGGCGGCTATGTTTGCGGCGGCTGATGATACCAACGCAAAGTTTGAACAGATGCCGAAAACCTTTTCGCAGATTTGGACTTCTTTTCAGAATACCGCTTTGATGGCTTTTCAGCCCGTTCTTCAAAGAATGAATGAGATTGCCAACAGTGAAGCATTTCAAGAGTTCGTGAACAATGCTATTGAAGGGCTTTCGTTGGTGGCGGGTATTGCCCTTGAAATCTTTGATTTGCTTGTAGGTGTTGCGGGTGCGGTGGCTGATAATTGGTCGTGGCTATCCCCTATCATTTACGGTGTAGCAGCCGCCCTTGCGGTTTATTATGGGTGGCAGTTGGCGGTAAACGCTATTAGTGCAATTACCAAAGGAATTCATATTGCAATGGCGATTGCACAGATGATTCATGCAGCGGCAACGGGGGCTTTAACAGCCGCCACAGCAGCGGAAATTGCAGCACAGAACGGCTTGAACGCTGCTTTGTATGCTTGCCCTATTGTGTGGATTATCGTTCTTATAATCGCCCTGATTGCCCTGTTCTATGCGGCGGTGGCAGCGGTAAACAAATTCGCTGGAACTTCCGTTTCCGCAACGGGTATTATTTGCGGGGCGTTCATGGTTGCCCTTGCCTTTATCGGCAATATCTTTGTTGCCCTTTGGAATTTGGTTGTGGATGTATTTGTGCTTATCTATAACCTTGTGGCAACCGTGGCAAACTTTATCGGCAATGTGTTCACCGATCCTATCGGTGCAGTTTGTCGGTTGTTCTTTGATTTGGCTGATACCGTGCTTGGTATTCTTCAAGCGTTGGCTTCGGCTATTGATGCAATCTTCGGTTCAAACCTTGCGGGAAGTGTTCAGGGTTGGCGTGATTCTCTTGGCGGTTGGGTTGATGAAACCTTCGGCAAGGGTGATGAAGTAATGGCGAAAATGAACGCTGACGATATGAAACTTGGGCGGTTTGAATACGGGGCAGCTTGGGATGCCGGGTATTCCTTCGGTGAAGGGATTGATGAAAGCATTGCGAATTTCGATCCTTCCAGCCTGTTTGATACCAATGTACCGGGTGCGAGTGACTACGCCGATTTGAGCAATTACGGGGCGGGGCTTGCCGGGGATGTTGGCGATATAGCGGGCAACACCGGGGCAATCAAGGATTCAATGGATATTACAGAAGAAGATTTGAAATATCTTCGTGACATTGCCGAACAGGAAGCAATCAACAGATTTACAACCGCTGAAATCACCATTGAACAGACGAACCACAACACCGTTTCCGGTAAAATGGATTTGGATGGAGTGGTTGACGGGCTGACGGGTGCAGTAAATGAAGCGGCTGACATTATAGCGGAAGGGGTGCATGAATAATGAGTAAAAGAGGATATGATTTCTACCTGAAAAAATGCTTGTTACCAATCGCCCCTGAAAAGCTGCAAGTGAAGATCAATAACGCAAATGACACGCTAACCCTGATAAATGAAGGGGAAATAAACATTTTGAAAACCCCTGAACTAACGGATGTTGAATTTGAGTGCAGAATACCACAAGTGAAATACCCGTTTGCAACCTATAAATCAGGGTTCAAAGGGGCTTCTTATTTTCTTGATTACTTTGAAAGTTTGAAAGCGGATAAGAAGCCCTTTCAATTTATCGTTTCCCGGACAATGCCGAATGGGAAGGTTCTGTTTTCAACCAATATGAAGGTATCATTGGAAGATTACAAAATCACCGAACAGGCGAAAGATGGCTTTGATTTGATGGTAAAAATCAAGTTGAAGCAGTACCGGGATTATGGCACAAAAACCGTAAATATCAAAATCGCCGCTTCCAAACCAAAAGCAAAGGTTGAAAAGCAAAGGGCGGCTGATCCCCCTGCAAAGAAAAGCTATGGTGTGGGCGATATAGTGAATTTTCACGGCGGCACACACTTTTATAGTTCCTATCCGGGGGCAAAGGGCTATTCCGCAAGGGCGGGAAAGGCAAAAATCACGATAGCAAACGGTTCAGGGAAAGCCCACCCGTGGCATTTGATACACATTGATTCCGGTTCAAATGTGTATGGGTGGGTAGATGATGGAACATTTGATTAAGGGGGTGCGGCTTTGAATGTAGAACTTTTGATTTCCGATCCTTCCGGCACAAAGGCATATATCCCGGTTGTGGAAGAAGGTATTGAATGGAGTACAGAAAGAAGAAGTACCCCCGGCAAGCTGACCTTCAAACTTGTAAAAGATTCCGTTATCAATTTTCAGGAAGGGGCGGCGGTTCGCCTGAAAGTGGATGGGAAACCCGTTTTCTTTGGGTTTGTGTTCACGAAAAAGAGGGATAAGGATCAGATTATAGAAGTGACAGCTTACGATCAATTACGGTACTTGAACAACAAAGATACCTATGTTTATGAGAACAAAACCGCTTCGCAGTTTATTCAGATGATTGCAGCGGATTTTTCCTTGAACACCGGAACTTTGGAAGATACCGGGTTTGTGATTGCTTCACGGGTGGAAGATAACACTTCCCTATTTGATATGATAGAAAACGCCCTTGATTTGACATTGCAGAACAGCAAGGAAATGTTTGTTCTGTATGATGATTTCGGCAAGCTGACATTGAAAAGCCTTTCTTCAATGTATGTGGGCGAACCGGGGGCATACCTGATGATTGATGAAGAAACCGGGGAAAATTTTGAATACACTTCCAGCATTGACAACGACACTTACAACAAAGTGAAGCTGACCTATGACAATGAGGAAACCGGAAAGCGGGAAGTTTACATTGCACAGGATTCAAGCCACATGAACGCATGGGGTGTATTGCAGTATTTTGACACGCTGCAAAAGGGCGAAAACGGGCAAGCAAAAGCGGATGCCCTGTTGAAGCTATACAACAGCAAAACAAGAAACCTGAAAATCGTGAACGCTTTGGGCGATACACGGGTAAGAGCCGGAAGCATGGTTGTAATAAACCTTGCTTTGGGTGATATGAATTTGAAAAACTTCATGCTGGTTGAAAAGGTGAAGCACACTTTCAAGCTGGATGAACATTTCATGGATTTAACACTTCGAGGGGGTGAATTTATTGCCTGATGCAGTTGAATTATTGAAAACCATAAAACGGGCGGCGTTGGATGCAGTTGACGCTTCAAAGCCCGTTCAAGTTTGCTTTGGAAAGGTAACAAGCACTTCCCCCTTGAAAATCCTTGTGGAACAGAAATTGCCTTTGGGTGAAGGGCAGCTTGTTCTTTGCCGGAATGTTACGGATCATAAAACCTATATAACCGGGGGAAACATTCAGAATTTCTACTATGTGGGAACACCGCCGAATGTTTCAACACTTCCGGTTAGTCCTTCCCATGTTCACGCTATGGGTAAAATTCAAGTCACCGTTCATAATGGGTTGGTTGTCGGTGATGAAGTTATCCTTTTAAGGCAGCAGGGCGGGCAAAAATATATTGTGGTGGATAGAATCGGATGATACCTTCAACCACAGCCTTTCTTGAACAGGATTTCGAGATTGAAGAACAACCAACCCATACCTACAAAATGAACCTTGCAAGCGAACTTGTACGGGGCTATACAGACTATCAGGAAGCAATGAAACAGGCAATATATAAAATCCTGAACACAGAGCGTTACCAATATGTGATGTATTCGTGGAACTATGGGATTGAATTGCTTGATTTGTATGGTGAACCTGTTTCGTATGTTTGCCCCGAACTTGAACGCCGGATCACGGAAGCCCTGACTTGGGATGATAGAATCAAAAGCGTTGATAATTTTGAATTTAACATTTCAAAAAAGGGTGAAATCCTTGTAACTTTTACCGCACACACCGTTTTCGGTGATGTGGTTGCTGAAAAGGTGGTGAACTTTTAATGTATGATGTAACCTATAATGAAATCCTTGAACGGATGCTTTCAAGGGTATCTGACAAATTCGACAAGCGGGAAGGTTCGGTTATCTTTGACACCCATTCCCCCACAGCCCTTGAACTGGAAATCCTTTATGTGGAACTGAACACCCTGATTGCGGAAGCATACGGTGACAGTGCTTCAAGGGAATTTCTTATCAGGCGTTGCAAAGAAAGAGGAATCACCCCTTATGAAGCAACCTACGCTGTTTTGAAGGGTGAGTTCACCCCGGCAAATATTGATGTTGCCGGACAGCGGTTCAATATCGGTTCAATGAATTTCATTGTAACTGAAAAAATCGCAGATGGGGAATATCAAGTAAAATGCGAAACCCCCGGAATTGTCGGCAATCAGCAGATGGGAACAATGATCCCCATTGATTACATTGAAGGGCTTGAAACGGCTGAACTTACGGAAATTCTTATTCCCGGCGAGGATGAAGAAGAAACAGAAGATTTGCGAACCCGTTATTTTGACAGCTTCAATGAAAAAGCCTTTGGTGGCAATGTTCGGGATTACCTTGAAAAAACAAATGCTATTCCGGGTGTTGGCAGTACCAAAGTAACAAGGGCTTGGAATGGTGACATTCGCCCTACTGACATGATCCCGAATGAAATTGTGGAAGAATGGTATGAAGGGATTATTAACACGCTGAACCCAACAGTAAAGGCATGGTTGGGAATTGTATATTCAGCAGCAGCGGCAAAGAAACTGACCGTTGGGGGAACAGTGCTTTTGACGATTCTAAATTCAGAATATGGTGTTCCAACGGATGAACTGATTCAGGCAGTACAAACCGCCATTGATCCCGAACAGAACGCCGGGGAAGGTTACGGTATTGCACCAATCGGGCATATTGTAACAGTGGAAAAGGCAAAGGCAGTAAACATTGCTGTTAAAACCAATATCTCCTTTGATGTTGGCTATGGATGGAATAATTTGCAATCGTCTATCAATGAAGCGATACAAGGCTATTTGCTGGAATTGCGTAAAACATGGGCTGATAACCCGTATTTGGTGGTTCGTATTTCGCAGATTGAAACCCGCATTTTGTCAATTCCGGGGGTTGTAGATATTGGGAATACCCGGATAAATGCAAAAGCTGATAATCTGACTTTGGGAAAATTTGAAGTTCCGGTGTTTGGGGGTGCAAGTGCATGACAAGAGAAATTGACCTTGTTTCCTATCTACCCCCATTTTTAGCAGAGTTCAAGGAAATTGCCGTTACTTTGGAAGCGGAAAATCCTGAATTTGTGCTTGTGTGGAACGCCGCTGAAAGAGTTCTGAAAAATGAATTTATTGAAACGGCTGACGAATACGGGATTTCACGATTTGAAAAGCTGTTGCACATTTTCCCTTCAACGGAAGATACTCTTGAAAGCCGCCGTGCAAGGGTTCAAATAAGGTGGTTTTCTTCCATTCCGTACACATGGCGAGTTTTTATTGAACGCCTGATTGCAATATGTGGGGAAAACAATTTCACACTAACCAAACATTTTGCTGACGGTTATTTGCTTGAACTGGAAGTAAGCCTTGAATTATACGGGCAAATTGAAGAACTGGAACGCCTGATTGAAACAATGTTCCCTTGTAATATTGCATTTATAGCGAAAAACAGTATTCATTGTTTTGTGGAAGGGTTTGCCTTTTGGGGTGGTGGTGTGTGTTCCGTGGAAACCTTTTTTATCACGAATGATGAAAAAAATGTTCGGATAATCAGGGGGACTTCTTTTGTTGCTGGCGGCGTTGCGGATGTGGCTTTATTGCCGCTTATCACAAACGATAGTGAAGAACATTTTACTTTCAGCGGAATAGCAGCCTTCCGGGGCGGTACAGTAAACACCGCTGATTATTTTATTACCAATGACAGCAAAGAAAATGTTGCTGTTGGTGGTTCGGTGTTACAGGGTGGCGGGGCGGTCAATTCCGTTTCCGTTGTTATAACCAATGATTTCAATGAACTGTTCAACATAAGCGGCGAAAATTCAGTTGGTTCAGGCGTGGTTGCTTCTGAATTTATTGAAATAAAACAATAAGAAAGGATTGAATAATTATGGCAGAATTTTCAAAGTTGGTGATAACCAACAAAGGGCAAGCGTTGCTTGCAAAAATGATTGCAGGAAGCGGTAACATTGAGTTTACCAAAGTATCAGCTTCCAGCACCACATACACGGATGAACAGCTTGAAGGGCTGACTTCCCTTTCAGATGTGAAGCAAACAAGCCTGATTTCCAAAGTAACCCGTACAAATGAGGTTGCAATCAAGGTTGAAGCCGCCTTCACCAATACCGAACTGACAGCGGGGTATTACATGAAGGCGTTGGGCTTGTATGCGGTTGATCCTGATGATGGGGAAATCCTCTATGCGGTAACAAGGGAAACTTCCGGGAATTGCTATATGCCCGCCTATAACGGGATCACTGTTTCCGGTGCGTATGTGCAGCTTGTAACCACGGTTGGGAACGCTGAAAATGTTTCCCTTGAAGTGGATCAGGCAGCAGTTGCCACAATCGGGGATATTCAGGATTTGCAGAAACAGATTGCAGACCTTGAAGCCTTTATTGGGTATTCGGACAGTGATATTTTCGGCGTGGAAGTGGACTTTGTAAATAAGAAATTTACCCGCCTTTCCGGTGCGGTAAACCGTA
>Ga0137307_100764_pt1 | contig 36339 bp, 37 predicted proteins | sample NAcewD2O_March_2_FD_97180 | JGI IMG/M metagenome (GOLD analysis project Ga0137307, IMG submission 97180) | Mouse cecal microbial communities from Vienna, Austria - N-Acetylglucosamine amended D2O_March | ecosystem: Host-associated > Mammals > Digestive system > Large intestine > Cecum | place... | reverse complement strand
TTACTGTTCACACCCTACGGGTGTTCCAGTAACACAGTTCGTAACAGAACAGACAGGTCTGCGCACTTGCTGCGCTGACCGTAAGAAGCGGAGCACTTTAAACCTCAGACATTAAACTTATCCATCAGCCCTACCATGGTTTCCACCTGAGCTTTCTGCTCCTGGCTGACTGCCGCTGTTTCCTGAGAAGCAGCCGAGTTGCTGTCCACAATTTCAGCAATTCGCATGACGCTTTCATTAATCTGATGCATATTCTTCACATCGCCGGTAAGAATCTCTGACATTTTTCCCATTTTGCCCGTGGCTTCCCTGGCTCCCACCATTATCTCATTCATGCTGACAACAGTTTCATCGGCAATGGCTATTCCTTTATCTACCGCCATTACGGTCCGCTCAATCAGCTTATCCGTCTCTCCTGCCGCTTTGGCAGATTCATCTGCCAGATTCTTCACCTGATCCGCCACAATAGCAAATCCCTTGCCGGCTTCCCCGGCCCGTGCGGCTTCTATGGCAGCATTTAAAGAAAGAAGATTCGTCTGGGAAGCAATATCTTCAATGGTGCTGATAATTTTACCGATTTCTTCTGAGCAACTGCTGATTTCACTGATAGCTTCTTTCAAATCCTGCATCTTTGTATTTCCGGCTTCCAGTACCCGGCCTGCGCGGGTGGAAATCTCCACGGTTTTTGCCGCTTCGGATGCACTGTTCTCCATGCTCTGATACATGTCGTTCATCAGGCTCACCAGATCAGAAACTTTTCCTGCCTGCTCCATACTTCCTTCTGCCAAATCCACAGCAGCACAGGACAACTGCTCGGAACCGCTGTCAATCTGCATGGAAACTTCACGGATAGTTCCCAGTGTCTCCCTCATTTTCTCACTGATTTTCAGAAAGGATTCTTTAATCTGTCCGTATTCTCCCACATATTCCTGCTGGATATCGAAATTATAATTGCCATTTCCCATGTTTTCCAGGATATCTGAAATTTCCTGAATCATACCTGTAATACTGCGTTTCATATGGATAATGGCGCCGGCCATTCTTCCCACTTCGCTTTCATCTTCTTCTATATCAAAATCAGCATGGAAATCCCCGTCTGCCAGCGTCATCATCTGCTCTGATACTTTTATAACAGGAGACAACAGCTTTTCTCCGGAAAATTTCACAATCTTTACAATCTGCAAAACCAGATATAAAAAGGAAAAAGCAAATATAATTTCTACTCCAATCTGAAAAATTCTCAGCCTTGCTTTTGAATTGCTTACCCGTGTCTGTATCTGTGTAATTACCGTATCGGTCAGAGCATTAATCTGTTCTGTAGTATCCCCGTATTCTTCTCCAAATACATAATTCCTGGCTGACTCGATATCTCCCTTTCCGGCAGAATCCATGGCTTCTTCTTCCAGAGGAACAAGACCGTTGGAAAACTCTGCAATCTGGTTCATTATTTTCCATTCTTCATCCGTAATTTTATTTTTCTTCAGCCCTGCCCAGGCAATATCACGGTTTTTATCTTCATTCAGCTCTTTCATATAGGCATCATAATATTTCTGCGCTCCGGTCGAAGCATATGCCTGCACCGCATACGTGAGCGTTTTGGAGCCCAGGCGATACTGATTCAGATAAGTGGTGGTCTCAAGTTCTTCATCTGTTACTTTCCCCATCCACAAATTTGTTCCAATGGAAAGCAAAAGCAGCACCACCCCCACTACAACCGCTATCATTGACTGGCTGACTATTTTTTTTAACTGATATGACTGACTGTTTTTTTCCATAATATTTCCTCTTTCCCTCTGTAAAAGTTCAGGACTTCCTGAAAATCTCCCCTTTTTCGCGGTGAAAGTCAGAAACTTCCACAATCATATATTACTTTATTATGGATAATCCGTCAAGTTTAACTATTCTTTTTCTTCTTATCATTTCTGTTTTTGTGTATTATGTATAAAAAATGTGTACAGCGCATTCTCCGCGCGCGAGCGGATTGCGCAGCAATAAACTTCATTTCCGCGCGCTGCGCATAATTGTTTTTACCCTTCTGCATATGCTCTGATTGCTGTCTCGTAGAGATTGTTTCCATCTTTATCAATTACCACAATTACCGGAAAATTTTCCACTTCCAGCTTTAAAACAGCTTCTGCTCCCAAATCTTCATAACAGACGATTTCGGATTTCCTGATACATTTGGAGAGAAGGGCTCCTGCGCCTCCCACTGCCGCAAAGTAAACTGCATGATTGCGCATAACAGCTTCTTTCACTTCCTGTGTGCGTTTTCCCTTTCCAATCATGGCTTTCTGACCCAAATCCAGCAGACGGGAGGCGTATTTATCCATACGGCTTGCTGTGGTAGGCCCTGCGGAACCGACGGGACGCCCATTCCGTGCCGGAGAAGGACCCATATAATAAATAGTGGAATTCTCAATGGGAAACGGAAGGGCTTCTGTTAATTTTCTGACAAGTTCTTCCTGTTCTTTTGCTGTCAGATTCTGTCTGTTTCCGGTTTCACCGCGTTCTTTATAATATTCTTCTTCTGTCTGTTTCAGCAGTTCTTCCAGACGTTTGTGGGCGGCATCTCTGGCAACATAGAGAATTCCGCTGAGATAAACGTAATCTCCTGCGTGGAGATTGTCTGTAATTTCTGCAGTGACAGGCATTGTAATATATTTATCCATTTTTCTCACCAGGCTTTCTGTAAATTATCATCGTACTGCTTCCGGCGTTTACAGTTCCCGAACCACATGACGGTTCACATGACAGCAGATATTGACTGCCACCGGCAATCCTGCAATATGGGTGGGCCAGGTGCTGACATTCACTGCAAAGGCTGTGGTAGTTCCTCCCAGCCCTCCCGGCCCGATTCCAAGACGGTTGATTTTTTCCAGAAGCTCTGCCTCAAGCTCTTTCACCCAGGGAATTTCCGATGGTTCATTTACCGGCCTGGTAAGAGCTTTTTTGGCAAGAAGGGTGCATTTCTCAAAAGTTCCTCCAATTCCCACTCCCACCACCATGGGCGGACAGGCATTCGGGCCTGCGTCTTTTACCGCAGTCAGAACAGCTTCCTTCACTCCTTCGATTCCGTCTGCCGGCTTCAGCATAAAAACCCGGCTCATGTTCTCACTGCCAAAGCCTTTTGGGGCCAGCGTAAACTTTACTTTATCTCCCGCTGTAATCTGATAATGAATCACTGCCGGCGTATTATCTCCGGTATTTTTCCGGATGATAGGGTCGCTTACCACAGATTTTCTCAGAAATCCTTCCATATATCCCTGGCGCACTCCTTCATTGACAGCATCTTCCAGAAGGCCTCCTTCCACATGGACGTCCTGCCCCAGTTCCACAAATACCACGGCCATACCGGTATCCTGACAGATTGGAATCATGTCTTCCCCGGCAATTTTCAGATTTTCCTGGAGCTGATGCAGTATTTTCCTGCCCAAAGGCGCCTGTTCCCGTTCTGCCGCCTGGTTCAGCGCATCATCCATATCGCCGGAAAGATAATAATTGGCTTCTATGCACATTTCTTTGATATTGTCTGTAATTTCTTTGGCTGAAACTGTTCGAATCATGATGTTTCTCCTTCCAGTTTACGTAAATAGCATCTGTTTTTATAATACTGGATGTGCGCCAATCTGTAAATATTTTTCTGCAGCTTTTCGCGCCCGGTATCTGGAAATGTGAAATGTTCTCAGATTCATGTCTGCTGTGGAGTCCAGAATTCCCTGAAATCTCTGCTCCAGCTGGCATTGCCTGCATCCGGTACAAGAATCCCGTTCTCCTGTTATCCGGCAGTTTTCGTGCTCAAACCGGCACTGACTCAGAGCAGGAACAGCATCTGCGGACAGATTGGACAGATAGACAATATCTTCGTAACTGATGATCTCGCCCATTCTGGATATATTCCAGGATGCAATCAGATGTTCCGCTCTTCCAAAGGAAAATATCAGGTAGCATACGGTAACAACCACCGTACAGTACCGGAACAGCCGGAACGTTTCTTCTCGGATACTGACCATAATTCCCGCCATAAGCAACAGCAGCAGCACAAGAAACCAGAGTACAAGTACCCGCAGGAAACTCAGATGATACACGGAAATGTACAGCATCATCCGAAAGCCGCTGGAGACTGTCATAATACAGGTACAGCATGAAAATACCATCAGCAGCAGATTCAGAATCCGGTTTCTCTGAAACACAGCAAAACATACAAATACCAGAATCAGATTGAAAAGACACACCATCAGCAACTGAAAGAATCCCTTCCGGGCATATTCTGCATAAGTATAGTTTTCCGGCAGCAGCTTTCCGCCCGTAAACAGGAAAATTATCTGTATGATACAAAACAGAAGGTACACTGCTGTCACCATGGACAGAAAGGTAATGGCTGTCACCGGATTCCCCTTTTTCTTTCCCTGCTTCCATTCCGGCATATTGTTCAGGGTCAGGGCTGACAAAAAGCAGTAAATTCCGAAAAATCCCAGCAGTACCAGCAGAAGTATCAGAAAAATGTTGGGAGATAATATGGTCTGGCTCCCCAGATTATGGAACAGGTTTCCCATAATTTCCGAAAAAATCTGGTCCGCACTGCTTAAAAGTCCTGTGACCGCCAGCAGCATGGGCAGCCCGATTATAATTCCCAGCAGAACGTATCTGCCGTTCTTCTTTTTCTTTTCTTCTGTTCTGTGGTTTTTCAGATAAGTTCCTCCATGTATAAAAGGGCTTGCCACTTCCGGTATCATGCAGAGGTACAGGAACAGAATATTACAGAGATACTGCCCGAATCCCCAGTTTTCGTCCTGATACACCTGTCGTAACATGAACACGGTTATCAGAAGGAGAATACCAGCCGTATTAAAAAAAATCACAAATTCACTTGCAGTAAGTACCGTGCTGATACCCAGCAGAACGCTTCCTCCCAGATACCACCAGTTGGAGTTCTGCCATGGAATCTGATTTTTCCGCAGAAACAATACACAGACTGCCAGAGTGGCAATTGTAATCAGCGGATAGGTGATTCCCATAAAATTCCGGTAAAAAGCTACTGCAAAACAGAGACTGTAAAGCAGAGCCAGCTCCATAAAATACGTCACATTTTCTTTCATAACCGGGTTCACCGGTTTCATTTCTTCCGCTGCCGGAAAGTTTGCAGATGCGTGCTCCTGTTCCGGTTTATCGCTGTAATCCTTATTCATCTTCATCTCTCCATTCCAGAATATCTCCCGGCTGACAGTCCAGGGCCCTGCAGATTTTATCCAGGGTATCTACTTTAATTGCCTTTGCTTTTCCATTTTTCAGAATTGAAATGTTTGCCATGGTAATTCCCACCTTTTCGGAAAGCTCTGTCACACTCATTTTCCGCCTGGCAAGCATTACGTCTATATTGATAATAATCGCCATGTCTTCTCCCTTCCGGTCTGTACTGTCCGAACCTTTTGCATTCTAAATGGTCAGTTCATTTTCTTTCTGAATTTCCGCCGCCTTCTGTACCAGATGGGAAAGGACAGCCGCTGCCACCGCTATGGCAGTTCCGGCAAATTCTATCATCAGTGAAGCCAGGAATATTCCGGGATGATTCATATTCAGCAGCAGAAGCACCAGATTTGCCAGAAAAAAATATCCGCTATCCATAAGAGCCAGCCCTGATATATATTTCAGATATCTGGCATTTTCCACAGAAAAGGAATTATCCCGGCCGATTTCCGTGGAAATCTTCCATCCGAAATACAGAATCAGAAAGCAGGGCACCGCTGTAATCCGGATAACTGTCAGCCATGGGACATACCAGTGGGAAAATTCCGGATTGGCCCGCACTATTTCTTTCCCGAAAAGGGGTATCAGATAACCGTAAATAATGGCTCCGCAGACGCCGATTCCTCCTATAATTCCTTTTAACCATTTGCTTAAATTTGTCTGAGTCATTGCATTCCCTCCCTGATTTCATCAGCTCTGTTTATTGTCTGGACAATTGTTCTGTTATCAGAATACACGGATTTTCTCCAAAAGTCAATAATTATTTATTAAGATACGATAAATATTTATTGATTTCTATATTAATCTGAGAAAAGGATTCATGGAGAAAGAGTATGGATACCACACCGGAAAAGCTGTGGACATATGGACAATCATGCGAAAATATGGTATGATTTTAACAGTAATGAATATGTATTTTAACAGTGACGAGGCATTTATATGGAAAATTACACCTTTCTTCAATCCATGGGCAGAGGCCGGCACCCGGAAGGCGGGGGTATTGAAGACAGCTCCTATTGCATTTTTTCCGCTCCTGTGGGAGAACCGGTTCTTCATCAGCGTATTTTCGGAGACGAGACTTCCCTGACTCTGGAGCTTAATTACGGAGAAGAGAATTTACCCAGCGAAATCCGGCTCCGCCAGGAGGGAACCAATCTGATTCTGGAGGAATCTTCTGCAGGTCTGTTTCAGGCTTTTCTGGCAGACAAAAACATCAAATACGTGGGGCAGGCTTATATGTATGCCCTTCTGTTTAAAATTGCCAATCTGGGAGAACTGATTGATTACAGCCTGAAAGAAATGAGGACTCTGGAAGATTCGCTGGACAACAGCATTGATAACAGCGGTACATACCAGATTCTGGATTTCCGCCGCCGCTACACGGAATACGGCAATCAGATTATTGCCCTTAAGGAAATCATTGCCCGTATTGACAAAGGCTATTATCCCATTCAGATGCAGAACAGCTATGTTCTTCAGGGACAGGTGGCATTGGATTTCCGGTTTTTAGAGGAGCGTTATGAGCTGAACAAGAATACCATTATTAAGGATCTGGACACTTATACCTCCATCATCAACAACAACATCAACCGCAATACCCGGCTTCTGACTCTTGTTTCTCTGGGGGCTGTGGCACTGAATTTCATGTTTGGAAGCCTGCTGGCCGTCAGCCCGGTAATCGGCATTGCCGGAGGCGTCCTGATTGGAGGTCTGACCGCAGGGGCTGCCGTCTATTACCGCTCTGACGGTACCCGCCGCCTTACCGCCCACCATGACAGCCATATTCTTTCGGATTCTCTGGAAGATAAGTCTGCTGACAGCTCTTATTCTCTGGAAGATAAGCAGAAGGCTCCTGAAAAGCCGGAAGAATAAAAAAGAATGTGCACAGCGCATTCTCCGCGCGCGAGCGGATTGCGCAGCAATAAACTTCATTTCCGCGAGCTGCGCATAATTGTTCTTATCTTATAGGAAATTCATACGCTTTAACACATCGTAGTAACATAGTATTTCCTGTAAGATAAAAATTAAGGCCGGAAATCTGTTCACGGATTTCCGGCCCTGTTTTTCCTTTTGATTTATGATACTGTAATCTTCCCGGCTGCCATCCGGCAGATTCCTGCAAATACTGTCACACTTTTCCGAATTTGTCGGAAACTACCGTCCGCGGCCGGTCTGCCTCTTCTTCGGAATCCCAGGGAAGTACATCTCCCGGCTCCCGAAGGTAATTGAGTACCTGCCAGATTCCTTCGCCCGTATAGGAACTGACACGGAACACAGGTCTGCACCCGGCCATTTCCAGCCAGTGGTGCGCCCGGTCCGGATTGCCGTCTTCCCGGTCAATCTGGGTGACAATACCAATCACGGGGCGGTTGCAGGCCGCTGCGCAGCAGGGCGGATAAAGGGAATAGGGCTCTGCCGCGTTCAGCAGAAGGCCCACCACATCTGCTTCGTAGGAATACAGTGCCAGGGCACGGGCCAGTGTCGTTGTCTCTGCATATTCTCCCGGTGTGTCAATCACCACATCATAGTGATTAATATACTGGGTTTTGTGATAGGAAATCACATCGCCTTTCAGGGCCTGGGTCAGAGTGGTTTTTCCACATTCGCTGCGGCCCATTAAAATAATCTTTTTCATGTTCTTGTAATCTCACAGACTGTAAAACCCAAACGATTTTTCAGATAGGCCAGAATATTGGAAACTGCGGACTGAACATTGGAAATCCGTCCTGTAAAAATCAGCGTTCCGCTGAATCGGTCAATAAAGCCAATCTCAATCGAAGAGGTTTTCAGTGCGATATCGCCGGCAATTACGGATATCTCAGATGGACACATACTTAAAATTCCAATCGCCGACTGCTTATAATCCAGCTCCGGGTTCAAGCCCAGCTTCTGGTAGATAATTTCACCAGGACTGGCAATAATATGCGCCAGTGTGACCTGTTTACCGGGAACTGTTTCCTGAATAATACGCAGCTTGCCCTCCGCAGACGCGCCAATATCCAAAAGATTCATATCCATTGCCAACTCACTCCTTTTCTTTCATTTTCCGGCAACCTCATGGATTGCCATGGAAAACATTACACCGCATTACCGTATCATATCAGTTTTTCAAGCAGGCCTTTATGGGGCGACGGAATGACACAACTGCTGGTGATATCGCCTGCATCTGCTAACTGCGTGATGCAGGAATTCAGTGCCGATTTTACAGCAGAAACTTCGCCTGTGAAAATCAGATATCCTTTCCCTCCCAGGCCTCTGGCTACCCGGACTTCCATGAGGGTAATGTTGGATGCTTTCGCAGCAATATCTGCGGCACGAACTGCGGTCAGTGCTGACATGGTTTCCAGCATACCCAGGGCTGTCACATGTTCCACATCAACGGTGCCCACCAGAGCTGACGGTACAGATGCATGGACATTATTGATAATATGATGGCAGATAAGGAAAGTCCCCGCCATCTGCCTGCCCTTTTCCATAGAGCTTTTTACCGCCCCTACCTGTCCGCTGATGATAATAATATATTTTCCGGGGCAGATAGCAGTCGCCACCAACAGCTCCACGTCCGCAGCCTTAAGCATCTCATCTGCCGACTGTACGCCTGCAGGAATGCTTTTCAGCTCCAATAATCCAATTGACTTTCCCATACGCATATCCTTTCTCACCTGCTGCCAGCCCATCAGACTGACAGCAAAATCTATCTCTTACGCCTGAATCACAATGCTGTCATTGCTGACATCTGTCACCGTACCGGAGATGCTGGCATGAAGGTTTGCTCCCAGCTTGCCCTCCGGAATACGGGCAATCAAATCACCTTTTTCCACCTTGCTGCCTGCCTGCACCACCGGTTCAGCCGGCGCTCCCACGTTCTGCCGAAGAGGCAGCGTAACTTTTGCAAAGACAGGCGCGGCAGTTTCATCCATCGGCGCATCCACGTCATAGGATGCAAGTCCCAGCTGATGGATGAGCTTATGGACCGGATAGCGTTTGTACTCCCGGAAAGGCGCACCGTGCTCCGGTTTGTTGTTCAGACTGTTGCGAATACCCTGCTCACCCAGAATACCCTTCAGATTGCCGTTCAGCTTCCAGGGCTGAAGGCCCATCACACAGGCATACTCACACAGGCGGCAGCCGCAGCAGAGATAAGCGTTCATGGGGGTCTGGGCCGGATCACACATGCTGCCATAGGCTGCAATACGCATCAGTTTATGAGGCTGAATACGGTGTCCCAGCAGTCCCCGCGGACAGACTTCGGAGCACAGGGAACACTGCATACATGCAGTTGCCGCCTGCCGCAGGGAAAGACCCAGCGGACGCTCCAGGCTGTTCAGAAGGGGATGACCGGCCGGAACCACTATAAGCCCTTTTGTAGTCTTTGTGATTGCACTTTCCGGCGGAACAATACGTCCCATCATGGGGCCACCGTTTACAATGCGGTAATCTGCCACAACAGGACCGCCTGCCAGTTCCAGTGCTTCCGCTACGGTAATACCCAGCGGAACTCTGACGGTTTTCGGCGTACGTACAGCACCGGTTAATGTCACATATTTTTCAGTAACCGGATGGCCGTCCACAGCATCCAGCACATTCAGAGCAGTCTCCACATTGGTTACCACAACGCCAACATTTATGGGAATGCCTCCCTCCGGTACCACTCTTCCTGTAACCTCATAAACGATAACCTGCTCATCACCTGCCGGGTAAAAAGCTCCCAGCAGATGAAGCCGCAGTTTCGGATAATTTACCAGTTCACGCTGCAATGCTTCGGCAGCAGTATGATAATGCTCTTTCAGCGCTACAACGCCTTCCTCTGCCCCCAAATGTGCAACAATTTTGTCTAAAGCAGTCAGCAGCCTTCTGGCCTGCCCTGCCATAAGCTGCTGGTCTACCCGCAGGAGCGGCTCACACTCAGCCCCGTTGATAATTACGGTATCTGCTTTGGCATTCAGCTTCACATGGGTGGGGAACCCTGCGCCTCCTGCACCGACAATACCGGCGCTTTCCACCAAAGCTGTTAAATTTTCCTGCATAGGAGCACCTCCCTGATCAACGTACGTCCATTCCTCCGACCAGTACGCATCTGCGCCTCCGGGCAAAGGATTTGGCTGAAGTAAGTCCCTCTCCGGTAGGTCCGGCAATGGTAAATGTTGTATAACCTTCACCGCCCACGCCGATTCCGGCATAAGAAGGGCCGTTTTTCACAAAAATTGTTGTCTGTATCAACTTGGCCATTTTGGTCAGCTTATCTACATTGCGGGAATGCATCATGGCTGTATGACGGTTGCCATGTTCCACACGGACAGCCATCTCAATTCCGGCATCCACATCAGGTACCCGCACTATGGGCAGAATAGGCATCATCAGCTCTACCTGTACAAAAGGATGATCCTCTTTGGTCTGGGCAATGATAACTCTCACATCATCATCCACCTGAACGCCCACCTGCTCCAGAATATATTTTGCGCTTTTGCCGACAAAGGACGTCACCGGACTCTTTCCGTTCTCCTGAACCACCAGTTTGACAATTCTGTCAATAATTTCCGGATCTTTCACTTCGTATGCGCCGTTTTTCTTCATATTGAAAATCAGATAATCTGCCGCAGAGTCTACCACAATAACTTCTTTCTCTGCAATACAGGGCAGATTGTTATCGAAGCAACAGCCGTCGATAATATCTTTTCCCGCTTTTTCGATGTTGGCAGTTTCATCCACCACTACAGGAGGATTGCCTGCGCCTGCGCCGATGGCTTTCTTACCGCTGGAAAGTACGGTTTTCACAATGCCGGGGCCGCCTGTTGCCACCAGCATCCGAACCATGGGATGGTTCATCATGGCATTTGTATTCTCTATGGAGGGCTGTGATACGGTAACTACAAGATTGGCCGGAGCGCCTGCTTCAGCCAGCGCACGGTTAATCAGCCTTACCAGATGCAGGGAAACATTTTTTGCCCTGGGATGTGGGCTGAATACCACACTGTTTCCTGCAGCCAGCATTCCGATAGAGTTACAGATAATTGTCTCCGTGGGATTCGTGGTAGGTGTAATTGCCCCGATTACCCCAAAAGGAGAATACTCCACAAGTGTAAGACCGTCATCGCCTGACATGGCGTCTGTGGTCAGATCTTCTATTCCCGGCGTTTTTGTAGCTGCAAGCCGGTTCTTAATTAATTTGTGCTCATAATTTCCCATTTCAGTCTCTTCCACGGACTGGCGGGAAATATATTCCAGGTTCTCCTGCTTCAGCACCACATCGCGGATTGCCTGTACATAAGCCGCTCTGTCATGCATGGTGCAGTTCATGTATTTCTTCTGCGCAGCAGCAGCAGCCTCTACCGCGTCATTCATGCTTTCAAAGATGCCCCAGTTTCCGCCTCCTGCTTCCGCAGCCGGATTGGAAACATCACCCAGTCGTCCCAGGACTGCATTCACTATGCCCGCTACTACGCGTTCATCAATATTCATTGCTTTCCCTCCTTAAACAGACATTGCATAACGTGCAATCTCCATATCCTGCTCCACCGTTCCGCCGGATACGCCAATGCCTCCCACAACCTGACCATCCACTACATAAGGAAAACCGCCTCCAAACAGGATAATCTTTCCTGGCGCGGCATTCTCAATTCCGTAGAGGGGACCGTCCGGCCGTGCAGCCTGACCCAGTTCATGGGTAGGCATATGAAATGCATTGGCCGTATATGCCTTGCCGGCCGATACTTCCACGCTGCCTGGCAACGCACCTTCCATCCGCTCAAGCAACAGCAGATTTCCTCCGTTGTCAACAGCGGAAAATACTACCGGTACGCCAAGCATCCGTGATTTTTCTCCGGCTCTCTCTGCCATTCGTTTCAGAACTTCCAGGGACATGGGAGGGAGACTGTCCGTATACTTTGCCAGTATATCTTTTACCACCGCCGTCACTTTTTCTTTCATCTGTTCCTGGCCCATCGTCTCTTCCTGAAGACGTGCCATGGCATAAACAGCATCAGATAAACGGTTCACGTAACGCATCAGTACCTCGCGCACAGGGGAACTGCCTGACAGCTCCACCATGCGCCGTTCCGCACGCCGTACGATGGTCCGGGCTACATGGAGGGCAGACGATGCCGTATCCACACCGGGAATCACAAAATGAGTCATCTTCCCGGTGGTCTCCGTACATGTATCTACCACATGTTCCAGAAAAGCCACATCCTCTTCTGAAATTGTTTCTTTCAGTCTGGAAGCGCCTTCTCCGTCGCTGGCCAGTTCTGCCCCCAGGGAAAACAGCCTTCCCTGAATTGTATATATGGTGGTTCGGATATACTCATGGCACGTATTGGAACGGGCCAGACCCAGCATGGAATTCGCTTCATCAATGGTGCCGTAACACTCTACCTGAAGGTCTGATTTGCTGACTCTTGATCCGCCAACCAGACTGGTCTGACCTTTATCTCCGGTTTTTGTATACAAATTTGCCATCAGCTCACCTCCACAGAGTCTACAATACCCACGATGGATGTATCCACCGGAGCCGATCCATCACCAAATACATAACGGGCTGAACTGCCCTTACAAACAATTACAATTTCTCCGGTACCAGCTCCTACGGAATCTACCGCAATTTCTGTTGAGCCTTCCCGTTCCAGACGTTCTGTCAGTTTTTCAACCATCAACAGCTTCATGCCAATCAGATTCTCATTCTTACTGGTAGAAACTACAGTTCCAATTACTCTTCCCAGATACATTATTCCACCTGCCTCATGATTCAATCTCTATGTGAATGCCCCGTCTGCGAGCTTCATCAGACGCAAGCTGGGTGATGATTGTCCGTTTTGGAACGATGATTACAGCATGATCCGGATAAGACTTCATATGGTTTATACTAAACACACGTCCTTCCAGCACCGCCCGGAACTTTCCTGCATCCATTCCCGCTTTCGTTCTGTTTTCCGTACGCATTTTCGGTTCCGGTTTTCCGGAAACAGGTGCGGGAACAAAACTCATGATGGCTTTCAGGGTCGTCTCCCGCAAATGCTCCGAAGTTGTCAGCAATGCTCCGAAATCTTTCAGAGCATCTCTGTTCTCCCGCATTTTTTCCTTGAGAGCTTCTGTCATGCGAAATCCCCTTCGCGCCCGCTCCGGGTTATCCGGACAGCAGCCGTCCACAGCCACTATCACATTTTTTCCGCGCATCAGCCCGTCCAGAATAATCGCAGCGGCCGGGGTATCCGCCATACATGCAGCCACATGGGCTGCGGTGTTCACCGTCAAAGCAGGAACCAGAATGGTATCGTATCGGGCAGTCAGAGCCTCTGGCGAATCTCCGGGCTTTTCCACCCAAAACTCCTCCGGTTCCAGGGCGGAACGGATTGCCGAAGCGTCCAATATTCCGGCAGCGCTCCGCGTCAGCAGTACCCGGTAGATAAATCCTTCTTCCCGGCGCAGCATACGCAGACTTTCCAGACCAGGTTCCAGGCCCATATTTGATCCGGTATAAACTACCAGCGCCTGTTTCTGGCGTTCCACGAGTTTTTCTACCACCCGTTCCGCAAGCACCTGCGCTACAATGTTATGGACACGCTGTTCCTGCTCAGTCAACGTCCTCACCCCCTTATTTGGTACAGCTCATGGCAATGCCCAGGGGCGTGACCAGCAGCGGCGCTGCCGGCTTCACCACAGGGGTGCCAAGATACTTTTCAAAAACTTCCTCAAACTGAGTAAAGCAACATGCGCCGCCTACCACATAGACTGTGTCTACGGGGTATTCTTCCAGACTCCGTTTGACGATTGCAGCCATTTTTTCCACCACCGGTTTTACCACAGGAAATACATTGGATTCCTGAGCCGGATCACGTTTCATTATCTCAGCTTCCTGTGTGCTGCATCCGTAAAAACCTGCCAGCACCAGAGTCATATGGGTACCGCCCGTAGGCTCATCACTGGTATAAATGACTTTCCCATTCTCCAGAATGCTGATTCCGGTGGTTCCGCCTCCCACATCCACTACCGCACCGTCCGTAATACCCAGCACAGCTGCGGCTGCAGTAGGTTCATCTACAATTTCAGTCAGCCGAAATCCGGCTGACTCTACCACATTACCGATGGCTTTTACATTACCTGCCAGAATTCCCGGCGGAATCGCACAGGCTCCCGCATCCAGTGTCTCACCTAACAGCTCCTCAAGCTGGCCTTTCAGCCTGGTTACAGCCTGAACAGCTCCCACATAATCCACCACAATGCCGTCCCGGACTACAGTTGATGGGAAAGTGGCACCCGCCACCGGCCTGTTTTCCTCGTCCACTACCGCCAGTACAATGTTCGCAGTGCCCAGGTCCACGCCGGTACGCAGAGTGCCCTCCCAGTCTTTTTTCTCGCCGTTCTCTATCAGATTCTCAAATTCAAGCAGTGTCTCATTGCACTGCGTGATATCGCAACCCATATGCACTTCCTCCACTGCCCTTAATCCGGAAGAATATATGCCCGGTCGCCGTTTTTCACGCCCAGAGCATTGGCCTCCTCCACGTCAATGTGCATCTCAGGGGCAAATTTATCAGACACGCGAATCAATACATTATTCAGCACTGCGCCGCGCAGACCTCCTATCTCCGCCCGAACAATCTGTTTGTCGTGTACTCCCATACGTTCTGCAGTTGCAGGATCGAGATGGATATGGCGAAGAGCGGCGATGACACCTCTCTTCAGTTCCACTTCCCCATTCGGCCCAACCATTTTTATGCCCGGCGTCCCCTCAAGCTGACCGGATTCCCGGACAGGAGGGTGCACACCAAGGGCAAAACCGTCGCCGATGGAAATTTCCACCTGAGATTCTCCACGCAGAGGGCCAAGTACACGCATACGTTTCAGTTTACCTTTGGAACCCTGGCTGGTCACTGTCTCTGCAGAAGCGTACTGACCCGGCTGTCCCAGTTCTTTTACCCGCGTCAGTTCACTGTCTTCCCCAAACAGTGTATTCATATCAGCCCGGTTCAGATGAACATGGCGATTAGAAACGCCAACAGGAACAGAACGTTCCCATTTGCACAGTTCCTCTACCACCAGTCTCACTAAAAGACGCAGGAACTCTTCCTGTGCGTATTGGCTTTTCTCCACGGCTTATCCCTCCTCTCAAAGATCCTTCGGAAGGATTCTCTCCACATCTGTATGAGGACGCGGAATAACGTGCTGTGATACAATCTCGCCTACTTTTTCAGCGGCAGCAGCACCTGCATCCACAGACGCTTTTACTGCTCCCACGTCTCCGCGTACCATAACGGTCACCAGACCTGAACCAATCTTTTCATAACCAATCAGCGTTACATTTGCTGATTTTGTCATGGCGTCGGCTGCTTCAATGGCTCCAACAAGACCTTTTGTTTCAATCATGCCAAGAGCTTCACCCATAACGATAACCTCCAATCTGTCTTATTCTGTCGTCTCCTGTTTACTGCCCCGTTTTCCTCCCTTACGCCCTTTCTGGGCTGCTTTTCTGGTGGGTTTCGGAACTACAGGTTCCTGAGGTTCCTGAGCATCTTCCGTTTCAGAATCCTCTGTATCCTGAGATTTTTCTTCCGGTGCTTCTGTGTTTTCCGACGCTTCTGCGCCCTCCGGTTTTGATTCCTCAGTTACCTCCGGTTCTGACTTTTCTTCCGGCGCTTCTGCATTCTCCGGTTTTGATTCTTCATTTACCTCCGGTTCTGATTTTTCCTCCGGCGCTTCTGCATTCTCCGGTTTTGACTCTTCAGTTACCTTCGGTTCTGATTTTTCCTCAGTGTTCTCCGCAGGTGTTTCCGGCACAGGAGCTTCCTTCGGCTCTTTTATTTCTTCTGCCTGTTCCGGCGCCGGGACGGTCTGCTCTGTCTCCTGTCCCTCCGGCTCCTTCGGCAATTCCTCTTTTACCTTCTTCGAGCCCTTTGGCGGTGTGGGAGGCTTCGGCGTATCCGGCCCCTTTGACGTCTGCGGACCCCCGACAGTATCCGGACTGTACACCAGCATGTCAAGTCCGGCAGAGGGACGGGGAATCACGCGCGTACTTATTACCTGGTTTACTTTAGCGGCTGCCATCCGGGCTGCGTCTACCGCAGCTTTTACTGCTCCCACGTCGCCCTCAACCTTTATGGTGGTCCAGCCTCCGCCTTTTGTCAGCTCATATCCAATCAGCTTCACGTTAGCTGACTTCACCGCTGCGTCTGCCGCTTCAATACCGGCAGCCAGCCCCTGTGTTTCTATGAGCCCCAAACTTTTCTTCATGCCCTCACCTCCCTTCCAAAGGCTTTAACGGTAACTTCTTTACCAGTCGTGCTGCATTTGCTCCAAGGATGCGTACCTGCCCGGAAGAGCGAATCGGAATCCGGAACAGAGGCTGTCCGGCATCAAATTTGGAGACATGCAGAACTGCATCCTGTCCGTCCATTCCGACACCTACTCCCAGACGGGAAGCCTGCGCGCCTTCCCATGCCAGAGAAAGGGCATCCCCTTCCGTTTTCGTCCAGGTTTCACAGGGAACGCCTTCCTCTTCCATTCCGTAGAGTAACTGCCAGAAAGCCTTTTCCGGGACATCCGGACTGCACAGTACATGTACGGTAGGTTTTGTCATTGCAATCTGGGCAGCATTCATACCGGCTCCCCCCTCTCCGTCAGAGAAAGTACCAGTCCTGTTGCCACTGCATTACGTGGACCTTCTGTTCCGCGGATATTGCCGCGGCCTGCCACAACCTTATACTGTGACAGTGCATCCGTAACCATTTGCGGCACTTCAAAATCCAAAGCAGAACCGCCTACCAGTACAACAAACTGAATATCACGGACATTACCGGTAGGGCTGACTCTTGCCAGTGCACGCAGAGCATTCGTTACAAATACCTTTTTCTTGGCCTGTCGCCGGATAAGACGGATTTTCTCCATAGACCAGTCGCCTTCCAGCGGAATCATCTTACCCTCTTTCAGAATAACTGTCCTTGCAAAAATATCAGGACTCAGCGGTTCCGTAAAGAATTCAACGGTTCCGTTTTCATGCCGGATATGGAAAAAACTTTCCACTTTGGCCAACGGGTATTTCTTCACATCCTCTGCGGTATCAAAATTATCCAGCCCCATCTCCGACTGAATCAGAAGCGTCACCATATTGCCCGCACCTGCCAGATGAATGGAGTGGATTTCCCCTTCCCGATTAATAATTGATGCATCGGTAGAGCCTGCACCCATGTCCAGAATGGCCAGAGGTTTATTGGTTCCCGGTGTGGTCAGAGCTCCGCGGATAGCCATATCGGCTTCCACGCCTCCGACCTTGACCGGAATGTTAATCTGTTCTGAAAATTCTCTGGCGATTGCCTCCATCTGAAGACGGTCAGCCTTAACCATAGCCGCAATTCCCACTGCATTTTCCTGTGAAAATTCGTTGGCCAGACCGCCCTGGACCTTCTGAGGTGTAAATGTATCTACTGCCAGCAAATCCTGAATATGAATATCCTTTGGATGCTGCTTTGTCAGATTCGCCATAACCTGGCGGACTTTTTCAAGCATACCGCCTGCGTTTGTCCCCGGCTCTCCCCGGACATCTTCCAGGGCAGGAAGGGATTCCACAGCCTGCATGATTTTTTCGCCTCCTGCATCCACATCCACTTTTACCGTTCGGTTCTGGCCGTAGAATTCAATGAGGCCTGCAGGGATTTTCCGCTCCCTCACGTCGCCTGCGGGAGTTTTGATTACCACTGCAGAACGGTTTCCAATCAATGCACGGGCAATGGGAACCACCTGCCGCGTCTCATCCGAAGACAGGCCAAAAAGCGTTGCAATCCCATATGGATTGGAGAGTACCTCCACCACGCCGCCCACACCGGCTACCTCCACTGCGGAACGCATACCCAGCGGAACTTTATCCACCAGGGATACTTCGTCAACAATGGGTATCTTATGGTGCAGACGGTTGTGGATGAGTACGCCGTCATCCCGCTGAACAATAGCCGCGGTTACCTGCCGTGTGCCCACAGAGCCTTCATTAATCATCCTTGCGGCATCTTCAAAATCCACACTGGCAGGGATTACCACAATATAGTCTTTCCCGCCTGCCGCAGAAGCAAGCTGAGAAAGCAGGATTGTCTCCCCTACGCCGACGCCCATACCGCCGGGCGTAGAGGGATTATGTCCAATCATGGTAGATTCCGTAATAATGGTCTCTGTAATGGTTTCCATGGCTACGTCACCGATAACCGGAGCCGCTTCGTTCAGACATACCTCCGAAAGCTCTGTTATCTCAACGCCCGCCTGTTCCATGGCGCTGGTCAGGGAATGGACGACGCCATTGATGTTCTGCCGGGTTCCCTTGATACCTGTTGTGGGTACTGTGCCGCTGGCCAGAAACTCCGTTCGATTTCCGTCAATCCTTGCCAGAGCTGTTTCTGTTGTCGCATTTCCAATATCAATGCCTGCAACAATTTTCATAGTGGAACCTCCCAACTTTGCAGAATCTTAGAATTTCTTTAATCTGCCGCGCTGTTCGTAAACATCAGCAGCTTCGCGAACGAGAGCAGCCGCTGTTTTGGCACCATATTTCTGGTCCAGCTCATTGGCAATATCAATCAAATCCTGTTTACTTGAACGGTAAGGACGTAATGCATTATAAATCTCCAGCAGACGGTCATCCGGTACAGCAATCAGTTCAGCCGCACGACGCAGATTTCCTGCAAATGCTTCGCGGTTTACGGATTCTGCCACCTGTGCCTGCATTTCCAGAGTCTCCGGGGAAATACGCATATCGTCTGCTGTAATTTCACCGGAAATTACCTTGTCATAACTCAGAGAAGTGAAAGGTTTGCCGGTAGGTGTTTTAATTTTATCGGCCATATTTTCAGCCAGAGGATAATTCTCAGATGTAACTTTGCCGCCGGCAGAGGCAGCGGGAGCTGATGGGGACCCACCGTTGTTCATGGCCTGCATAACCTGTTCTACAATCTGTTTCATTAAGAGTTCCTGATCCATGATTATGCCTCCTTTCACTGGAATGAAACTGCGACAGCCTGAGGTCGCTTATCATTGTCAACATGTTCCGTTTCTTTAATATGCAGCAATGCCGCAATCGCCTGATAGGTAGGACGTGCCATCTGGTCATTGCGAACCGGTACCGGCGTAGGAGCCTCACCTTTCGCATATTTGGCAGCATTCTTGCCAATCTGGCGGAATGTTTCCATTTCAATCAGGGGAGCCTGTGAAAACAGCTCCAGGTTACTGAGGGGCGGAAGATCCTTCTGGTGGATTACCGTGGTACCCTTGGACTGAATGCCGATGCCGATGCCTGATCCTGAATATTCAGCCGCATCGTGAGCGATAAAGGAAACATCAGAGGTGCGGTATACGCGTACCACACGCCATTTTAATCCTTCTTCCTCAATTCCGGCAATAATCTCACGAAGTACTTTATCGTGAGGCTGATGAATAATGGTCTCGGTCTGATAAACACCGAAAGCCGGTGCCAGACCGATGACTACCTCGTCGGGAGCTACGCCCTTCGGTGCATCACCCTGCTCGGTCAGAGTCATCTTTCCGGCTGCAGGTATGGTTGAGGGTGCAGGTGCTGCTGCAGGCGCTGCTGCTGCAGGTGCTGACGGGCTGGCCATTTCTTTAATTACTTCTGCAATGACGCTACGCAGTGTTTTTTCGTCAAAAGTCATATCTCTCACACCTCCTTCTTAAATGTCTTCCGGCCGAATAGCATTCGGAATATCGCTGATCTGTTTCCATCTCTCTTCGCTGATCTGGTATCCAGTCATCGGTCCATGGTAATCATTCGGCGCATTGACAGCAGACAATACATGGAAATTGTCTCCAAAGATAGAAGCTGTGTGGAGATAGTCGCCTGCTACCTTCTGGCGAAGCATATTGTAAATATTCTGTGCCACATCCGGGAATCCCGACTTGTCAAGGGCCTTAACAAAATCCACACCCGTTACATTGCGTGCCATCATATCTTCAATTGCTTTCAGGTCTTCATTTACGTTACGATCCGGCATATCATTGGAACCGTTTGCATAAGTAGCTGCTTCCACTTCCGCATCTGTAATTGGCGGCAGGCCCAGTTCACGGAACAGACCCTGAAGTGCGCGTGCTGCTTTGTTACGGGCTTTGATAACGTCTTCTTCACGTACAGGCTGTAAACCACCGTCAATCTTCATATCACGCTGGATAATATTCCAGTCGTCATAGTCTTCCGCATCCCAGTTGGAACCTGCAAACATATTGTCGTAGTTCGGTGTAGCAGAATAACCGGAGCATATGTAGTCGGTACCGGAGAAGAACTGAGGTACGCTGCGGGCCACACGACGCAGATCAGAATGAGTAAAGGTCTGGTCATTGGAAGTGGTGGATTCAAGATCCAGCAGCATTGCAATCAGGTTCTCAGCAGCGATTGCACGGATACCGCCCGGTACGCCGGCAGGTACGCCTACGCATGATACGGAACCATTCTGTGTTCCCTGAACGCCTGCGCCCTTGGTAACTGCAAGGCAGCGAGCTTCCAGATACAACATGGATTTGCCTTCTGCATAACCCATCTGAACTTCAGAACCTGTTCCGGAGGTGAAACGCATTTTCAGGCCGCGGCTTGCATAGCAGCTTGCCAGGAATGCTTTAGAGTAAGGAGTATCGTCACCGTCCATGAACACCGGCTCGGTACCATATACGGAAATTGTTTCAGCATAAGTGGTGAAACCACGCATACCAAGCATTAACTCTGTAGCTTCTTCCAGAGCACACTGTGTCATAACTCCGGGACGTCCTACCTGAGCTCCTACCATAATTGCAATTGCATTAAACGGAGCATAACGTGCAATACCAACTGTTGTTTCCATTTCAGCAAAACCACGTACGCCGGCTTCTGCAGCGTCAGCAGCAATCTGAACAGGATTATCCTTAACGTTGGTAACATGACACTGGTTTGCAGGCATCAGGCGGGCACGCATCTTTGTCATACCCATCATGATTTCCACAATTGTCATTTTTCCTACAACCTCAGTAAGTTTTGCAGGAGTAATGGAAAGTGTAATATCCAGAATTTCCTTACGGGAAACATTAATATCTATAATTTTACGTGCAATTTCAAGTGAATCCAGGGCCATTGCCTTTTCTGCATTCTCCAGACGAATTGCATGGTCTGCAATAAAGGTATCCAACATATCAAAATCAGCGCGGCACTTACCGTCCAGCTCTGTTACGCGCCCGTTTTCAATCTTGATGCTCGGAGTCGGATCGAAGGGGCTGTTCATTGCAATCAGACCAACCTCAGGCCACTCCTTGACGTAACCGTCCTGATTTACCGGGCGGTTCGCCAACACTTCAAAACGTTTTGATTTCATAGCTTACAGCTCCTTCCTGATTAAAGAATGTAAGGGGTAGTGGTTGATTTCAGCTCCTCATCCGGCGCCAGGCTCTTCAGTAACTGAAGTCCTACGTCACGAGCTGCAATAATCGCCTGCTTCACCGCACCGGAATCACCGGAGAAGAAGTAGTTTACTTCGTTGGAGAAGCTGGTTCCGCCATTGCCAGGTGTTGCGATGGTGATAGCATCAATGGTTGCAGCCTTGGAAGCCGCATCTGCCAGAACCACACCGATACCTGCCGGAGCACCTACGGTAATACCAAAAGCCTTGCCAAGAGGTGCACCCCATACTTTATTTAATACATAAGAAGCGCGGGCACTGTACTGGAACTCCAGATGTCCTGCACTGTTACCGTAAACATCGCCCATTGTACGCGGAATCTCGCGCAGGCAGACTTCTACTGCACGACGGGCATCCGATACATCTTCAGCTCCGAAAATAATCAGGGAACCGTGTCCTGCACCGCCTTCTGTGTCACGGGGACACTCTACCAGAAGACATTCACTGTTTGTTGCTTTTACTGCCTCATCAGCTGCAAAAATCTGCGGACCTGCACCTACACGGTCACTGATGATGCCGATAGCACGATATTTAGGATCAATTTTAAGTGCTTCATGAACCTGATGGTCAACGTTTGCGATAACCAGTCCGATTGTATGGCCCATTGTTGTGCCAACATACTCTGTCAGGTTGCATTCCGGTGAAGCAGCTGCAGGAGCTTCGCAGCATTTCTCCTCTGCAGGAGAAGCAACGGCGCCCAGCCTTTTCATAACTTCTTCTACGATGTTGTTGTTCAGTTCATCCATGTGTTTTCCCTCCAAATTAATTTTTTTGCTTTCACAGCGTTCTCATAAAGGTGGTGGGTTTCTCCGGAAATCCCGAAAATCATTCCATATTCGGAAGGATCTTCTCCACATCTGTATGCGGTCTTGGGATTACGTGACAGGAGACAACCGTTCCGACTTTTTCAGCAGCGATGGAGCCGGCGTCTACAGATGCTTTCACTGCACCTACATCTCCGCGGACCATAACGGTAACCAGACCGGACCCGATTTTCTCATAGCCAACCAGAGCCACATTTGCAGATTTAACCATGGCGTCAGCAGCCTCAATAGCGCCGACCAGACCTTTTGTCTCCACCATACCAAGGGCTTCTCTTTGCATTTTGATTCCTCCTTGTTTTGTAAGTTTTGCGCGTATCCGTCAATTTCCGTATTTCCATGACCTGTCCTTATAATTCGCGTCCTGGATTCCTGTATTTTTCTGAAATAAATTGCGGCATACCCACATGATTGGTTAATTTGTTGCTATTTCCTATTATACTAAAATCCTGCTTGTACTTTCTTGTCCTAATCAGAGAATTTTTTGTCTGATGTTTTGTTTAATTTGCACAATTATTTTTTCCTTCATCACGAAACAGACGTCAGGCTGCCTTCTTATCTGCACAAAGGCATAATCTCCTGATTTATTTTTAATAAATGCACATAATTATCTTTCACGCTAAAGCGCGAAAACGTCTTCCTGCAGAATAAAAAAGAATGCGCTATACGCATTCTCCGCGCGCGAGAGGATTGCGTAGCAATAAACATCACCCCCGCGAGCTGCGCATCATTGTTTTGTTCTTCTATAGGAAAGTATTTTCCTATAGAAGAAAAAAGCGGGACTGCCTGCTGATTTCTCAGCCTGGCACTCCCGCTTCCAATTTCCTGAATGTCTGTAATTCAATCCGTTAAAATATTTTACTTCTTTGATTAACCTGTAATCTGGTCAATCAGAACTGCTGCTTCTTCTTCAGTTGCCCTGCGCGGATTGGTAGCGTAAGTGGCATCTGCCAGAGCAGCCCTTGCCAGCTCTCCGCGCATTTCTCTGACTTTGGACAGATCAGCACCCCATGCCCTGAGCGTGGGAGGAATCTGCATCAGCTGATTCAGACGCTCTATTTCACTGATCAGATTGGCAACGCCAAGCCGCACCGTGGCAGCCGGAAAATCCATAATCCTTGCAATACGCTGGTATTTTTTTGCTGCCAGAGAATACTCTCCGCCCACCACATGAGATAAATTTGCATTAAAGGCCAGAACTTTCGGCAAAAGCATGGCATTAATACGTCCATGGGCAATATGGAATTTCCCGCCGACTGCATGGGCAAGTCCATGGTTAATGCCCAGTCCGGGGGAATAAAAAGCCAGTCCCGCCATACACGCCGCATTCTGCATCTCTGTCCGGGCAAGTAAATCCTCCCCATCCTGATAAGCAAGAGGCAAAAACCGGAACACCAGAGATACGGCTTTTTCACACATGGCGTCAGAAAAATCATTTGCATTGGTTGAAACATAAGCCTCCAGGGCATGTGTCAGCACATCCATGCCTGCATCGGCTGTCACAGACGCAGGAGCGCTGGCGGTAAGAGACGGCTCAAGGATGGCCACAGGCGGACGCAGCGCCTGGCTGTCCAGAGGATACTTGAGACCTCTGGCATTATCTGTAATTACAGCGTAATCTGTAACTTCGGAACCGGTGCCGCTGGTGGTAGGCACAGCAAAGCATTCCATATGGTCCGCCTCAGCACAGAGTGTCTGCTTTGCAATGGCCCGGATAGCCTTTGCCGCATCAATGGTGGAACCGCCGCCCACAGCAATCACGATTTCTGCCTGGCAGGCTGCAAGGGCTTTTACTCCCTCAGCCACCACTTCAATGGGCGGATCCGGTATTACGCCGTCAAAAATGCTGACTTCACACCCTGTCAGATAGGTCATTACTTTGTCTATGGTCCCTATCTGCACCATAAAGCGGTCCGTAACAATAAGAACACGCCGGCCTTTCACCCGGCGCAGACGCTCCAGAGCACCTTCTCCAAAAAATATCCTGGTACTGAAACTGAATTCCTGCATCATAACCTCCATTCTGCCGCTGACGCCTGCGGCGCAAATTCCAACGGAAAACTGTATGCCGCAATGTCCATCGGAGCAGGCGCTGCAGACATATACACCCGATTCAAAGCCCCCATTTTACAACCTGTTCTGCGGGAATTACCTGTTCAGACAGTCACTCCGCCGCAGTGAAATTCCCGGTACTCCGTAGGCGTCATTCCCACTTTCCGCTTAAAAGCCTTACTGAAATAATTGGCTTCACTGTAAGAAAGCTCATAGGCAATGCTGATGACAGGCATGTCCGTTTCCACAAGCATTTCCTCAGCAACAGCTATTTTACAGTCTGTAACGTAGGTAATGAAGTTGACCCCGGTAATTTTCTTAAAAACCCTGCTGAAATAATAAGAACTCATATTTGCATATTCTGCAGCCTGATCCAGGCTGATGCCGCCCCTGACGTTGCGGTCAATAAAGTTGATCACCCTCTGCTCACTGTCCACCTGATAACTGCTGTCTTCTTCAAAAACAGTAAAAATCACATCCAGCATCTTTTTCAGTACAAGGTAGGTATCATATTTCTGCACCTGCTGGTCGAATCGAAGCCTGAACTGTTCCATCATACATGCCAGTCTGGTTCGGGCAGCAGAACCCAGAGGATCTCCCAACTGTACAAGTCCTTCGGCAAACCGAAGCACCTGAAACCGAATCATACTTTTATTATGTATATCTTTGTGAAGAGAAGCAAGGTAATCTTTTGCAACATCTGTGCACTTTTTATAACAAAAGGCCCGCATCTGCTCAGCCAGAAGTTTCAGATACTGTTCCCGCCGCTGTTCCTCTCTGTCATTTAATCCGGGGGAAGCCTCCCGTTTCAGGGCTCGAACTGCTGCCAGCAGCCAGGCCGGACGGCAGGGTTTGAGCAAATAATCCTGCAGTCCCAGCCGCCATACATGAGGTGCAATATCAGCACGGACTCCTGCGGAAGTCACCAGAATCGGGGTATCCGGCGATACCTGCCTGGCCTTCGCCATCATGTCGCACCGGCGCAGATCAAATCTGGGTACATCTGCAATCAGCAAATCCACATTTTCTTCTCTCAGCATACGGATTGCCGTTTCTTCTTCCGCTATGGGAACAATTTCTGTGGACTCCAGCCCTTCAGCCAGAATATTTCGGGTAATTTCACGCTCCAGCCGGTTCTCATTCAACACTAAAATCTGGCCCATTCACTGCACACCTCCTTATCCGTCTTTCTTATGAGGCAGCCGGAAGCAAACCATCTGTCCCGGCTTTTCCTCCTTTCCAGGTCCTACGGAAAGGCCATACCGCTTTCCAAACATCCGTTTCAGACTCCTGTCTGAATCATGAAGGGAAAATCCCTCCTCCTGAAAAAATCCCCCGGACCGGTCATCCATCTCTTCCAGCGTCATTCCTTCATTATCGCTGACTACCTGAATTATCACGTCTCCCTGTTCTTCTTTCGCAAGAATTTCAATTTCATGGGTTTCCCCGGCCTCGCATCCCTGAACAGCCAGTCCCACAAGCGGTTCCAGAACCATGTAGGGACAGTTTGCATCCCAGTATTCCTTTGGAACTGAAATATGAAAGCGAAGAGCGTCCCCTACCCAGGCTTTCTGAACACGCAGCAGAGCGCCTATATAGTTCAGTTCTTCTCCCAGTGTGGAAATTTCATGTTCTGATTCCGTTACATAACGCATAATATCCGCAAAATCATATACCATGGCCTCTGTCCTGGCGGCCTTTTCCTGGAGAGCCATCTGTGAAATAATATTCATCACAAAGAAAAAATAACGCAGTTTCCCCTGATTTTTAATACTTGTAAGTTCACGTTTTCGAAAAGAAAACTCTGCACCGGGACAGGTTTTACACTGTTCCCCAGCGTTTATATCCTCAGATTCCGGCAGCCTGCCCGTCTGCCCGTTACTCTGCATCATAAACAGAATCAAATCATGCAGCACTGTCACTGCCGATTTAATCTTCTCATAGGAGACTGTCTGAGTTTCATTATACGCTTTATCCAGGTCCCTATCTTTCCTCCAGTCTGTCTCAACCGGCAGAATCCTGTCCAGTTCCCCTTTTTCATCCCGGTTTAACCGTATCTGTCCTCCCATCAGGGAACCCATATAAATACCGTCGCAGATCAGCGGCAGGGCAAAATCCACCAGTCCTGCATGACAGCGGTAGATATAAGGCTCTCCGGTAATAGCAGCCTGCAGACCTCCATGGGCATCACACTGTTTGCACATTTCAAAAAACCCCTGATGCTTCCGCCCAAGCTGACAGTAAGGGGTAAAACCACTGTAATGCGTAATGGGACATCCGCGATAGTCCACTGTCACAAAAGCCAGTCCCATGGCCCTGGAACAATTATCCTGCAGCATTTGCAGAAAACCGATATCAAGATAATCCGATATATTTTTTGATTCTTTCAACATACAATCCATCTCCCGATATGATTCTGTCTCTCAACACTCCAGACAACTTCTGTCCGTCTTTGTATAAATTGACGACAAAAAAATTCAAATCTGTCTTTTATTTTAATTATTATAACAAAAAAATCCCATCCATACAATTCTTTTTTGTGATTGAAAAATTTTTTACCCTGCCTGTAATATTATTTTTTCTTTCAGAAACTATGAACAAAAATATTTAAACAGAAATATTATCTTTCTGCCATACTCTATAATACACTGTTTTTATGACTAATCCTGAAAAAAAGTATATCATCTGAAAAATTTTTCTGCCGCAAAAAAATACAGGCAAATTTTTACCGGCAATTTTTTACAGGTTGACATTAATGTGGAACTAATCTACTATAAAATTACATTGTGGAATTCAGAGATTTCCATAAATAAACATCAGTCAGATAAACTTACAGAGAAGTCGGGTGAAAATCCGCGCGGTCCCGCCACCGTAATATGTACTGAAATATGCAAAATACATTAAGCCGGTTCGCTGTATCTGTCTGGTACAGATTCACGATCGATGGACTTGTACATACACCGACGTTGCGGCATTCTGTTTCCGCAGCCTGTATGTTATATAAACGCTCTTTCGAAGTGAAAGGGCGTTTTTCCATGTACAGAAACTTTTCCAATGAAACCTTTTATGACCAGGAATCTCCTTTCCAGTCTCTGATTAATACGGGAACCTGTGTCATCCGCATTCCCAATCGTGACACCATAGCAGGAATCAAAAGCGACATCAAATTTCTGGCTACTGTTCTTGACGCACCTGAAGAAGGAGAAATCCTGCTGGAGGATTTTGACGCACAGCTTCAGGAACTGGCTGATATTGCATCCAAAATCCCGCAGGAAGAACACAAACGGGTTTATTTTGAAATTGCTCCGACTCCCAACATGTACAGCTGCGGCAGCGGTTCTTTCATCAATGAAATGATAGAATGGATTGGTGCTGAAAATGTCCTGGCCGACCAGTCAGGCTGGTTCACAGTAGAAGGAGAAACTATCGTATCTGCCAATCCGGACTTTATCTTCACAAATGCTGATTATATGGATGATCCCGTACAGGAAATTCTGGACAGAGACGGATGGGCAGATATTTCCGCCATCGCCAGTAAAAATGTATACAGCATTGACAGTAATTCTTCCTCCCATTCCAACCATACCATTGTAAAAGCCATGCGCCAGATGGCCGAAATTCTTTATCCGGATTATTACACAACAAAATGAAATATTCCACAAAAATGACTGTACTGCTTATTGCAGCATTGGCCGCACTTCTTTTTGGTATCGGCATTGGCAGTGTATATATGGCCCCTGGAGATATTCTGGCCATTATTTTAAATCACTTTTTTGGCACGTCACTGTCAGAAACTCTGCCTGCCAGCTATCCGGCCATGGTACTGAATATGCGCCTGCCACGGGTGATACTGGCGTTTTTCACCGGGGCTGCACTGGCAATAAGCGGTACTGTAACCCAGTCCATCCTGCAGAACCCGCTGACCTCTCCTTTTGGCCTTGGCATATCTTCAGGCGCCGGACTGGGTGCGGCCACGGTAATCGTATTCGGTCTGACAGCAACAGGACCAGGCACTTTTCTTCTTCCTGGCGTAAGTCTTGGATTTGCCCTGATTACCGTATTTCTGGTGGTATTGATCTCCTCCCGGCTGGACAGCAGTGTTTCAAACGTAACCATTATTCTGGTTGGTACTGTATTTTTTCTGTTCTGTAACGCTGTTATGAATCTTATGGCAACCAGTTCACCGGATTACGGTGAACGAATCCAGCTCTGGCTGATGGGCAGTTTTTCCATGAAAGAATGGAACGCCGTATGGGTACTGGCTCTGGCTACTGTTTTTGGACTGATTTTCTTCCTGTTTCATTCCCGCGAGCTGGATGTGATGACTTTCGGTGAAGAATCAGCGCAGGCAATGGGCGTCAATTTGCTGAAACTCAAACGTATCCTTCTGGCTGCCATAGCAGCTCTTAGTGGAACCGCAGTAGCTTTTGTGGGTATTATAGGCTTTGTAGACCTTATTGTACCTCATATTATACGCCGCTGGTTTGGCGCAGCTCATAAAAAAATACTGCCTGCCAGCGCTTTGTTTGGTGGTACTTTTCTGGTACTTTGTGATCTGGCGGCCCGGACACTGATTCCTGCCCGTGAAATTTCCATCGGCGCCATCACATCACTGTTGGGCGCACCTTTTTTCTGTATATCTTTTTTGCAGGACGCAGGAATCGATAATTTGCCGATGAAACAGAAATGGAGGTTATTATGCTTCGAATTGAACATTTAAGCTGCGGCTATGGTGGACCGCCCATTGTAAAGGACGTCTCTTTCCATGTAAAAGAAGGAGAAAAACTGTGTATTTTGGGGCCCAATGGCTGTGGTAAAACCACACTGCTGCGGGCATTGGCAGGACTTTTACCCGGTAGCGGCACCATGGAACTGATGGGCCACAATCTGCACACGCTGCCTGTAAGGCAGCGCGCCCGCCAGATGGCCCTGATGAGTCAGTTTTCCCCGGCCACTTTCGACTACACTGTCTATGAAACCGTTATGCTGGGTCGTTATGCCCACCAGCCAAAAGGTCTGCTGTCAGGAGAAAGTGCGGCTGATCGTCAGATAGTAGAAGAAAGCCTGCGGCTTACAGGCACTCTGGACCTTCGGGAACATCTGGTCACCAGATTGTCCGGAGGACAGCTTCAGCGTGTATTTCTGGCTCGTACTTTCGCCCAGGAGCCACAGGTCATTCTGCTGGACGAACCCACCAATCATCTGGATTTGCGTTATCAGGTAGAATTGATTGAAAGTTTAAAAACCTGGTCTGTTGCCGGGGGTCATTGTATTGTAGGAGTATTTCATGACATGAATCTGGCCCTGTCCTTTGCAGACACCCTGCTTCTGCTGAACCATGGACAGGTGGAAAGTTACAGCAGCCTGGATAATTTTGATCTTTCTCTGCTGGATAAACTTTACAATATGAATGTAAGAAGCTATATGGTATCTTCTCTTCAGCGATGGGTGTGAAACAGTAAATCTGATTTACAGCCACAGGGTACTTACCCCAGGCATAAGCCAGTTATCCGCGCAGACGCGGCTGCCTGGTTTATTGTTTGCGGAAAGACAGCATACCATCTCCCGTCCGGAAAACCGTATGCTGTCCTCATCCTTTTACAGTCTGTCTCTGATATTCAGATTAATTCTCCATTTTCTTCTCCACCAGAAATCCTCCCCCTTCCAGTTCATCCCTGGCTTTTTTCATATTCTGAAGCCCATAAACCTCCATATACCCTCCCGTCACCTGACAGGATTCCTTAAAAATTTCCTCCATCTGCCCTCTGTCCATGTAAATCTCGTTTCCCGGACTTTTCAGAATACCGGCAACATATCCCTTTCTTATATGACCTCCTTCATCCGTTATGGACAGAGAAAGACTCTGATACTCATCCGTCCAGCTTTTTATCTGTTTTTTATCAGGACTGTATCCGTGTTTGTCAGAAAACATCTGAAATGCATCTTCACCGAAAAACAGCGCCGCTGTATTTCCCAGAACAAGATTCCCCTCTGTTTCCTTAAAGTTCAGCGGATACTCTTCCAGACTGACTCCCACCAGGCTGGTTTCCAGGGTATATTCTTCCAGCCCCACTGTCACCATAGTGGAAGCAGATGGCTCAAACCTGCAGAGACCGGAAATATTCTGTAACTGTTCTGCAGTTTTCTCTGTCAGTTCCCGGTCAGACTGGATGTAAAAACCATAGATTTTCTGCTCTTTCTGATAATTCTTCCACAGATTTGAACAGAAAACCATCAGAAGAATGACTGCTGCACCGATAACAATATCTTTATACGGGTTACGTCTTTTCATGATTTTTCCTTTCCTGACCAGGAATTTTTATGCATTTCGGAAACTCTCCAATAATGCTTCATCCGCAGGTACAGCCATATGATAATCAAAATCAGCACCAGAAAAATACCTGCCAGAACAGTTATCCACCACTGATTGGTCTTCGGAGCCTCCTTTTCCACTTTCAGTTCCACAACCTGCGGTTTTTTAATGGCGGTGTGAAGTTCCTGACTGGTTTCCACCGGTTCCCCCTGTTCATTTTCATAGGAAAACACCACTGTACCGGTGGTATCGCCATATTTTTTTCCACCTTCATCAATCACATTTCCCTCATTATCCATAGTCAGGTTGCCGGCAAATACGGAAATCTCTCCGTCTGCGGAAGAACCTGCCTCCATGGTTCCAAGAAACAGTTCCTTCTCCGGAAACAGCCCTTTGCCTTCCAGACGTATTCTGACATTATAAATGACCGCAAGGCCTGTGTTCTGAATCTGAAAAGTCAGCAAATCCGTATCTGCCTCATAAATACTGTCCGGAAAAGAAAGATTCGTAAGCTCCGCCTGAGGAATCTGCACCACAGACAGAGTCACTGTCTCCGTGGAAGTACAGGCAGTCCCCTGTTTATCCTCATAGTCAAACTGAAACTGTACTGCTACGGACTCTGCCGCCGCTTTTTTTCCCACAGTCACATGCTGAGACAAATCCATGGAACCTCCGGCCCCGGCCCAGTCAAAATACCAGGAAGTCTTTTCAAAAATAATATCTCTGTTTTCACAGGTCATGGTCACCTTTACATTTTCCATGGCATAACTTCGGCTGCAGTTTCTGGCAGAAAGGGACCAGAGTGCCTGTGTTCCGGCTTCCAGAGAAGCCGTCTGCAGACTGTTATCTGTTATCATAACTCTGGGCTGATGGATAATCTGTTCTCCGCTGCCTGAACCTCCTGCTGGCTGGCCTGATTCTTCTCCTGCATCCGGCAAAACAGAATCCGGCACCTGATTTTCCATGGTAAAATCTGAATTTTCCTCCGGCGGATTTTCTTCGGAAACTTTTGGGATTCCGTCTGTAATTTCCACATAAATGTTAAATTCCTGCTGCAGCCGTTCCTCTGACGTCTCAGCCTGCACCCACAGGCGCAGGGGATACTGACCGTTTACCCGGTCTTCCTTTAACTGAATTCTGCACCGGTACAGATAAATTCCATCTTCTGACTTCTTTACTTTTTTCTGATAGTTTTTATAGTAAAAAGGGCTGTTTTCCTCACGCTCAAAAGAAATACCCACAACGATTCTGTCCTGCTCCGTTTCCTGTTTCATCATAAAAGGAACCACCAGCGTCATGGTATTTTTCTCAACAGAAGGTTCATATCCTTTGGAAAAAGGAGCGTTCATACCCTCGTACTTTTTATTGGCGTCAATGGTGATAAATCCGCCTTTTTTCTGACTGTCATCCGAAATTATCAGACCCTCCGCCCTGACCGTGACAGACACAGCCAGAACAAAACACAGAATGATACTTATCAGAAAAAAACCCTGTACCCGATTTTTCCCACACAATTTTCTGCATCTCTTTTTTCTGCATCTCATACTTCCTGTATCCTCCCTCCGTCCATCTCATAAACTCTGTCGCATAAAATTCGGATATCTTCGCTGTTGTGACTGGCCAGAATAATGGTTTTTCCATTCTTTTTCAAATCCAGAAGAAGATTTCGAATATCTTCCACTCCATGTTTATCCAGTCCGTTAAAAGGCTCATCCAGAATCAGAAATTCCGGATCTTCCATAATTGCCTGGGCTATTCCGAGACGCTGGCGCATCCCCAGAGAATATTTTGCCACAGATTTTTTTAATCCTGGATCCAGTCCCGCTTTTCTTATGGTCTGGCGGATTTCCTCTGGGGAAATTTTTCCTTTAAGCCCGGCCAGAATTTCCAGATTCCGCATACCTGTCAGATTTGTCAGAAATCCAGGTGTTTCTATAATTACGCCGATACTTTCCGGAAAATCAATCTCTGTTCCGATGATTTTCCCCCCAACCCGTATAAATCCTGCTGTTACCGGAAGAAATCCACAGATACATTTCATCAGAACCGTTTTTCCGGAACCATTATTACCGGAAATTCCGTAGACTTTTCCCTGTTCCATACTGATATTAATGTCATTTAAAATCACGTCGTCCCCGAATTTTTTCGTCACATGACTGATTTCAATATAAACGTCCATGTTATTTTCTCCATAAATTCCTGTTTCAGGCCAGTACCCCCGTTGCTGCCATATCTGCACATCTCCTGGCTGTGGAACTAAATTTCCCGCAGCCTCCGATATAAAATCAGGCTGTGTATCAGCATTACTGCCAGAGAAATCACCAGGAAAAATATCCAGATTCCCATCTGGTCTGTTCCCCAGTCTTCCTGGCATACAACCCATTCTCCCGGATACCAGGCATACAGTTTCGGCAGATACCTTTCTTTTAATATAATCATCATATAATAAATGACGAAGGGCAGCCCGTAAGCCATATAATAATTCCGAAAAACCACTGCAAAAATACCGGAAAATTCTGCCAGGATTCCTCCTGTAAAGCTGATGCGCAGAAGAATTTCCAGAACACTGCGGATTTCTTTCCAGGAAATACTTCCTTTCAGTTCCAGAGGATAGAGAAAGAAAAAGCAGAGCAGAAATCCTCCGGTCCCCGCCAGAAAAAAGGGCAGAAATCCTCCGGCGTAAATCCTCCAGGTTTTTGTTCTGATATACTCCATCCGGCTGGTTCTGGTAAGATACAGTTTTAAAAATCCACTGGAGGATTCCCGCACATAGGCAGCTCCCGGCGAAAGCACTGCTGCAACAGGTATCAGAAACAACATGGTCTGAGCTTCCAGTGCAGTCTGATAAAATTCAAGAAAACTTCCCGGATTTAACGGAATTTTTGCCTGATAGAAAGGAAATCCCAGCGCCATGGCCAGAAAACTTACCAGCACGGCAGCCTGAAATCCTCTGTCCCGTAATAATTCTTTCATACGTCAATCTCCTGTAAAAGAACTAAAATTGTATTTTTTCAGTGTATAAAAGGAAAGAAAGGACAAAAACAGCAGCAGTACAAGAAATATCATACAGGACTGGCCAATAGACGGAAGCACATCATACCCAAAATCATGCATTCCGTAAGTGGCATGGTTCAGGGGGCTGACCCATCCGGTAATTCTCCGTACCAGAAACATTTCGTATTCTTCTTTGCGGAGTATTTTCGCCAGAATATCGGGATTCAGAAGAAACCCGAACAGACTGTAAAACAGCCCGGCGCCGATGGCAGCCTTTCTTCCTGATTTCATCTGAAAAAGCAGCATCAGAAAACTTAAAGTTAAAGCATAGCAGATTAAGAGAACCATAATCTGAAAGCTGCAGGACACCGGAGTGGTACTTTCCATCACCTTTACTGTGGATGGAACAGATAAATCCCTCCCCATACCGGAATAGGCCAGAAGGGCCGCTGTCTTGCTCCAGATATTTCCAGGATAAGTTTTCTGCATACAGAGAATTCCGGTCACCAGAAGCACATATGCCATATACAGCACGGTTACCAGAAAAATATAGAAAAACTGTGCCAGCAGCCACCGGCTCTTTTTCATACGAAAAAGCATATAAGGGGTAAAAGGACTTAATTTCGGCAAATCCAGAAACAGCAGAATCAGCAGCAGAGAACAGAGCAGAATGGAATCGGCGTCTCCAAAAGTCCAGATAAAAGGCTCCAGTGCCTGCATGGAGGAATCATAATAATCTGCCACCATCATGGCCCGGTCGCTCAGGAAAAAACAGAGAATAAAGGAAAACAGAAAGGTGATGATTACCCTCGGATTTTTAAAAAATCCAAGGAAATTCCATCTGACTGCCGCTGTTACCTGTCTTGCCCCTTCCATCTTCCTGTTCCCCTTTCTTCCTGTGATAAATCAGTATCCAAGCCCCCGGTCAATAATCGTTCCGTCCAGAGCGTTGATGGTCAGCATACTCTGTCTGGAATGTTCTCCCGTATTTATTTCCGTATGGTCTTCATACTCTGTCTGAGAACCTCCGAATACGTCCCACACCGGTACCATAATCCCTGTGGTACTTTCCACGGTGGGATCATAGATTCTGGTATAGCCCAGCTGAATTTTATTCACATGATATGTCATATTTTCTGCATACTGCAGAATGTCTGCATTGGATATTTCCATCATCTGCTCATATATCTGCATAACGCTGTCAAAATCCATCAGTTTTACATTTTCCGTCTCAATCCCTTCCACATGATAAGGATTGTAAATTTCCACTTTCTGAATACCGTCATCTCCCACAATCACTTCACATCGCTCATAGCTCCAGGGAACCAGCGTACTGTCCGCATCTTCCCAGGCTCCTCCATAAGAATCTGTAAAGGTTACAGGTATTCCATCCAGCACTCTGCCGAAATAAAAAACATATCCCGCATCCAGTAAAGTCTCTTCTGTAAGGTTATCGTATCCGCTTTTCAGAAGGGAATAGTCCCAGTCTGTGATTTCCCAGTCCCAGCCCAGTCTGTCTATTTTTTCTCTGGCTGTTTTTTCTGCATCTTCATAGGAAATATTCAACATGTTCTGAATGGTTTCTTCTGATATGGAAGGCTGTTTTCCCTCTTCTTTGGATATATATTCATTGTCCAATTCAATCCTTCCATCCCACCAGTTCTTCGGCACCCGGAAATCTGCCATATCTTCTCTGGTTTTCTGAATCAGCACCCGCACATCTGCAGTATATCCGTCGCTTCCGGAAATGGTATAAGTGTAAACCCCGTTGTCAGTCTCCACTGCACCGCTGAACCTGTTATCATCCACCCGCTTTGTGGCTTCCTCTCCATATCCTTCCACCCATTCCAGTCCAAAAGAAGGCGTTACTTCGATTTTTTCTATTTCATCCGGCGCAGTTTTCATATTTTCCTCATCGTATTCAATTACACTGTCAATATCAAAAATTTTGCTTCCGTCTTCATAGGTTCCCAGATTATAAGGGTCCAGATTTCCTTCTGCCTTAAACTTTTTCAGCATTGTAATATCCTGCTGATACTGTTCTTTGGTCCACTGAAAATAACCATACTCCTGATAAATCTTATCCCCTTCAAAAAATGCCTGAGTTATTTTATCAATCAGTTCCTGATTCATTTCCTGTGCTGTTACTTTATAAGTGTTCATATGATCGCCTTCCGGTACCAGAATTTCCGCATCCGTATCAATCACCAGATTTCCGTTCTGGTAGGAAGCCTTATTCTTATAGCGTTCCGGCGTCTCCAGCACTCTTTTTACATTTTCTTTCTTTTCTTCCGGATTTCCCTGTTTCTCCTCTGTTTCCTGTTTTTCTTCCGGATGTTCTTCATTACTTTCATACTTTTTGATATTGTCTGACTTTTTCTGCCGTACAATGGTGTCCTCTGGTGTCTCCTGACAGCCTGCCAGCAGACCCATGCAGAGTATGGATATAAAAACTGTCCCCCATCTCTTTCTGAAACCTGTTTTCCTTTGTTTTACCTCTCCCATTTTTTCT
>Ga0137307_100762_pt1 | contig 36373 bp, 35 predicted proteins | sample NAcewD2O_March_2_FD_97180 | JGI IMG/M metagenome (GOLD analysis project Ga0137307, IMG submission 97180) | Mouse cecal microbial communities from Vienna, Austria - N-Acetylglucosamine amended D2O_March | ecosystem: Host-associated > Mammals > Digestive system > Large intestine > Cecum | place... | reverse complement strand
GCTTTCGGGAGAGTTGATATATCCCGCAAAGGGATTAAAGGGCAAACGCCCGTCGTTCCTCGCTATGGAAACGATGTGTTTCAACACAATCATGTAGCCCCACACGGTATTGGTGCGGCATTTCTTCTCCGTGCGCAGAAAATACTCGAAGTCGTTGATGAACGTGAGGTTTAGTTCCTTTAATGGAATATCCTCACGCTTGTAGGTATGGGGCAGGAACTCCCGAATATGGTTGCAGACCGTCCGATAACGGGTAAATGTACCCTGCGCCCTGCTGTGCCCGACTTTCTTCTCGAACTCGGCGTTGTGCTGCTCGAACAGCTTCAGCAAAGTTTCCTGCTTGACGCCGATACCGAGATAGGCGTCTTTGAGTTTGGCGGCGGTAACATAACCGTCCGTCTGCATTAACTCTTGATAGCGGCGGTTTACCTCCACACGGATTTTATCTACTGCAAGGTTGATTCTCTGCGCTTCGACGCTCTTGCCCGAAGCACGGCTGTTCTTCACGTCCCACAAGCGTGGGGGAACGTCCATCTTGCAACTGAACTGTTTAATCTCGCCGTCCACCGTGATACGGCACATCAGAGGCAGGTTGCCGTTCGGCTTCTCGCTGCCTTTCTTCACGTAAAATAATACCTTGAATGTACTTCGCATAACTCACTCCTTTTTTTGGTTACAAAATTAGTTCTTAGTGAGTTATCGACAGCTATGTAAATCAACGCAAAACGCAGAAAAAGAACCTTTTAGCAAGAAATTTGCACCCGTTACGGGAGTAACGAGGTGGTAACTGAACTTCTGCGCCGTTTGGCTTCGAGGTGGTATTTCGTTGGCTCTGTCCCATAGAAAAACAAAGCGTAACGAACGCTCTATCAGCTAATTCGCTACGCTTTGCCCAAATTTACTTTTTCGCTATGTGTTTATTATAGAAATTATTAATGACTTCGAGAGTACCTAACACTATAATAATAGTTCATATTCTATTCTGTGAGAATTAGTAATAAGAACAATCATAGAGTTCTAATGAATTATCAAATTTGTGACTATATCAAACAATGAGAACTTATTTATTCGACACGTTTAATATTATACAATTAATCAATAATTATTATGACATATTATAGAGTTGACATCAAATGCGATAATGAGGTTTATATACTATGCATTAGTAATAGTTACATCCTCTCAACAGATTATCTAGATCTAAAAAATTTGGTTTACGAATTTCTAAAATCTCAAAATGTGCATATAAATGGAAAGGAAGTTATTCATTTTCAAGAATCCAATGAAAAAGAATTTAATGAATTAAAGAATGAAGTGGTTTTAAATTCTAACTTAAGAATTAGATATTAGATTTATCTATTCAGAAGCTATATTAAAAATTGTTCTTATAATAATAGCGTAAGTTCTACTAAAGAAAACATATTTAAATTGATACAATTAAAATAACTAATTTAAAATTAAACAAAAATGAAAACATTTAGATTAATTGGAATGGCTTTATTAGCTGTAATGATGTGTGTGAATTTTGTTTCTTGCGGTGATGATGATGAAGAACCTATCAAAAATGAGGACGGTATTGTTACCAATGAAAAGAAACTTGTACAAATAATAAGAAACGGAGATAGAGCTGATGATATTTGGGATTTTTTCTATGATTCTAAAGGTAGGTTAAGTAAGGTAATTTATAACATTTATAACGAAACGAACATAGACGAATATATTTGGGGAGATAACACAATTATTGTACCCAACAGTCACACAGGTACTTTAAGTAATAATTTAATGAGAAACATAGTTTTTCATAAATATGAATACATAACCAAATATGAATATAATTCATCTAAACAATTGACAAAAGTTCAATCAGCCGATCTAGGAGAATATACTATTACTTGGGAAAATGGGAAAATAGTAAAAATTAATGATAATTATGAATTTACTTATAGCGGAAAAACTTGTAAAGGTTACAATCCTCTTTTTATTGAAAAATGTGGCATTGATGAAGAGGATTTATTCTATGCGCACCCCGAATTAGCAGGTTGTCGTTGTACGCAGCTTCCTGATAAACAAACATATAAAAGAGAAGCAACAGAATATGAAACGATGGAATACACTTATAAGTTTGATAATGACGGATATTTGCTAAGTTGTCATGAAAAAGGAGATTATGATCAATGCATCTACTTTTTTAAATGGGAATAATCTTTTGAAACTATAATTAATACAAAAAGTCAACCTATCTATTTGAAATGGATAAGTTGGCTTTCTTTATCTCAAAAATATCAGAAAAAACATAGTCGGTCTAAACAGAATTGCTAACTTTGCTCCCAATCAAAATTAAGACAATGGAATACATCAACGAATTTCATAAGGAATGGATAGAGCGCACACGCCAATCGATAGCCTCTTGGAGCAAGCAGCCGGCATCGTTAGAAGAAGCAAAAAAGCAGCAGGAACGCTTGAACCTACAGAAAGCTATAAGGGAAAGCAAACAGAAGAGCTGATAAAGTTTGCCGATTCTAACAAGCTATGGATAGATATTGCATGTCTTTCCGTTATCTACTTGGATAGGGGTGGTGAAAATGAAGTGTTCTATAATGGAGAAGCCACCATTTATAAACTGAATAACTTTGAGTACGCAGGCGATGATTTGGAAAATTTCTTTATCCGCATCAATGCACACAACAGGTTCTTTTCAAATGTACCTTACCAATTGGTAGGCTTTGCTTATAACAGCCAACAGGAATTTTGCGCAGTACTTACCCAACCCTATATCAAGGCAGAACGGGAAGCTACAGAAACAGAAATAGCTACTTACATGCAGTCGCTCGGCTTTGAAACGGATTATTACGATGAATACCACAATGACCGTTATATAATTTTTGATGCCGTACCCAATAATGTACTGTATGGAATTGACAACAATCTATATTTTATAGATACACAAATCAGATTATTGGAAAGATTTAATCAATGGAACAATTACAAGTAATTCAAGACAAAATATATGAAATCAGAAGTCAGAAAGTAATGCTCGACCGTGATTTGGCAGAAATGTACGGAGTGCAACAAAAGCATTGAATCAAGCCGTTAAACGTAATATAGACCGTTTTCCCGAAGATTTTATGTTTCAACTGACAAGTGAGGAAACACAAAAATGAAGGTCACAATTTGTGACTTCCAATTCCATCAAGATGAGAGTTAGGCGTAACCCTTATGCATTCACAGAATTAGGGGTAGCCATGTTAAGTAGCGTGTTGAACTCCAAAACTGCCATTCAAATCAATATGGGCATTATGCGTGCTTTTGTCGCTGTTCGCCAAATGATTGCATTGCCTAAAACAGACCAACTAACAGAGTTGCAGAATGAAATGAAAGAGTTGAAAGACTACATAGAAGAAGTGTTCGCTGATTACAACGACATTAATGATGATACACGAATGCAGTTAGAACTCATCAATCAGACATTGGCTGAACTACAAGCCAAGAAGAAATTGGAAGAAAAGCCACGCAGAAGAATCGGATTTATACAGCATGACGAATAATCTGATTCTGTCAAACGCAAGATTTTATAAAAACTGTAATACTTCCACGTAGGTAAAAAGACATGGAGCATATCTAACAATTAGGAAGAATCATTGCATAGTAGCATAAGAAAGCTATAAGGGAAAGTAAACAGAAGGACTGATAAAGTTTACCGATTCTATCAAGCTATGGATAGATATTGCATGTCTCTCTGTTATCTACTTGGATAAGGGCGGTGAAAATAATACGGCAACATCAGCAACCATTGCCGCAAATGAAGTTTTAGCTAAATCGTAGAAAAACGGCTCTTTCCTGAAAGCAAAAATTCATTCAGACCTTAGTTTCAGCCTAAACAACTATAAGCCATATCATAGCGGAAGCTGAAAGAGCTGAACGTACAAAAACAGGGTACTGAAACTGATGTATTTTCTGCACCACAATGCTGTCTATCTCTGCCAACTACAAAAGAACGAGCATGTAACAATTCTTGAGACTTTTGAGACTCTTGACAGCAAATTGAATCTGACTTGTAAGGCTATATCCACAGAAATATTAGAAGTAAGGCAGTTACTATCTTCTTTTCCCTGCCAAATACACACCACCCAATATACATACAGCACCCACAACTGCCACTGCAGTCAACCGTTCACCCAATAAAAAGGCGGAACCTATCAACGTGAAAAGCGGATTAAGATAAATGTAATTGGATGCTCTGACCGTGCCCAGCTGTTTCAAAACCAAATTCCAGACTGCGAAACAGATCAAAGATGCCAGTACACCAAGGAAAAGCAAATTTACCCAGACAGCCGGTTGCAGGATTTGATGCATATCGAAGTGCCAAGGATGAACTGCAAAGGCAGGAAGAATGGTCAGTATGCCATAGAAGAAAATCTTACGGGTAATAAAAAACGTGCCATAACGACCGGACATCTCCTTCATGATCAGGCTATAGAATGCCCACGACAAAGCAGCAAGCAAAGTAAGGAAATCACCCAAAGGAGAAATCTTCAGCACAAAACTACCGTTATACACCACCAGTGCCACCCCCACCAACGCCAACAACGAACCGCCTATCAAGCTGCGGGAAGCCTTCTCCTTCTTATATACCATCAGAGAAAGGATGGTGGTAAGCAGAGGTGCCGTACTGACGATGAACGAAACATTCGTTGCCAAGGTGATCTCCAATGCCATGTTCTCCGTAAGGAAATAAAACGAACCGCCCGTAATACCTCCCAGAAACAGCCAGAATTCATCGCGCCAACTGTCCGCAAAGAGTCGGCGGGGAAAGAGTATCCAAATGCCCAGGTAGGCTATAGAGAAACGGAGCAGAAATATCTCTTGCGGAGAAAGGCCGTGCCCGATCAGGATTTTCGTGGAGATAAACGTCAGTCCCCAGACACCCACCACAAGAATGGCTATCAGATGATAGATATAGTTTTTATTCGTATTCATACGTATATGGTAAAAAGGACAATACGCTTGCCCGTGATGACGTACGGTTTAGCGGCTTAGTGACTTGCCGAACGTTCGTAACCGTTTCCCTTCCAGACGTACACAACGGGGCGGCGAAGATAGGGCTTCAACTTTGCAGCTGCTTCCTTGTCCATGTAGTCCGGCGTGGTGAAGGTGAAGACCAATGAGTCGTTTTCTGCAGACAGAACGGCTTTCATCAGCAACATGTCCGCCTGTTCGGCAGCATCCCTCACCTCATAGCTCTGCAAGGAATCGGGCAAATCCAGAAAATCGTCCGACACGGGAAGGGTCAGGTAAGAGGAGGCGGGAAGCTCCTTCCAGTCGGTGGTGTAGAAACGTACACTACTGTCGCACGCGGGAGCGCAAGCAGTGGATACGACGCAGATCAATTTCGTGGTGTCACTCGTGGCAAGCAACTTCATCTGCCAGGAACTTTGGGGAGTCACCTGCATGGAGATGTAATCGGAAGAGAATGCAGTCATTTCCGATTTACCCTCGAAACGGTTGGTCACTTCGGCTTTCATCTTGCTCTCCAAGAAGTCGATGCAATCGGCACGATTCACGGAAGTAAGCAGCGGACTGAGGCTGTCGGACATATTTATGAAACATGTTTTAGCTTCTTGGGCTTGCAAGGAACACATCCAAATGCAAACCAGACACAAGCACATTGTCAATTTCTTCATCATATCAGTTTTCTGTTATTCGTAATTACGTTGTTGTACACACTCTTCCGGGATACCTGAATCAGGAATGACTGTCGCCGGATTCATCAACAAAAATACAAATTGTTCCTTAAAAAGATTACCTGTCAAAAGGAATATTTAGTTTTTTTACTTACTTATTCCCTAAACAGGACTTACTCATTTCCTTAACAAGACTTTCTCATTCTTTGAACAAGACTTACCTGTTACTTTAATACGATTTACTTGCTTCCCAAATAGAGGAAGAACATACCAATCAGGACCAGAATAAGATCCACAGCCTTGCTCTTCAGGTTCTTTTCGTGGAAGAACAACGCGCCGAAGAGGAAGGAGACCACCACACTGCCACGGCGAACCATAGAGACGATGGAAATCATGGAATCTTCGTAACTCAAAGCATAAAAATAAGCAAAGTCGGCGGCACTAAGGAAGACGGATATCAGGATGATAGTCCAGTCCCAACGGAAAGGAGTACTCTCCTTGCGCTTGGGATACCACAGCAGCAGGATGATGGGGCACATGATGAACACCTGATAGACATTATACCACGACTGTACCACCATCGGGTTGAGGTGCTTCATCAGGTATTTGTCATATAGTCCGCTGACGGCACCGGTGACGGCGGCAAGCACGATGAAGAATATCCACTTGTTATGCTTGAAGTCGATACCCTCTTTCTTGCCCGAACGGCTCAGCATAAATAACGAAAGCACGGCAAGCAGGACTCCGATCCACTGATACAGGTTCAACCGTTCGCCGAATATCAGCATGGCACCTACCAGCACCATCACCGGACGGGTGGCATTGATAGGCCCGACAATGGTCAGCGGAAGATGCTTCATGCCAAAGTAACCGAATATCCAGGAGGAAAGGACTATGAAAGACTTGACAATGATGTATTTATGCACATCCCATCCCACTACAGGCACATGGAACATCGTCCCATCAAGCACAAGAGTATAAGCCGAAACAAGTATGAAAGGAAGAAACACCAGACTCGAAAACACCGTATTCAAGAACAGTACGGGAAGCACGGCATTGTCGCGCAGCGATTTCTTCTTAAACGCATCGTAAAAGCCCAACAGAGTGGCTGAAAGAAAAGCGAGTAATAACCACATGGATTTTTGAATTGTGAATTATGAATTTTGAATTATGAATTATAACTTATGACTATTGACAACCTACATTCATTCGGTGTCGAACAGTTCTTCCGGATAGGAGATATCCACCAGGAACAGGGCATTTCCGGGAACGGAAGTACCCGCCTTGCAACGGTCTTTCTGTTCGATCACACGGCGGAAGCCCTCTACCGAGAGTTTGCCGCGCCCCACTTCGAGCAGAGTGCCCACTACGGCGCGAACCATGTTGCGCAGAAAACGGTCGGCACGGATGGTAAACACCCAGGTCACTTCGTCCACCTGTGTCCAAGCGGCATGCATCATGCGGCAGTTGTTGGTCTTCACGTCAGTGTGCAGCTTGCTGAAACTGGTGAAGTCCGTATAATCGAACAGCGTGCGGGCGGCTTCATTCATCCGTTCAAAGTCCGGCTGCCGAAAAAGGCGGCAACGGTATTGGCGGTTGAAAGGAGACTTGGCGGTAGTCACATAATATTTATAGGTACGGGAAACTGCATCAAAACGCGCATGTGCATCGGGCTTCACCACACGAAGGCGATAGACGGAAATGTCCGGCGGAAGAAGCCGGTTCAGCTTGTCGGCGACGAAATGTGTATCCAGCGTCTCCTCACTGTCAAAGTGTGCCACCATCAGGGAAGCATGTACACCGGCATCAGTCCGACCTGCCCCTACCACGTCTACTTCACGCCGCAACAAAGTGGCGAGCGCACGCATCAGGCATTCCTGCACGCTGTCGCCATTAGGTTGTATTTGCCATCCGTGATAAGCGGTCCCATCGTAAGCTAAATAAATGAAATATCGTTGCATGCTTTTTTATTTCGTTTTTCAGGCGGCAAAGATACGGAGAAAAAATGAAAACTGCATACAGGATTGAGGCAGGCGCTTCCGGAATCCGTTTTTTATTTCTAACTTTGCGCATCCACTAAATATATTTTCATGGCATCATGCAACAGATTTACAACAAAATTCCACTCCTGATTCTTACCGTATTCATGACCGGAGCGTGCCTTACCGGCTGTAAGAAGAAAGATATGTCCCTCAAACTGAACGAACCGAGAAACATCAAAGGGGTAATCAGCTACAAACGCTCGTTCGGCGACCTGAACGAAAAACATCTGAACATCGCCCAGACCATCGGCATCTCCCCTATCGCCTCGCGCACGGAAGCGGAGAGCATGAAGAAGAAGCTGCAACACATAGAGACCAACGACCTTTACCAAGTAGATTCACTGACACATTCCATCCCCTACCTGATCCCGGGTGCCGCGCGTCTGCTGGACAGCATCGGGAACAACTTCCTTGACTCGCTCGCGTCGAAGGGGCTGAATCCGAACAAAGTGATCGTGACCTCCGTACTCCGCACGAAAGACGACGTGAAGCGCCTGCGCCGCCGCAACGTGAACGCTTCAGAAAACTCCGCGCATTTCTACGGGACGACATTCGATGTCAGCTGGAAACGTTTCCAGAAAGTGGAAGATGAAGACGGAAGACCGCTACAGGACGTCAGTGCCGACACACTGAAACTGGTGCTCTCGGAAGTGCTGCGCGACCTGCGGAAAACCGAGAAGTGCTACATCAAGTATGAACTGAAACAAGGTTGTTTCCACATCACAACAAGAGAAAACTAAGGAAAAAGCAACGCGGGAACTGCGCGTTACTCCTCCATCATCCTCCATGCCAGCGGCAGGCAGTTCACGATGTCTCCTGCCGTCATTCCGACCATACCCTGTTTCTTGGCGGCGATATCTCCGGCAAGCCCATGCACATAGGTGCCGAGACAGGCTGCATCTTCCGGCGTATATCCCTGTGCCAGCAAGGCAAGAAGGACGCCCGTCAGCACATCACCACTGCCTCCCGTCGCCATGCCGGGATTGCCTGTGGTATTGAAGTGACATTTACCCTGCGGGGTGACAATGGCAGAATAGGCACCTTTCAGAACGATATACACTCCTGCCGTCCGTGCCAGTTCGCAGGCTTTCACGAGACGTTCGTATGAGTCATGGCATTTGCCTACGAGGCGTTCCAGCTCTTTGGGATGGGGCGTCAGTATGCTTCCTTCAGGCAGGCGGCTGATGTAGTTGCGATGTTCCGCCAGTGCGTTCAGTGCATCGGCATCCAGCACCATGGGCGTCTGGCAGATGTCTATCTGTTCCAGCACGGCAGTCTCGGTCTCTCCTGCCCTGCCCAAACCAGGACCGATGCCTACAGCCTGATAATCATCGGCATCCACCGAACAGGCAAAGCAGGTATCGCTGGGGTCTATGTCCGTCATTGCTTCCGGAACGGCGGTCTGCATAATCGGATTGTTGCAATAGGGCACATGCACCGTCAGCAGCCCCACTCCGGAACGCAGGCAGGCCCTTGCCGCCAGGATGGAGGCTCCCGCCATTCCTTGCGAACCGGCAACGAGCAGGGCGCGGCCGAAGTCTCCCTTATGTGCAAACTTCTTGCGCGTCTTCAGCAGATAGTGCATGTCTTCACGCTCCAGCAGCTGATAGTCCGTACCGACTTCTTCTATGGCCTCTTCGCTCAGGCCGATGTCCAGCAAGTCCCACTCGCCCACGAACTCCTGGTTCTCGGCAAAGAAGAAAGCCAGCTTGGGCAGTTGCAGGCTGAGCGTTACATCGGCGCGGACGATGTGTGCCCGTATATTATATGTATTCTCTTCGCCCATCAGTCCCGAAGGGATGTCGATGGAGACTACCTGCGCGGGCGAGGCATTAATGTACTTCACTACTGCGGCAAAACCACCGCTCAACGGCTTGTTGAGCCCGCTGCCGAAGAGTCCGTCCACTACTACCGACTCTTCCGTCAGCACAGGCGGGACGAATTGCGAGGTCACTTCGTGGAAGTCCACTTTTCCTTGTTCGAGAAGACGGTCTTTGTTCGTTGCACAATCGGGGGAGAGTTCTCCTTTGATGTTGAACAGATAGACGGCCAGCCGGTAGCCGCGTTCCGCCAGCAGGCGTGAGAGGGCCAACGCGTCTCCACCGTTGTTTCCCGGTCCGGCAAACACGGTGAACGGGGTTTCCTCCTCCCAACGTTCGGCAATGGCGTCCGCCAGGGCTTGTGAGGCACGTTCCATCAGGTCGATGGAGTCAATCGTTTCATTCTCTATGGTATAAGCATCCAGTTCTTTGATGCTTGAGGTAGGGAATATTTTCATGTCTGAATCTTCAATATTATATATTTAAATGCTCTTCCTCCTGGTCTTCTATCGGCATACCTTGCGGCGAACGGCACGTACGGAGGATTCTCGTAACAAAAGTAGATTGTTTTGCAGAAATACGCAAGAAAGGACAGGAAAAGTTACAGAGTGGAAGCGGTTGGGATAAATCTTCGATTCCTGATAAAAAATCATTTTCAATAGAGGAAAAATCATACTTATCGATCCGTCATTCCTCTAAATTGCTTATGTTTGCACTTTGTTCAATGTTTGATTATTTTAATTTATTTTTTAAGCTATGAAATTCATTGCTATCCTGCTTACCGCACTGTTCAGCCTGTCCGCTTTCGGACAAGAGAAATTTCCCGACGGAACTCCTATTCCGGAATGGTTCAGAGACACTAAGATTGTTTCCATTGAGGCATTAGGGAACAAGTACAACCTTGCCGACTATGGCGTAGTGAACGACAGCACCATCCTGCAAACGGAGAAGATACAGGCTGTCATCGACCGGGCCGCACGGGACGGCGGCGGTGTCATCCTCGTTCCGAAAGGCACCTATCTGACAGGCGCACTTTTCTTCAAGCCGAAGACTCACCTGCACTTGCTGGAGGGTGCCGTGCTGAAGGGAAGCGACGACATCAGCAATTTCCCGATTCTCGACACCCGCATCGAGGGGCAAAACCTGAAGTACTTCGCTGCGCTCATCAATGCCGACAAGGTGGACGGTTTCACCCTCTCCGGCAAGGGAACCATCAACGGCAACGGCCTGCGCTACTGGAAGTCGTTCTGGCTGCGCCGCAAGGTCATCCCCAAATGCACCAATATGGACGAGCTTCGCCCGCGCCTTGTCTTTATCTCCAACAGTAACGACGTGCAGCTTTCGGGCGTCCACCTCATCAACTCGCCTTTCTGGACCACGCACCTCTACCGCTGTAACAACGTCAAGCTGTTAGGGCTTCACATCTTTGCTCCTTCCGCCCCGGTGAAGGCGCCGAGCAGCGATGCCGTCGACGTGGACGTCTGCAACAACGTGTTGATAAAGGACTGCTACATGTCCGTCAACGATGATGCCGTCGCCCTGAAAGGGGGCAAGGGTCCGTGGGCCGACAAAGACCCAGGCAACGGCAGCAACACCAATATCATCATCGAGGACTGCACGTATGGTTTCTGCCACAGCGGCCTGACGTGCGGAAGCGAGTCCATACACAACCGCAACATCATCCTGCGCCGCTGCAAAATCAGCAACGCCAGCCGCCTGCTGTGGCTGAAGATGAGACCGGACACGCCGCAGCATTATGAATACATCCTCGTGGAAGACATCACGGGAGATGCGCGAAGCCTGCTCTACGTCAAGCCCTGGACGCAGTTCTTCGACCTGAAGGGGCGCACGGATATCCCGATGTCTTATTCTAACAATGTGACCATGCGGAACATTAAGTTCGACTGCGACGTCTTCTACGACGTCAACCCCTCCGAGCAGTATCAGCTGAAGGACTTCACCTTCGAGAACCTGGATGTACGCGCGAAAGACACCAAGTGCGACAAGACGACCGTAGCGGGCTTCGAGTGGAAGAACGTAAAAGTAAGCCCACGGTGACACCCTGCAACGGGGACGGGAAACGAGAGAAAGGCACCACGGAATACGGAACCGCGAAAAACGGGTTCACGAGAACCGGTTAAAAAACGCTAACGGAAAAATTATTTTTTTTGCCATTTTCCGACCGCTCTGTCTTCGCTCTGCCTCCAGTGTGACTCCGTTCCTAAGGAGTGGCGACACAATGGCGGCACAATGGCTGCAGAGCGAAGGCAGAGTGGCCCCGTAATGTCAACGGATGTTAAAAAGCGTTTTCCGGGGCGCGTTATAGATGGCAAGGAATGCCACGCCCGTACGCTGCGAGGAGCATGCGCCTCCGCTGCCGGAAGCACGCATTTCTCTTTCCGGAAGCACGCATCCCTCCCGTGGAAGGCATGCGCCTCCGCCGCCGGGAGCCATTTTCCCAAGCCTGTCCGGCCCGTTTCTCAAAAATAATCCCTATTTTTGCACCGCATTGCACCGCCGCCACAGGCCGACGGCCCACTGCGGACGGCGGGAACAAAAAGTCATCATTAACTCAAGTTTCGCAAGCTCAACTTTCGCAGGATACGAAGGAACGAGGAGACGAAACGACAAGGGAAAAAGGGGAAAAGGAAAATGACAGGGGAAAAAGGCTTAAATGACAAGAGAAAAAAGCTTAAATAATAAAGGAAAAAAGCTTAAGCTTAAGCAACAAGAGAAAAAAGCTTGTCTGTCATAAAGAGAAAAGTTATAACCTGCACTTTCCTCCTTGCAAACTTGTCAGCTGAGCCCTTACAAGCTAAGGAGTCGGGCTTGCGGAACTTAAATCATTAACATAACGCATTTTCTTATGAGCACATCCCGACATCCCAAAGGTCTTTACCTCATCTTCGCCACCAGCACCGCCGAACGTTTCAGCTACTACGGCATGCGTGCCATCTTCATCCTCTTCCTCACCCAGGCACTCCTGTTCGACAAGGAACATGCCGCCTCCATCTACGGCAGCTACACCGGCCTGGTCTATCTGACACCACTCATCGGCGGATACATCGCCGACAAGTACTGGGGCATCCGGCGTTCGGTCTTCTGGGGCGCCATGATGATGGCGGTAGGGCAATTCCTGATGTTCTTCAGCGCCTCCATGCTCGACAGCACCGAGCTATCCCACGGGTTGATGTACGGTGGACTCACCTTTCTGATCTTAGGCAACGGATGCTTCAAGCCGACGGTCTCCTCACTGGTCGGACAACTCTACGAACCGGGAGACAAGCGTCTGGACTCTGCCTATACCATATTCTATATGGGCGTCAACGTCGGCTCCTTCTTCGCCCCGCTGGTCTGCGGCTACTTCGGCGAAACGGGCAATCCGAGTGACTTCAAGTGGGGATTCCTGATTGCGGCAATCGTCACCGTATTCACAGTCATCCTATTTGAGACACAGAAAAACAAGTATCTGATCGGTCCCGACGGACAGCAGTTAGGCATCATCCCCGACGCCAAGCGCTGCCAGCCCCAAGCAGACCGGACATCCCCGAAGACCACCACCGGCAAAGAGAAAAGACTGCGCAACAACCTGCTCCTCGGCGCACTGACCATCGCCCTTGCCGCATTCTTCTACTCGTGCTTCGGCAACGACTGGGTCAGCATGGGCTTCTTCACCGCCTGCATCGTGTTCCCCGCCAGCATCCTGCTGGATGGTTCGCTGAGCAAGATAGAACGCGACCGTATCTTCGTCATCTACATCATCGCTTTCTTCGTCATCTTCTTCTGGGCGGCATACGAACAGGCGGGCGCCTCGCTCACCCTCTTCGCCTCCGAACAGACCGACCGTGTGCTGTTCGGCTGGGAGATGCCTGCATCGTGGATACAGTCCTTCAACCCCTTCTTCGTCGTTACCCTCGCCGCCATCATGCCCGGCGTGTGGGGTGCCCTGAACAAGCGCGGCATGGAACCCTCCTCGCCTACCAAGCAAGCCATCGGACTGCTGTTGCTCTCGCTGGGCTATCTGGTCATCTGCTTCGGCGTGAAAGATGTGCAGCCGGGCGTCAAAGTTAGCCTGCTCTGGCTGACGGGACTCTACTTCATCCATACGATGGGAGAGATAGCCCTCTCGCCTATCGGACTCTCGATGGTGAACAAACTCACCCCCGTGCGCTTCGCCTCACTGATGATGGGCATCTGGTATCTGTCTACCTCTACGGCCAATAAGTTTGCAGGCATCCTGGGCGGCCTTTATCCCGAAGCCGGAAAAACGAAGACCCTGCTCGGATACCCCATTGAGGACATGTTCGACTTCTTTATGGTATTCGTCATCATGTCCGGCGCCGCCTCGCTCATCCTCTTCCTGCTCTCAAAGAAATTGCAGCAGATGATGCACGGAGTGGAATAAAAATCGTATTTTTGCCTCAATTTTCTAATAAAAACATTCCATCTATGGATACCATACAGATAAAAGACAAGACGTTCACTGTCTCCATCTGCGAGCAGGACATTCTGAAAGAAGTGACCCGCGTGGCCAATGAAATCAATCGTGACTTGGCAGGAAAGAACCCTCTCTTCCTCAGCGTGCTGAACGGTTCGTTCATGTTCACCGCCGACCTGATGAAACGCATCACCATCCCTTGTGAAATCTCTTTCGTCAAGCTGGCGTCCTACCAGGGCGTGTCGTCCACAGGAGTCATCAAAGAGGTGATCGGCATCAACGAGGACCTGACGGACCGCACGGTAGTCATCGTGGAAGACATCGTGGACACGGGTCTCACCATGCAACGCCTGATTGAAACCCTCGGCACACGTAACCCGAAGGAGATACACATCGCCTCCCTGCTGGTGAAACCGGACAAACTGAAGGTGGACCTGAACATCGAATACGTAGCCATGAAGATCCCCAACGACTTCATCGTGGGCTACGGACTGGACTACGACGGGTTTGGAAGGAACTATCCGGACATCTATACAGTAGTGGAATAAAATCATATATTTATAAATCATAAATCTTAAAAATGCTGAACATTGTAATTTTCGGTGCTCCCGGCTCAGGCAAGGGAACACAAAGTGATAGAATAGTAGAAAAGTACGGTCTCAACCACATCTCTACCGGCGATGTGCTCCGTGCAGAAATCAAGAACGGTACCGAACTGGGCAAGACCGCCAAAGGCTACATCGACCAAGGCCAACTGATCCCCGACGAACTGATGATCGACATCCTGGCCAGCGTATTCGACAGCTTTAAGGACAGCAAAGGCGTCATCTTCGACGGTTTCCCCCGTACCATCGCCCAAGCAGAAGCCCTGAAAAAGATGCTTGCCGAACGTAATCAGGCAGTAAGCGTGATGCTCGACCTCGAGGTGCCCGAAGAGGAACTGATGACACGCCTCATCAAGCGCGGACAACAGTCCGGCCGTGCCGACGACAACGAAGAGACCATCAAGAAACGTCTCGTCGTTTATCATTCACAGACCGCACCGCTCATCGACTGGTACAAGAGCGAAGGCCTCTACGCCCACATCAACGGCTTGGGAGACCTGGAAACCATCACCGGAGAGATCTGCACGGCGATTGACAAAGTGAAATAAACTACGGCACACGGATGCCACTGATTTAATAGATGACCACAGATTTATTTCCATCGGTTTACGGAGAAAAATCTGTGGTCATCCGCTTCATCAGTGTCGTCCGTGTACCATCCCCTCCCTCCTTCGGCTTCATCTCCACCCAATTTATGTCCTTAGAAACGAGGGTGCGTCCCGTCACCTTCCGGTTCTGCGCACACCTGTATTCGGGTATGAAGCGCACACGTACCTCCGTAAACTGCCGCGCCGACACCTCCTCTGGGGTATCCACCCCTGCCCGTTTGCTCCGCCCACGAGGTAGAACGTTCCCAGCCCGTCCAGCTCATTATATAAATATCCTATAGATTGATTCTATCATCTTCCGCAAAGATAACATAGCCTATCCACATATGTAAGCACGACAAGGTAATATCTCTGCCCATTCACATAAAGACAAGGGTGATTTTAAGATTTTCTTGCCGACAACAGCCTATAAATCGGGATTTATACGTAAATTTGCCTACTTAACCATTGAACCGCTTTTCGACGATGTTAGAAGACTGCATACGATACCCGATAAGGTTACAGAATTTCGAACAGATACGTACGCTGGATTGCGTGTACGTGGATAAGATAGAGAGCACTACCCGTACGATAGGCGAATGGAAAGTAGTATAATGGAATTCACTAATCATAAATCATAAATTATAAATCACATATATGGCCGAATCTAATTTTGTAGACTACGTAAAGATATACTGCCGCTCCGGTAAGGGCGGACGAGGTTCCACACACATGCGTCGCGAGAAGTACATGCCCAACGGAGGTCCTGACGGCGGCGACGGAGGACGTGGAGGACACATCATCCTGCGCGGTAACCGCAATTACTGGACACTGCTCCACCTGAAGTATGACCGTCACGCACTGGCTGGACATGGTGAATCAGGTTCAAAGAACCGTAGCTTCGGCAAGGACGGAGCGGACAAAGTGATCGAGGTGCCCTGCGGCACAGTGGTTTATAACGCCGAAACAGGCGAATACCTCTGTGACGTCACCGAACACGAACAGGAAGTCATCCTCCTGAAAGGCGGGCGCGGCGGACTGGGCAACTGGCACTTCAAGACCGCCACCCGACAGGCTCCCCGCTTCGCACAGCCGGGCGAACCGATGCAGGAGATGACCGTCATCATGGAACTGAAACTGCTTGCCGACGTCGGACTGGTAGGTTTCCCCAATGCAGGGAAATCAACCCTGCTGGCTTCCGTATCTGCTGCCAAGCCCAAAATCGCCAACTACCCTTTCACCACGCTGGAGCCCAATCTGGGCATTGTCTCCTATCGGGAAGGGAAATCATTCGTCATGGCAGACATCCCCGGTATCATCGAGGGTGCCAGTGCCGGCAAAGGTCTCGGATTGCGCTTCCTGCGCCACATCGAGCGTAACTCTTTGTTGCTCTTCATGGTGCCCGCCGACAGCGACGACATCCGCAAGGAATACGAAATCCTGCTGAACGAGCTAAGCACGTTCAACCCCGAAATGCTGGACAAGCAACGGGTACTCGCCATCACCAAGAGCGACATGCTGGACCAAGAACTGATGGATGAGATTGAGCCGACATTGCCTCAAGGTATTCCGCACATCTTCATTTCTTCCATCACCGGCATGGGACTTTCTGCGCTGAAAGACATACTGTGGGAAGAGTTGAATAAGGAGAGCAACAAGATAGAAGCAATCGTCCATCGCCCGAAAGACGTGAGCAGGCTTCAAGAGGAACTGAAAGAGATGGGCGAAGACGAAGACCTCAGCTACGAATACGTGGAAGAGGACGACGTGGAAGACCTGGAAGACTTCGAATACGAAGAGGAGGATTGGGAAGAGAAATAATATCATGAATACCAACCCTATCCTTCTATACACCAGCCTGCCTGCCGACGTTACAGCCTTCAGCACCACCCGCCACGGCGGGTGCAGCCAAGGGGCCTATGCCTCGCTGAACTGTACGTCCTATACTGGGGATATCACTGAGCATGTACGCCGCAATCAGAAGATACTTTGCGGTGCCCTGCCTCAGCATCCCCGCGAGCTCGTCATCCCCTACCAAACCCACGGTACAGATGCCCTCATCATCGACATCACCTACCTCCAAGCCTCTGAAGAAGAACGCCAGATAATGTTGCAAGGCATCGACGCCCTGATAACCTGCGAACCAGATATCTGCCTCTGCATCTCCACTGCCGACTGTATACCTATATTATTATATGATAAGCAACACCGCACCGTTGCCGCCATCCATGCCGGTTGGCGCGGTACCGTCAGTCGCATCGTCCTGCACACGCTGGAACATATGCGCGCCCTCTACGGTACGGACGGAAGGAACGTGACTGCCGTCATTGGTCCCGGCATCTCCCTACCAGCTTTCGAAGTGGGCGAAGAAGTCTATGAAGCCTTCCGCGAGCAGGGCTTCCCTATGGAATACATTTCCGAATGGAATCCCGCTACCCACAAACACCACATCGACCTCTGGGCCGCCAACCGTATGCAACTACAAGACTTCGGCGTACCTTCGGAGCAAGTGGAGACAGCGGGCATCTGCACTTACAACCAGTACGAGGATTTCTTTTCGGCACGCAGAATGGGGATACGGTCGGGGAGAATACTGAGCGGAATCATGATGAAAGAAAAGATCGCTCATCCTTGATTATGAAAGATAATCTTATTATTTTGCAACATTCCAAACGAAAGCATAAATCATTTAAACCATAAGCAATATGTCTATTATAAGAATCTTATTCCTGCTTATTTCTTTTGCTTTATGTACTTTTACATTGAAAGCACAAGAACCATCCACACCTTCTATAAAGGCATTGCATGCATACGCAACAAAAAACGGTATATCACCCAAAGAATACATATTCAAACTTTTTGAGCAATCGGACATCATTGTGCTGGGCGAACGCGACCATCGTGACACCGTACAATACGACTTTTATTTGGACGTACTCGCCGATCCCCGCTTTGCCGAACGCATAGGGTACATCTATACCGAAGTAGGCTCCAACAACATGACCGAAGAAGTAAACCAACTGTTACAAGGAACTTACCCTACGGAAAAAGATTTCATAGAGAGCCTGTACACCTATTACCGGAAAAGCGAGACTTTCTACCCGCTATGGGAAAAGTACAATCGCATCAAGTTCCTCAAAGGTCTCTATGACATCAATCGGACATCTTCCAATAAAATCCGCCTCGGACTGACTGATTGCAAATTCTCATGGGAAGAAATCCGCACAACGGAAGATTACAAGAAGTTTTGGCACTCACCCGAAGTAAACGATCGCGACAGCTTGATGTGCACCCACTTCGCCGAGATGTACGCCCGCCAGACACCACTGAACGGAAAACGAAAAGCTTTGGTCATAACCAGCCAGCCACATGCCATCAACCACTCACAGTTCTTCAGGAGATGGAACAGAGATTACAGAACTCAAGGATGGTGGATGAAACAAACTTTCGGAGAAGAACGTGTCAAGATAGTCCTGATGAATTGGTTTGACTATAGGCTATTTGACGGACAAAACTTTCCGATGACGGGAAAAGGTACTTGGGACGCAGCATTCGAATTGATGAACTGCCGTCCGTTCGGCATCGACTTGCAGAACAATCCTTATGGAGAAACGGCCTTCAACGGTGTAGCCGGAGGTAGTGCCCTATTTATCAAAAACCGGAAATGGCAGGATGTAGCCGATGGACTTATCTACGATGCTCCTTTATACAATCATGTAGCAGCATGGGGAATTGACGGACTTATACCCAAAGAATTTGAACCAGAAATCAAGCGTCGTACAGAATTGTACTGGAAAGTCGCTAACCCGAAAGAGGAAACGATACCATTCGATGTGTTCATAAATGAGTATAACATATTCCACACTTACCCGGCTGCTTTCAAAAGCAAAGAAGATGTCAAACAACTCATTCAAAAGGTGTTGTCCGAACAGCAAGACAAGAATTAATCACATAAGGACATCTATTTATATGTTAATCAAACCATCAAACTCAAGAATTTAAAAACTCCATAAACTCCAAATGTATAACATCACCCTTTCCGAAGAAATCAAACGACATTGCCCCGAATACCGTGGTGCCGCCGTATTTGCAGAAGTGACAAACAGCACTTACAACGAAGGCTTATGGCAGGAGATTGCCGCATTCACCCAAGATTTAAAAGCCCACGACACCACGGACAGCATCAAAAACCAGCCCGTCATTGCTGCCACACGTGAAGCCTACAAACGTTGCGGCAAAGACCCCAGCCGTTATCGTCCCTCTGCCGAAGCCCTTCGCCGACGCCTGCTACGTGGACTGGAGCTTTATCAGATAGACACATTGGTGGACCTTATCAACCTCGTCTCCCTCCGCACCGGACACTCCATCGGTGGCTTCGATGCAGACAAGATAGAAGGAACCAGCCTTGAACTCGGTATCGGACGCACCGACGAACCTTTTGAAGGCATCGGACGCGGTGTACTCAATATTGAGGGACTCCCCGTCTACCGCGACCGCATCGGAGGTATCGGTACCCCTACCAGCGACAATGAGCGTACCAAGATGGATCTCCATACCCGCCACATCCTTGCTATTGTCAATGGATATAACGGACAGGAAGGACTGAAAGAGGCTGCCGAGATGATTCTGGAACTATTGGTGAAATATGCTTCCGCCATCGGTGGAACGATACAATACTTTGAATAATAAAATGAAACAATACCTGCTGGTAAACAGGAAACAATACCTGCTGGTAAAATGAAACGATACTGTAAATAAATGAAAGCCCATCTTACATTTATCTTCTTACTATTTATCGCCTTGGACATCACAGCACAGAAAAAGAGGACCGCTTTCTCTGTCATGGAAACAAACCATGTACGTGTAACCACTCCAGGGCTCTTCCAAACAGACAACTCAATCATACTGCCCCTGCACGAGATATCGGACACGGCATACGCTTTCCCCCTACCCGGCGGCAAAATCATCTCGCCCTACGGACAACGTGGCAGGCGAGGACACAGCGGCATCGACATCAAAACACGTGCCCGAGATACGATACGTTGTGCCTTCGATGGTGTCGTGCGGATGGCAAAACACTACAGCGCCTACGGCAATGTCATCGTCGTACGCCACGGATTCGGGCTGGAAACCGTCTACAGCCACAACGTCAAGAACTTGGTCCATAGCGGCGATACTGTCCGTGCCGGACAAGCCATTGCCCTGACCGGACGCACCGGACGTGCCACAACCGAACACCTGCACTTCGAAACCCGCGTCAACGGACAACATTTCGACCCGAACCTGGTCTTCGACATGAAACTGCAGACCCTGAACAAGCTACGTTTGGAATGCTCCAAACATGAACACGGCATCACCGTCAGGCCACTACCGACCATCTATCTGGAGCCTTGGCAAAAAAAATACCTGATGGAACGGCTTAAGTGTCCAAACCTTTCATTATTTTTGCAAAACGTTTCACTAAAAGAGCAAATTGAACTTTAAAACATATCAATGATAGAAAAACTGATTGTTCTTGAAGACATCGACCCGGTCATCTTTTACGGCGTAAACAACGCAAATATGCAGTTGATAAAGGCTTTGCACCCCAAACTGCGTATCGTGGCACGCGGTAATGTCATCAAAGTGCTGGGTGATGAAGAAGAAATGTGCGCATTCGAGGAAAACATCACCAAGCTGGAAAAATATTGTGCAGAATACAACTCTCTGAAAGAGGAAGTCATCATAGACATCATCAGGGGTAATGCCCCGCAAGCTGAGAAATCGGGCAATGTCATCGTGTTCAGCGTCACGGGAAAACCGATCATCCCGCGTAGCGAGAACCAACAGAAGCTGGTAGAGGCTTTCTCCAAGAACGACATGGTGTTCGCCATCGGCCCTGCCGGCTCCGGAAAAACCTATACCGCCATCGCGCTGGCCGTGCGTGCCCTAAAGAACAAGGAAATCAAGAAAATCATCCTCAGCCGACCCGCCGTAGAAGCCGGAGAGAAACTCGGCTTCCTGCCCGGCGACATGAAGGATAAAATAGACCCGTATCTGCAACCTCTCTACGACGCCCTGCAGGACATGATACCTGCCGCCAAACTGAAAGAGTACATGGAACTGAACATCATCCAGATTGCCCCTCTCGCCTTCATGCGAGGACGTACGCTGAATGATGCCGTAGTCATCCTAGACGAAGCGCAGAATACCACTACCCAACAGATCAAGATGTTCCTCACCCGTATGGGTATGAACACCAAAATGATTGTCACGGGCGACATGACTCAGATTGACCTGCCTGCTTCCCAGACTTCCGGTCTGGTACAGGCACTCCGTATCTTGAAAGGCGTAAAAGGTATCAGTTTTGTGGAATTGAACAAAAAAGACATCGTCCGCCACAAGCTGGTTACCCAAATTGTCGAGGCCTACGAGAAGTTCGAGAAGGAAGCAAAAGCGGAACGGGAGAAAAGAAAGGAAGAGGCAATGGCACGCAGATAATGCGTGCCCTCCCTCACTACAAGAATATTCAACCAATAAACACATATATTACAATGAAAGCATTAACTAAAACAGATTTCAACTTTCCGGGACAGAAGAGCGTGTACCACGGAAAAGTACGCGATGTGTATAACATCAATGGTGAAAAGTTGGTCATGGTAGCTACCGACCGTATCTCAGCCTTCGACGTCGTATTGCCCAAAGGCATTCCTTTCAAAGGACAGATGCTGAACCAGATTGCCGCCAAATTCTTGGATGCCACTACAGACATCTGCCCCAACTGGAAAATGGCTACTCCCGACCCCATGGTGACGGTAGGTGTGATGTGCGAAGGCTTCCCGGTGGAAATGATTGTACGCGGTTACCTCTGTGGCAGCGCATGGCGTGCCTACAAGAGCGGCGTGCGTGAAATCTGCGGCGTGAAACTGCCCGAAGGCATGAAAGAAAACCAGAAATTCCCCGAACCCATCATCACCCCGACCACGAAAGCAGAAATCGGTGAACATGATGCCGACATCTCCAAGGAAGAAATCCTTGCCAAAGGTCTGGCCACACCCGAAGAGTATGCCTTGCTGGAGAAATATACCTTGACTCTCTTCAAACGCGGTACGGAAATCGCAGCAGAACGCGGCCTAATCCTTGTAGATACCAAATATGAATTCGGCAAGCACAACGGCACCATCTACCTGATGGACGAAATCCACACTCCGGACTCCAGCCGCTATTTCTACTCCGAAGGCTACGAAGAACGCTTCTCCAAAGGAGAACCGCAGAAGCAGCTTTCCAAGGAGTTCGTACGCGAATGGTTGATGGACAACGGCTTCCAAGGCAAAGAAGGACAACAGGTACCGGAAATGACAGACGAAATCGTCACTTCCATCAGCGAACGCTACATCGAACTGTACGAACACATCACCGGTGAGAAGTTCGTAAAAGAAGATACCAGCGACATTGCCCAGCGAATTGAAAAGAACGTAACGGAATACTTGAAATAAATGGACTACCCACAAGAACACATCAAGCCTTACAACAAGGAAGGCAAAAAGAGCGAACTGGTGGAAGAGATGTTCGACAACATCGCTCCTGCCTACGACAAACTGAACCATACGCTGTCGATGGGAATTGACCGGAGCTGGCGCAAAAAGGCAATCAGATACCTCCTCCCCTTCCGCCCCCGCCGCATGATGGACGTGGCCACCGGCACCGGCGACTTTGCTATTCTGGCATGCCGGGAATTGCAACCGGACTCACTGATAGGCACCGACATCTCGGAAGGCATGATGAATGTGGGACGTGAAAAAGTGAAGCAAGCGCACCTCTCGGACAAAATAACCTTTGCCCGGGAGGATTGCACTTCCCTCTCGTTTGCCGACGGGAGTTTCGATGCCGTGACTGTGGCGTTCGGCATCCGCAACTTCGAAGGACTGGATAAAGGGCTTTCTGAAATGTGCCGCGTACTCGCCCCCGGAGGACATCTGGTTATTCTGGAACTCTCTACCCCAGACCGCTTTCCGATGAAGCAATTGTTTGCCATCTACTCCAAAGTCGTAATCCCACTGATCGGCAAATTCATTTCCAAAGACAACAGTGCCTATACCTACCTGCCGCAAAGCATCCGAGCCTTCCCGCAAGGAGAAGTGATGCAGGAGGTTATCCGTAAGGCTGGCTTCAGCGAAGTCCGGTTCAAGCGACTGACCTTTGGGATATGCACGTTGTACACAGCCAAGAAATAAAAATTAATCCTTACTTTAACACACTTTCATTATGCAGAAATACGGTTTAATAGGCTATCCGCTGAAACATTCGTTTTCCATCGGATATTTCAATGAGAAATTCAAGGCAGAAAACATCGATGCTGAATATGTGAATTTTGAAATACCCAGCATCAATGATTTTATGGAAGTCATAGGGGAAAATCCCAACCTTTGCGGCCTCAATGTTACTATCCCCTATAAGGAACAAGTGATTCCTTTCCTCGACGAACTGGATAAGGATACTGCCAAGATCGGTGCGGTCAACGTCATCAAAATCATCCGCCAGGCTAAAGGAAAAGTCAAACTTGTGGGCTACAACTCAGACATCATCGGGTTTACACAGTCCATCGAACCCCTGTTGCAACCACACCACAAGAAGGCTCTGATTCTGGGCACGGGCGGAGCTTCAAAAGCCGTCTATCACGGACTTGCCAACCTAGGCATTGAAAGCGTATTCGTGTCACGCATAAAAAAAGACCCTACCTTCCTCACCTACGAAGAACTGACTCCGGCAATCATGCAGGAATACACGGTCATTGTCAACTGTACCCCAGTGGGCATGTATCCGAAGGTGGATTTCTGCCCGAACATTCCGTACGAGCTGTTAACACCCAACCATTTGCTCTACGACTTGTTATACAATCCCAATGAAACTCTCTTCATGAAGAAAGGGGAAGCTCAGGGTGCCGTCACCAAGAACGGATTGGAAATGTTGTTGCTGCAAGCATTCGCTGCATGGGAAATTTGGAACAAATGACGGGTGAAAAACGTTATAAGCAATAAACTGAATAGGAATGCATCCAATTCCTCAAACATAAGAAAAAATGAAAAAAGGTGTCAAATATGGCCTGATGTCAGGACCACTGCTGGTGATCATTGCAATCATCACTGCTGCGAGTTTCTATATGCTCGACTATTCGCTGAATCCGAAGTCCAATAACGGAAAGGATATTCAGGGTTCCTACAGCTACATGCGCAACGAATATCCGCACATCTGCCAATGGATGGACAGCCTGCTGGACGCCGGAGCGTTGAAAGACACCTTTATCGTCAATCCGGAAGGAGTGCGGCTGCATGCCATATATGCGGCCGCTCCCGAACCTACCGCCAAGACCGCTGTCATCGTACATGGATATACAGACAATTGCATCCGTATGCTAATGTTGGGTTATCTTTACCACAAGAATCTGAAATACAACATCTTGTTACCCGATCTGCAAAACCACGGACTGAGCGAAGGAAAAAGCATCCAAATGGGATGGAAAGACCGTAAAGATGTACTGACCTGGATGGATGTAGCCAATGATCTCTTCCAGAAGCCTTTTAACATAATTGACACGATATACACTCCGGACGGCAGATGTAATATCTGTAGAGTGAAAGACAATAAATCACAGATGGTGGTACATGGTATCTCGATGGGAGCTGCTACCACCATGATGCTATCAGGTGAAAAGTCTCCCTACTACGTATGTTGTTTCGTAGAAGACTGCGGTTATACGAGTGTATGGGACGAGTTTTCCCACGAACTGAAAAAGCAGTTCAACCTGCCGGCTTTTCCATTGATGTATACCACCAGCGGACTGTGTAAAGTCAAGTATGGCTGGGGGTTTGAAGAGGCTTCTTCATTGAAGCAAGTAAAAAAGAGCCGCCATCCCATGCTGTTCATCCACGGAGATGCGGATACTTATGTGCCTACATGGATGGTGCATACCCTCTACGAAGCCAAACCGGGGCATAAAGAATTATGGATAGTACCCGGCACCGCTCATGCCATGTCCTATAAAGAACATCCGGAAGAGTACACCGCACGCGTGAAAAGTTTTGTAGAGAAATACGTACAATAACGTAACTTTTCCTATTTCCGTCATATCAATAGAAGATGCAATGAAAAGATTATTTTCCATCAGTTTATTTTTATGCCTGCTACTTCTGTCTGTACAGGCACAGAAGGCCTATACGCCCGATAATATTCCCAAAGTGCACCTCCAAGACAAGATGCGCTACGCCTGCAATCCGGACGCCATCCTCTCGCAGGCAGCGTGCGACAGCATCGATCGCATGCTGTATGCACTGGAGCAACAGACGGGCATTGAGACTGTGGTCGCCGTGGTTACCTCTATCGGTAGCGATGATTGCTTCGACTTCGCCCATCGCCTGCTCAACGAATGGGGAGTGGGAAAGAAAGGGAAAAACAACGGTCTTGTCATCCTGTTGGTGACCGACCAGCGTTGCATCCAGTTCTACACCGGTTATGGCTTAGAGGGAGATCTGCCCGATGCCATCTGCAAGCGTATCCAAAAACGAGACATGATTCCTTACCTGAAAGACGGTAACTGGGATGCCGGCATGGTCGCCGGTGTGCGGGCAGTATGCGAAAGATTGGACGGCAGTATGGTGAACGATGAAGAAGAAAAGGAGGATCTTTCTCCGCTTGGCGTACTGGCACTTATCATGGGATTCCTGACAATAGCCATAGTGATAGGATGGATTGCTGCACGTGCTGCAAGCAAATGTCCGAACTGCGGAGAGCATAAGCTGCAACGCACCCGAAGCAAGGTTGTGTCGCGTCATAACGGAGTGAAGACGGAGGATGTCACCTACACATGCCGCAACTGCGGACATAGCGTCGTACGCCGCAAGCAATCGTACGATGAAAACTACCACGGAGGAGGTGGAGGCGGCCCGATCATCTTCGGAAGCGGAGGAGGATTCGGCGGTTCCGGAGGAGGATTCAGTGGAGGCAGTTTCGGAGGAGGTATAGGCGGAGGCGGAGGAGCCGGATCAAGGTTCTGAAGATATTCGTAAAAAGAATAAGGAAGACAGAAGGAACTGATGAGATAAAGGATTATAACTCCTTTAATTTCTCAAATCCACTTCCCCCCTTAAACAAGCAACAACATTCAATAATCAATAAACAGAAAACAGTATGAAAAAGTCAACTATCATTATTTTAGTCGTAGCAGCCCTTCTCGTCATTTGGGGTGTTACCGGATACAACAATCTGGTAAGTATGGACGAAAACGTAAGCGGACAATGGTCCAACGTAGAGACACAATATCAACGCCGTGCCGACCTGATACCGAACCTGGTCAATACGGTCAAAGGATATGCTTCTCATGAAAAGGAGACTCTGGAAGGAGTGATACAGGCACGCAGCCAAGCTACGCAGATCACGGTTGATGCCGACAACCTAACACCCGAGAAACTGGCTGAATATCAGAAAGCACAGGGTGCAGTCACTTCTGCTTTGGGTAAGTTGCTCGCCATCACCGAAAACTATCCGGAGCTAAAGGCAAACCAGAACTTCCTGGAACTGCAAGCCCAACTGGAAGGTACGGAAAACCGTATCAACGTGGCACGTACTAACTTCAACAATGTGGCAAAAGATTTCAATATAGCTATCCGTCGCTTCCCCAAAAACATTCTTGCCAGTCTGTTCGGCTTCGAGAAACGGGCTTACTTTGAGGCTGCCGAGGGTGCCGAACAAGCACCAAAAGTAGAATTCTAAGCAATCCTTCTTTACACTTCGCATGCATACCGAAAATGAGGTATGAATAAGATAGGATGGCGAAGGTAATGAATGTAAACGATTATCTATCAAGTATAAAAAAACATAAAAGGTACTTCTTAATATACAGAGGTACCTTTCTTATTCTATATATTTACGTTCATTATCAATCTTTAACTGGACCTACATCATGAAACATCCTCACGGCTATCTGTTCATCCTCCTCTTGCTGTTACCCATTCTGTATGCCTGCAACAGCGAGATATTTCTGGACGAGGTCAAGCTACCGTTTACCCAAGCTACGCTGAACGGCGATGGAGACACACTGACCATCCGATTCAACACTTCTAAGTGGATACTAAACGGTGCCGGTACCTATAATGGCTTTTTTGAAAGCAACTACTATACATTGTCGGGTATGGACATGGGACCTGCCCCCATCTGCCATTTGGCAGAACCTGGCAAAGTCGTAGTAACCAATGCCGATCGCGAGCTCTCCTTCATCCGCCCCAACGAACGGGAACTGCAAGTGTGCATCGGTATCAATCCAGAGAAGACCCCATTCGAATTCGAGCTATACATTGCCGACGAAATCTATCAACAGCAAGAGATACACTTCACACAGCAGGCGGGAAGCGGCTACACAATAGACCGGATAGAATACAGCCTTATCCCGAACTCCATACGTACGGACACGGTAAGTGACCTCTTTCTTATTGTAGCCAAGAACTCAGACGGATCGACAGAGACACGCACTTACAATCTCAACGACTTGCACAAACGTAATATCCTCTTGTCATGTGCCACCAGTCTGAACCTGACACAGACAGGCGATGAAAAGCCCTCCATCGAACTTCCCTCCGCCGACATCTCGCAGGGGATAAAGCTCGGCACCGACCGTATCCCTTACTTCCAGTACGGCAATGCCTTGGTGGACATGACGCTGGAGCCTCCGTATATACATACCGTAATTTTGAAACCGGGTATCAATCAGATATACCGGATAGTCAAACGTCAGGTCTACAGTGCCAATTATACCCTCTATTTGCGTAGCACTAAGACGGGGAAAATATATTCCGCACAGGGTCGGCTGCGCAGTGAGACACCAATAGAAACCATCGGCTGTTTTGTACAAAGAGAGAAGTATGGGGAATAGAAGGGCAAATGATAGAGGATAAGTGATAAGTAACAGCTGATAGATGATGGAGAATAAGTGATAGACTATAGACGAGAAATAACCATGAGAATAACCCATAAACTACTGATAGCCCTGCTCCTTACGGGGCAGAGTGCCTACGGATTGCAGGCGCAAGATGCTGCGATACATGCACAAAAAGATACTTTGCCTCATCCGTTGCACCGTGCCATTCATAAACTGTCTGTGGACGTACGTCCTGCTTATCTGGCACCTACCAACGTCTTCTTCAAGGGAATCAATGCCAGTCAAAAAGACATGAACACGTTTCTGTCGGGACACCTGAAGTATGGTATACAATTCAATCCCGACTCTAAGTTCGGCAGGCTCTATCCGCATACTACGCAGGGCATCGGGCTTGCGGTAAATACGATGTTCAACGATATGGAGATCGGCACTCCCGTAGCGCTCTATGTCTTTCAGAGTTCACGTATCGCCAGCCTCACTCCCCGGTTGTCGCTGGACTACGAATGGAACTTCGGTGCTTCCTTCGGATGGAAAAAGTATGACGAGAAGTTCTCATACAATCTAGTGACAGGTTCCAAAATCAACGCATATATTAATCTGGGCTTCTTCCTGAATTGGCGGTTGTCTCCCCACTGGAACCTCAGCGCCGGAGTAGAAGGTACTCACTTCTCTAACGGCAACTCCCACTATCCCAACTCCGGTGTCAACACATTGGGGGCACGCGTGGGCATCACCCGCAACTTCGGCGACGAGCAAACCCTTGCCAAGGCGCAGGACGCCATGCCGCCAAGGATACTCCCTTTCAGCCCACACGTCAGCTACGACCTCACGCTATACGGTGGAACCAAGATACGCGGATGGGTAGACGACTACGGCAGTACGCTGGTTCCAGGCTCATTCGGGGTAGTAGGCATCAACTTCAACCCGATGTACAACTTCCACCGCATGCTGCGGGCAGGTCTCTCGCTCGACGCACAGTATGACGAAAGTGCCAACATCCGGGAATATAAGGCCGGAACAGACGCCAACGGAGTCCCAAGGTTCTATCGTCCGCCCTTCAAGGAACAATTCAACGCCGGACTGTCGGCACGCTGCGAATTTGTCATGCCTGTTTTCTCCATCAACATTGGTGTGGGATACCACTTCCTGCACAAAGGGAAGGATACGAAGGGATGGTATCAGATACTTGCTCTCAAGACCTCACTCACCCGCAACCTCTATCTGCATACCGGTTATCAGTTGCAGAACTTCCACGACCCCAACCATCTGATGCTGGGACTGGGATGGCGGTTCAATAACCGGAGATAATACAAAATAACGCGGATAGTACCGACTCATAAAAAGAATCTGTGCTATTCGCGCTATCTGTGATGGGAAACGAACAATTCCTCTCTTCTTCCTAATCGAGGTCGTCTATCGCCTCACGCAACTCTTTTACCCCTCTCCATGCCTTGAAGAACAGGCGTAATCCTAACATCAGCCCCACAGCAAGCCCCGTCCAGGCACCTGCCATAAGATACGGATCGCCGAAACGGTTCATATCCCACAACATGCCCGTCAGCATCGGAATGGCCAACAACACACTTATGCCAATCCCTACCTTGAAGCTCAAGCGGAAACGCGCCTCTGCCAGACAGACTTCACGCACAGCCATGCGATTACAGTCTATTTTGTCCAACAGATACATCCAAGTAAACTGTCGGATACCTATTGCCACTACGAACAGACATACCATCACCCACGTCTGTATGCTGAAATTATACTCAGCATGCCGCATGATATTCCAAAGGAAAAGCGGCAGTAGAAACACGACGAACGTAAGGCGTAACAGAAGCCTTTGCCTCATCTGTCTCACTTTACTGTCCACTGTCTTATGCAGTTGCTTGCGGTTCTCTATCTCCAGTCGGTCGAGCCTTTCCGTCATGGCGGCCCAGTTGTTCTTCAAATCTTCCAGTTCCATAGTCTATAATTTTTCAACTGTTAGCTTGTTTGGTTAGTTTATCTTTGATTCGTTTCAGTCTTGATGCTACGGTGTTGCGCGGTATGCCCACGATGTCGGCGATATCCTCGTATGAATTCTCATCCAACCACAGCAGGATGAGGGCACGCTCAAACTTGCTCAGTCCGGCAATGAGACGATACATCTCCCGGAGTTTCCGGGTGGTTTCGTTGTCTTCGGCTTCGAGACCGTAGAGGGCATCGAGCGAAGTATGTTCCCCCCTCCGTTGCTCCTGCCGATAAAAGGAGATACAAGTGTTCAGTCCCACACGATAGATCCACGACGAGGGCTTTCCTCTTCCTTCGTATCCGTCAAAACCCCTCCAAAGGTTAATCACGATTTCCTGGTAGAGGTCTTCAAAGTTATCCCCATCCGTAGCATACATATAGCAGATCTTATAGATCACCCGTTTGTACTCATCGATAAGGGCAATGAACTGTTTTTCTTTTGCATCTTGTTCCATTATTCAGATAGTCTTTTGTATATAAGACGCCGATTCAGAGGATTAGTTGCATATCTATGCTAAAAAAAGAAGTACAGGCAGCATACAGAATACACAGATGGGACAGATTCTCACAGATCATTCTTCTCTTCAATCACCAAGATCTGTGGCAATCTGCCCCATCCGTATTATCAGTACTATGTCAGATGAAAAGATTCAAATTAGCCTCCTCCGCACGTTCGAGGTAAGAGGCTACGCCGCCCAGCGTAACATTATCCAGAAGTTCTTCCTTCTGTACTCCCATCACATCCATACTCATGGTACAAGCTATCATCTCCACACCATTGTCGATAGCTTGCCGGATCAGGCTTTCCAGACTGTCTATCCGTTTCCGTTTCATGATAAGACGCATCATCCGGCTACCGGCACCTGCCATGTTCATCTTAGAGAGTTTAAGTTTGCCACTGTGCGAAGGGAGCATCCAGCCGAACATCTTGCCGAACAGGTCTTTGGAGACTGCCGGTTTATGAGGTTTCTTGATTACATTCAGCCCCCAGAAGGTGAAGAACATCGTTACCTTTTTGCCGGTGGAAGCGGCACCATTGGCTATGACGAAAGAAGCAAGTGCTTTGTCCAGATCGTCGCTGAAGACAATCAACGTCTTGTTGTCGGCACTGCCGGATGCAATACGGTCGGGAGCAGCCTGTTCCTGCTTGCGAATGGTAGCGGCAACTACGCCGTTCTTATTCTCCAAAGCAACAAGTTCCGCACCCGTCATCTTGCACCACGAAGAGACATCTTTGCCGAAAGCCTGGTCGGTGGCAGTGATCTGGAGCTGCTCGCCCGTCTTCAGGGTTTCGTAGTTCTTCTTCAGCTGCATCACTGGTCCCGGACACATCAGACCGCAAGCATCTACTTTCAGCGTAGGAGTTTGGGGATAGGCACATTGGCTATCGGTGTTTTCCGGTGTGCTGGGAATATAAGGAGAGACTTCCTTTATCGGAGCAGTCGCTACGCTCCAGGTTTTGTAACCGCCTGAGAGGTTGCGTACGTTGGTAAAGCCGTTCTGCACCAGGATGCGGTACGCCAGATAGCCGCGTAAACCAACGGCACAGGTCACTACGATAGGCTTCTCTTTCGGCAGTTCATCCAGATGCTCACGCAGTTCATCTACCGGAATATTGATGAATCCGGGGATAGAGCCCAAACGGTATTCGTCGGGCGTACGGACGTCAATCCGTACTGTATCGGCTGAAAGTTCGGCTACTTCGCGCCACTGGATGAGACATACCCGTCCGGCAAGCACATTGTCCGCCACAAATCCTGCCATGTTCACGGGGTCCTTTGCCGATGAATAGGGAGGCGCATAGGCATGTTCCAGTTCCATCAGGTCGCGGATGGTACCACCCTGCCGGATCACTTGTTCCATCATTTCGATACGTTTGTCCACACCGTTGAATCCGACTACCTGCGCACCCAACAGCCTACCGCTTTCGGGTGCAAACAGAATCTTGATAGACAACGGAACTGACTCTGGATAATAGCCGGCATGTGATGCCCCGTGCGTATAGGAAGAGATGTAGTCGATATGATTCAGTTTCAACAGTTTCGCATTGGCACCAGTAGTGGCAACCGTCAGGTCGAACACTTTGGCTATGGAGGTTCCGATTGAGCCGCGGTAGACCTCCTTATTACCGAACACGATGTTGTCCGCCACGATACGTCCTTGCTTGTTTGCCGGACCTGCCAGCGGGATAAGTGCCGGTTGTCCGGTCACAAGGTGCTTTATTTCGGTGGCATCGCCCAAGGCATAGATGTCCGGATTGGAAGTTTGCAGGTAGTCGTTTACGGCAATGCCGCCCCGTTCTCCGATGGCAAGTCCGGCTTCCTTTGCCAGTTTAGTCTCCGGACGTACACCAATACTCAACAGAACGAGATCGGTTACGAGCTGCTTACCGCTACGCAAGTGTACGATGACGGCATCCTCTTTCTCTTCAAAACGGCTGACCCCGTCTTCCAAGTACAGTCCGACACCTTTATCCGTCAATTGTTGGTGTACGATTGCCGCCATCGAGAAGTCTAACGGAGCCATTACCTGATTTGCCATTTCCACGACATCGACCTGAATGTCCAAGTCATGCAGGTTCTCTGCCATTTCCAGTCCGATGAAACCGCCGCCCACGACAATGGCACGCTTGGGGTTTTCTGCATTAACGTAATTCTTTATCGCATCCGTGTCCGGTACGTTGCGGAGAGTGAATATCTTCTTGCTTCCGATACCTTCGATGCTCGGACGCAGAGGTTCGGCTCCCGGCGAGAGAACCAGTTTGTCGTATGCCTCGGTGTAGGTCTCTCCTGTAGAGAGATTCTTGACTTCCACCTCCTTTTTATCCGGTCGGATGACAGTCACCTCCTGCTCGGTGCGGATATCTATGCGGAAGCGGTCGGTGAAGCCTTTCACGGTCTGCACAAACAACTTTTCCCGTTCGCCAATCGTTCCGCCTATGTAGTAAGGCAGACCACAGTTTGCATACGATACGTACTTCCCTCGTTCAAACAAGATGATACGGGCTTTCTCATCCATTCTGCGCAGGCGGGCTGCGACGGTAGCCCCTCCGGCTACTCCTCCTATAATCAGGTAATTCATATGATAATTTTATTTGTTTATACTATATATATTTGCTAATAGAAAATATTAGGGTAAAAAAGGGAATTATCCCTTTTCCATACAGTTTTTCAGCTTTTCGAAGAGTTCGTCGAAGCAGAGTTCAGCATTCATCATTTGCTCTATTTTCGCCTTTCCATCGGAAGTGAGCGAGAAGAACATCTGGCGTTTGTCGTTCCGATTGATATCCCGACGGATGTATCCCTTATTCTCCACTGCTGTGATCACCTTTGAAACGCGCGAGTTGGACAGTCCGATGTATTCGCAGATCATGCCTGCGGATTTCGTCTCTCCGTCTTTCAGGCAGCAGAGCAACATAGCTTCGTTAATTGTTATATCATGTACTTCTGCAAAAGTCTTCTCAAACTGATACAAGGTCTTATAGATATCTTTGATGGCACAAATTGATTTCATATTCTTAGCATGATGTTTTGATGGGCACAAATATATGGATTATTTCTTGATATAAATAGTGTTTAGTGAAAAATATTTCATTTAAACTATATTCTTTTATAATCAGCCCATGAAAGAGAGAAAAATACTATTGCTTACCAAATGAAAGAGAACAACCTACCGACAAAGGTAATAACCAAATGTACCGGACTATCTTCGGAAGAAATCAGCAAGTTAGAACCACAAAAGCAAGACCATAAAATGTTATGAAACAAAAGAAGCAATGTCATGAAGCAAAAGAAATAATGTTTTGATAGAAAAGATTGTCTCTTTTGTATCGGGACATAGATTGTGGACAAGGGGTTCCTTTCATAGATTATCAATAAGGGGGGATTAATCAGGAAGTTTATTAGGAGACTTATCAACAAAGAAGCAAATGAGTAATAAGCGAGCCTCAAATGATGAGTAAAGAAGCGTCAAGTGAGCAATAAGGAATTGTCAAGTGAAATCTCCTGAAGATTTCACTTGAACCGCTTAAAACTTTGCTTGATATTCGGGAACTCTGTTTGGTCGAGAGAGAAAAAAAAAAGAAAGACAAATCAGAACTTTTTTGAGTGCTGTGGAATACCCTTTTGGGTTCAAAAAGGGTTCAGGGTTCCTTATGCCCTAATTTTCTGGCACTATTGTACGACTAATAAGAATATATGATTCATCTGATATTTGGTAGGGGACATCATACAACGGCAATGGCATAACATCTGAATGCATTATTTAATCAGACTCTTCTTGGTAAAAGAGATAGGAATCACACCCTCCAGTCAGATTATTGGATTTTCAGCCTGCTGTATGATAGGTTACCGTATCACCCGAAATATCGGATAAACCGAATTTAAGCAGCTTCTAAGGGATAAGGAAACTTTGGTAGGTTAACCGATATAGAGTGCTTGCATTTATCCGGAAACAAGCACCTCACGAAATATAGGATTATTTTGAGCTTTTATCAATTAGTTTAGACATATTTTTGCGCATTTCTATTCAAATGCGGCAAAAATAAGGGCATAAGGAACCTTGAACCTATTTTGAACCTAAATTTCTATTTAGGCGTCTCTTTTAAGTTTATTAATCTATTCTCAATCAATTGCTTATATAATAAAACCTTTAATTCGGAATTTTCTTCAAAATATAGCGAAATAGACAAAAATAGATTTTTTAACCTTTGCCAATTTGAATAAATAATGCTAACATATGAAAACCATTCTTTTTATGGGAAGGCACGCATTTTGCCTGATTTAGCTTTAGAATAATGGCATGTTAATGATGCGAATTATTAGGCTAACCGCAGAACTTTTCATTGATTTACAAAAAATGCAGTTGTCTGCTAATTTATTTTTAGCGCAATATCCTAACTTGTTTTTGTAGTTCCTCAATTCTTTGCATGAACACATCAAACTCCAAAGATTCACCATAAATGAAGAAACGTCTCATATCTGCATAGTCATCTTGCCATGCACCTATAACCGATTCTGGTATTGTAAAGTTGATGGAAGATGGAGCATGTAAATCATAATTCACATATTTCAAAGCATAATAAGCCTTACGATGCTCAACAATGGCATCATAAAGTTTGCGATTCGACAAAGCTTCTACACCATATTCTGTGTCCATCAGTTTTTCCAAATCATAAAGATGGCGTGACATTCGGACACTCCGTGGCTTTTCTTTTTGAAATTCTTCAGCCAAAAGAAATAGCTTTTCAAGAAATGTACGAGTAGGGACTACGGTTCTGACCAAACTATCTGCATCGGTATCTTCGCCATCAAAACTTTCACCTATTAGAGAACGGATTTGTCGTAATTCCGTAGGTTCATTCATTGAAAGACAACTAATTTCAATCTTTACACGTGGAGGAATATAATTTATCGTATCCTCAAGAATTGACGGATAGTGTAATAGAATTACCGTAGGATCTTTATCTGAATCTATCGGTCGCCATTTTCCTTCTTTATCTTGTACCTAAGATACATTTTCTATAGTGTAACCAGAAACTCCTACTTCTTTCAAGTTGGCATCTAATTGAGCAGAAAGAGTCTCATGGATATACGCTCGTGATATTTTGCGTAATTTCTCACGCTGACTTTTACCAGTCTTCTCAATACCAAAGAATGAATGGCTGATTGCCAAGTCAATATCTTCAGAGAAACGCTCTATGATATTAAAACCTTTTGACAACGATGTTCCACCTTTGAAGATTAAAGAGTCACGGCAATCTGTTTGGAATAATGCCTTCAGCGTAATAGTTACCCACCAGTCTTTTTCAATAGCTACCTGATTAACACCAGGATGTCCTGCTTCCGTTTGCTGTAACATTGCCAAACGGTCTACTATTTCATTATTTAACCATAGTTTTCCCATATTATAAATCCATTTTAAGCAGTTAGCATTGGTTTTATAATTCGTTTCATCCACGCAGGCATCATATCTACATCCTTAACAAGGGTCTCCTTATCAGTTTCCTTTAACATCAATTGTCGGATGGCATTCTATTCACTTTCTCCTACATTCTCTTTTTTCAGAGCTTTCAGAGCCTGAACAAGTAAAGAGATGAGACGAGTACCATAACAGAAATTCTTGGGTACACCTCGTTTTAATACTACTCTTCTAAGTACATGACAAAAATTTGAAAACATCGAATTTTGGGGTATAAGTCGGACGCAGAAGTATTGTTGAAATCTCCTCCAAACCGTACTTGACAAGCGACTTTGCCTTTCTTCCATGTTTCAGAATCTTTATCGGT